>Ga0210389_10000490_pt1 | contig 36514 bp, 28 predicted proteins | sample IncBWH28OmetaG_FD_160127 | JGI IMG/M metagenome (GOLD analysis project Ga0210389, IMG submission 160127) | Forest soil microbial communities from Barre Woods Harvard Forest LTER site, Petersham, Massachusetts, United States - Inc-BW-H-28-O ... | reverse complement strand
TTCGCCCACCCCTATGCACCCAGCCGGCCCGTTCGCCCACCCCGACGCACCCAGCCGGCCCGAATGCGCAAACAAGCCCGCTATAGCCGGCCCGAATGCGCATTTGAGCACCTTGATTGACGTGCTCAAATGCGCTTTTGATCCCGCTGCCACCTCCAGGCCAGCTCCGCGGCCACACCTGTCGCATTTCTTCAAGACGGCCGCCCCGTCCGCCGTTAACGTTCCTAGATATGAACCAGCATGCGGAGATGACGGCCGCCGCCGAGGCGGCGGCGCGTGTAGTTGACGGCGTAGACCGGGAGCAGTTCGGCGCGCCTACGCCGTGCACCGAGTGGGACGTTCAGGCATTGCTGAACCACCTCATCCTGTGGACGTCGTACTCGCTGGAGCGGCGCGCGCAAGGCGAATCGGTCGCGCCAGAGCTGATGGAGAAGGATTTCGCGGCGTCGCCGGCGTTCACGACCGAATACCGTGCCCAGCTGGACCGCGCGCTCGCCGCGTGGTCCGATCCGGCCGTATGGGAGCGGACGCTCTCCGTCATGGGGTCCGACACCCCGGCGGCGGACGTGGCGGCGCTGATTATCGCCGAGATGATCCTGCACGGCTGGGATCTCGCGCGCGCGACCGGCCAGGAATACGCGGTCGCGGAGAATGCCGCTGTGGCGGCGCTGGCCGCGATCGAGGCGAACGCGGAACTGTTCCGCCAGTACAAGGGCTTCGCCGACGCCGTCCCGGTGCCGGACGACGCGCCTTCACTGGACCGGGCGCTCGCCCTTTCCGGCCGCGATCCCCGCTGGACGGCCCCGAAGTAGCCGAACGGAACGGCCCGGCGACAGTTCAGGGCCTGCTCAATTGCGCATTTGAGCACGTCAGCCGACGTGCTCAAATGCGCATTCGGGCCGACTATAGCGGGCTCGTTTGCGCATTCGAGCCGGCTGGGTGGGTGGGCGAGCGGGCGGGTGCGCGAGCGGCTAGGCGGGCGAGCGGGGGGGCGGGGCGGGGGGGGGGGGCGGGGGACGGGGGCCTCGGCGCGCGGCCGGGGCCCGGGGGCTGTTACACCTCGACGACGACTGGGATGATCATCGGGCGGCGGCGGTAGTTGTCCGAGACCCACTTGCCGATCACGCGGCGCGCCAGTTGCTTCAGCGAGTGCGCGTCGCTGATCCCGTCGGCGGCCGCGCGGTCGAGGGCCTCGTTTACCTTCGGCAGGACGTCACTGAACGTGGACTCGTCGATCCCGGAGCCGCGGGTGTGGATCTCCGGGCCGCCGACGACCTTGCCGTTGGCCGCGTCGAACACGATGATGACGGAGATGAACCCCTCTTCGCCGAGGATGCGCCGGTCCTTCAGCGAGGATTCGGTCACCTCGCCGACGGTGAGCCCGTCCACGTAGATGTACCCGCACGGCACCGCGCCGGTGATGGACGCGCGGCCGTCGATCAGGTCCACGACCACGCCGTCCTCTGCGATCACGATCCGGTCCTTGGGGACGCCCGTGAGGGCGGCCAGCCGGGCGTGTGCCCGCAGGTGCCGCCATTCGCCGTGCACGGGCATGAAGTTCCGCGGCTTGACCAGGTTGAGCAGGTACAGCAGTTCCCCGGCCGGGGCGTGCCCGGACACGTGCACGAGCGAGGATTCCTTGTGCACGACGCGGGCGCCGAGCCTGGTCAGCCCGTTGATCACCCGGTACACGGCGGTCTCGTTGCCGGGAATCAGGGACGAGGCCAGGATGACGGTGTCGCCCTCGGCGATCCGGATCGGGTGGTCGCGCCCGGCCATGCGGGACAGCGCCGACATCGGCTCGCCCTGCGAGCCCGTGGAGATCAGGACCACGTCCTCGGGCGGCAGTTCCTCCGCTTCGCGCAGGTCCACCAGCAGGCCGCCGGGCACTCGCAGGTAGCCCAGGTCCCGGGCCACGCCCATGTTGCGCACCATGGACCGGCCGACGAACGCGACCTTCCGCTTGTGGTCGGCGGCGGTGTCGAGCACCTGCTGCACGCGATGCACGTGGGAGGCGAAGCACGCCACGATGATCCGCTGGTCCGCGTACGCGAACACCTCGTCGAGGACCGGCGCGATGTCCCGCTCGGACCTGACGATGCCCGGCACCTCGGCGTTCGTCGAGTCCGACAGGAGCAGGTCGACGCCCTCTCCCCCGAGACGCGCGAAACCGGCCAGGTCGGTGAGCCGCCCGTCGAGGGGCAGCTGGTCCATCTTGAAGTCGCCGGTGTGCAGCACGACCCCGGCGGGGGTCTTGAGGGCGACCGCCATCGCGTCCGGGATCGAGTGGTTGACCGCGAAGAACTCGCACTCGAACGGCCCGAACGAGGCCACCTGACCCTCTTTGACCTCGACCGTCTCCGGCGACAGGTGGTGTTCGGTCAGCTTGGAGCGCACGAGCGCGAGCGTTAGCTTGGACCCGACGAGCGGGATGTCCGCGCGCTGGCGCAGCAGGTAGGGCACGGCGCCGATGTGGTCCTCGTGGGCGTGCGTGAGGATCAGCGCCTCGACGTCGTCCAGCCGGTCCTCGAGGTAGCCGAAGTCCGGCAGGATCAGGTCCACGCCCGGCTGATCGGCCTCCGGGAACAGGACGCCGCAGTCGACGATCAGCAGCCGGCCGCCGTATTCGAAGACGGTCATGTTGCGGCCGATCTCGCCCAGGCCGCCAAGGGGGACGACGCGCAGTCCGCTCTCGGTCAGGGGCGGCGGCAGGGTCAGTTCAGGATGGGGATAACTCACTGTTACCTAACTTGTCGGGTGTCACCAAGTTTGCTATGCGGTCGCGACCTTTACCCCACCCAGGGTGAGGTCGTCGCGCAACTGCTTACGTTCGTTGTCACTGGCCGGGAGGAGAGGCTGGCGCACCCCGCCGCCCGGCAGGCCGAGCATGTCCAGGGCGGCCTTCGTGAGGACCGCGGCCTGGTTGCGGAACAGCCCCACGTTGACGGGCAGGGCGTCGGCGTGGATCCGCCGGGCCTCGGCGTTCCGGCCGGCGGCGAACGCCTCGATCATCTCGCGCAGCCGGTCGCCGACGATATGCCCGGTCACGCTGATGAAACCGGTCGCGCCGACCGACAGCAGCGGGAGGTTCATCATGTCGTCGCCGGAGTAGTAGACGAGGTCGGTGTGCGCGAGCACGTGCGATGTCCCGGCCAGGTCGCCCTTGGCGTCCTTGACCCCGACGATCTTCGGGTGCGCGGCCAGCTTGACCAGCGTGCTGGTCGCGACCGCGGTCCCGGTCCGGCCGGGGATGTCGTAGATGATCACCGGCAGATCCGTGCTGTCGGCCACGGCCGCGAAGTGCGCGGCGAGCGCGTCCTGGGCGGGCTTGCTGTAGTACGGAGTCACGACCAGCAGGCCGGAGACCCCGGCCCGGGCGGCCGACCTGGCCAGCTCGATGGTGTGCGACGTCACGTTCGTGCCCACCCCGGCTACCACCGTCGCGCGGTCACCGACCGCGTCCAGCACTACCCGCAGCAGCCGCTCTTTTTCCTCGTCGGTGGTGGTGGGCGCCTCCCCGGTCGTGCCGTTGACCACCAGCCCCTCGTTGCGCATGTCGTCGACCAGGTACGCGGCCAGGCGGGCCGCGCCGTCGTAGTCGACCGCGCCGTCGGGGGTCATCGGGGTGATCATCGCCGTCATCAGCCGGCCAAAGGGCGCCGTGGAGGTCATACCCGGAACGTTACCGCGCCCGGCCGCCGCACGGGTACTGTCGCCGCCGCGTGCCGCTTCAGGTGCGTGAACGGTCATACGGCCGACGTGAGCTCGGGGGTACTCACGTCAGCCGCCGCTACCTAGCGTGTCATGAATACAGCTGATTGTTATGGGGTTCTTGTGAATGGGAGGTGATCTCGACCACGTCCCCGCTCGATTCGAAAGCGCTCGATGTCTCATTGGTTACGCTCCGGCCGAGACGCGGTTTATCGTCGAGGGCATGGAGCTAGTCGATGGCACGGAGCTGATCGAGGCCCTCGGCCGGGGGCTGCCGGATGGCCGGCTCGTCGCCGACCCGGACGTCCTCGCCGTGATGTCGCACGACGACGCCGAGTGGGCCCCGGTGGGCGCCGCCGCCGTCGGGGTCCGCGCGCGCTCGGAGGCCGAGGTTCAGCACGTGGTGCGGGTGTGCGCCGAGTTCGGCGCCCCGATCGTGCCGCGCGGTTCCGGCACCGGCCTGTCGGGCGGGGCCAACGCGGTCGACGGCTGCGTCGTGCTCGACCTGTCCCGGATGAACCAGGTGCTGGAGATCGACCGCGACAACCTGGTGTGCGTGGTCCAGCCCGGCATCGTCAACAACGACCTGAAGGCCGCGGTCGCCGCCCACGGCCTCTGGTATCCCCCCGACCCGGCCAGCGCGCCGTGGTCGTCGATCGGCGGCAACGTCGCGACCAACGCGGGCGGCCTGTGCTGCCTGAAGTACGGCGTCACGCGCGACTACGTGCTCGGCCTGCGCGCGGTCACCGGCGGGCCGGAGGCGTCCGCGTACGGTTCGGTGACGCGCCTGGGCCGCCGTACCAGCAAGGGCGTGGCCGGACTCGACCTGACCGGGCTCTTCGTCGGGTCGGAGGGGACGCTCGGCGTCGTCACCGAGATCACGCTGCGGCTGCGCGCCGCGCTGGCGGGGACGCCGCGGACGATCGAGGGCGCGTTCGCGGGCTTGCCCGCGTCCGGCGAGGCGGTGTCGCTGATCACGCGGCGCGGCCTGACGCCGTCGGTGCTCGAGCTGCTCGACCAGACGTGCCTGGCCGCCGTGGAGGAGTGGAAGCACCTGGGCCTGCAGGCCGACGCGGCCGCGCTGCTGCTGGCCCGCGTCGACACCCCCGGCGAGGCCGGGAAGTCCGAGTCGGAGGCGCTGGCCAGCGCGATGACCGCGGCCGGGGCGCTGTGGGTCGAGCAGTCGACCGACGATGTCGAGGCGGAGGCGCTGTTCGACGCCCGGCGGCTGGCCTACCCGGCGCTGGAACGGCTCGGGCCCGTGCTGACCGAGGACGTGTGCGTGCCCCGGTCCGCCGTGCCGCGGATGCTGACGCGGATCGGCGAGATCGGTGCGAAGCACGGCGTCACGATCGCGACAATCGCCCACGCGGGCGATGGGAACCTGCATCCCCTGCTCGTCACCCCGCCGGGCGACGACGCCGCGCGGGTGGCGGCGCAGGCGGCGTTCGAGGAGTTCCTGGACGCGGCGATCGCGCTCGGCGGCACGGTCAGCGGTGAGCACGGCATCGGCCTGCTCAAGCGGGACGGCATGCGCCGCGAGCTCGACCCCGGCGCGCTCGCCATGCAGGACGCCATCCGGCGCGCGCTCGATCCGCTGCGTATCTTCAACCCCGGCAAAGGCTAGTATCCCCATCACGACGCAGGTGCTCGCGCCCCGTCAGCCCCCCGTGGCCGCCGTCCGGCAAGTCATTCTGACAGCAGCCGGTTCAGCATTTCCTCGATGGCCGGCCGGGCGTCCGCGATCGCGGTGGCCGAGTCGGCGGCGCGCGCGACCACGATGGCCATCTCGTCCATCGCGCCCAGGATCATGTGCGCGAACGGGCTGACCAGCTCGCGATCGAGGCCTCCCTCGTCGGCGACCGCCTCCAGGAGCGCCACCATCGCGCCGAAGGCCTGCTGCTTATCCGGGTCGTACCACCGCTCCAGCCCCAGCACGGAAGGCCCGTCCAGCAGTATCACCCGCTGGATCACCGGGTCGCCCGCCATGGCGATCCACCCCAGCGCCACGGCCTTGATGCGGCTGACCGCGTCGGGCGCGTCGGCGCCGACCGTCCCCAGGGCGACCATGACGCTGGCCTCCACGCTGTCCACCACGGCCTCGAACAGGGCGTCCTTGCCCGCGAAGTGATGGTAGAGCGCGCCCCGGCGCCCTCCGGCCGCGGCGAGCACGTCTTCGACCGAGGTGTCCTCGTAGCCGTTCTCCGCGAACAGGTGCGTGGCGACCTCGATCAGTTGCTCGCGCGTGGCCCGGCCCTGCGCGGCCCGCTTATTCGTGCTTTCCGGGGTCATGGCCTTTATTTGTACCAGCCTCATTGACAGACCGACTGTCGGTATGCAAATACTGTACCGACAGTCGGTATGCTAAATCGGAAGGGGACCTCCGGCAATGGACATCAGCACCTTCACCGCGAAGCGCCAGCGGCTGGCCGCGAAGGGCGGCGAGATCGCCTACACCGAGTTCGGCGACGGCCCGCGCACCGCCCTGTTCATCCACGGGCTCGGCACGAGCGGCGCCCTGTGGCGGCAGGTCATCGAGCAGGTATCGGATATGGCCCGCTGCGTGGCCATTGACCTGCCGGGACACGGTGCCACTCCCCCGCGCGAGGACCTGTCGGTGGCCGCGCTGGCGGACGTGGCCGCGGAGCTAGCCGACGGTCTCGGCCTCGGCCAGGTCGACCTCGTCGCCAACGACACCGGCGGCGCGGTCGCGCAGGTCTTCGCGGCGCGCCAACCGGAGCGCCTGCGCACGCTCACCCTCACGAACTGCGACACCGACGGTAACTTCCCGCCGCCCGAATTCGCCCCGGTCATCGAGATCGCGAAGAAGGGTGAGCTCGCGGCCATGTTCGTGGCCGTGGCGGGCGATTCCGCGGCGTGGCGCACCAGCCCACTCGCCGCCGGCTACGAGCACCCGGAGAACACCTCCGACGAGGCGTGGCGTGAGTACCTCACTCCGGTCGGCGGCACGATCGAACGGGCGCGCGTCTTCGAGCGGATACTGTGCTCCCTCGACCCGAAGGACCTGGCGGCGATCGACGGCGCCCTGCGCGCCCTGGACGTGCCGACGCTGATCGTGTGGGGGACGGGCGACGAGGCCTTCGGGGTGGAATGGGCGCACCGGCTGCGGGACACGATCCCGGGCGCGAAGGCCGTCATAGAAGTCGAGGGCGCCAAGACGTTCTTCCCCGAAGAACGCCCCGACGCCCTCGTGCCGCACCTGCGTGCGCACTGGGTTAGCTAACCGGGATCAGGATCCGGACGCGTCCGCGGCGGTGACGGCGCTCTTCACCGACGCGGGCGCGCCGGTGCCGTAGATCGTCGGCGTGACGAGCGTGTAGCCGGCCTTCTGGAAGTCGGCGCGCACGGACGGCTGCAGCTGGTAGTTGATGAACGCCGTCGCCGCGGCGCTGTCCTTCGTGCCGATCGGCGCGGCGAAGACCTCGGTCGGCACGCCGTGCACCTTGGTGCCGTTCTCCAGCGTCATCGTGTACTTCGCGTAGGTCGAGTCGAGGTTCGGCTCACCGAAGTTCAGCGTGTCGGGCAGGTTGATGTAGTGCAGCTTCTGCTGGATCGCTTCCGAGCGGTAGTCGCTCTCCGCGCACAGCTCGCCGGATTCCAGGAAGGAGTTAATCGACGTCTCGGAGTAGGTCTCCTTCGAGTTGTCCTCCGGGCCGAGGATCTTGCTCGCGGTGCCCGCGGGCAGGTGGTAGTACGACTGCGCCTGCTGGACCATTTCCCAGAACGCCTGCCCCTGCGGGTCCGTGCCCGGGTCCGTCCGGCCCAGGGTGAAGCCCGGCTCGGCCATGAGCTCGAACAGCTTGGACATCGGCAGTTTGCCCGACGCGACCTGCGAGAGTTCCGAGCCGTACTTGGGGCAGGCCGGGCTGTAGACGACCACGATCGGGGAGGACACCAGGCCCACGTACCAGGTGCTGAATTTCGGCTGCACGTTCGCCAGCGGGTACGGGCCAATGCTCTCGAACACGTTCGGGTGGATCTCGCCCGAGGCGATCTCCTGGCTCAGGCCGACCGCGCCCATGCCCTGCCCCGTGTAGCCGGCGCCGGTCGCCTGCTGGAAGGCCGGGCCGATCGTCTTCTCGTTCAGCAACTCCAGCGAGCCCGCGTAGGCGACGTTGGCCGTGCCGCTCACCTTGGCGGTGGCGCCGGACGAAGAGCCAGCGCTCGCGGACGATGATGACGCGGACGACGCCGACGTCGAAGAAGAAGAAGAAGAAGAAGAGCAGCCGGCGGCGAGTGCCGCCGCCACACTCAGACACGCTATTCCGATAAGCCGCCGAGTCCTTGTCATGCGCGCACCAACTTCCTGAAGTCACACTGAGACTTGACTGGACAAAACTATCGGTTTCGTAAGTTCAACGCAGCACGGCCCCGGCACCATGACGGTGCCGGGGCCGTGCGGAGGGCGCGGCGCGGACTATTTCAGCAGGTCGGACACCACCTCACGCAACAGCGTGAGCTGGCTTACGTCGAACGCGCCGGAGGTGCCGAGCGGCTGGATCACCACGTGGTCCGCGCCCGCGTCGAGGTGGGCGCGGACGGTCGACAGCGTGGCGTCGGCACCGGACGGGATGATCGTGTTCACCAGCCGGTCGCTGCCGCCGCCGGCGATGTCCTCGTCGGTGAACCCGTAGTTCTTCAGGTTCCGCGTGTAGTTCGGCATCTGGAGGTAGCGCGACGCGTAGGCCCGCACCCCCTCGCCCGCCGCGGGATCGAGGGAGATGGCTTGTTCCGGCACTAGCAGCGGCTGGGGCCCGAGGACACGGCGTGCGTCCGCGGTGTGCTCCGGCGACGTGAAGTAGGGATGGGCGCCTGCGTACCGGGCGGAGAGCCGCAGCATCTTCGGCCCGAGCGCGGCCAGCACCACCGGGGGCAGCGCGCGATCGGCGTCGTGCCCGGCCGGGGGAACGAGCTCGTCGAGGAACATCTCCATCTTGGACAGGGGCTTCTCGTAGGACTGCCCGAGCTGGCTCACGAGCGGGGCGTGGCTGACGCCCAGGCCGAGGATGAACCGGCCGGGGAAGTCCTCCTCGAGCCGCTCGGCCTCCGCGCGGATCGCCGCGGGCTCCCACGCCCAGACGTTGGCGATGCCGGGCGCCGCGATCAGGCGCTCGCTGCCGGCCAGCAGTCCGCGGAGCACCTTGAAGTCCTCGGGTCCCCGGTTCCCGCCGCCGACCCACACGGAGGTGAACCCGGCCTCCTCGATGGCCGCCCCGGCTTCCTCCGGCGCGAGGCCGACCGAGGCCGGCGGGGACATCCAGATACCTACGCGCCCGAGCTTCGAGCGAAGTTCATCGATCGTCGTCATATTCAGTCTCATCTCCGCCAGAGCCCTTTTCATTCCCGGGCGCTGTCTCGCGTGCGGGCCCCGATCCCGACGCACCGGCCGCGGACCCCGCGCGGTACCGCGGAGCTGCCCCGCCACCCGGGAGCCGCGCCCCACCCCGGAATTGCCCCGCCACCCGGGAGCCGCGCCCCACCCCGGAATTGCGCCGCCACCCGGGAGCCGCGCCCCTACCACCCGGGCACCGCACTGCAAGATCATGGGTCGTTGCCGCCCAAGCCCGGATTTGACGCATTCAACCTGCCCGATTTTCTACGAAATATCGTGATGAGTGACGCATTCCGGGATACCCCTACAGGGGTATCAGTTTCATGATCATGGGTCGAAGAGGCCAGTATTTGGCATAAACGACCCATGATCTTGGAAATAGGCTTCGACGGGACGTCTCGACGGACTCAGGGGACCGAACATAGGGTGATATTTCCGGCGGCTAGCTCGGGCGGGAAGCTTGCAACGGCGCTCATGGCATTGCTGACCCATGAAAACGGTAAGGGGCGCGGGGTACCGAGGCCGCGAGGCAGCGCAGGGGTACCGGGGCGGTTAGGCGGCGCTGGGGGTGCCGAGGTAGGCCTCCCACTGGGGGTCGCCGTCGTACTGGGCGCCGATGAGGCGCCAGTGCGCACCGCGCGGGACGGCGGGGGGAACGGGGAGGGTCCAGCCGATTTCGGTGAGCAGCCGGTCCGCCTTGCGGTGATTGCACATCTGGCAGGCGGCGACGCAGTTCTCCCAGGCGTGCTGGCCGCCGCGGCTGCGTGGGTGCACATGGTCGATAGTCTCGGCATGGCGGCCGCAGTACGCGCACTTGTAATTGTCCCGGCGCATGAGTGCCGCCCTAGTGAGCGGCACGCGGTTACGGCGCGGAATCCGCACGTACCGTCTCAACCTGATCACGGACGGTGTCGTCAGCGAGACATTCGAAGAGTGCAGAACCTGGCCGGTGGTATCAGTGTGGACCACCTCCGCCTTGCCGCAAAGAACCAGGCAGACAGCCCGCTTCAGGCCGACTGTCGTCAGTGGCTCATAGGTCACGTTGAGCAGCAGCACGCGTCGCACTGGCACCTCCAGGCGCCGGTCAGGAGGCGCCGCTCGCATCACCAGGAAACCGTCTTCCCAGTGTGACCGAAGCCACGTGCCTCTGCCAACTGAGATAAGAGTACCTCGCAGTAGGCAAGTTCCTGGTTAATGGAGCGTTACGAGCAGACATTATCGTTGCCTCCATGGCACTCGATCCCGACCGGTATCCGGCCGCCCAGCATCCGGCCGCGCAGTACCCGTCCGCACGCAGACTCGACCTGGTCGAGGACCTGTTCGGCCACCAGGTGGCGGACCCGTACCGCTGGCTCGAGGACTCAGACAGCCCGGAAACCCGGGAGTGGCTGGCGGCCGAGGAAGCGCTGTGGTCGGCGTACCGGGACGGACTGCCGCGGCGGGCGGAGTTCGCTACGCGGGTGCGCGAGCTGCTCCGGGTCGGGAGCGTCGGCACGCCAGCCTGGCGCGGCACCCGGCAGTTCCGCACGCGCCGCGATCCGGACCAGGAGCACGCCGCTCTCTACGTCGACGAGCGGGTGCTGGTCGATCCGAGCGCCATTGATCCTTCCGGGCGGACAACGCTGGATCACTGGCAGCCGGACAAGGAGGGCCGGCTGCTCGCCTACCAGCTGTCCGCGGGCGGGACCGAGGAGTCGCTGCTGCGCGTGCTCGACGTCGAGACTGGCACGGTCGTCGACGGGCCGATCGACCGGTGCCGCTATTCCGGTGTCGCGTGGCTACCCGGCGGCAAGGCGTTCTACTACACGAGGCGGCTGCCGCCCGAGCAGGTTCCCGACGGCGAGAGCCAATACCACCGCCGCGTCTACCTGCACACCGTCGGGACCGACCCGGAGACGGACGTGCTCGTCTTCGGCGCGGACAGGGACGAGACCTCCTACTACGGCGCCAGCGTCAGCCGGGACGGGCGCTGGCTCATCATCTCCGCGTCGATCGGCACCGCACCCCGCGAGGACGTGTGGATCGCCGACCTCACCCGCTCCGACCCCGGGCAGCCGGTGCTCGTCCCGGTCACCGTCGGCCTCGACGCGCAGACCTCGCTCTGGCCGGGCCGTGACGGCCGACTCTACGTCCACACCGACCTGGCGGCGCCCCGCGGCCGCGTCGCCATCGCCGACGCGGAGCATCCCGGCCCGGAGAGCTGGCGTGACCTCATCCCCCAGGACCCCGAGGCCGTGCTCCGCGATTACGCCGTCCTCGACGACCTCGACCAGCCGGTCCTGCTGGCCTCCTGGACGCGGCACGCGGTCGGCGAGATCACCGTGCACGACCTCGCGACCGGCGACCGGCTCGGCACGCTCGACCTGCCCGGGATCGGCACCGTCGGCGGACTCGCCGAGCGGCCCGACGGGGGGCATGAGGCGTGGTTCGGCTACACCGACTACACGACACCGCCGCGGATCTTGCGCTACGACGCCCGGACCAGGGCCGTGGACACGTGGGCGACACCACCCGGGACGGCGGCCAGCCCGCCCGCCGTGTCGACGCGGCAAGTCACGTATCACTCCACGGACGGCACGCCCGTGCGGATGGTGATCGCGGAACCGGCCACTGAGACCGGGAACGTGATGGATGGTCGTCCGGCGATCCTGTACGGCTACGGCGGCTTCGACATCAGCCTCACGCCCGGGTACTCGGCCAGCACGCTCGCGTGGGTCGAGGCGGGCGGCGTCTACGCGGTCGCCGGGCTGCGCGGCGGCAGCGAAGAGGGCGAGGAGTGGCACCGCGCGGGGATGCTCGGCCGCAAGCAGAACGTGTTCGACGACTTCCACGCGGCTGCCGAGTACCTGATCGGGGCGGGGATCACGACACCGGAACGGCTCACGGCCTGGGGCGGGTCGAACGGCGGGCTGCTGGTCGGCGCGGCGATCACCCAGCGGCCGGACCTGTTCGCCGCGGCCGTGTGCTCCGCGCCGCTGCTCGACATGGTGCGGTACGAGCGGTTCGGCCTCGGGGAAACCTGGAACACCGAATACGGCAGCGCGTCGGTCCCGGCGGAACTCGGCTGGCTGCTCGGTTACTCGCCCTACCACCACGCGACCGACGGGACCGTCTACCCCGCCGTGCTGTTCACCGTTTTCAGCAATGACACCCGGGTTGACCCGCTGCACGCGTATAAAATGTGCGCGGCGCTACAGCACGCGTCGGGATCCGGACGGCCCGTGCTGCTGCGCGCCGAGGCGCAGGTGGGGCACGGTGCCCGGGCCGTCAGCCTGACCGCTGACCTGGCCGGGGATTCGCTGGCCTTCGCCGCGCGGGAAACGGGCCTCACCAGCTAGCACGTCGCAGGAGCACCCTTCGTCCCGGCGATTTCGTTCGGGTGACTCTCAAGATTTTCCCAGGTAGCAGTGCCATAGTGCCCATCGTGGCCCTGTGCCTGAGGTGGCGGGGGCTTTCCTATGGTGGAGTGGAGCACCGCTGACTTCGGTTCGGAAAACTGCGTGGTGGCGACGGCCGGGCGACGTGACAGCGGTCACGGCGCTCGTCGTCCTGCCGGTGCTCATCTTCGGCGTCCCGGCCCTGTTCGGGCATGCCGTGCTGCCCGGCGACGACCTGACGCAGAACTACCCGCTGCGCGTGCTCGTCGGGCGGGATATCGCCGCCGGGCGGCTGCCGCTGTTCGACCCGTACATCTGGAGCGGGTCGGCGCTGCTCGCCGGCTGGAACGCGGGCGCCGCGTACCCGCTCACGCTCCTGTTCGCGGTGCTGCCGGGAGTGGCGGCGTGGTCCGTCGGGCTCGTGCTCACGTTCGTGGTGGCCTGCGTGGGCTTGTTCGCGTTCCTGCGGGCGCTGCGGCTGGGATCCGTAGCCGCGTTCCTGGGGGCAATGTCGTTCGGGCTCGCCGGGGCGATGTCGGCGCAGGTGACGCACTTCGGGTTGGTCGCCGGGATGAGCTGGGTGCCGCTCGCCTTGCTCGGGGTGCTGAAGCTCACGCCCGAACGTGATGCTGGGGACTCTGGTGCTGGGGACTCTCGTTCTGGGGTCTCGGCCGGGTGGAAGACGCGGGCCGGGTGGACCGCGCTGCTGGGGACGTCGACCGGGCTGATAATCCTGGCGGGCGAGCCGCGCGCGATCGTTGACGGTTACACGGTCGTGGCGCTGTACGCGATCTGGCGGCTGGTGCGGCTCGGGTGGCGGGTCCCCGGGTCCCTGCGCGCCTGCCTGCGCTGTTGCCTGGGCGTGGGCGGCGGGCTCGCACTCGGGCTCGCGCTGGGCGCGGTGCAGTGGCTGCCGGGCATGGCGGCCATCAGCGATTCCCAGCGCGGGGACGGCTCGCTGGCCCTGTTCTCCTCCGGCTCGCTGCCGGACCGGTGGCTGCTGCTCACGCTGGTGCCCGACCTGCTGGGTGGGTCCGGGTCGCTGAGCCAGCCGTCGTTCTTCGCCACCTACAACCTCACCGAGGTGACGAGCTACGTCGGGATACTCCCGCTCGTGGCCGCGTGCGCGCTGCTCGCGCGCGTCCGGCTGCGAAGCCGGCCACCGGAGTGGCTCATCTGGCACGTCACGGCCGTGATCGGCGTGCTGTTCACCCTCGGCACCAACACGCCGGTGGGAGCGCTGTTGTACCGGCTGCCCTTGTACGGCGGGCAGCGGCTGCAGAGCCGGAACATCCTCGTCCTCGACCTGGCGCTCGCGGTGCTGCTCGCCCACTGGGCCGACCGGCCGTCCCCGGCCCGGGAACCGGCCCTCAGATCCGTTCGTGGACCGGTCCCCGGGCCGGCCCTCGAACCGGTCCGTGGCGTGGTTTCGCGCATTTTCCGGCGGCGGCGCGTCTCTGTGGAAACGCTGCTCGCGCTGCTGCCGCCGCTCGCGGTGCTGCTGATCGTGACGCTGGGGCTGACATGGGGCGCCGGATTCTTGCGGTGGCTCGGCGGCGGCGCGAATTCGGACCTCGCGGGACGGCTCCAGCCGTGGCTCCTGCCCTACGCGGTAATGGCCGTGGGGGCAGGCACGCTGGTGATCTTGGGTCGGCGGCTGCGGCCCCGGGTATGGCGGCGGGCGTGCGCGGCATTCGTGGCCTCCGACATCGTCGTGTTCAGCGTGCTCGCGATCGTCAGCATCGCGCCCTCGGACGGCGCCGGAGCAGGCGTGTCGGCTTCGCCGGCCGCTTCGACTGTTTCGGCTGTTTCGGGAACGCCGGCTGCTTCCCGCACGTCGGGGGCGAGTGTGGCGGCTCGGGTGTCCATCGCGGACCCGGTTACGCAGTCGGCGCCGAAACCAGTCTCGGATCTGGGCTACACGGGACGCTTCGCTATCTACGATCCGAACCTGCTGGACACCTCCGAGTTGTCGGTGCTCGGCCCGCCCGACGTCAACGACATGACCGTCAACGGCATGGCATCGGTCCAGGGGTACACATCGCTTGTCAACAACGACTACGCGACCGAGACCGGGGCGCACGACGCGACGGGGGAAGGGCAGAACACCCTCTCCCCTGTCGCCGTCGCGAACGGAACACTGGACCAGCTCGACACGTCCATCCTGCTGACCCTCCCGGCCTACCTGACAACCAGCGGACCTTCCGCCAGCGGCGGTGTCGCCGCCGGGCCGGCCGGCACCGGGCGGCGTGCCGTCAAGCCGGGCAAGCGCACGACCTGGTACCTCGGCGAGTCCGTGGCGGTGTCCCAGGTCCAGGTGCGGGATCCTGATGCGAAGGCGGCCGCGGCGGCGGGAACCAAGATCGGGCTGACGACGCCGGGCGGAACCACCCAGTGGTTTCGCGCGCGGGCGGCCGGCGCCGCCACACTGGAGGTCAGCCTCCCCACGCCGGTGACGAGCACCACGGTCGTGGGACAAGCCGGTCACGCGGCGGTGACGCTGGGCGCGCCGTCGGTCGTCGAGAACGGCGGCCAGGTGCTTGTGGCGGACGGCCAGCTCCAGGACGCCCTGGTACCCCCGCGCTGGAACCTCGCCGGATTCGACGGCGACTTCGCGGTGTTCACCGACAAGCTCGCGTCTGGCCCCCTCACCGTGCAGGCCCTCCCCGGTCGCTCCGCCGCCGACGCTTCCGTCCGGTACCTGAGCTCCTCCAGCGGCGACCCGGTGCGCGCCACGGTGTCGTCGGCGGACGGAGTGCGGCTGGTGCGCTCGGTCGCCGCGATCCCGGGCTGGACGGCGGTCTGGCAGCCGACGGGCGGAACGCCGGTGACGCTGCCCGTGCGGGCCGACGGCCTTGTCCAGGCTGTCGACGTCCCGGCCGGCCGCGGCACCGTGACCTGGCATTACACGGCGCCCAGGTTCACCGCGGGACTGGCCCTGACGCTGGGCGCGACAGCGTTCGTCGTGCTGTTCACGGCGCTCGCGCTGGCCGGGGACCGGGTCCGGTCGGCGGCGTGGCTGCTGCGACCAGGCCAGTGGGGATGGCCGTGGACGCGGCGCCGGCGGATCAGGTCCGTGGTACCGGAGGTCGTCTGGGTGGACTACAGCGGGAAGTCGTCGCGGCCGCCGCAGCCAGCCCACGAAGACCAGAACGCCCAGGTCTAAGCCTCCCCTTACCCGCGTTAGCGTGGGTGATTGCTGGTGAATATCACCAGCAATCACGTGAAGTAGGCCGCCGGCGTGATTCCCGTTTCCCGGCGGAAGGCGGCCACGAACGCGCTCGGCGTCTCGTACCCGACCTGGTGGGCGACCCGGCTCACGGGCTCGCCCGCCGCGAGCAGCGGCAGCGCCGCCCGCAGCCGCAGCAGCGTCCGCCATCGCCCGAAGGACATGCCCGCCTCCGCCGCGAACGCCCGCGCCAGCGTCCGCTCGCTGGCCCCGACACTGTGTCCCCACTCGGCCAGCGTGCGCGGGTCCGCCGGCTGGTCACGCAGCGCGGCCGCCACCGAGCCCGCGATCCCCTCCGCTGACGGGAACCGGACGTCGAGCGTGGTCACCGGGACCGGGGTGAGCAGGTCGGCCAGCAGCGCCTCGGCGTGCCCGCGCTGCGCGTCGCTCAGCGAGCCGCCCAGGTACCCGATGACCTCGGCGAGGAGTGTGCTGGCGGACACGACGGTGGGCGACGTCCAGTCCACTGGCGACATGTCAGGCGGCACGTACACGCTGCGCATCGTCGCCCGCCCCGCGGATCCGGTCTCGTGCCGCACCCCGGCCGGTATCCACAGCGCCCTGGTAGGCGGCAGCACCCACGCCGCGCTCTCGGTACGCACCGCCAGCACCCCGGCGCACGCCCACGCCAGCTGGTGATCCGGGTGCGTATGCCAGTCGAACAGGGTGGCACCCGACATGGGGAACGTGGCGACGAGAATGCCCTCCGCGGCGCAGTCCCCCGCGCCGTCCGCTGCGCATTCCGGAGGCTGGCCGTCTGGCGACATACCTTGGCAGCCTACGCCCTGGCTCCGGGCCGGCGCATCCCGTAGCGTCCGTGCTGTGAACGAGAACCACGCGAAACTCCTGGGTACGCCCGAATGGGCCGCCTACCTGCACAATGACGTCCTGCCCGTCGTCACGGCGGGCGTGGACCTCGGCGACGACATGCTCGAGATCGGTCCCGGGCCGGGCGCCGCCACCGAATGGCTGCGGCATCGCGTCCGCCGTCTCGTCGCCGTCGAACTAGACCCGGAAGCGACCGCCGCGCTGCAAGAGCGGTTCGCCGGTACTAACGTCGAGGCGATCACGGCCGATGCGACGAACCTGCCTTATCCGGATGGGACGTTTAGCTCGGCAGGGACGTTCACCATGCTGCACCACGTGCCCACCCGCGCCCTGCAGGACGCGCTGCTCGCCGGCATCCTGCGGGCCCTGCGTCCCGGCGGCACGCTGGTCGGCTCCGACAGCCTGCCGTCCGATGGCCTGCACCAATTCCACGAAGGCGACACCTACAACCCGGTCGAGCCCGCGGCCATGCTGACCCGGCTGCAGACGCTCGGCTTCGATGAGATCACCATCACCGTCAGCCACACGCTGATGTTCCGCGCGCGCAAGCCCGGGCAGCCATAGACACCCCCATTCCCCTAAACGTCCCTGGTCACTGCCGTTGATCACGTTTCTCCGGCCTGCCGCGCTTAGGGGTCACGGGCGGCTGTTGCCCGGTAGCCTCACGAGGGAGTGAAATCCGCCCCCTGCCCCCGGAGGTTCCCTTGTTGCGGCATTTCCACCTGCCGGCTCTCGGCGCGGACCACGCGCCCGGGACGCTGACGGGAAGCTGCGGGCAAGAGCCTGGGCTCGCGTGCCGTATCGTCTGGGACGTCTCCCACGACGGCCAGGCGGCCGAACTCACGAAGAGCTTCCTGGCCGGCCCGGTGCACCTGCTCCTGCGCGTGATCTTCGTGGTGATCGTGGCGCTCGCGGTCCGGTGGGTGCTGTACCGGGTGATCAACCGGCTGACCGAGCGCGCCACGCAGAGCATCCTGCCGTTCAGGAACGGCATTCCGGCCGCGCCGCTGGTCCGGTTCCGGGTCAGGCGCCGTCGCCAGCGCGGCGGCACGGCCGGCATCGCCCCCGAGACCCTGTCGGACGCGAGGGCGGAGTCCCCGGCCGAACCGGTCCTCGAAGCCACGGCCGTGGATACCGGGGCTGGGGATACCCGGTCTGGGGATACCCGGGCGGGGGATACCGCCGCCGGGGATGCCGCTCCGGAAAAGATCGCCACTGCGGAGATCGCGCCGGACGGGGACGTCGTCGCGACGGCCGAGGCCGCGGCGGTCGTCGAACGGGCCATGATCGACGAGCGCCGCAAGCAGCGGGTCCGGGCGCTCGGGGCGATCTTGCGCAGTGCGACGTCGATCACGATTTTCGCGATCGCGGGCGTGGACATCCTCAGCGATCTCGGGATCAACCTGGCCCCGCTGCTGGCGAGCGCCGGCGTGGTCGGCATCGCGATCGGCTTCGGCGCGCAGAACCTTGTCCGCGACTACGTGTCGGGCGTCTTCATGCTGCTAGAAGACCAGTACGGGGTCGGCGACTCCGTCACCTTCGGCGATGCCAGCGGCACGGTGGAGAACGTCACGCTGCGGATCACCCGGCTGCGGGACACCAACGGCGTGCTCTGGCATATCAGGAACGGCTCGATCGAGCAGGTCGGCAACGAGTCCCAGGGCTGGGCCCGCGCCGTCATCGACTACCCGGTCCCGTACGCGACCGACCTGGGCACGATCACCAGGATCCTGTCGGAGGCCGCGCAGGCGATGTGGGACGAGCCCACGTGGCGCGCGGTCATGCTCGACGAACCCGAGATCTGGGGGGCTCAGCAGGTGACGAGCGACGAGGTGACGATGCGCGTCGTCGTGAAGACCGCGCCGCTGCGGCAGTGGGGTGTCGAACGCGAGATGCGCGCCCGCCTCCACGCGGCCCTCGACGCCGCGGGCATCCACTTCACGGCGCCGTCCGGGTGATCGCTCGCCCGGCCGTCTCCACGGTCCCCGACCGCGCCGCCGTACGTAACCGGGCGGGAGCCCGCCTCGCTTAGGATGAGAGTGATATGAGTGAGGAAACCGCCCGCCAGCCCCGCACCTTCTACGAAGCGGTGGGGGGCGAGGAGACGTTCACCCGGCTCGTCCGCCGGTTCTACGAGGAGGTCGCCGCCGACCCGGTGCTGCGCCCTGTCTACCCGGCCAAGGACCTGGGGCCGGCCGAGGAGCACCTGCGGCTGTTCCTCATCCAGTACTGGGGCGGTCCGCAGGCATACCACGAGCTGCGCGGGCACCCCCGGCTGCGCATGCGGCACGTGCCGTTCCGCATCGGCGAGACCGAGAGAGACCTGTGGCTCCGCCACATGCGCACGGCCCTCGACGAGCTGGAGCTGACGCCCGAGCTGGACAGCCAGCTATGGGACTACCTCGTCATGGCGGCCCACAGCCTGGTCAACCACGTTCCGGAAAACGCACCGGACGCGGGCGGCCGCGGAGACCTAGGGCTCAGCTCGCGCTAGGTATCGCGCCCGCGGGGGCCGTTTAACCAACAAGCTCACCTGCATATGCGGGCAGGGGGATCAGCCCCAGCTAACGCCAGTCCGCGTCATGTCAGCACTCCCTATGCACTACATATGGCTGTTACCTGGGTAAATATAAGCCACAGCCCGACAGTTTGTCCATATTGCTACATTATGTAATTGCCTAAGGTAACGATACACTCACTGACGCCTGCCGCAATTGCCCACATTGTCGGCCATTGTCCGAACTGGGCACGGACGCGGCTCGTCCCGGAACCCTCAGGCGCGAACTAGAGGTTGCGCGCACCCGGGCCCTGCGCGCCGAGCGCGTCGTCGGGATTGATGAGCGCGCAGAAGCTCATGGAGAGGCAGCCGCAGCCGATGCACCCGGTCAGGCGGTCCCTGAGACGTTCAAGCTGGCCGATCCGCGCATCGAGGTCAGCGCGCCAGTGCGCGGACAGCCGCGCCCAGTCGGCCGGGGTGGGAGCGCGATCCGCGGGAAGCCCGTCGAGCGCCTCCTTGATGCGGCTGAGCGGGATGCCGACGCTCTGCGAGGCACGGACGAACGCCACCCGGCGCAGGCTCACCCGCGGGTAGCGCCGCTGGTTGCCCGCGGTCCGCCGCGCCGCGATCAGGCCCTGATCCTCGTAGAACCGCAGCGCGGACACCGTGACGCCACTGCGGGCGGACAACTGGCCGACCGTCAGTTCGCCGACCGCGGCGGGGATGGAGCTCCCGGACATTGACCTCAACATTACTTGAGGTTGTACGGTGACAGCATGACACTCACCGAGGCAGAACAGCGATACCTCTCGACCCAGACTCACGCGCGCCTGGCGACAGTGGGGCCGGACGGCACGCCGCAGGTGAAACCGGTCGGCTTCAAGTACAACCCGGAACTCGGCACGATCGACATCTACGGGTTCGACATGGCGCGGAGCGCCAAGTACCGGAACGTCCAGCAGAACCCGAAGGTCGCCCTGGTGGCGGACGACGCGCCTGGCGCGGGCCCCGCGGGCGTGCGGTTCCTGGAGATCCGGGGCATCGCGGAGACCGCGTCCGGCGCGGACCCGTTCACCGAGCAGCAGTCACCGGAGATCATCCGCATCCACCCGCGGCGAGTGCTGAGCTTCAACGTCGACCCGGCCCACCCTGGCCTGCAGACCCGTGACATCACCTCTGGCGAGCCAGTGCGGTAGCCGACGCACGCGCCCCGGCCGCCGCTAGTGGTGAATCTTGCGTGCTATCCCCGTGCAAGACCCACCACTAAGCGTTAACGAACCACCGGGAGCGGGTTAGTCGCGGGTTAGCTTGCGGTAGGTGACCCGGTGCGGGCGGGCGGCTTCGGCGCCGAGGCGCTCGACCTTGTTCTTCTCGTAGGACTCGAAGTTGCCCTCGAACCAGAACCAGTTCGCGCCGCCTTCCCACGCGAGGATGTGGGTCGCGACCCGGTCCAGGAACCACCGGTCGTGCGAGGTGATCACGGCGCAGCCGGGGAATTCCAGCAGCGCGTTCTCCAGCGACGCGAGCGTCTCCACGTCCAGGTCGTTGGTCGGCTCGTCGAGCAACAGCAGGTTGCCGCCCTGCTTGAGGGTGAGCGCCAGGTTCATGCGGTTACGCTCGCCACCGGACATGACGCCGGTCGGCTTCTGCTGGTCCGCCCCCTTGAAACCGAACGCCGCCACGTAGGCGCGACTGGGGATCTCCACGTTGCCGACGTGAATGAACGTCTCCCCGTCGGAGATCGCCTCCCAGACGTTCTTCTTGGGGTCAAGACCCGCCCGGTTCTGGTCGGCATAGGAGATCGAGACGGTCTCGCCGACCTTGATGATCCCCGAGTCCGGCTTCTCGTCCCCGACGATCATCTTGAACAGCGTGGTCTTACCGACGCCGTTCGGCCCAAGGACGCCGACGATGCCGTTGCGCGGGAGAGTGAAGCTAAGGCCCTCGTACAGCACCCGGTCGCCGAAGCCCTTGAACAGGTCACTGACCTCGACCACCGTGTTGCCCAGGCGGGGGCCCGGCGGGATCTGGATCTCCTCGAAGTCGAGCTTCTTGTTCTTGTCCGCCTCGGCCGCCATCTCGTCGTACCGCTGGAGGCGGGCGCGGGACTTCGCCTGCCGGGCACGCGGGCTGGAGCGCACCCAGTCGAGTTCGTCGTCGAGGCGCTTGCGGAGCTTGGCGTCCTTCTGCCCCTCGACCTTGACGCGGGCGGCCTTCGTCTCCAGGTACGTGGTGTAGTTGCCCTCGTACGGGTAGGCGTGACCGCGGTCCAGCTCAAGGATCCACTGCGCCACGTTGTCCAGGAAGTACCGGTCGTGGGTGATGGCGATGACGGTGCCCGGGTACTTCTCCAGGTGCTGCTCCAGCCACTGCACGCTCTCGGCGTCCAGGTGGTTCGTGGGCTCGTCGAGCAGCAGCAGGTCTGGCTGGGACAGCAGCAGCTGGCAGAGCGCGACGCGTCGCCTCTCGCCGCCGGACAGGCTGGTCACCTGCGCGTCGGGCGGCGGGCAGCGCAGCGCGTCCATCGCCTGCTCAAGCTGGCTGTCGAGGTCCCACGCGTCCTTGTGCTCAAGCTGCTCCTGCAGCTTGCCCATCTGGTCGAGGAGCTCGTCGGAGTAATCCGTCGCCATCTTCTCGGCGATCGCGTTGTACTCGTCGAGCAGCTTCTTCGTGTCGGCGACGCCCTCCTCGACGTTGCCGAGCACGGTCTTGCTTTCATCGAGTTGCGGCTCTTGCGCGAGCAGGCCGACGGTGAAGCCGGGCATCAGGCGCGCCTCGCCGTTGGACACCTGCTCAACGCCCGCCATGATCTTGAGCAGGGTCGACTTGCCGGTGCCGTTGGGGCCGACGACACCGATCTTGGCGCCCGGCAGGAAGCTCAGCGTGACATTGTCCAGGATGACCTTGTCACCATGCGCCTTACGGACGGCGCGGAGCTGATAAATGAATTCCGGCATACTATCCAGCCTAGAGGCATTTGCTAAGTGTCTTGTGCCGGGTGTCGCGTCCGCCGGCTCATACAGGCATACTCGGTCTCGCCCGGTGTCCTTCGCCCGGTAAAGGGCCAGGTCAGCCGCCGCCAGCAACTCGAACAAGTCCTGGCCGTGCGGGCCGAGCGCGGCGATCCCGATGGAGATCGTAACCCCCACAGTAGCCTCCCCCGCGAGCACCTGCATGAGCCCGGCGCTGCGCCGGAGCCGTTCGGCGATACGGCACGCCTCCTCGGCCGTCGTGTTCGGCAGGAGGATCGCGAACTCCTCGCCGCCGAAGCGCCCGACCAGGTCCGTCTCGCGCACCTGCTGCCGCAGCTCCGCGGACAGTCCGCGGAGCACGTCGTCGCCGGTGAGGTGGCCGTGAGTGTCGTTCACCTTCTTGAAGTGGTCGATGTCGGTGAGCAGGACCGCGACCGGTTCGTCCCGGCGCAGCGCCCGCGAGATCTCCTGGTCGGCCTCGCGCTGCCACGTGGCCGCGTTCAGCAGCCCCGTCTTGGCGTCGGTGCGCGCAGCCGCCTTCAGCTGCTGATGCATGAGGCTGCGCTGCAGCAGGAGCACCGGCGGCAGCGCCACGCACAACAGCAGCGGGCTGAGGGCGCAGGCGATCGTTACCAGGATGCCCACGCATATTTCCGTGAGGTCCAGGACCATTCGCTCCCGGTCCCACAGCATGTCCGCCAGCTTGCCCTCCGGCTCCGCGAGCCAGGCGGCCAGCGCGATCAGGCACGTGTTGATGACCGCGAACGCCACCGCGCAGCAGACCGCGACGCCCGCCTGCTGCGGCCGCACGAACCACTGCTGCGGTCCCGGGTAGGTCAGCCAGCCGGCGGACTGGCCTTGCGGCGCGAGCGGGGCGAGCCAGCGGAACAGGATCGACGCGCAGGAACCGGCCAGGCCGAGCGCGGCCGTGCTGAACGCGCGCCGGTACACCGGCCCGCGGCGAACCCGCAGGTAGAACAGCAGCCCGAGGAACGCGGGCGCGACCAGGGCGTAGGCCGGCGGGAGCAGCAGGGCGACCGGCAGCCACCACGCGGACAGCAGGTCACGGGAGACGCCCGCCGGCTGCCCGAGCCGCCGGGTCGCCTCAACGCAGACCGCCCCGCAGGCCATCAGCGCGGCGAAGAGCACGAGGTCCGACAGCCGCAGCGGAGCGTTCGCGAGCTCGAACCCGGCCAGCGCGCAGTAGCCGGTCAGCACGGACAGCATGTAGGCGACGGCCGGAACGGGATTCGCGAACAGCGGCCAGTGCCACGGCCACCGCCAGTTAGCGATGGGCCATGCGCCCGGTTGCTGCTGCGCTACCGAATCCTGGACTGCTGACATGCCTCCGCCTGCCGTGTGAAGGGTCTCTCTGACGTCCGCCCTTGCCCAGCACTCTTCGTGATCTATAACTCTAGGTAACAGAATAAATGCTGGATGTGCATGATGCGGGCAGAACCTGTATGTTGGGTGCCGCAGCCCGGGTAAGCCGTCCTACCGTGACGAATCCCGTTACGGCGCGGCACCCAATCAACGGTGTTTCCGCTGATGGCACTCCCGCTAAATCCCGAGGAGATGACACCAATGCGCGGCGTGATCTGGATCTAGAACGGCGCGTCAACGGCGGCTTCCTGCCCGGCCGTGCGCTGCTGTTCCTCCAGGGCCTGCTCACCGTCCGCCAGCGGCTGCGCCCCCTCCTCGGGCTGACCGGCCAGTTCCGACGGCCGATCGGCTAGCTCGAGGTAGTCGCTGGCGAACCCGCCATCACTGTCGGGCTCGCCGCTGTCCGCGTCGCCGTCGGTGTCCCCGCGGGCCAGTTCGCCGCTTTCCAGCTCTTCCTGGACCCTGGACGGGTTGGTCGCCGCGCGGTTGTAGATCGTCCAGCCCGCGACCAGGTTGTGCCCCACGGCGTCCGCGATGATCTCTATGCTGACCCGGGGCCGGTTCTCGCTGTCCGTCCACGTGCTCGCGCGGAACTTGCCCTGCAGCGTGACCTTGTCTCCCTTGTGCAGGGACGCCTTGACGTTCATCGCCAGATGGCGCCAGCAGGTCACGTCGAAGTACGAGACCTCTCCCTCGACCCACTCCCCCGTCCCCCGGTTCAGGTACCGGGAGGACGAGCCGACGCGGACCTTCACGACCGCTGTCTTCGTCTTCTTGGTGATGTGGAGTTCCGGGTCCCGCGCCACAAAGCCCGTCAGCATGATGTAGTTTCCCTGGCTCATCGCCATCCTCCTTATCGGACCGCGCCTTCCGGCGATGCTCGCCGACGCGCAGTTCCACCGTGCCGGACCGCCTCGAGCCCGAGGAAGAAACATTTTCCGGCTGTGGATAACGTGCCCGATTTGTCCACGACCTGTGGATAACGACTTGCGATCTTGGCGTGGGGACGGCATACTGCGACCCTTGTGCGCCGAGTCTCCGTGGTAGGCAATTCAGGTTCCGGCAAATCGACCATCGCCCGACAACTCGCCCAGGCTCTCCACGTTCCATACGTGGAACTTGACAGCCTCTTCCACCAGCCCGGCTGGCAACCGCTCCCCGTCCCCGAGTTCCGGGACATCGTCAGGCAGCAGACGCGGGAAGACTCCTGGGTAATCGACGGCAACTACAGCGCCGTCCGGGACATCGTCTGGGAGCGTGCCGACACCGTGGTCTGGTTCGACCTGCCCCGTGCCGTCGTCATGCGGCAGCTCATCGGGCGGACGCTCCGCCGGGCCGTTGCCCGCGAGGAACTCTGGAACGGCAACCGCGAGCCGTGGCAGAACTTCCTCAGCTGGGATCCCGAGAAATCCGTGATCTCGTGGGCCTGGCGCAAGCACGCCGAGTACCACTCCCGCTACGCGGCCGCGGCCGCGGACGCCGCGAACGGAGATCCTGCGTTCGTTCAGCTGAAGAATCGCGCTGATGCCCGCAGGCTGGTGGAAAGCGCGTGGTCGGCGACCAGGGTTTAGGCCGCCACCGGCTCCGCGGGCTCGGCGATGACGTCCACGAGCGCGCCGTTGCGCATGACCGTGACCGGCAGGCGCCGCCCGATCGCGTCGGCGAACAGCAGCCGCTGCAGATCCTGCGCCGACGCTACCGGCGTGCCGCCCGCGGTCAGCAGCAGGTCACCGGCCCGCAGCCCGGCCCGGTCGGCGGGCCCGCCGGCCATGACCGACGCGACCCGCAGCCCGGTCTTCCGGCCGCCGAGGCGCGACTGCCACTGCTGGGGCACCGGCGCCGGGGAGACGACCAGGCCCAGGTAAGCGCGCCGGACTCGCCCGTCATGCATCAGCGCCGACATGATGTGCCTGGTGGTGGCGTTGACTGGCACCGCGAGCCCGAGCCCGATGCCCGCCACGGCGGTATTGATGCCGACCACGCGCCCGTGCGAATCCGCGAGCGCGCCGCCCGAATTGCCGGGGTTCAGCGCGGCGTCGGTCTGAATGACGTCTTCGATCAGGCCGTGCTCCCCGGTTGGCAGCGACCGGCCGAGAGCGCTGACGACGCCCGCGGTGACCGACCCGGCCAGGCCGAGGGGGTTCCCGACCGCGACGACCAGTTGCCCGACGACCAGGTCGTCGGCCTCGCCGAGTTCCGCGGGCGGTGGCGTGTCCCCGCTCGCGCGAAGTACCGCGAGATCGGACAGCGGGTCGGTGCCGACGACCCGGAACGCCGTGGTCGTGCCGTCGGCGAACGCCGCCGTCCCACCGGTCGCGCTGCCCACGACGTGGGCGTTGGTGAGCAGGAAGCCGTCGGTCGTGTAGACCACCGCGGAGCCGAGGCTCTCCCCCGACCGCCGCGGTACCCGCAGGCTCGCCACCTTGGGCGTCAGTCTCTCCGCGACGCCGACGACGATCCGTGAGTAAGCGTCAAGAGGTTCCATACGCTGATTACATCATTACATTTAGATAAGTGTAAACATTCGTTTCCGGACAGCCCGACCCTTGCCGTGACTCGGTGACACGTAACGGTGACACTGGGTGGTTGCGTAGACCCGTGCCCGGGGTAGGGGCGTGAGTGTCACCTGCCGCCTGGCACTACGTGCTCAAAAGCGCAGTCGACCACGCAGCCCAGCGCGCCCGAAAGCGCGTTTGGTCCCGCTATAGGGTGCTCAAATGCGCATTTGGGCCGGTACGGAGGTAGGAGCGCATTTGGGCCGGTACGGAGGTAGGAGCGCATTTGGGCCGGTACGGAGGTAGGAGCGCATTTGGGCCTGGCACGGAGGTGGACGGCGCATTTGGGCCGGTACGGGGTGGCAGGCGCATTTAGGAGTTATTAAGGGGATAACTGGGCGCGCGCACGAAACGCAGGTCAGTTGATGACAGAAGTCACTATTGCGCCCCACGACGGCGATGACAGCATTACACTGATGGCCGCCGGGCTATATCGAAGGGGAGAAATTGGACAAACAATACGAACAATATTGCCTGGCGCATCCCTTGTTCTATGACTCTCCGCAGCCCAGCGACCGGCGGCGGTACTTCCCGGTCGTCCGCCGACCTCTTCCCCGGGGCTGGCGGAAGACTGCGCACGGCGACTGGATGACGTTCCATCCGCCCGGCGCCGAACTGCCGCGTCAGGGCTGGAAGATTCACGCCTCCGCCTGCCCGGAGAACGCCGATCAAGTCCTGCGCCAGATATGGGAATATTGCACCGCTCGCGGCATATCTTTCAAGATCATCAGTTCGCCGTTCGGAGTCCGCGCACGCAACCTCAAATACGCACCGCGCGAGGCCAGCGGCAAAGCCGCCACCATTTATCCGGCGAACGACAGGGACTGCGAGCGGATTCTCCGCGAACTCGACGCCGAACTCGGCGGCAGCGCGGGTCCTTATATCCTTAGCGACCTGCGTTATGGCGCTGGCCCGCTTTATGTGCGGTACGGCGGATTTGTCGAACTGTTCTGCCTCGATTCCGGCGGCCGAATGGTGCACGCCATCGAGAACGCGGCCGGCGACCTCGTGCCCGACGTGCGGTCACCGGTCTTCAGCGTCCCGGACTGGATTCAGGTCCCGGCGTTCCTCGCCCCGCACCTGGCCGCGCGCAACGCGGTCGGCCTCGCGGACCTGGACTGGACCGTGACCGGCGCGCTGCACTTCAGCAACGGCGGCGGCGTGTACACCGGCACCGACAAGCGCGACGGGTCGAAAGTGATCCTCAAGGAGGCCCGGCCCCACGCGGGCCTCGCGGCCGACGGGTCCGACGCGGTGGCCAGGCTCCGCCGGGAACGCGACTTCATGGAGCGCCTGTCCGGTCTCGGGATCGCGCCCGAGGTGCGCGCCTGGTTCGAGGCCGGCGACCACCACTTCCTGGTCGAGGACTTCATCGAGGGCCGCACGCTCAGCTCCTTCTTCGCCGAGCGTTACCCGCTCATCATGCCCCACCCCGATGCCGAGGAAATCGTCTCGTACACGTCGTGGGCGCTGCGGATCTGCGCGGAGACCGAGCGCGCCGCGAGCCTGATGCACGAGCACGGCATCGTCTTCAACGACCTGCACCCGTTCAACGTGATGGTGCGCCCCGACGACTCGGTGGCCTTCATCGACTTCGAGGCCGCGAGCGACATCGACGAGGGCCGGCACGTGACCGTCGGCAACCCCGGGTTCGCCGCCCCGCGCGACCGGACCGGGTTCGACGTCGACGCCTACAGCCTCGCCTGCCTGCGGCTATCGATCTTCATGCCGCTGACGACGCTCTTCCCGCTCGACCGCGCCAAGGCCGCGCAGCTCGCCGCGGAGATCGCCGCGATCTTCCCGGTCCCGGATGGCTTCCTCGACGAGGCCGTGGCGGAGATCGTCCGCGTGCCGCCGCAAGCGCGCCGCCAAGCAGCCAGCTTCAACGGGGCCGGGACGGGCGACGGGACGGGGGGCGAGGCCGGCGACGTGATGTGGGAACGCCTGTGTGCGGACCTGGTGACGGCGATCCGGGCCAGCGCCACCCCGCACCGGACGGACCGGCTCTTCCCCGGCGATATCGACCAGTTCCGAGTCATCGCCGGCGGGACCGGCCTCGCCTACGGGGCGGCCGGCGTGCTCTACGCGCTAGACGAGGCGTCCGGTACGCGCGTCCCGGAATACGAAGACTGGCTGGTCAAGCGGGTAAAGCAGCCCCAACGGGGCACGCCGCTCGGCTTCTACGACGGGCTTTCCGGCGTGGCCTGGACGCTCGCGCGGCTCGGACACCGGGACGCCGCGGTCCGGACGGCCGCCATCTGCCTGTCCGACAACTGGGGACGTCTCGGGCACGGACTGTTCGACGGCCTCCCCGGATTCGGGCTCGCCCTGCTGGACCTGGCCGGGTCGGCCGACGAGCCCGCGTTCGGCGACGCCGGGCTGCGTGCCGCCGAGATCGTCGCCGACGCGCTGCGCGGAGACGGGGCGAGCCGCGCGGCGCCCGGCGGCCACGGCGAGCGCGTGCCGGCCGGGCTGATGCACGGCGCGGCCGGCAAGGCACTGCTGTTCATCCGGGCGTACGAGCGCACCGGGGACTCCGCGTGGCTCGACGCGGCCCAGGCGGCGCTCGCCGCGGACCTGCGTCAGTGCGTCCCGGACCGCAAGGGCGGGCTCCAGGTGAACGAGGGCTGGCGCGTACTCCCCTACCTCAAGTCGGGCAGCGCGGGCATCGGCCTGGTCATCGACCAGCTCCTGCCGTACCGGCCCGGCGCGGCCTGCGACGAGGACACCTTCGCCGGGGCGGCCGACAAGATCGCGGTCTCCGCGAGCGCCGCCTACTACGCGCAGCCCGGCCTGTTCAGCGGCCGCGCTGGCCTGCTCTGCCTGCTGGCCGGCCAGGACAGGACCAGCCCGCGCGTCCGGGACCACGTCGACCGCCTCGCCTGGCACGCCGTCGCCTACGAAGACGGGCTGGCGTTCCCCGGGGACATGCTGATGCGGCTGTCGATGGACTTCGGCACCGGGACCGCCGGCGTCCTGCTGAGCCTGGCCTCGGCGCTGGCGCCGCGGGCCGCGGGGCTCCCGTTCCTGCCCGCCAGGGACACTGCTCGCGAGGACACGGCTCGCGAGGACACGGCGCCCGGGGACACGGCTCGCGAAGACGCCCACGGGGCCGCCCACGGGGACGCGGCTCATGGAGACAGACAGCCGGCGAGGAGGTAGCCAGGCATGGCCACTGCCAGCAGCGGCGACCGGCTGCTCGCGACCGTCGCCCGGCGTGGCTGGGCATGGCTGACGGTACTGGGCGTAACCGCCGTTGCGGGCACCGCCGGCCAGCTGCTGCTGCCCGCGGCGATCGGCCGTGCCGTGGACGCCGCGATCGCCGGCGGCGAGGCGATGACCAAGGGCGGCCACGCCGGCGCCGGCACCGGCATCGCGAACGGCACGCTGAGCTGGCTGGCCGTCTGCGTGGCGCTGGTCGCGGTGATCGCCTGCACCGAGGTGGTGGGTGAGCTCGCCACCGGCTTCTCGGGCGCGGCCGCCACCGCCCGGCTGCGCGAGATCCTCGCCGCGCACGCGCTGGCCGCGGGTTCCAGACTGACCCGCGGCGGCATCAGTCCCGGTGACGCCGTGAGCCGGGTCGTCGGCGGCGCGGCGGACGCGGGCGCGGGCCCGGGCAGCGTGGTCGCGTCCGTCGCGGCGGCCATCCCGCCCGTCGGCAGCGTGGTCGCGCTCGGACTGATCGACCCATGGCTGGCCGTGGCCTTCCTCGCCGGCTTCCCCGTACTCGTGCTCATGATGCGCCGGCTGGCCCGCGACGCGGCGACGATCGGCACCGGCTACGGGCAGGCGCAGGGCGCGATCGCGGCCCGCCTGCTCGACGCCCTCGCCGGCGCGCGCACCATCGCCGCCGCCGGCACCCAGCCCCGCGAGCGAAACCGGATTCTCGCCCCGCTTCCGGTCCTGCGGGACCATGGCTACGCCTCCTGGCGGGTGCAGGCGCGCGCCGCCGCGCAAGGCATGCTCATCGCGCCGCTGCTGCAGGTCATCGTCCTGGCGGTCGCCGGCTTCGAACTCGCCCACCACCGCATCACGCCGGGGGATCTCCTCGCCGCCAGCCAGTACGCGATGCTGGCCGTAGGGATCGGGGCGAGCACCAGCATGGTCGCCCGGCTCGGCCGTGCCCGGGGCGGAGCGACGCGGGCGGCCGGACTGCTCACGGTGCCGGCGCCCCGCTACGGGAACGGCGTGCTGCCGCCATCCGGCCACGGCACCCCTGGCGAACTCCGGCTGCGCGGCGTGACCGTCCGGCACGGCGACGATACCGTACTGAACCATCTCGATCTCGTGATCCCGGGTGGCGCCTGCGTCGCGCTCGTGGGCAAGTCCGGCGCCGGCAAGTCGACGCTGGCCGAACTCGCCGGCCGGCTCGCCGACCCGGACGAGGGATCGGTCACCCTCGACGCGACCGACCTGCGCGATCTCAGCCGGTCCAGCCTGCGGACCTCGGTCGTGTACGCGTTCGAGCGACCATACCTGTTCGGGCGCACGCCACGCGAGGCGATCAGCTTCGGCGCCGGCCCGCCGCCGACGCCGCCGGTCATCGCCGCCGCAGCCGCGGACAGCCGGGCCGCCGCTTTCATCACCCGTCTCCCCCGGAGTTACGACACGCTGATGGACGCGCCGCCACCATCGCCAGGGCGCTCTCGTGCTGGCAGTCCTCGTGTCCGGCGCTTCCGCCCGCCGCGCGCTCGCGGCGCGCACTCCCGGGGCGCACCCGCGCGCAACGCACCACGCGAAGCACGACGCCGGGCGACGCCCCGGCCGACGACATCGTCGTGGACAACGCTGTCCGGCGGCGAGATCCAGCGGCTCGGCCTGGCCCGCGCGTTCGCGCACGCGGGCGCCGCCCGGCTGCTCATCCTGGACGACGCCACCTCCAGCCTCGACACCGTGACCGAGATGCTGGTCAGCGAGGTGATCACCGGCCGACTGCGCGGCCGCACCCGGCTGATCGTCGCGCACCGGGTGGCGACGGCGGCGCGGGCGGACCTCGTCGCCTGGCTCGACAACGGCCGGATTCGCGGTCTGGCCCCGCACGAGCGGCTGTGGCTGGAGCCGGATTACCGGGCCCTGTTCGGCACCGCCCAGCCCGGCGGTATCGAAGAGGCCGGCACCGTCCAAGGAACCAGCACCGTCCAAGGAACCAGCACCGTCGACGGAGCCGGCACCGCGGACGGGACAGCTACCGCCGGGGGAACTGGCGCATGCTGATCCGGCACCTGCGCGCCCGCCGGGCGGACGTCGCCTGGCTGGCCTTCTGGTCACTCGTGCAGGCGCTGCCCATCGCCGCCTCCGGCTGGACGCTCGCCGAGGCAACCGGCCGGTTCCTGGCCGGGGACGCGGTCGCGGGCCTCGCTTGGCTGGGACTGCTAGCGGTGGCGGGCGTATTCGGGGCACTCGGCACGCGGCAGACCTATCTGCGGGCCGGCGCGATCGTGGAGCCCCTCCGCGACAACCTGGTCACGGCCATCGTCGAAGGTGCTCTCCAGCGTTCCACGGACAGCGCCGCCGCTCCGCCCGATACGCGCGCGGTCGCGCGGCTGACCCATCAAGCCGAGATCGTCCGCGACTCGTGCGCCGGCCTGCTGATCGTGACCGCCACGTTCGTGTTCACCGTCGGCAGCGGCCTCGCGGGCCTGCTGACCCTGGTGCCCGCCACGCTGCCCTACGTCATCCCCCCGCTGCTCGTCGCCGCGTTCCTGCTCCGCCTGCTGCTGCGGCCGGTCATCGCGCGGCAGCGCGCGGCCGTCCTCGCCGAGGAAGAAGTCGCCGAGAACTCGTCCCGTGCCGTCTCCGGACTGCGGGACGTCACCGCCTGCGGCGCCGAGAATCAGGTCCGGGCCGGCCTGTCCGGCCGGATAACCCGCGCGGCCAACACGACCCGCGGAGCCACCGTGATCGGGTCCGCGCGCGTCGCCTGCCTGGCCGTCGGCGGCTGGCTGCCGCTGGTGCTCGTGCTGGCCGCCGCGCCCTCGATGCTCGGCCACGGTGTCTCCCCCGGGGACATCGTCGGCGCGCTCACCTACATCACCGGGAGCCTGCGCGGCATTCTCTACACAGCCTCGGAGGGCATGGGCACTGGCCTGGTACGGCTCTACGTCACGCTGGAGCGCATCCAGGAGACCGCGGCCGACCAGGAGACCACGTCGTCCCGGCCGGACCGTGCTCTCCGACCGGACCGTGCTCCCCGACCCGACCGTGCTCCCCGACCGGACCGTGCTCCCCGACCGGACCGTGCTGCCCGGCGGGGCTATACCTCCGGTCCGGACTACACCCCCGGACTCGACGACATCGTGCTGCGCGACGTCCGGTTCGCCTACGGCCCGGACGCCGAGCCGGTCGTCGACGGGCTTAGCCTGCGCATCCCGCCCGGCGACCACCTCGCGATCGCCGGCCCGAGCGGCATCGGCAAGTCCAGCCTCGCCGCGCTCATCTCCGGTCTCCTCGCCCCGTCCGCGGGCGAGGTGCTCGTCGGCGGCGTCCCGCCCGCGCGCCGCGGGCGGGACTGGCGCGTGCTCATCCCCCAGGAGGCGTACGTGTTCGCGGGAACCCTGGAGGAGAACCTCGCGTACTACCGTCAGCCCACCCGGGCCGAGATCGAGAAGGCCGCGGAAGAGGTCGGGCTCGTTGAGCTCGCATCGGCGCTCGGGGGCTTCGCGGCACCAGTGACACCAGCGGCGCTGTCGGCCGGCCAGCGGCAGCTGATCGCGCTGACCCGCGCCTACCTGTCGCCCGCGCCGGTCGCGATCCTCGATGAGGCCACCTGCCACCTGGACCCGGCCGCCGAAGAGCGGGCGGAGGAGGCCTTCGCGCGCCGCGGCGGCACGCTGATCGTCATCGCGCACCGCATCACGTCGGCGCGGCGGGCGAGGCGCGTCCTGGTGCTCGACGGTACGCGGGCGCAGGCCGGACAGCATGCCGAACTGCTGGCCACCTCCGTGATGTACCGCGAACTCGCAGGCCATTGGAATTCCACGCCAATTTCCCTTAACGGACATTAGTGACTGATCTACTCCCCTTACCTCCGCCGCGGCGGGAAATGATTGCCGGCCCCCACCTCATGCAATTAGCTTCTTTCGGTACTCTTTGTTACGCGGTCGGCACATATTCACGCTAGCCACCGCTTTCCGCGCACAGGTTGGGCGTACACAGGGGGGTAATGCCGGTGATCCGGATGCTCATCGCCGAGCCGATGACCCTGACACGAGAGGGTCTTGTCGCCTTGCTCGGACGGGAGCATGACATCGAGGTCGCCGCGATCGTGCGGCACGGCGATGAGGTCGTCCACGCGGCACGATCGACGGCGCCTACCGTGGCGCTGCTCGCGGCGGCGTTCCCCCGTCACGACGGGGTCGCGGTCGCCGCCGCGCTGCGCTCGGCGGTCCCGGAGTGCAGCTGCGCGATGCTCGGCAACGACTGGCGTTCCGGCGATCTGGACCGCGCGGTGGACGTGGGTGTGCGCGGTTTCCTGCTTTGCGACTCGCCCGCGGAGTTCCTGACCGGGGCCATGCGGCGGCTCGCCAAGGGCGACCAGGTGGTCGACCCGCGCCTGTCACTGCGTGCTCGCTGCCCGCTCACGATGCGGGAGACCGACGCCCTGCGGGCAGCCGCGCAAGGGTCGAGCACGGCGGAGATCGCCACTTTCCTGTGCCTGAGCGAGGGCACTGTGCGCAACTACCTTTCCCGCGCCATCGCCAAGACCGGCGCCCGCAACCGCGTCGATGCCATCCGAATCGCCGGCGAGTCCGGCTGGCTATAACCCGAGTGTCCGGAAATAGTCATATTTAGCAATCGCAAAGCGGCGTAACAACATATGCACCCACTCCATAAATCGATGACATAAGTCACTATGCGATAGCTCCGCGTGGATAATATGATTTCGCTATCGATCTGATCGATACATAAGTAACCGGCAGGTACTGTCTTACCTCGAACAAGTAGTACTCAAAGGAGGGGATTTCAATGGCTCTTCTCGACATGCAGGCCATGGAGGCCGAGCGTGAGGACACCGAGAAGTGTGGCGCCGGGATCGGCAGCCACCTGAGCGTCCTGCTCTGCGACAGCGTCGCCAGCGTGACGCTCTGCCTCTAACCTCAGACGGTTAGCGACTTAGCCCAGGTGCACATGGGCGAACGGTGCCGACGGGAAAGCCCTAGTTTCCCGTCGGCACCGGCGTCACCGGCCGGGCATCGTCCGGCTATTGGGCAGCACCACAGATTGGCGAGCACCGCAGATTTCCGAACGAACCTTGTGGCCGCGGGGTATCCCCCTTGCCAGCGCCCGGTCATAGGCGTTTCATGAGGCACTATGTCACGTCCGGTCGCCTACCTGGCCAACTTGGACCTGAATCTGCTCGTGGCGTTGCGAGAATTGCTTCGCGAGCGGAGCGTGACGCACGCGGCCCAGCGGCTCGGAGTGACGCAGCCCGCGGCGAGCGCGGCGCTGGGACGGCTGCGGCGGCACTTCGGCGATGAGCTCCTCCTGCGCGAACATGGCGAATACCGGCTGACCGCCCTTGGGGAGCGGCTCGCCGAGCAGGTGGACGCGGTCTGCGGCGCGGCCGAGGTGCTGTTCACCGCGAGCGAGGACTTCGACCCGGCGACGTCGGAACGCGAGTTCACGCTCGTCATGGCGGACTACACGATCATCGTGATGGGCGAGGCCCTATCCCGCGCCGCGGCGGACGCGGCCCCGCGCACCCGGCTGCACATCCGGCTCGTTCGTGAGTTCTTCAGCACCGAATACGCCGAGGGGATCAGGTTCGTGGACGGGATGGTGGCGCCGCCCACACACGGCTTGGCGCTGCCGGACGCCCGGTCCGCGGAGCTCTTCCGGGATCGCTGGGTGTGCGTGGTCGACGCGGCCAACCCGGCGCTGGACGCGAGGCACCTCGACCTCGCGGACCTGGCCCGGCTCCCCTGGGTCGCGCCCTATTACCACGGCAACACGCAGGACCCGCCGGTGGTGCCGGTGATGGGCAGCTCGCGCTGCTGGGCATCCGGCCGCGGATCGCCGTTCGCGTCGAGAGCTACGTGGCCGTTCCGTACTTCGTCGCCGGCACGAACCGCGTCGCGCTGATGCAGGAGCGCCTCGCGACACGGGTAGCCGCACCCATGAACCTGTGCGTCCTGGAATGCCCTGGCTCACCCGAGCCGATCATCGAGTCGCTGTGGTGGCACCGCCAGTATGAACTCGACACGGCCCACGCCTGGCTCCGCCGCCTGACCGTGGAGACGGCCCGGAACCTGTGACGGCGTGGGAGGCCAGTGGTGCGCCCGTCGCATTTCATGGGTCATTACCGCCACAGGGCCGCCCAGGCCTCCGGAGCGGGGCTTCCATACCCGGATGAATCCGCTTATGTCGGGTCAGGCGAACGGCACATCAGGGGTGCGTGCCGGGCGGTGGCGGAACTCGGTGTCACGTTGCCCGCCTTCCCATGGCGGTGGATGTCGCATCAGCGCCCGTCTTTGCCGGTGGATGACGCATCGACCGCCATAGGAAGGAAGCGGATGACGCATCGGCCGCCATAGGAAGGAAGCGGATGACGCATCGGCCGCCTTCCGGCGGCGCCGCGCGCGACCGGCCCGAGAGGCGGTCGCCAGCACATCCTGCCGCCGGAGTCACGCACGGAACCGGACAACCACAAGCGATATTTCACGGTAAACCAGGCGAGCTGAGCGGCCCGGATCCGCGGTCTTTCGGAAACGACCCATGATCATCCAGGAGGCGAGCGCCGACCCGGCCACCCGCAAGGGGGACTGCCCGCAAGGAGGGGAACCGCCCGCGAGGAGAACCCACCGCTAAGGGGAACCGGCGGCAAGGGGAACCCGCCGCCAAGGGGAACCGGCCGCGAAGACTCGGGTTACCGGCCGCGGGCGATGGCGAGCTCGCGGCGGAAACGCTCGTACTCGCCGATCTCGCGGCCGGCGGGAGCGAGCACCAGGTCGCGGGCCACTGCCGCCACCTGCTCCCGCATCGCGTCCTCGGCGCGATTCCGCTCCCGGTCCGCCGCCAGCACGGCCATGTTCCGGCAACCGGACGCGGTCAGCCAGCCAAGCAGCAGCATGGCCGCCACTATCACCACGAGCCACGGGATCAGCGACGCGTCACCGAGCAGCGTCGACTTCTGGCGCCCGGCATGCCCAATGGCGATCACGATCGCCCAGACCAGCGCGGCGGCCGCCAGCACCGTCAGCAGCCACTGCCAGACCGCTATCAGCCGCCACCAGGCGGGTGCCCTCGGCGCGCGCGGGACGGCGCCGCCGGCCGCGGCGAGCGCGGCCGGGATCTCGGCGACCCGGGACCGGGCGGCGGCGCGCATGGTCGACGGCCAGGGCGCGGGCAGCTTAGCGCTGACGGCGTCGGCGAATGCCGTGATCGCGTTGTTCACGTCGGCCTGCTGCGCCGCTCCGCCGCCGAAGCCGTCCTCCACGCCTGTCAAGGCCCCGCTGCCGCCCGCGCCGCCAGCCCCGCTGGTCGTGCCACCGAGACTGGTCGTGCCACCGAGACTGGTCGTGCCACCGAGAGTGCTGCCGCCGTTCAGCGAGCCGCGTCCCTGACCGCCGCGGCGGCCGCCCAGTCCCGCCAGCGGCGAGCCCGGGTACCC
>Ga0210389_10000487_pt1 | contig 36653 bp, 36 predicted proteins | sample IncBWH28OmetaG_FD_160127 | JGI IMG/M metagenome (GOLD analysis project Ga0210389, IMG submission 160127) | Forest soil microbial communities from Barre Woods Harvard Forest LTER site, Petersham, Massachusetts, United States - Inc-BW-H-28-O ... | reverse complement strand
TCGCGAAATACAACCCCACCACCACCGCCCAGGACAGCAGGCTGAGCCAGAGTTGACTGCGGGCAGTGTGGTCGAACGCCATCTGCACCAGCACGGCGGTGATTCCGGCCAGAGTGAGGACCGACAACACCGGGAATAACCACATCTTCACCCGCAGCTTTTCCGGCGGCGTCCGGCGACGTAAAACAATCTCCGACAGTGCGATCAGCCAGTAGACGAACAAAATGATGGCGCCCGACGAGTTGAGCAGGAAGAGAAACACCGTGCGGGGCGCGACCCAAGCCATGATGACGCAACCGAAACCGACCGCCGACGAAAACAAGATGGCGATGTAGGGGACCCCACGCCGGCTCAGCTTGACCAGCTGCGCCGGCGCCTCGTGCCGGTCGGCGAGCACGAACAGCATCCGCGACGAGGTGTACAGGCCCGAGTTCAGGCTGGACAGCACCGCGGTGAGTATCACCGCGTTCATGACCTGATCCGCGCCGGGAAGGCCCATGTGCTTGAGCGCGGCGACGTAGGGCGAGGAGCCGAGCTCCACGGAGTTCCACGGCAGTATCACGACGAGCAGGAACACCGAACCGACGAAGAAGATGCAGATGCGCGCGACCACCGATCTCGTCGCCCGCGCGACGGCGAGCTCCGGGTCCCGGCTTTCGGCGGCCGCAATCGTGACGACCTCCGCACCGACCATGGAGAAGATCACCACCACAATGGCCGCGAAGACGGCCCAGACGCCTTTCGGGAAGAATCCGCCGTGCGCGGTGAGGTTGCTGAAATCCATGCGACGGCCCGGCAGGACGCCGAGGACGAAAAGCGTGCCGACCGTTAGGAAGATCATGATGGTCGCGACTTTGATGCCGGCGAACCAGAATTCGAACTCGCCGAAAGATGACACCGAGAACAAGTTGGTCGCGGTCATCAACAGCATCAGGCATAGTGCCGAAAGCCAAAGCGGCATGGGGAACCAGTAATTGAGGACTTTCCCGCCTGCGACCGCCTCGAAGCCGACCACGATCACCCAGAAGTACCAATACAGCCAGCCGACCGAAAATCCGGCCCAGCCGCCGAGAGCCTTTGCCGCAAAGTCGGCGAACGATCCGGTCGACGGGTTCGCGGTGGCCATCTCGCCCAGCATCCGCATCACCAGGATGATCAGCAGACCACAGATGGCGTAGGTGAGGAACGCGGCGGGCCCGGTGTCGCGGATCACCACACCGGACCCGACGAACAATCCGGCACCGATGACGCCGCCGAGGGCGATCATGCTGAGTTGCCGCTGCGATAGTCCCTGGCGCAACTGCGGTGTGCTAGCCATGGGCCCTCCCGGCGTGCCCTGCTCTAGTGCTGGTCACTAACCACAGCACATCGCGGGGCGGGGCACCAACCGAGGCGCCCGGCCCGTTAGTCCAGGCGGGTCGCCACCACCGACCAGACCGGGAAGTGCACGCGGTAGTCGTCAAGCAACGGGCCGAGTACTTGCAGCTGCTCTTTGATGGGCTGCATCTTTTCCGCCGTCCCACCCTGCGCGTCGTCGAGGATCGCGCTCATGGCCTCGAACGTCTGGGGGCCGAAGCGGGCCAGGTACGTGGTGCCACCCAGGTAGTCCAGGCGCCAGCCGCTTGCGCCGAGCACCCGCTCGAAGTTGTCTTCGGGTATGCCCTCCCACTGCAGGCCGTTGACGTTGTGCGGGCTGAACTCGAACATGAACAACCGCGCACCTGGCTTCGTGGCCCGGTGCAGCGCCTGCGCGTACCGGGTCTGGACGGCCTCGTCGCCCATCAGCACGTGATAGAAGGCGCTGTCGACGACGGTGTCGAAGCGGCCGTCGAAGCCGTCCAGTTTGGTTGCGTCGGCCACCTGGAAGTCGACCTGTACCCCGGCCCGCTCGGCGTTGCGCTTCGCCCGCGCGATCGCAGTGGGCGAACCGTCCACCCCGGTGGCCGAAAACCCTTGCGAAGCAAAGTGAATCGCGTGATATCCGGGTCCGGTACCCGGGTCGAGCACCTCGCCACGTATCGCACCGTACGCCACCAATTGCTGCACCGCCGGCTGCGGACCGCCGATGTCCCACGGGACCAGCCCGTCGGTGTGTTCCGCGGCGCCGTACAACGGCTCGAAACCCGCGACGCTCAGATCGGTTGCCATGTCCTTCTCGCCCCCTCGCGATTGGAAGTTTGTAGACACTTTCGTTCACTAGTTCCGGAGCGTAGCGCAGCCCGGCAAGGAACACAATCGTCTATTAGTGGTTTCTACTCGGGCGCTTCCGCGTCGAGCCTGCGGTGACGGCACGCAGGCTGCGCGCAGGCCTGGGGATCGGGTGAAAAACACGCCCTGCGCGCAGGCCCGCGTCAGCTCACAGATACAGGTCCCGGTCGCGGATCAGCGCCGTCGCGACGACGCTAATGACCGCCGTCGCAACCAAATACGCGCACGCCAGCCACGGCGTCTTGCCGGTCGCCGCGATCAGCGCGGTCAGAATCATCGGGGTCACCCCGGAGGCGTATATGCCCGAGACCTGGTAGACGAACGACAACCCGGTGTAGCGAGTAGCGGTTGGGTACAGCGACGAGTACAGCGTGCCCTGCGCGCCATAGAACAGCGCGTGCACCACGCCGAACACGACGACCATCGCCAGCCCGAACACGAGCAGGTTCTTGGTCCCGAAGAGGGCGAACGCGGGAAAGGTCCCGAGACCGTAGCACGCCACGCCGACCAGGTACACCCGTCGCGCGCCGAAGCGCTCGGTCAACCTTCCCGAGACCGGCAGCAGCACCGCCATAGTCAGCGCGGCGATGGTCACCACGACCAGCACCGGCACCTTGTGAAAGCCCAGCGCACCGGTGGCGTAACTGATTGCAAACACGCCCCAGGTGTTGAAAGCCGAGCCCTCAGCCCAGCGGGACAGCAGCCCGAGCAGCGTGTTGCGCCTGGCACGAGATCCGCGGAAGATCTCGCGGACCGGCACGGTGGACGCCGCCTCGAGGTCGCGCAACTCCTGAAATGCCGGCGTTTCATCGACCCGCCACCGCACCAGGATGCCGATCGCGACCAGCACCAGGCTCAGCAGGAAGCCGATGCGCCAGCCGTAGGCCAGAAACCGCGCCGAGCCCAACACAACCTGCAGGTACGCGAATATCCCGGTACCCAGCGCCAGGCCGAGCGCCAGGCCGATCTGCGGGATCGCCCCGTAGCGCCCGCGCCGGTCACCCGGGCTGTGCTCCACGGCCAGCAACACGGCGCCGCCCCACTCGCCGCCCAGCGCAAAACCCTGCAGCATGCGGAGCACCAGTAGCAGCACCGGCGCCCACGCCCCGATCTGCGCGGCGGTCGGCAACGCCCCGATCAACGCCGTCGCGAAACCCATGATCAGCATCGTCAGCGCCAGGCTGCGCTTGCGGCCGATGCGGTCCCCGATGTGGCCGAACACCAGGCCGCCGATGGGCCGCATGACGAACCCGACGGCAAAGGTCGCGAACGCCAACAGCGTGCCCACCAACGAACTCGCGTTGGGAAAGAACACCTTGTTGAACACCAGACCGGCCGCGGTGGCGTAGAGGAAAAAGTCGTACCACTCCACCGTGGTGCCGAGCAGGCTGGCAGCGACAACCGTGCGCAGCCGCCGGCGTCGCTGGGCGTCGGATTCGTCGAGGGTGTCGGCCGCCCCTAGAGCTCCCGCGGCGGGCAGCGTCGTCGCCATGGCTAGTGTGCCGAGGCGACCGCGAACGGCGTCGCGTGGGCCGGCTGGGACTGACGGCTGGGATGTTTCCACAACCCCTTGCGCTCCAGCAGCGGCAGGACGCCCTCGCCGAACCAGTAGGCCTCTTCCAGGTGCGGGTATCCCGACAGGATGAAGTGATTGATGCCCAGCTTCGCGTACTCGGCCAGCCGTTCGGCGACCTCGGCGTGCGACCCGACCAGGGCGGTGCCCGCGCCGCCGCGCACCAGGCCCACCCCGGCCCAGAGGTTCGGCCCGACCAGGAGCCGGCTGCTGCTGCCACCGTGCAGCTTGAGCATGCGGTGCTGGCCCTCGGATTCGCTGCGCGCCAGGCTGGCCTGCACGCGCTCGACGTCCGCCGGGTCGACGGCCGCCAGCAGCCGGTCGGCTTCGGCCCACGCCTCCTCGGACGTGTCCCGGCTGATCACGTGGATCCGCAGGCCGAATTCGAGGGACCGACGCGTGTCGGCGGCCAGCCCGCGAATCCAGTCGAGCTTCTCGCCTACCGCGGCCAACGGTTCGCCCCAGGTGAGGTAGACGTCGGAGTACTCGGCCGCGACCGGCCCGGCGGCTGCGGACGACCCGCCGAAGAACACCGCGGGTACGGGATCGGGCTGGTTGTTCAGCGCCGCGCCCTCCACCCGGATGTGGTCTCCCGCGAAGGTCACCGGCTCGCTCGAGGTCCACAGCTCCCGCACGACGTGTAAGAACTCGGCGGTGCGCGCGTAGCGCGACTGTTTGTCCAGGTAATCCCCGTAGGCCCGCTGCTCGTGCGGTTCACCGCCGGTGACGACGTTCAGCAGCAGCCGCCCGCGCGAATGTCGCTGGTAGGTACCCGCCATCTGCGCGGCCAGCGTCGGGCTGAGCAGCCCGGGCCGGAAGGCGACCAGGAACTTCAGCGTCTCGGTGTCCTCGATCAGCATCGCCGTCGTCAGCCAGGCGTCCTCGCACCACAACCCGGTCGGCGTGAGCACCGCCTCGAAGCCGTTCGTCTCGGCGGCCGCGCAGATCTGGCGCAGGTAGCGCAGCGTGGCGGGCCGGTCGCCGTGCATCGCCGTGCCATGCCCGCCCGCGACCAGGTTCCGCGAATCCCCGTACGTCGGCAGAAACCAGTGAAATGCCAAGCTCATCCGCGCTCCCCTTTCGCACCCCTCTAGGCGCGATGTTCGATAGTCGGATCCTTCGGGACTGCGGGCCCGCGCGCGAGGGTTGAAACCTGCGAGATCGGATCCCCGTGTCACGGCGCAATTACGGTGGTTTCCGGCACGGCGTGGCTGTGGCGGTAAAACCGGATCGGGGCGGCATTATGTCGCTCGTGCCTCACCTGAAACGCCGTGCGGTATTGCGTATGGGCGCCGGTGCCAGCGCAGCGGCCGCTGGCGTGTGGGCTTTGAGCGCCCTGCTGGATCCGCTCGAACCGCAAGCGGCGCCACCCCAGGCGCCCGCGCCGCCGCAGGCTCCCGCGCCGTTCGAGCCGCCGACCGCAGGCAGCACCCTGCCGACCAAGCTCACCGGCTCGTTCGTCTCGGCGGCCCGCGGTGGCATCAAGACCAATTGGGTGATCGCGATGCCGCCGGGCCAGACCGGAATGCTGCGGCCGGTCATAGCACTGCACGGCATGGATGGCAACGCGGGTCAGATGCTGGAATTGGGTGTCGAGGAGGGCTTGGCAAAACTGGTCAAGGAGGGCAAGCCGCCGTTCGCCGTGGTGGGCGTTGACGGCGGCAACACCTACTGGCACCGGAGGGCTTCGGGCGGGGACTCCGGTTCGATGGTGCTCGAAGAGCTGCTGCCGATGCTGAGCTCGATGGGTATGGACACCTCCCGGGTGGGTTTCATGGGCTGGTCGATGGGCGGATACGGCTCGCTGCTGCTGGGCGCCCGGCTGGGCCCATCGCGGACCGCCGGGATCTGCGCCATCAGCCCGGCGTTATACACCTCGTTCACCGGCAGCGCACCCGGGGCGTTCGACAGCTACGACGATTTCGTGCAAAACAGCGTGTCGGGTCTGCCGGCGCTGAACTCGATCCCCATGCGCGTGGACTGCGGCACCAGCGACCGCTTCTATTTCGCCACCCGCCAGTTCGTCAACCAGCTGAAAAAGCCGCCGGCGGGCAGCTTCTCCGCGGGCGGGCACGACGTGGACTACTGGCGGGCGCAGTTGCCCGGCGAGCTGGCTTGGATGGCCTAGCGAGGCACCCGAAAAAAGGTATGACAGTCCGCCAGGAAGGCATCTCTAGCCGCCCCCGTCAAGTGGAGCGGCGGACTCCGCGGACGGGATTTCGGCCTGACATCGAGGGCTTGCGCGCCGTCGCGGTGTTCGCGGTCGTGCTCTATCACGCGGGCGTGCCGGGTATCGCCGGCGGTTACGTCGGCGTCGATGTCTTCTTTGTCATCTCCGGCTTCCTCATCACTGGGCTGCTCTGGCGCGAGGTGACCACCGCCGATACCGTCCGGCTCGGCCGGTTCTACGGTGCGCGGGCTCGGCGCTTGCTGCCGGCTGCGGCCACCGTCGCCATCGCCACCGCGATCGCGGCCGCCGTCGTGCTGCCGCCATTGCAGGCACGCAGAGTCTTCCTGGACGGTATCGCCAGTGCCCTGTATGTCGGCAACTACCGGTTCGCCATGCAAGGCACCGACTACCTGGCCTCCGACCAGCCGCCGTCGCCGTTCCAGCACTACTGGTCACTAGGTGTGGAAGAGCAGTTCTATGCGGTGTGGCCGGCGCTGATCATCGGCACGGCCTGGCTTGTCAGCCGCACCCGGCGTGGCGGTGCGTCACGGGCGGCGCCGTACGCGGCGGTCCTTGGGTTGGTCGGGGCGGCGTCGTTGGCGGCGGCAGCGCTGTGGACCAACGCGTCGCCCTCCTGGGCGTTCTTCTCGCTGCCCACGCGCGCCTGGGAGCTGGCCGCCGGTGGTCTGGTGGCGCTGTCGATCCGCCAGTGGCGTCGGCTGCCGCTACTGCTCGCGGCGATCGCCGGATGGGGTGGCCTAGCTCTGATCCTGCTGACCTGTGACCAGCTGCGCCCGGGCACCCCATACCCCGGCGTCGCGGCGCTGCTGCCGGTGTTGGGCACCGCGCTGGTGATCGGGGGCGGCTGTGTCACCGGCGGCATGGGACCCGGTCGCGTACTGTGCCGGCCGGTGATGCGGGCGGTCGGCCGGGTGTCGTACTCGTGGTACCTCTGGCACTGGCCGGTGCTGCTACTGATGCCGCCGCTGTTGGGTGCGCCCGCAGGCCTGCCGGCCAAGTTGGCGGCGACGGTCGTATCCGCCGGACTCGCGGTGATCACCATGCATGTCGTCGAGAATCCCGGCCGGTTTGCCGCTCCGCTGCGCCGATCGGCGAAGGCCAGCCTCGCCCTCGGCGGCTTTGCCACCGCCGCCACGGCGTGCGCATGCGTGCTGCTGCTCACGGTGGTACCGGTTCCGGCGGGTCATGGAGCGGCCGCCCCGGCGGCGAAGATCGTCACCTTACCCCCGATGGCGGTTCCCGCCGTCGATCCCCAGGAGGCGGCGGTCCGGCAGGCATTCGCACAGGCGCGCGACGCCGTCGCGGCGGCCGCCGACCGGCGCACTGTCCCGTCGAACTTGAACCCGTCGCTCGCCCAGGCGCCGGCCGACAAGGCGGCGATATTCGTCAACGGTTGCATGCGTTCCTGGCGCGAGGTGGGCCAAAGCGAGTGCGCGAAAGGCGACACGGCCTCAGCGACGACCGTCGCCCTGATCGGCGACTCGCACGCCGCCATGTGGGACCCGGCGTTCCAACAGGTCGCCGAGCAGCGGCACTGGCGGCTGGAGACGCTGGCCAAGGTGACCTGTCCGCTGCTGGATCTGCCGATCGTCAGCCCCTACCTGGGTCGCGAGTACACCGAATGTGAAACATGGCGCGGCCAGATCATGGCCCGGTTGAAAGCCGAACACCCACGCCTGGTCGTGCTGAGCATGAGCCGGCGCTACCACGCGGACTTCAGCTTCGCGTCCTACGACCCGGCGTGGATCGACGCCTTGTCCCGGGCAGTGTCGCAGCTGCGCAGTATCGGCTCGGCCGTGCTGGTGCTGGGGCCGGTCGCCGATCCCGAGTCGTCCGTGCCCACTTGTCTGTCCGCTCATTTGGACGATGCCACCGCCTGCGCGCCGACACGGTCGGTGGCGGTCAGCAGCGGCGGCGTCGCAGCTGAGCAGGCGGCGGCAGCCGCCGGTGGCGGCCACTACGCGGATCTGACCGACTTGTTTTGCATCCCCGACCGCTGCCCGGTGATCGTCGGCAACACCCTGGTGTTCCGGGACGACAACCACGTGACGACCGAGTACGCGCAATTGCTGGCACCCGTGATCGGCGCGCTGGCCGATCGCGCGATGGCGGGCGGGTGAACCTATTGCCGAAGCAGACGTCATATAAGTGAAGGGTTTTTCGGGAGGTGTGAGATGACTCCGCTGCTGCTGGCCTGCGTTTCGGCGGCCACGCCACTAGTCGGAATCGGTCTGCTGAATTTGCAAGCACGCCTTGAGCGCTGGGACTACGAACGCCACGCTCAGGACTGAGACGGAAACCGTCTTGACGCCAAACACCTTGTGCGGCTGGCGCTTTGACCTCACCTAGACAATTGCGCGCGAATCAGCGGTGCGATCTTGTCCGCCAGATACTCATGTCCCGCGTCGTTAGGGTGCACACCATCCGGGCCAATCAGGTCGGGCCTGTCGACGAACCAGCCGTCGCCGATCGGATCGACGAACGCTGCTCCTACGGCCCGGGCCCGAGCGTTGAGCACGTCGCGAATCCGCAGCATAGAGTCGGGCACATCGGCGGTTGGCCAAGGCGGTCCGATCACCAGGACCCTCGCGGACGGCGCAAAGCGGCGCGCCAGATTGAAGGCGGCCTGGGCCTTTTCGGCCAGCAGCTCGGGATCGACGCCCTGGTCGTTGCGGGAGCCGAAGAACACCACCAGTACATCGCTGGGCTTTACCGCCCTGGCAGTCAGATCCTCGAAGGTACTGTCGTGATCGCCGGGCACGACATAGCCGGCTTTGCCCTCGGCTGCCACATTGGCCGCGATCCGCACGCCTCGCGTACCCAGCGTCTGCCAGGCGCGAGCGGTCCACGATTTCGGGCCCAGGCCACCCTCGTCAGTGCCGGTCGTGTAGGAGTCGCCGATCACTGCGACGTGTTGTAGCCAGAAATCCACGGTCAGCTTGTCGTCGGCCTGCGCCCGCGCCGGGTGTTGGATAACCACGCCAACCAGCAGAGCAAGACCAAGGACAAATCTGGCCAGACGACTCACCACTACCTCCCCCCGTGAACGGCGCGACTTTGAACCGGTCGTACGCCGCATCCAGATCACCGGAATCGTACGAGAAACGGACGCGAACTCGTCGTGAACGTGCGACCGCTACCCCGTGCGCATTCGATAAGTTCTGGGGCACAGCACGATTCGCGGGCCTAGGCCTTTATACCGCACGGGCCGAAACCTGTTCCAGCGCACCGTCGATCTGATGCAGCTTCGCGTTTGCCGACTCGTCGGGCTCGGTTTTCGCGGTCGCTGGCCTGATGTCAACCATCCTGCGCATCCAACGGCGGGCGGGCTCTTCGATGAAGTGATACATCAGGCTCGAGAAAACCACGGCGATCGCGATCAGGCCGATGACGTTCCACTTCCAGGGCGAGTCGGAGTGCCACGGCGTGAGCTGGAACTCCACGACGGCCCATGTCCAGGCGGTGTGCACCAGCTCGTGCACCATGTACAGGCAGAACGAGATCTGCCCGCCGTAAACCATCACCCGGGTTGACAGGAACCTCGGCAGGCTGCCCATGCCGATCGCCAGCGTTATCACCAGCGGAACGAACAGCATGTCGACCACGCCGCCCCCGTCCAGGACTCCACTGATCGGATACGCGTCAAGCAGGTAGACCATGCTCACCATGGCGACGATGAGGAGCAGGGAAATGTACCCGACCACGCGGCGAGCGCGGTCGCTCAGCTCCAACCTGCGCACGGCGGCGCAGGCCAGCGCGCCCGCGGCGAACTGCGTGACGATTCGCGGCAGCCAGCTCCACGGCGTGTAGAAGAAGCCGCTGGTCAACAACAGCACCACCGGCGGCAGCTGCGCCACGAAGGCGAGCAACATCAGGGTCCGCGCCCGCGTGGCGAGCTTCATCCGGAAGATCACCAGAACGAGCAGACCGAACAGCAGGTAGGCGAGCCATTCCGCGCTGATCGACCAGGCCGGCCCATCCCAACTGGTCCCGTCGAAGAACGGCTCAAACCACAGCTGCACCAGCAGGACCTGGCGCACGTAGCTGATCGCGGTGAGCTTGGCCACGTCGGGCGACGGCACATGGCCGACGTGGAGAGTCAAGATCACCCAGACGGCGGCGAGGTGCAGGGTGACCAGGTAAACCGGCCACACCCTGGCCAGCCGCAGCCACAGGAAGTGAACGGTCTCGCGCGTCGACCACGACTTGCCCATGCGGTCGAGATAGTTCCAGGCCAGCACGAACCCACTAAGGATGAAGAACAGGTCGACGCCCTGCGCGCCGCAGTTGAGCACCGGCGAGAGGTTCTCGCGGAAGTCGGGCGATACATCGCTCAGCATCGGGCGAAAGTGAAAAAGCACCACCCACACCGCGGCGACGATGCGGAGTCCTGTCAGGGCTTTGATCTCACCCTTGATCTCTGCGCCGCGCACGATGCTCTTTCGGTCTGGACTCTGCTGTCTCGTTCGCCTTTTAGTTGGGCTGACCGGGCGACCGATACCCATCACAGGCCATCTCACCAGCCCCCCGACTGGCCACCGGCAGCCATCGCAGCGTAACAGCGCGATCGCCGTGATGGCGGGAGGGGTTGTAGCGTGGCTGCGCCGCTGATACCCAAAACGCCCACTATCGACGTTGCTCGGCCGCTTCTTTAGCAAAGAGTTAGACGTGGCTTTCGGTCTCCTTAGATTTTGCTGGTTTCGTTGGAGGCAGGTTTGGTCGACGTTGACTTCTTCGCAACGCCACGGGGAATGGAACCGCTATGACTATCGCGATCACCGAGTCGCCTTCGAGGTCGGCTTCGACCGGCACCTTTGACTACGGCGGCGCTCAGATTCGGGCTCACTCTCGCCAGCTGGCGATAGTGGTGACGATCCGAGGCGAAATCGACGCCGTCAACGTCGATCGAGTCAGCGCGTACGTTCGGCGTTTCATCCTGCAGAAGGCCCATGTGGTGGTCGACATGACCGCCGTGAGCCACTTTGCACCGGCTGGCATCTCGCTGTTGCACATGCTCGATGAGGACTGCCGCGCCGATGGGGTGGAATGGACATTGGTCGCCAGCCCGGCGGTCATCGAGCTGTTGGGGGACGGCGATGACGCCGTGTTTCCGATTGCGCGCTCGGTACACACAGCGCTGCGCAACCTGGCCGACGCCATCGTCAGCCGCCGTCAGCTGGTGCTGCCGCTGATCAGGAAGACGGCCTAGGGCGCCGCAGCCGGGCCGCCCCGACCACCGCCAACACCCCCGCGACCGTGAGCAGCAACGTGGTCAACAGCAGCTGCTGAGGGTGATAAACCAATGACGTGGTGAACGGCTGCCCGTCCGCGATGGGCGCGACGGCTACGGTGTGACGCGCGTGCGACCAGCTCACCGCGGCGCCCGCGAGCGCGGCAAGCGCCAGGCCGAGTTCGACCAGAGCCCAGAAGCGGGCGATCACGGCAGTGACCCGGCGTCATCGTCACGATCATCTGCGTCGGTGGTATCCGACGCCGGGCCGACACGCTCCTGGACCAGTGGGGTCAGCGCGGCCCGAAGGTGACGATGGCGGCGCGCCCAGGCCTGTGCGGTGCGTCCCCCGGTGAGCTTCAGCCCGATCCCGACGCGGCCGCGCGGTAACCCGTTGATTTCGCCGAGCGTCCGCGCTGTCTGCCAGCGCGCCAGCGGCAGCCCGGACGCGACGGAATTCTCGGCCGCCGGGTAGACCTTGACGATTTCGCGAACCAGGATGGTCTCGGTGCCTTGGCGCAGCGCGTCTTCGGTCAACTCGACCGAGGTGTGGATTCGCGCCGCCTTGACCTGGATTCCCAGAAACACCGACACCATCACCAGAAAGATCACCGGAACTATCAACCCGACGCCGGCGTGGCTGGACATTTCGATCAGGATCATCGCCGCCGCCGCGGCCGGGCCCGCCAGCAGCCAATACCAGCTGGCACCGGGTTCGAAGAACAACAGCTTGGGTTCCCCCGCTGGTGACGCTGGTGTCATGTGCAGCCCCATCTCGTGATTGTTACCCACCTCCTGCGCCGGTCACGAAAGCCAACTCGCCGCATCGGCGGCCCAGTAGCTGAGCACGATGTCGGCTCCGGCGCGCCGGATGCTGGTCAGCGATTCCAGCGCCGCAGACCGCTCGTCGATCCAGTTGTTCGCGGCCGCGGCGCAAATCATCGCGTACTCCCCCGAGACCTGGTAGGCGGCGACCGGCACCGGCGAAATCGAGGCCGCCGCAGACACTACGTCCAGGTAACCCAATGCGGGTTTGACCATGATGATGTCGGCGCCCTCGTCGAGGTCCAGCTCGATTTCGCGCAGCGCCTCCCGCACGTTGCCCGGCTCCTGCTGGTAGGTGCGCCGGTCACCGGACAGGCTGGAGCTCACCGCCTCACGGAACGGGCCGTAGAACGCCGAGGCGAACTTCGCGGCGTAGGCCAGGATCACCACATCGGTGTGGCCGGCGGCGTCCAAGCCGTCGCGGATCGCGCCCACCTGGCCATCCATCATCCCGCTCGGCCCCACCACGTGGGCGCCGGATTCCGCTTGCACCACAGCCAGTTCCACGTAGCGGGCCACGGTGGCGTCGTTGTCCACTCGCCCCCGGTCGTCGAGAACACCGCAGTGCCCGTGATCGGTGAACTCGTCCAGGCAGGTGTCCGCCATCAATACCGTCGCCTCACCGAGATCCTTGGCCAGGTCGCGAAGGGCGACGTTAAGGATGCCATCGGGATCGGTCCCGGCCGAGCCCGTCGCGTCCTTGTCCTCCCCGCGCGGCACACCGAACAGCATCAGCCCGCCCACCCCAACGGCGACGGCATCGGCGGCGGTGCTGCGCAGCGAGTCTCGGGTGTGCTGCATGACACCCGGCATCGAGGCGATCGGCCGCGGCTCGTCGATACCGTCGGCGACGAACATCGGTAACACCAAATGCCTTGGCTCCAAAGAGGTTTGCGCCACCAAGCGGCGCATCGCCGGGGTTGAGCGGAGCCGACGCGGGCGTTGCCGCGGGTAAGCACCCATGCTCACTGGTGGCGACCTGGGGGCACCACCCGCTTGCGGGGCGCTGCGCCCGGCTCCGCCGCGCTTGCGATCGCCACTACTGCCCACTGGTGGCGACCCGCGGCGCCCGGCTTCGCCGCGCTTGCGATCGCCACTACTGCCCACTGGTGGCGACCCGCGGCGCCCGGCTTCGCCGCGCTTGCGATCGCCACTACTGCCCACTGGTGGCGACCCGCGGCGCCCGGCTTCGCCGCGCTTGCGATCGCCACTAGCGCCTGCGGCTCTTCTTGCGCGGCGGTGGCAGCGCCCCCTCCGCGCGCAGGCGCGCTGCATGTTCGGCCAGCGCGTCGACCAGCGGTCCCACCGCGGCGGTATCGGGCTGGACATCCACCCGCAAGCCGAACTCGGCCGCGGTCTCGGCGGTCTTGGGCCCGATGCAGGCGATGATGGTCCGCGCGTGCGGCTTGCCGGCAATGCCGACCAAGTTCCGCACCGTGGAGCTGGAGGTGAAGCACACCGCGTCGAATCCGCCCGTCTTGATCATTTCGCGGGTCGCCGCCGGCGGAGGTGCGGCCCGCACGGTCCGGTAGGCGGTGACATCCTCGATCTCCCAGCCGCGCTCGCGCAGTCCCTCGGCCAGCGTTTCTGTGGCGATGTCGGCACGCGGCAGCAAGACACGGTTCACCGGGTCGAAAACGCTGTCATAGGGCGGGAATTCGTCCAACAGACCCAGCGAGGACTGTTCCCCGGCCGGCACCAGCTCGGGGCTGATACCGAAAGCGCGAACCCGGTCCGCGGTCGACTCGCCGACGCAGGCGATCTTGACCCCGGAGAACGCGCGGGCATCCAGCCCGAATTCGCCGAACTTCTCCCACACCGCACGCACGGCGTTGGTGGAGGTGAACACCACCCACTGGAAACGGCCGTCGACCAGGCCCTTGACGGCGCGCTCCATTTGGGCGGGGCTGCGCGGCGGCTCGACGGCAATGGTGGGGACCTCGACCGGCAGGGCGCCGTAAGACGTTAGCCGCTCGCTCATCTCGCCGGCCTGGTCCTTGGTGCGCGGTACCAGCACGGTCCAGCCGTAAAGCGCGCGGCTCTCCCACCAATTCAGCTTCGCCCGGCTGGCCACCGTCTTGCCGATGGTCACCACCAGCGGCCCGCTCTGGGCGTCCCTCCCGCTTGTTGGGGATAGACCCGCGGGATCGGTGCCGCCACCTAGGACGCCCGGGTCGGTTAGCCCCTGCAGTGTGGTTTCGATGGAACGCTGCTGGCAGGTGGTGCCTTGGGCGGTCACCACGCATGGAGTGGTCTCGGCCAGCTCGTGGTCGATCAAGGTGCGCGCCGCGTCGGCCAGATGCGATGCGGTGGCTTGCAGGATCAGCGGCCCGGGAGCCGCGGCCAGCGCCTCCCAGTCCACATCGCCGCGCACGTCGGCGACCGTGTGCGACGAGCCCAAGGGCAGCCCCGCATAGGTCGGGACGGCACTGGTGGCCGCCAGACCGGGCACGATCTCGATGTGCAGGTGGGTGCGTGCCACGGCATTCACCTCAGTGATGACGGCATCCACCGTCAGCGGATCACCCGCCACCAGCCGCACCACGTCGGCACCTGAACGAGCCTCGGCGGTCAGCGTCTTGGCGACTTCGGCAGGATCACCCAGCGCTGGGCGGATGTCGGGGCCGCCGGGTACGACCGCCTGCGCGTTCTCCTTGTCGGGGGGTCCACTGGCCGCGTCTGCGTTCGCGACGGCCGGTTCGGCGGGCACCGGGCCCGACACGGGTGGCAGGTCCTTGCCGATCAGCGCCAGCACCGGCTCGGGTACGTCGGGGTCGGTGAACACCAGGGCGGCGTTCGCCAGCACTGCGGCGGCCCGCGTGGTCAGCAGGCCGGGGTCGCCCGGACCGGAACCCACAAACGTGATGTGACCCGGCCTCGGCTTACGCCCTCGCGTCGTCATTGTCGCTCCCACTCAACTTCCTCGCGCGGGGTCTTGCCGCGCTCCCCACATCAGCTCACTTGCGCCCAGCTCGAACAGCTCCGCAGCGACCGAGAGCCCCAGCTCCCGTGCCCGTTCCGAAGTGCCGATGCCGGACGCGCGGATCACGTCGGATCCGTCCAGCGCCGCCACGCAGCCGCGTAGCGACAGCTCTTCGAAGACGCGGCCTTCCTCATCAATGGACTCGACCACTTCGGCGATCGCGCCCACCGGTGCGGAGCACCCCGCCTCCAGTTCGGCGAGCAGGGCTCGCTCCGCGGTGACCGCAGCGCGTGTGTCGGCGTCGTCCAACTCCGCCAGCACTGCCGCCAACCGGCTGTCACCGGCGCGGCATTCGACGGCGAGCGCGCCCTGAGCCGGTGCTGGCAACATCTGCACCGGCTCTAACGTCTCGGTGACATCATCGAGACGGCCCAGCCGGGCCAGACCGGCCCGGGCCACCACGATGGCGTCAAGATCACCACTGCTTACCCTGTTCAACCTGGTATCTAGGTTGCCTCGTAGGGGGCGGATTTCCAAACCGAGACCCAATGCTCTAAGCTGTGCGGCCCGCCGCGGGGAGGATGTGCCCACCAGCGAACCGGACGGCAACTCCCCGAGCACCAGTCCGTCGCGGGCCACTACCGCGTCGCGGGGGTCATTGCGGGGTGGAATCGCCGCCACAATGAACCTCGGGTCGACGGCGGTCGGCAAATCCTTGTGCGAGTGCACCGCCACGTCGACCCGGCCGTCTTCGATGGCCTCGCGCAATGCGGTGGTGAAGACGCCAACCCCGAGATCGGCTATGGGCGCCGACGACTGGTCACCCGCGGTGCTGATGGTCACCAACTCCGCGGGATGGCCTTTGGCGATGAGTGCGTCCCTGATGACAGCGGCCTGGGTGGTGGCCAACAAACTGCCCCGAGTGCCGATCCGGATCACGTGGGCCAATCGGCTACTCGGCGGACTGTTTTGGGTTGCCTGACGGGCCGTGCGCGTGCGTGTCGGCGTCGAAACCGCTTGACACCACTGGCAATTCACCCGCAGCAACTGCATCGACAGCGGTCTGGTCAAGCTCGAAAAGCTCACGCAGCGCCTCGGCGTAGCTGTCGCCGCCGGGGGCGCTGGCGAGTTGCTTGATCCGCACAGTGGGCGCGTGGAGCAGCTTGTCCACCACCCGGCGCACGGTGCGGGCCACCTCTTCACGCTCGGCGCTCTGTAGCCCGGGCAACCGATTGTCTAGGCGGAGCAACTCCGCTTCGACCACATCGGCGGCTCGCTGACGCAATGCCGTCACCGTGGGGGTGACCTCGGCCATCCGCTGCCCCGCCAGATAGCTGGCAACTTCGGCCGCCACAATGTGGCGGGCGGCGTCGACGTCGGCAGCGGCGGCGTGGGCCGACGGTTCATGTTGCACACGGTCCACATCGACGACCCAGACACCGGGCAGTCCGGCCACCGCCGGATCGACGTCCCGCGGCATGCCCAGGTCGCATATCACCAGCGGCCGGGTAGCTTCGTCGCGGCGCGCTGCCACCAGCGCGTGATGCACATCGGCCAGCGAAACCACGGGGGTCACTGCCCCCGTGCAGCTGACCACCACGTCGGCATCCGCCAGTACGTCGGGTAGACGGTCGAGGGTCAATGCTTCGGCCTGCACGCCCGATTCGCGGATTTTGCGGACCAGCCGCTGCGCCCGGGACAAGGACCGGTTGAGTACATGGATGTGCCCGATGCCGGCGCGGGCAAGGTGCGCCGCGGAGAGTGCGCCCATCGACCCGGCGCCGATCACCACCGCGGTTTTCCCGGGCAGCCTGCCCAGCCTGCGTTCGGTGATGCCCAGCGCGACCGACACCACTGAGGCACCGGCAGTGTCGATGGCGGTTTCGGAGTGCACCCGCTTACCCACCGACAACGCCCGCTGGGCCAGCTCGTGCAACACCCGGCCGACGGTGCGGTTGGCCTCTGCGGCGGCATACGCCCGGCGCACCTGACCCAGCACCTGTTGCTCGCCGATCACCGCTGAATCCAGACCGCTGGCAACCGCGAACAGGTGCTCGACGGCGGCCTCGCTGTAGCGGACGTAGGCGTATTTGGTGAGGTCGCCCATCGACATCCCGGAGTATTCGGACAGCACCTGCCCGATCACCGCCAAGCCAGCGTGGAAGGCGTCCACCACGGCGTAGACCTCGACCCGGTTACAGGTCGACAGCACCATGGCCTCGGTCACCAGCGGCGACTGCAGCGCTCGGTCGACGATCTTGATCTGATCGGATTCGTCCAGGCTGAGTTGTTCCAGGATGGAGACCGGCGCACTGCGGTGCGAAACCCCGAAGAGCAAGATGCTCACGGCAGCATCACCTGGCCAGCTCCTTTGCTTCGTACCAGTAACTGAACTGGTGTCTACGGTAATCGGTTATGAGCTGGGCTACCAAATATCGTGCGCCTTTAACGGGCAGCTAGATCGGCGCGCAGGCGGGCCTCGTCTACCTCCCAATAGCTGTGCTCGCGGCCGTCGAGCAAGATCACCGGTAGTCGGTCGCCGAACTCGGCCCGCGGCCCGGGGTTGCCCGCCGACGCCGCGGCGTCGACGTCCGTCGTAGCCAAGTCGAAGCCCAGTTCACCAGCCAGTTCAGCCAGCTGGGCGTGTGCCCGCGCGCAGATCGCGCATCCGTCGCGGGTCAACAGCTCCACCTGCGGCCTGCTTGCAACCTGGGTCATGGCCACCAGTGTGACATCGGTCTCAGGGGGTCCCCAGGGTGATCCCCAGGGTGAATTGTGGCCCCGCCCGGTCGTCGTTACGTTGCCGCCATGAGCGCTGATGACACCCTCCTGGTGGACCCGGAGGCGATGCAGGGTTTCGCGGCGGCACTGGGTTCTGGTGCCAAGAACCTGCAGAACCGGCTGGCCGAGCTGGACTGTCAGGTCGGCGAGATGCTGGGCGGCTGGCGCGGCGCCTCGGGCGGTGCCTACGCCTCTGCGTGGGGACTGTGGCACCGCGGGGCGGACGAGGTACAGGTGGGATTGTCGATCTTGGCGAGGTCGGTCGCCAAGGCCGGCGTGGGCTACCAGCAGAACGAGGCTGGGTCTGCCCAAGCGCTGCGAGGCGTGCGGAATGGCTGAGGCGTTTCGGGTGGATCCGGAGGCGTTGTCCGACGCGGTGCACCGGATGGCCGAGTTTGGGCGCTATGCCGAGACCATGCTCAGCGAAATCGACTCTCTGGTAACCAATCTGCATGCAGCGTGGACAGGGGAAGGCGCTGCGGCCCACGCTGAGGCACACCAGCGTTGGTCTCGGGGCGAGGCGATGATGCGCGAGGCGTTGGCCCAGCTGCGGGCCGCGGGTGCGGCCGCGCACCGCAATTACGCCGGCGCTATGGCCACGAATCTGGGTATGTGGTCGTGAGCTGATGGCGCCGGTGGCGATCGATCCCGCGGCCCTGGACGGTGCCGGTGCCGCGGTGGTCAGCGCCGGCGAGGGCGCGGGGGCGGCGATCTCGACGCTGAGCGCGGCCCTGTCAGGTTGCGCGGGCATGGCCGGGGATGATCCGGCCGGTGCGGCATTGGGCCGCAGTTACGACCGTTCGGCGGCCGAGCTGATCCAGGCGATGGTGAGCACCCGCAATGGGTTGTGCAATCTCGGCGCTGGCGTGCGGATGTCGGCGCATAACTATTCGCTGGCTGAAGCGATGTCCGATGTGGGCGGGCGGGCCGCCCCACTTTCGCTGCCGCCGTCGATCGGGCCGGCGTCGGCGGGTTCACCGCCGTCGGCGGTCGGGTCCAGCGTTAGTGCGCCCCCGGGCTGGGGATGGGTAGCTCCCTTTATCGGGATGATCTGGCCGACAGGGGATTCGGCGGAGTTGCGTGCCGCGGGCACGGCGTGGGGTGCCGCCGGCACCAAGTTCGGGCTCGCCGAAATCCTGGGAACGGCAGGCCCCATGGGAGTCATTCGCGCCCAGCACATCCCGGAGGGCGGGGCCATCGATGCCGCGTTTTCCGACGCCTATCACAGCACCACCGCCATCGTGGGGCTGTGCCAGGCGATCGCGGCCCGGCTCAACAGCTACGCGGGCAAGATCGACCGGGTCCACGCGGCGATCCTGGACCTGCTGGCCCGCATCTGTGACCCGCTGACCGGGATCAAAGAGGTGTGGGATTTTCTGACCGACGAAGACGAAGACGAGATCAAAAAGATCGCCGACGACATCCGCACGGTCATCGACAACTTCACCGCCGAAGCCGACGCGCTGGGCCAGCAGATCGAAGCCTTGCTCGACGAGGCGACGACAGTGGTCACCACGATGGGCGACTCCGCGGCCAGGCAGTGGGGCCAGTTCTTGCACGGAACCGTCGTGGGCCAGGTCGTCAACCAGTTCGGGCAGCGATTCAAAGGCATCGGCGAGGAGGGCTTCGGGTTAGTCGAAGGACTCTGGGAGATCAGCCAGGTGCGGCTCGTGGTCGACCCAATTGGTTATTTCAAGTCCCTGGGAGAGGTGAGCAAGGGAATTGCCCCGCTGGTCGGTGCCGCCGGCGAGCACGGGCCGGCGATCAGCCAGGCGTGGAAGCAACTCGGCAAGGACGTAACCCACTGGGACGACTGGAAGGCCAAACCCGGCGAGGCCCTCGGGAAGAGCGAGTTCGACCTGGCAACGCTGTTTCTCCCCGGCGGGCCGGTCTCAAAACTGGGCAAGATGGGCACCGCTGCCCGCGATGGCCTACGAGAATTGCGGAAACCGCCGACGCTCGCACCAACGGAGCCGCCGTCCGTCGGGCCTCCGGCCGTCAAGACTGCGCCGCCTGAACCAAAGCCGGTACCTCGGGCCCAGTCGCCGGAACCCGCGCCGCCGGCCAAGGCGGCCCCAGCTCCGGCCGGTACCCCGCCGCCACACAGCCCAACCGAATCCAAGGCATCGGTCGTCGCAAAGCCCACCACCGGTGAGCCACCGAAACCGACTGGGGTGGCGCCGCCGAATCCTGGCCGGCCTCCGGTGTCAGCACCGACGGCACCCGGCGAACACCTGCCGCCACCCCACTCGCATGCCTCGGCGCCGGCCCCGGCATCACCCGTCCGCGATCCCGGCGAGCCGGCGCCGCACGCGCCGCCGCATTCAATGCCGCCCGGCGATCACCCACCCGAACCCGCGCCCCATAGCGCGGAACCCGGTGGCCACAGCCACCAAGGAATACCGCCGGATTCAGCCGTCGAATATCCTGACGCTGAGCCTAGAACAACCATAAGCGGGCACGGCGCCTACTACGCCGAAGATGGTCATATGAGTGTGCCGCGAGGCACAACAATTACCGTATACGCGGAACATGGATCGTCCATCACCGACGAACTCGGCAATCTGATTGAGACCGGAGGCGATACGTCCCGCGTCTACTCACGCACATTCTATCCGAGCGAACAGATGCCGAATTATACGATTTACCCTCCGGACGGACTGACCATTATGGGTGCACCACAGACAGTGACGAATCCAACGCGTTTAACCGAGCTTATAAATGACGAGATGGGCAATGTCCACCTTGCAATCTGCCCATTCGACGAAACCTATCCGACGGGTATAGTTTATGATGTGCATGGTATGTTGGATGAATCGACAGGCGTCTTCACCCCGTATAGGAGGCGTGGATTTTGACGACGGATGACAACGACATCGAGAAACTTGTGGAGATCGCCGCTCAGGAGAATTCCCAGGTGGCCCGTCAACGTTTATTTCAGGCTATGCACCTCGTCGAGGTGTTCTTCCCCTGCACCATGGACGAGCATGACGGCAAGAAGGTCAGATCGACCCCGCTTGCCCGACTAACGGATGGCACACATGCCATGATGTTGTTTACGTCGAAATCGCATCCACATCTCTCGGAGCAAGAACACTTCGCTGGCGGCGCTTTCAAAGACGCTCTTGCCGCGGCACTCAAAATGCCCGAACTCGACTGGGCGATCCTATCCAATCGTGCTTCGCAGTGGGTGGCAATACCCAAACAAGAGATCCCCGCCATTCTTGACGCGAGTAATTCATTGGTGGCATCTAAGACCGATCCAGCGGCCGAGACGGTCGAGGATCTTATAACCCGCGCTGTTGGAACCGAGTCTGAGGAATTATTGCTACCGATCGGATCTGCATTGGGAGACCGCGAGCTGTTTCTGGAGTTGGCCGCCGGAGAAAGCGAAGACGGACAACCAATCATGAAGACTTTCCAGGTCGAACGGCTGCGGCACGTGGTGCGCACCTATACGACCCGAATCCGGCCGAGAATTCGGTATGGCGGTATTCGATGGGAAGGACTCAAAGAGATGATCAGGGTAGCGCCCGAAATCAGTGGCGTCCAGATCGTCAACGACGCAGATGACTGGGTCGTGTTCGATCGTGAATCGCTGGGATTCGGAGCAAGCGAGGAACCTGAATAGAACCTTGTGCGGATAGCACGGCCCAGGCGGGGCATCACGAGGCCAGACCAGGCAGGTAAACCTGGCTGACACGTGTGCCGGTTAGTGTTGTTACGGGCCATCGGGCGGCACAGCGATCTAGGAGATTTCTGATGACTTCCTCTGAACCCGACGGCGCAGACCGCACCGGTCGCGTTGACGTGGAGTCGCTGGCCGACAACGCCAGCGCCGCCCGTGCGCTTGAGGGACTGCGGGAAACCGCCGCTTCCGAGGACCGTCCGCAGCCGCCGATCGACTTGACCGCCGCTGCATTCTTCGACGTGGATAACACGCTGGTGCAGGGCTCGTCGGCGGTGCATTTCGGCCGCGGGCTGGCAGCCCGAAACTATTTCACCTACCGCGACGTGATCGGATTCATTTACGCGCAGGCCAAGTTTCAGTTCCTCGGCAAGGAAAACAGCGATGACGTCGCCGCCGGGCGGCGCAAAGCACTGGCGTTCATCGAGGGCCGCTCGGTCGCGCAGCTGATAGCTCTGGGTGAGGAGATCTACGACGAGATCATCGCCGACAAAATTTGGGCCGGCACCCGCGAGCTCACACAGATGCATCTCGATGCCGGCCAGCAGGTGTGGCTGATCACCGCCACGCCGTATGAGCTTGCGGCCACCATCGCGCGCCGCCTCGGGCTGACGGGTGCGCTGGGGACCGTCGCCGAGTCGGCCGACGGGGTGTTCACCGGCAGGCTGGTCGGCGAGATTCTGCACGGCACCGGCAAAGCCCACGCGGTGCGGTCGCTGGCAATCCGTGAGGGGCTCAATCTAAAACGCTGCACCGCGTATTCCGACAGCTTTAACGACGTTCCGATGCTGTCGCTGGTGGGTACCGCCGTCGCCATCAACCCCGACGCTCGCCTGCGCAGCCTGGCACGCGAACGCGGGTGGGAGATCCGCGACTTTCGGACCGCTCGCAAGGCCGCCCGGATCGGGGTGCCCTCGGCCCTGGCGCTGGGTGCGGCGGGCGGCGCGCTGGCGGCATTGGCGTCGCGGCGGCAATCACGCTGATATGCTGCGCCGCTGAGTACATATACGAGCAGAGAGCAAAGCGGCATGACAGTCCCCCAAGAAGCCGAAGGACTTCTCGGCAAGCATTACCGAGCACCGGACTACTTCCAGGTCGGACGCGAGAAGATCCGGGAGTTCGCGCTGGCGATCAAAGACGACCACCCGACGCACTACAGCGAGACGGACGCCGCCAACGCCGGTTACCCCGCAACGGTGGCCCCGCTGACGTTCCTGGCTATCGCCGGGCGGCGGGTACAGCTGGAGATCTTCACCAAGTTCAGCATCCCGATCAACATCGCCCGGGTCTTCCATCGTGACCAGAAGTTCTTGTTCCATCGGCCGATCCTGGCCAACGACAAGTTGTACTTCGACACCTATCTCGACAATGTCATCGAGTCGCACGGAACGGTGATCGCCGAGATCCGCAGCGAAGTCACAGACGCCGAAGGTAGACCCATAGTCACGAGTATCGTCACTATGCTGGGGGAAGCGGCCCACCACGAGGCAGAAACCGCCGCCACCGTCGCCGCAATTGCGTCCATCTAGTGGGGAAAGTAGGGTCCGATCAATGACGTCCGAGGGTGATACGGGTGGCACCCAGTTAAAGCCGCCGGTTGAAGCAGTCCGATCCCACTACGACCGATCCAACGAGTTCTTCAAGCTGTGGCTTGACCCTTCGATGACCTACAGCTGCGCTTACTTCGAAGAACGTCCGGGCATGACGCTGGAAGAAGCCCAGTACGCGAAGCGCAAGCTGGCGTTGGACAAGCTCAACCTCGAGCCCGGCATGACGCTGCTCGACATCGGCTGCGGCTGGGGCTCAACCATGCGGCATGCGGTCGCCGAGTACGACGTCAACGTAATCGGCCTGACGCTGAGCGAGAATCAGTACGCCCACGACATCCAGAAGTTCGCCGAGATGGACAGCCCCCGCCGCAAAGAGGTGCGAATCCAGGGCTGGGAACAATTCGAGGAGCCGGTCGACCGCATCGTGTCCCTCGGGGCGTTCGAGCACTTCGCCGACGGAGCGGGCGACGCTGGATACGAGCGCTACGGCGTCTTCTTCAAGAAGTTCTACAACTTGTTGCCCGACGACGGCAGGATGCTGCTGCACTCGATCGTGGTGCCCACCGCCGAGGAGGGCAAGGAACTCGGCTTGAAGACGACGATGACCCTGCTGCGGTTCATCAGATTCATCTTGACCGAGATCTACCCCGGCGGAAAGTTGCCCCAGATCAACCAGGTCGACCAATACTCGACCGACGCGGGTTTCAAGATCGAGCGCCACCACAAGATCGGGCCGAACTACGTTCCGACGTTGACCGCCTGGGCCGACGCGCTGGAAGCGAACAAGGAAAAGGCGATCGAGCTGCAGGGCCAAGAGGTCTACGACACCTACATACACTACCTGCGTGGTTGCTCGGACCTGTTCCGCGACGGCTACACGAACGTCTGCCAGTTCACCCTGGTCAAGTAGCGAAAAACTCAGCCGAAGAAGATGTTCCGGCGCCCCGCCAGCAGCCGGTACAGCGTTTGCTGGATCGTCTCACGCACCTGATCGGTCAGCTCGAAAGTCACCATCGGGTCCTCGGCGTCGCCGGCGGCGTAGTCGGCGGTGGAGATCGGCTCACCGAACGCGATGCGCCACTTCGACGGCAGCGGCACCAGACCCGCGGGGCCGGCCAATGGGAACAGCGGCGTGATCGGGAAGTAGGGCAGGCCGAACAGCCGCGCCAGCAATTTGACATCGGTCAGCATCGGGTAGATCTCTTCGGAGCCGATGATCGAGCACGGAATGATCGGCGCCTTCGTGCGTAGCGCCGCCGTGACAAAGCCGCCGCGCCCGAACCTCTGCAACCGATACCGGTCCTCGAAGCGCTTGCCCAGGCCCTTGTAGCCCTCGGGGAACACGGCGGTGAGCTCGCCAGAGGCGAGCAGCCGCTGAGCGTCCGTCGTGCAGGCCATGGTGTGGCCGGCCTTACGCGCAGCTTCACCGATCACGGGCAGGTCAAACACCATATCGGCGGCCAGCAGCCGTAGGTCGCGCCCGGCCGGATGCTCGTCGTGAACCGCGACCGACAGCATCAACCCGTCGAACGGCAAAACTCCGGCGTGATTGGCCACCAAAAGCGCGGCGCCATTGCTCGGCAAGTTCTCGATACCGCTGACTTCGGCCCGGAACCAGGACTTGAAGAAGAACCTCAGCAAAGGCCGAACGATCGCATTGTTGAAGTGCGGATCGAACCCGAACTCGTCGACGCTGTAGTCGCCAGTGAGACGTTGGCGGAGGAATCCGGCAACGGCGGCGACGCGCTGAGCAAGCTCGTTGAGTGGTGCCTCGGCTGACCCCGACATGCCGGCGGTACCCGCCAAACGCCGGTGCTCATCGATTTCGCGGACTACCGCGGCGATCTGTTCAGCGGATGCGCGGCCGTTCGGATCAGAGAGTAACGAGGGATGCTGACGGGATGTTTCTGCCCGTTGACCTGCTCTCCGACGCGCTGCTACCCGGCCCCGATTGGTGTGCAGTGGAATGACATTCGCTCTGGTCTCACCCGCCACGATATCTACCTGACCCCACCCCATGGAATTGGATTTCGGCTGCCCCAGCGCTGGGCAATCGCTATAGCACGACCCTCCAAGGAGCGTACCCGATGCGGGTCGATTATGGGAGTCAAGCCGTGACCACGCACGTAGTCATCGAACGCCTCGGCCGTCTTCCATTTGGGCTGGTAGCCGAGGTCTGAGCGCATCCTCGTCGTGTCCATTACCCGGCCATAACTCAAATAATCAAACTGATCGCGAGTGATCTCGTTGTAGTGATTAGCCCGCCTCAGCGAATCAAGAACCCAGACGCCAAAGCCGGGGACTGGCACTGGAATTCGGCCGGCCCGCCGGATCGCCTGGGACAGCATCATGATGCCGTCGGCGCCGATGTTGAAGGTGCCGGCCTTGGCGGCCATCGCCGCGCGCTCCAGCGCGCCCAGCGCATCCTGCTCGTGCAGCAACTGCAGCCGGGCATCACGGCCGAACATCGTCGGGACCAACGGCCCGGCCAGATAACGCGACAGCGTGGTGTCCATCGCAGGGCCAATCATGTTGGCCAGCCTCAGAATCGTCACCGCAATATCGGGCCGGCGACGACCCAACCCGCGCGCATAACCCTCGATATCGAGACTGTCCTTTGCGAAACCATCGCGGAACGGTCGACGACTACTGCTGTCCTCGGTGAACATCACCGGGTCGTGGGCACTCGACCCATAGACCTCAGAGGTCGACTTCAGCACGACACGGCGCACCGAGGGCGCCTTCTGACAGGCGGCGAAGAGTTGCATCGCGCCCATCACATTGATTTCCTTCAACGCCGCGCTGCCGCCAGACCGCGGCGCATACGACGCCGCCGCCGCATGCACCACCGTGTCGACGTCGCCATTACGAATTACCTTGGCTATAAATGGATTACGAATATCAGCGCGAACGAACTCGGCCCGACCCATCCGGCGGAGCATGTCTTTGCTCGGCGCGATGGCGTCAACCGCGACCACCCTGTTGATGAGCGGGTTCTGTGCGAGCCGAGCAGTCAGGTAGCCGCCCAGAAACCGGCACGCGCCGGTAACCAGCACAACTTTGGGGTAATGCACGGTGTCGCTCGTCCCGGTGCCGTCATGACCGCTCGACGAATCCACCTGAACAGCCTAGCGGCAAGGGAGATACAGCGGCGTTACAGCGGGGTGACGGTCCGCGCAGGCGGGACTTACTTGCCAAGTTTTCTGCGCTGCACCCGGGTGCGGCGTAGCAGCTTGCGGTGCTTCTTCTTTGACATGCGCTTGCGCCGCTTCTTGATGACTGAACCCATGAACTCCGCTATCTGACCCGTGACCGCTTCTCAACGACTACAAAAGGACTACCAAAGGACCCCGCCACTCTACCCGGCGGCCCGCGCACAACACCAAACCGGCGCCGCTTTACCGCCGCTTGACGACCAAGCCACGCTCAGCGACCGACGTGGCCGCGGCTGTGATCTAGTGGCGCTCGGCCAGTTTTAGAGCTAGCCCGCGTCGAAGTACGACGTCTCCAACATGTCGTGGACCGCCTTGGCATGCACCCGGAAGGAGCGCCCAACCCGAACCGCGGGCAGCTCACCGTTGTGCACCAGCCGGTACACCGTCATCTTGGAGACCCGCATCAGCGCAGCCACCTCGGCGACGGTGAGAAATTGTGTCCTTGCCTGCTGGCCATCGACGGAAACGGTGTCCCGCGCCTTACCAGCGGAATCACGCGCCGATGGCCCGTTCGTAGACGTCATCGCAACCCAATCCTGTCAGGCACGCGCAATGCCAGCGGCTTCCCCTCCGCTGGCACCCACACGTGCATACAAAGAGGAGAATAGCGGGACTAGTGGGGTTACTGGTACTGGTGGGGGATAATCATTTCAAAATTCTTGAATTATTCCGATGTAATTCTTAGCTGCTCAGAGCGGGTTTTGGCAGCTTGAACCGCCGCGTCGACGGCCACCCGCAGGCCGCCGCGCTCAAGTTCGCGCAGCGCGGCAGCGGTCGTACCGCCGGGCGAGGTGATCGTGGCTCGCAGCTGCGCGGCCGTTGCCTCCGCCCGCATCCCCAGCGCCTCACCTTCGGCCGACCGGCGGTCCTGATTCATCCGTTCCAGCAGCATTGCCGCTGATCCGGCCATGGTTTGTGCGGTGAGGTCGGCGGCCACCTGACGGCTCAGACCCGCCGCGACGCCGGCGTCCACCAGGGCCTCGACCATCAAGAAGAAATATGCCGGCCCCGAACCGGACAGCGCCGTCACTGCGTCCATTTGCGTCTCGGGAACGGTGAGCACCCCGCCGACCGCGTCGAACAGGGCCGAGACCTCCTCGAGCTGTTGCGGCGTGACAAAACGCCCCTTGGCCAGCGCAGTAACCCCAGCCCCCACTAGTGCCGCCGCGTTCGGCATCGCCCGGATCACGGGCGTGCCGGCCGGCAGTTTGGACTCGAAGTACGTGATCGTGATGCCGGCGGCCACGGTCACGAAAACCTGCTCAGCGCTGTCGTTCTCGGCGTCGGCGGCCGCATGGGCCAGGTCTCCTACCACGGACTCGACGTCGGCAGGCTTCACCGCGACCACGATGAACGTCGCGTTGTCCACCGCATCGGTCACCGATGACGTCACCAACACGGCATACGTGTCGGCCAAGTAGCTGGCGCGGTCCGGCATCCGTTCGGCTACCACCAGGTCTTTGACCTGCCGCCCAGCCCGCAGCAGCCCCGACAGCAATGCCTCGCCGATGCTGCCGCCACCGATGATCGCGATTCTTGCCATGCCGCAAAGCATCGCAGACAGCGCGGCGCAACGGTGCCCTTGGGCGGTCTACCGGGCGGGAGGCACCATCGCCAGCTGGCGCGACTGCGCCACGATGCGGCCCATCTGGTCGACGACGAGGTGGTCCTCGTCGAACCAGTCCTGCCCGATTTCCAGGCAGGTGCACATCACTCGCAGCCAGCCGTCGGCGGGCAAACCCCGAAGGAAGGCTATGAGCTGGATGGTCGGTGCCCAGCCCATGCGGTCCACCGCGAAGGTCACCGGCGCCGATAAATCGCCGCACATGAGGGCGAACAGCGCGTCGGGGGCGACGCCGCGTGGGCGCGCCCACATCTGGATCACCGGCGGCCGACCGGCCCGCCGGTCCGGGACGGGGGCGAGCGTCGACATCACCGGTCGGACGTCGCACCCTTCGCCCAGATGCACCAGGCCGGCCAGCGGGTGACCCGGCCCGATCGGCGCGATATCGCCCGGCGGTTCCGGCGGCATCAAATCCAGGACCGGGTTCGCGCTCAGCAGCGGCGCGGCCCCATGCTCGGGCTCGCCGAGGTTGACCACGGCGTGTACCGCGGTGCGGTCACCCTGGGTCAGCTCGACATCGACCACGCTGATCCGGCGGCCCCGCTTGCGGATCAACGTGGCCAGTCGCATCGGCCCCGGATCGGGCGCCCACAGGAAGCTTGCCGACACCGAGACCGGCTGGAGGACCGGCTCAAGTCCGTCCGATTGCCCGCCGCCGCACGCGGTGCGGGCGGCGTTGGCGCACAGCGCCAGCATCGCGCCGCCGTGCACCTTGGGCCCGATGGTCCAATGCTTGTTCAGCTCGCCCGCAAACACCCCTGGCTCGACCTCGTGCAGCGTCATCGCGGCGGTGAATAACGCGTTCATCGTTGCTGGGAGTCTTCCGGGCTATCAGCGCAGCAAGTGCGTGCGGGCGAACTGCAACGATTCGGCCAGCATGGCTTCACGGTCGTTGGCTGAACCCGCGCTTGATGTGGACACCTCAAGAATGACGTGGCCGGCGAAATGGCCGGCGGCCAGCATCTGGCACACCTCGGCGGTGGGTTGCGTGCCACGGCCGGGCACCATGTGCTCGTCTGCGGGCAGTCCGCTGCCGTCACACAGGTGCAGGTGCACCAGCCCCGAGCCCATCCGCCGCGCCATGTCCAGCGCGTCGGTGCCTGCGGTCGCGGTATGCGACAGGTCCAGCGTGTAGTGCGCGTGGTTGCCGTCGAGCGGGTCGTAGGACGGCGAGAACGCCGAAATCGCAGGCCCGGGGCCGCCGCCACGCCTGCGCATCCGTTCCCGTGACTGGTCGGCCCCGAAAAATCGGTCCGCCCGAAACGGGAACATGTTTTCCACAGCGACCATCACGTCGCTGGACGCTTCGAGGGTCAAAACCTGTTCGCCGAATCCCTCGGCATAGCGCCGTTGCCACCGGAAGGGCGGATGCACGACGACCGTCTGCGCGCCCAATTGTTCGGCGGCCTTCACGCTGCGCTCCAGCTTTGGAATCGGGTTGGAGCCCCACACCCGTTGCGAGATCAGCAGGCAGGGCGCGTGTACCGAGAGCACCGGCACGTGGTAATGCCGCGACAGCTTCTTGACGGCATCGATGTCCTGGCTGACCGACTCGCCCCACACCATCAGCTCCACCCCGTCGTAGCCGAGCCTGGCCGCGTACTCGAATGCGGCCTCGGCCCGTAACGGGTACACGGAGGCCGTCGACAAGCCGACTTTGATTGCTGGGCGCAATGGTCTGTGTGGTTCCGGGTTAGGTGGGCCTAGCCCGATTGCAACGACAGCGCCAACGGTCCCAGGGTGATCAGAGCCCCCACCGCAACCGCGATCAACGTGCTGGCGATGTCCTCGGTTTTACGGACTACCCGCACCCCGACCACCAGGCCAAGGATGACCAGCACCGATAGCACCAGGGCCACGATGCTGTTCCAGCGCCACAGCTGGTCGAAGGCGACGAACAGCCCGGCGCCGAACACGACGGCCAGGATCGACTGCAGGACCACCAAGCTGCCCCGCCACAGTCTTTCGAATCTGCTGGGCGACGGGCGAGCATCCTTGATTTTTGCCGCAAGGTCGAGGTGACCCCCCTCGCCGAGTTCCGCCCCCGCTGCCAGCGACTCCTCGCGTGCGGCGGCCCGTTCCTCGCTGCGCCGTCGCGCCAGCTCATCGGCGAGGGTCTGTCCGCCGAACAACGTCCCGTCCGAAGCCTGCAGATAGGAGCGCACGTACGCGGAATCCTCAGTCGCGGGTTCCGCCTCGCGCACTTCGGAGTCCATGACGTCCACCGGAATGTCTGCGTACTGGTCCACCGGATCGGGACTCATGCCCTCCGCATCGGATTCCGGCTTTAGCTCGGCATCGCTTCCGCCTGCGCGGCCCAAGGGCCGCGGGTAAGCACTGCGCTCCGGCCCCGACCCGCGTTGAGCTTGCGCCGGGGACTTAGGCCAGCGCGGCTCGGGTTCCGACCAGTAGAAGGGTTTGGCCTGGTCTTCGGCGACTTCGTCGGAGGCCGGCTCGACAACCCGGGCTCCCCCGTTGGCCCGATGGGCGTCAGCGGCCGACGGAGCCGGCTCGATCTCGTCGTCGTCGTCACGGATGACCGGAATGTCACCGGTCAGCTCGGCAACCGAGACGGCGTCGCTGTCGCCCCGCCGACGGCGCCGCCGTCGGGTGACTGCCGGGGCGCCAATCGTCCCGTTCCTGGCTAGCAATTCGGCCACCGAGATCGGCCGGGTCTCGGCGCTCTCCGTCTCGGGGTCTGGTCCGGTCATGTTTTCTCGCCTCTCGATCGGTTAGCCGCGTTCCGATCAACCACCTGGGCTCCAGCATCCCGCACCGAAGTCTCTACCAAGGCGGTTCCGTCGGCTTCACTGTCGAGTTTGCGCAAGATGAGACCTTCCCGTAACGCCCACGGGCAGATGTCCACCGTTTCCATTGATAGCGCTCGCATGCTCGCCTCCGCCACCAGCGCGCCCGCCACGATCTGCGGTGCCCGCTCGGCGCTTACTCCTTCCAGTTCCGCGCGGTCAGCGGTCGTCATCCTAGAGATGAAAGATATGAGTTGTCTGAGGCCATTGGCCGTGAGTGTCCTCCTCACCCGTGGTCCGTCGGCCGACGGCGCAGCGCCGGTGAGCCGCGCCAATGAGCGAAACGTCTTCGACGTTGCTACCGCGAGATCGGGGCTACCCGCGTCGAGCACCGTCACACTGGCTTCCGCCAACTCGGCGTCGAGCCAGTCCCGCAGCATCGCCACCCGGCGTCGGCCGGGCGGATCGTCGGGCAGCCACTCGCGGGTCAACCGTCCCGCGCCCAGTGGCAACGACAACGCGACGTCGGGCTCCTCGTCGACGCCGCTGGACAATTCCAGCGAGCCGCCGCCGATATCGAGGTTGATGATGCGACCAGCGCTCCACCCGAACCATCGCCGTACCGCCAGGAAGGTCAGCCGCGACTCGTCGACCCCGCGCAGTACCTGCAACTCGACCCCGGTGTCCTTGCGCACCCGGGCCAGCACATCGTCGGAATTCTCGGCATCCCGGACCGCTGACGTTCCGAAGGCCATCAGCGCTTCACAACCGGAGCTGACCGCGATCTTGGCGAACTCGTCGATCGTGGAAATCAACTTCTCGGCGCCACGCTTGGTGATCTTGCCCGAGCTGTCGGTGGCCTCGGCCAGTCGCAGCGTGGCCTTCGTCGAACTCATCGGCATCGGATGCCCGCCACGGTGGGCATCTACCACCAGCAGATGGACCGTGTTGCTGCCCACGTCAAGCACGCCCAATCGCACAGAACACAAACTAGCCGGACGACGAAGCGCGCCGCGAAGCGGAGTGAGGTGGGGCCCGAGTGTCAGCGGGTCAGGCGGGGAGAATCGTGGTCTAACGTTGAGTCCGTGGCAAATTCGCGCCCAGAGCCGGGGCGTCCGGGGCAGGAAGTGGAATTGGACTTCGCGCGTGAGTGGGTGGAGTTCTACGATCCGGACAATCCTGAACACCTGATCGCGGCCGACCTCACCTGGTTGCTGTCGCGCTGGACGTGCGTATTCGGCACACCGGCGTGCCGCGGCACCGTCGCGGGCAGGCCGCATGACGGGTGTTGCTCGCACGGAGCGTTCTTGTCGGATGACGACGACCGCGCCCGATTGGACGACGCGGTGAAGAAGCTGACCGACGACGATTGGCAATTCCGCGAAAAAGGGTTGGGCCACAAAGGCTATCTGGAGCTCGACGAGAACGATGGCCAATCCCAATTTCGCACCCGCAAACACAAAGACGCATGCATCTTCTTGAACAGGCCCGAGTTCGCCGGTGGCGCCGGCTGCGCGCTGCACAGCAAAGCCCTCAAGCTGGGTGTGCCGCCGCTCACTATGAAACCCGACGTGTGCTGGCAGTTGCCGATCCGGCGCAGCCAGGAGTGGGTGACCCGGCCAGACGGCACCGAAATCCTCAAGACCACCATCACCGAATACGACCGGCGCGGCTGGGGCTCCGGTGGCGCCGATCTGCACTGGTATTGCACCGGCGATCCGGCCGCCCACATCGGCGCCAAGCAGGTGTGGGAGAGCCTGGCCGACGAACTCACCGAACTGCTCGGCAAGAAGGCCTATGCGGAACTGGCGTCAATGTGCAAGCGCCGCAGTCGATTAGGGCTCGTCGCCGTGCATCCCGCGACCCGGGCGGCCAAGTAGCCCGTTCAGGTCTCTTTGGTGTACGACGCGACCATGCGCAGCGCGCTGGCCCGAAGATAGGCCTCGACCGTCGCGGCGGCGGCCGCCGCGTCGCTCGCCAGCACGGCCTCCGTGATCGCTCGCAGGTCGGCCACCACCGGCTCGGCGTCGTCATAGGCCCCGGTGAGCTCGTGCTCGCGGCCGCCGAAGGCGTGTTCGACCCAGCGGTACAGCAACCCCAACGCGCGGTTGCGGGTGCTGTGGATGAGCACCCGGAAGTAGGCGAGGTCGGCCGCCTGGCGCGTCGCGGCCGTGTCCGCCCGCTGCACCGCCGCCAGCGATTCGCGTAGCGCCTCGGCATCGTCGGGACCGCTTCGCTCCGCCGCCAGGCGTCCTATCACCGGACCCAACGCCGCGCGGATCTCCAGCAATTCGACGAGGAACTCGGGGCCCAGTTTGCGGACCAGCGCCTCGATCACCGCGGGATTGGTGAGGCCCTCGGGGTCGCGCACCACGTTGCCACTGCCGTGCCGGGCCTCGATCAGGCCCATCTGCTGCAACCGGGCCAGACCCTGCCGCAGCGAGGTGCGGTTGACGCCGAGCTGCTCGGCCAGCTCCCGCTCGGGCGGCAACGTCGAGCCCGGCGGGAAGGCGCCGTCGAGGATGGCGTCGGCGATCGACGCAGCGATCTGCTCGTCCACGCGCTGGCGATCAGGCGGCTGGATCGGACTTGACTGGTTCATTGGCTCAACCAATATAGTGGACGGACGGGCACGCTGACCTGTCACGAAGTTGCGTGTCGGGCATCGACTGTGCGTCCAGGGCCGATAACAGCCAGTTTTTGCGCCCTGAGCGCACACTCCGCGCCCTGAAGGCACCGTCGATCCAGACGACCGGAGGTAGAAGGCAGTGGACGACGAAATGCGATCGGCCGTCGCTCCGCGCTGGCAAGGCAAGGCCGGGCGCCTGGAAGTCTGGTACGCCACCCTGTCGGATCCGCTGACCCGCGCCGGCCTGTGGATTCATTGCGAGACGGTCGCGCCGACAAACGGCCCGGCATATGCGCACGGCTGGGCGACCTGGTTTCCGGCCGACGGCCCACCGCGCACCGAGCGCTTCGGCCCCGAGCCCACCCAACCGGCGGCCGGGGCCGCCTGGTTTGACGCCGCGGGCGTGCAAGCGTGCCACGAGCAGCTGACCGGACGCGCCCGATCACTCGCGTGGGACTTGTCCTGGAAGGACACCTGCGCGCCCCTGTGGACGTTCCCCCGCCTGACGTGGGAGCGCGAATTGCTGCCGGGTGCCCAAGTGGTGCTGGCCCCCACCGCCGACTTCACCGGGTCGCTGACGGTCGGCGACACCACCCATCGCGTCGACGGCTGGCGCGGCGGCGTCGCCCACATTTACGGGCACGGCAACGCCAAGCGCTGGGGGTGGATCCACGCCGACCTCGGCGGAGGCGACGTGCTGGAGGCGGTGACCGCGGTATCGCACAAACCGGGACTGCGCAGACTCGCGCCGATGGCGTTCATTCGCACTCGCATCGACGGAAAAGATTGGCCCGCAAGCCCTTTGCCGTCATTGCGGGTGCGTACAACGCTCGGCCTGCGGCACTGGCAGCTGGAGGGACGCATCGGCGGCCAACACGTGCTCATCCGCGTCGACCAGCCCCCGGACAGGTGCGTGAGCCTGGGGTACACCGACCCCGACGGCGGCCGCGCGGTGTGCACCAACACCGAACGGGCCGACATCCACATCGAGATCGGCGACCGGCATTGGCCGGTGCTGGGCACGGGGCACGCCGAAGTCGGTCTGCGCGGTGCTGACGCACCCGCCATCAACGAAAGGATTCCGTCGTGAGTTTTCTCCTCGACCCGCCGCTGCTGTTTGCCTCCGGGGTGCTCATCGAGCGCGCTCTGCCCGAGGAGCGCCGCGATGTGGCAGAGGCCGCCACCCTCGGCGTCTTCTTCAGCGGGTCTTTCGGGCTCTACAACAACGTGCCCGGACTCGGGCTGCTGTGGCGCCCGTTCCGCGCGCGCAACGGCCGCGACTTCATGTGGAACAGCGGGGTTTTCGGCGTGCAAACCGATAAAGCCGACTGGCCGCTGCACGCCGCGGCCGGGGGCATCTTCGCGACGTACCCCTTCTTCCTCAAGTTCGGGAGGAAGCTCGGCCGAAAGCTCGGGCGCCGTACGTGAGCCGTTCGCTCGCGTCCTTCGGCACCGCGCTGCTGCCCGAGGAACACGGCGGCCCGACACCCGCCCTGCTGGTCGATCGCGTCGATCGTTACCTGGCCAGGATGCCGGCGACGTCGCGGCTGGCGTTGCGGACCGGGCTGGCGTCCCTGGCCGCGGCGAGCTACCTCACCACCGGGCGGCCGCTGTCCCGGCTTAGCCCAAAGCAGCGCGACCGGGTGCTGCGGCGGGTGGCCGCCCTCAGCCCGGACGCCGGTGCCGCCGTCGAGGCCATGAAGGTGATCGTGCTGCTCGCCAACGGCGCCGACACTTACGCGCCGGAACTGCTGGCCCGCGCCAGGGAGCACGACGTGGCGCGCCCCGACGCGGCCCTGAACATCACGCAGTCAACGGAGTGCCCGTCCGTCGTTACCGCCGACGCGGTGATCGTCGGGTCCGGTGCCGGTGGAGCGATGGTGGCACGCACCCTGGCACGGGCCGGCTTCGGCGTGGTCGTGCTAGAAGAGGGGCGCCGCTGGACGGTCGAGGAGTTCCGTACCACCCACCCGATCGACCGCTATGCCGGGCTGTACCGCGGCGCCGGGGCGACCATCGCGCTGGGACGCCCATCGGTGGTCCTGCCGATCGGCCGGGCGGTCGGTGGCACCACCGTCGTCAACTCCGGCACCTGCTTTCGCCCGCCGCTTGCCGTGCAGCGGCGCTGGCGCGACGAATTCGGCCTCGGCCTGGCCGATCCGGAGCGGTTCGCCGACCGCCTCGACGACGTCGAGCGCACGCTGCGGGTCGCGCCGGTGCCGTTGGAGATCATGGGCCGCAACGGGCGCCTGCTGCTCGACGCCGCCAAGTCGCTGGGCTGGCAGGCGGCGCCCATCCCGCGTAACGCGCCGGGCTGCGAAGGCTGTTGCCAGTGCGCGATCGGCTGTCCACGCAACGCCAAATTCGGCGTGCACCTCAACGCGCTGCCGCAGGCGTGTGCGGCCGGCGCGCGGATCATCTCGCGGGCACGCGTCGAACGGGTGCTGCACCGGCACGGACGCGCCCGCGGCGTGCGAGCCCGTCGGCCTGACGGCACAGCGCTGGACGTGCTCTCGGACACGATCATCGTCGCCGCCGGCGCCACCGAGACGCCAGGGTTGTTGCGGCGCAGCGGAATTGGCGCACATCCGCGGCTCGGCCGAAACCTCGCGCTGCATCCGGCGGCGATGCTAGCGGGGCGGTTCGAGGACGACGTGGTCGCATGGCACGGGGTGCTGCAAAGCGCCGCGGTCCACGAGTTTCACGAGTCAGACGGCGTGCTGATCGAAGCGACCGCTACGCCGCCGGGCATGGGGTCGATGGTGTACCCCGGCTACGGCGCCGAGCTGCTGGGCTGGCTCGACCGGGCACCCCAGGTCGCCACGTTCGGTGCGATGGTCGCCGATCGCGGCGTCGGCTCGGTGCTGTCAGTGCGCGGCGAGACGGTAGTGCGCTACGACATCGACCGGGCCGACATCGGCAAGCTGGTGGTCGCGCTCGAGGCCATGGGCCGGTTGCTCTTCGCCGCCGGCGCGGTCGAGGTGCTCCTCGGTCTGCCCGGCGCGATGACCGTGACGTCGCAGGCGGCGCTGCAGGATGCGCTGCGCAGCAGCAACCCCAGAAGCCTGCACCTGGCCGCCTTCCATCCGACGGGTACCGCGGCCGCAGGCACCGACGAGCAGCTCTGTCCGGTCGACGAGACCGGTCGGCTACGCGGCGTCGAAGGTGTCTGGGTCGCCGACGCGTCGGTCCTGCCCAGCAGCCCGGAGGTGAACCCGCAGCTGTCGATCATGGCGCTGGCGCTGGGCGTGGCCGACCAAATAGCAGATGAGCTGGTCAGCGCGCGCTGACTAACCCTCCAGCTTGTAGCCCAGCCCGCGCACCGTCACCAGGTGCACCGGGTTGGCCGGGTCGGCCTCGATCTTGGACCGCAGCCGCTTGACGTGAACGTCGAGGGTCTTGGTGTCGCCGACGTAGTCCGCGCCCCAGACCCGATCGATCAGCTGCCCGCGGGTCAGCACCCGCCCGC
>Ga0210389_10000486_pt1 | contig 36748 bp, 34 predicted proteins | sample IncBWH28OmetaG_FD_160127 | JGI IMG/M metagenome (GOLD analysis project Ga0210389, IMG submission 160127) | Forest soil microbial communities from Barre Woods Harvard Forest LTER site, Petersham, Massachusetts, United States - Inc-BW-H-28-O ... | reverse complement strand
TTGAAGAATTGTCACCGGAGCAGATGGAGCGGCAGTTGTCGACCAGTCTGGTCGGCCCGATGAACGTAACCCGCGCCGTTCTGCCGGTTATGCGCAAGCACCGTTCAGGGCTCATAATCACGATCTCATCGACCGCAGGACTCATCGGTTTTGAGTTCGGCACCGCCTACGCCGCGTCGAAGTTCGGCCTTGAGGGCTGGATGCAGTCGCTGCAGGCTGAGGTCGAACCGTTTGGCATCAACACGATCACTGTTAATCCGGGATTCTTCCGCACTGAGCTTCTCACGGAAGAGTCTACAAATTTCGCAGAGCGGACGATTGAAGACTATAGCGAGCGGAGAGCGAAGCAAATGGAATTTTGGAAAGGCTACAACGGCCAGCAGTCCGGCGACCCCGCCAAACTTGCCCAAGCATTGATTACGATCTCCGGTCAGGAAAATCCGCCACGGCGCTTTATTGCAGGTGCAGATGCCGTTGACACTGCAGAGCAAGTGGCCGCAACGCTTCGGCGGCAGACTGACGCTTACCGTAAGCTGTCATCTTCCCTCGCATACGACGATGCGGCATGAGCAGGGTTGATGACGCCGTGGTTGGTGATAAATCGCCATTAAACTCACAATACTCACTTCCGGCGATACCAGTCGACGGTTCGCCGTAGGCCCTCCTCGAATTCTACTTTGGGTTTGTAGCCGAGATGCTCTTCCGCCGAGGAAATATCAGCCAATGAATGCTTGATGTCACCCCCGCGTTCCGCAGCATAGATGGGAGAGCCGGAATACGATGTGAGTTTCTGAAGGAGTTTGAAGGTCTGGTTGAGTGTGATCCGCCGTCCCGTTGCCACATTGAATACCTTGCCCGCAACTTGCTCCGCGGGGGCCTTGCAGGCCAGCAGGTTGGCCTCGACGGCATTGTCGATGTACGTGAAGTCGCGGCTCTGCTCGCCATCGCCGAATATCGTAGGCTGCTCTCCGCTTAGCATCTGCGTGATGAACTTTGCGAGCACGCCCGAGTAGGGCGACGACGGGTCCTGACGGGGACCAAAGATGTTGAAGTAGCGCAGGGCGACAGTCTCCAATCCGTAGCAGCGGTAAAAAGAAATCATGTAGCGCTCGCTGGCCAGCTTGGCGACGGCATAGGGGGAAATCGGGTCGGGGGTCATGCGCTCGTGTTTGGGGAGCGTGGGCGTATCGCCGTAAGCGGAGGATGAGGCAGCATAGATGACGCGTTTCACGTTGGCCTCGCGGGCCGCAACCAGAACGTTTACTGTGCCGTCGACATTGGCGCGGTTGCTTCCGATGGGATCCAGAACAGATTTGGGAACAGAGGGGATCGCAGCCTGATGAAAAATGTAGTCGGTGCCGGCGCAGGCGAGCTTCATGGCGTCGAGATCGAGGAGATCGGCTTCTTGAAAGTCGATCTGGCTGAGGATCTGGGCGATATTCTCACGTCTGCCGGTGGAAAAATTATCTACTCCCCGAACTTGTTCGCCGCGCTGCAAGAGTTCGCGCGCCAGAGACGAACCGATAAAGCCGCCGATGCCCGTGATCAGGTAGAGCGCCATAGACTTTCATCATAACCAATCGTCGCGACAGCGGGTGAGCGAGTACGGAGAAACCTAAGTAATCCTTTCACAAAAGAAAGCAGGGAGCGACTTATGTGGCGGGGCTCTGGCTTTTCCGCAGAATGCGCAGAAACTCTTCCCGGCTCAAAATATGGCGTTGGTCAAAGAAGTTCATAACCGCATGGAGAGCAGCAGCCGGGTTGGCCACGGGAGCGGGCCGATCTGGCTCAGAGACGAGTAGGGAGTTCACTGCGGGGCGCGCCCCTAGAATGACCGAAGGGCGGGAGAGTGATCGAAGCAGTTCGCGCAGGAGCTCGCGGTCTGCCTCCGACATGGAGGTGAAGCAAATTCCCATGCCGAGGTTGGGATAGACCACGCGCACTTCGGCGTTGCTTTCGAGACGAAAGCCGTTCACCTCCATCGTCAGCCCGACTTTGGCGCCGATGCGGAAGGTTGACATAGCTTCGACGTAGCATCCGTGCAAACTGATGTCAGTGAAGGTTGCCCAGGTGGAGACGCCGCTGGCGATTTCGCGCAAGCGGGCGCTTCCCTGACAGCGGTATCGAGGGCTCTTGCGTTTGTCGTCGGAGTAGGAAGCAGCATTTCCTGGAGCTCCGGGTGCCCCTCTGCGGACTTCGGGTGGCGATGTGAGGGCCGGAGCTGTCGCCGCCCCGGCAGCCTGAGGGGAGGACTGCTTCAAAGCGCTCAGATATGCCGCGCCGGCGCTGGGTTCATCGGACATAGCTGCGGAGGCGCCTGGGGGCCGAACCAAACTCTCTGAGGCCCCGTTTCAGGATGCGCGTCCCTGCTTGACTCTATCGGAATTGTTCAGCGGAAGAGTTAACTGGGAGCATGGGCTTGGGGCGAAGGGGCCTGAATGTTTCCGCAATGGGAGAAGTTCCGGACTAGGACGCGGCGGCAGGGAATTCTGAAGTAGAGCGCCGAATCTTGTTCCATACCTCGTCGCGGCCGGCTCTCGTTTTTGCCGAGAAAGGAATCACCGCGGCGGCTGGATAGGAGTCTGTCAGGATCTTCAGAGCATTACGCAACTGATTATTGGAGAGCCGGTCGGTTTTGGTGGCAATCAGAAGAAAGTCACGGCCCGAAGCGTTAAGAAAATCTAACAATTGGCGATCGCTGTCCTGGGGGGGAACGTTGACATCCACCAATGCCAGACATAGAGCGAGGGTAGGGCGTTCGTTGAGGTAGGGCTCGATAAACTTTGGCCACTCCTGGGAAATCTCGCGGGACAGCTTGGCGTAGCCGTAGCCGGGCAGGTCGGCGAAAATCACCTCGGGGCGGGGCTTCCCGGACCAACGCACTTCGAAGAAATTGATACTGCGGGTGCGGCCGGGGGTGGAACTGGTGCGGGCCAGTTTGGCATCGACCAGGGTATTGATCACACTGGACTTGCCAACGTTGGACCGGCCAAGAAACGCGACTTCAGGAAGGCTGGGGGCAGGGAAGTGCGCAGCGTCGGTGGCGGCTGCCATGAATCGCGCCATCACCCGCATGGGCAGCCTTCGGGGCAGTTCTCAGTTCTCAGTTCCCGATTCTCAGTTGTCATGGTTTAGTGTGCAACGAGTCGGCGAAATCTGGCAAGCGGGGGGCTTGGGGAGAAACCGTCCATGCAAAACGCCCGCTTGCGCGGGCGATTGAAAAAGCAAGGAGCTGAGAATTGCTGTCTTATTGATGTGCCGTTGGACTATCCCCGGTATTTGAAGTCAGAGGGGCGATGGGCTGGGCGGCGTCTTCCTCCCGGATCGCAGGGAGGGGAGATTCGAGGGCAATTTGCAGCACCTGGTCCATGGTGTCCACGAAATGCATTTTCATTGCACTGCGCAGATTCTCAGGGACTTCGGCCAAGTCTTTCTCGTTGTCGCGGGGAAGGATGACCTCGAAGAGGCCGGCACGGTGGGCAGCCAGCAGCTTTTCTTTCAGGCCACCGATGGGTAATACTTTGCCACGCAACGTGATTTCGCCGGTCATGGCGAGGTCGCGGCGGACTGGAATCTTGCTGAGAGCACTCGCGATCGCGGTGGCAATGGTGATGCCGGCGGACGGTCCATCCTTCGGAATCGCGCCTTCCGGCACGTGGACGTGGAGGTCAAGGGTGCGGTAGAAATCGCGCGTCAGACCGAGTCGATGCGCTCGCGAGCGAACGTAGGACAGAGCAGCCTGTGCCGATTCCTGCATGACGTCGCCGAGCTTGCCGGTCAGCGTCAGTTTCCCTTTGCCGTCGACCACGGTGGCTTCGGTGCTGAGGATAGAGCCGCCGACTTCGGTCCAGGCCAAGCCGGTGACCAAGCCCACTTCGCTTTTTTCGTGGGCTAGCGTGTCGCGGAACTTGATGACGCCCAGGAAGTCGGTGACGTTCTCGCCGGTGACGGCGACCGTATAGTTTTCGCCTTCTTTGACTACCTTGCGCGCGACTTTACGGCAGACATTGCCGATTTCGCGTTCCAGGTTTCGCACCCCGGCTTCGCGAGTGTAAGCCCGGATGAGGGTAGTGATCGCGTCATCGGAGAACTTGACGTTCTTCTCGGAGAGTCCGGCCTGCAGCATCTGTTTCTTGACCAGGAACTGCTTGGCGATCTCGACCTTTTCCTGCTCGGTGTATCCATGCAGGCGCAAAACCTCCATGCGGTCTTGCAGGGCGGGCGGAATGGTGTGCATCACGTTCGCGGTGGCGACGAAGAAAACCTGCGAGAGGTCATACTCGACGTCGAGGTAGTGGTCGACGAACATGAAATTCTGCTCGGGGTCGAGTACTTCGAGCAGGGCTGCGGAGGGATCGCCGCGGAAGTCCATCGACATCTTGTCGACTTCATCCAACATGAAGACCGGGTTCTTGGTGCCCGCCTTCTTCATCATCTGAATGATCTGGCCCGGTAACGCGCCGATGTAAGTACGGCGGTGGCCGCGGATTTCGGCCTCATCGCGGACTCCGCCCAAAGACATCCGCACGAACTTGCGGCCTGTGGCCTTGGCAATCGACATGCCCAGCGAGGTTTTGCCGACACCCGGAGGGCCGACGAAGCAGAGGATCGAGCCCTTGGGATTTTTCACCAACTGGCGGACGGCGAGAAATTCCAGGATGCGTTCCTTGATTTTCTCCAAGCCGTAATGATCCTCGTTGAGAACTTTTTCGGCGCGCGAAATGTTGCGGATTTCCTTGGAGCGCTTCTTCCAGGGCACGGCCAGCAGCCAGTCGAGATAGTTGCGGGAAACCGTGGATTCCGCGGACATGGGCGGCATGGCTTCCAGCTTCTTCAGTTCCTGAAGAGCTTTGTCCTTAACTTCTTTTGGCATGCCAGCGGCTTCGATTTTTTTCTTCAATTCGTCGAACTCGCTCTTCTCACCGCGGCCAAGTTCCTTCTGGATGGCCTTGATTTTTTCGTTGAGGTAGTACTCTTTCTGCGCCTTCTCCATTTGGCGCTTTACACGCGACTGGATGGTGCGGTCCACGTTGAGTTTTTCGATTTCGACGTCGAGCACGTCGGCGATGCGGTTCAGGCGCTCCGAGGGATCGAAGATTTCCAGCAACTCCTGTTTTTCCTCGATGGAGAGTTGCAGGTTGGCGGCAATGATGTCGGTGAGTTTGGCAGGATCTTCCATGCGCACTGCCGAAATCATGGTCTCGTAATTCAGCGCCTGGCAGAGTTTCACATACTGCTCAAACAGGGTGGTGACGCGCTGCATGCCGGCTTCGATCTGCGCGTTCATCTCAATGGGATAGCGAGCGACGCGAACCGAGGCTTGCATATAACCGTCAGAATCGGTGGCCTGCAGAAGGCGGCCGCGCTCGATGCCCTCGACGAGGACTTTGATATTGCCGTCGGGCAGCTTCAGGCTCTGCACGATGTTGACGATGGTGCCGACCTGATAGATTTCATTCGATTTGGGCTCGTCGATGGAGGCATCGTGCTGGGTGGCCAGGAAGATCTTTTTGTCCGCGGCAAGAGCTTCTTCCAAGGCGCGCACGCTGGACTCGCGGCCAACCACAAAGGGCGTCATCATGTAAGGAAAGATGACCACGTCCCGAATCGGCATCATGGGCAGCTTCTTGGTTTCGAATTTTTCCTTGGATGTGGTCACTCAATCTCCCTGGGTCAATGACGAATGACAATCGTGGCGCACGAGCACTTGCACGTTCTCCGGCACCGACCGTCCGTACTCAGTCTACTACTCTTTGATCGCCCTTTGGCTACCCGGCTTTTTCCATCATCGAAAGAGAGGCGTTGCGCTTTTCGACCATCTCTCTGGTGACTTCGAACTCTTTTAATTTCTTCTGGCTGGGCAGGTTAAACATGAGATCGAGCATGAGTTCTTCGAGAATCATGCGCAGGCCGCGAGCGCCCACTTTGCGAGCCATAGCCTGGCGGGCGACGGCCCGGAGAGCATCATCGCTGAACTTCAGCCGTACATTCTCGAACTCGAACAAACGCTGGTATTGCTTGACGATGGCGTTCTTGGGACGGGTCAAAATTTCGATCAAGGCGAATTCGTCGAGATCTTCGAGCATGCCCATAACCGGGAGGCGGCCTACGAACTCAGGGATCAGGCCGAACTTGATCAAGTCCTCGGGTTGCATCTCACTGAGCAATTCGAAGTTACGCTTGCGCGCCGCGACCGCTTCTTCCTTATCTTCGTCGGTGCCGGCGCGGAAGCCAAGGGATTTTTTCCCGACTCGCCGGCCGATAATTTTTTCCAGGCCAACGAACGCTCCACCGCAGATAAAAAGAATGTTGGTGGTATCGACCGGAGTGAACTCCTGGTGAGGATGCTTGCGCCCGCCCTGAGGAGGAACGTTGGCGATGGTGCCTTCCAGAATTTTCAGCAGAGCCTGCTGCACACCTTCGCCGGAAACATCGCGAGTGATAGAGGGGTTTTCGTCCTTGCGGCCGATCTTGTCGATTTCATCGATATAGATGATGCCTGTCTGGGCACGGCTTACGTCGCCTTCGGCCGCTTGCAGAAGTTTCAGGATGATATTTTCCACATCCTCGCCGACGTAGCCGGCCTCGGTGAGGGTGGTGGCATCGACGATGGCGAAGGGCACGTCCAGCATGCGGGCCAGGGTCTGCGCCAAAAGCGTTTTGCCGGTTCCCGTGGGGCCGATTAGCAGGATGTTGGACTTGCTGAGTTCGATGCCGTCGCCCGCAGTCTTCTGGCGGTTCATAAAGATGCGCTTGTAGTGGTTGTAGACGGCGACTGCCAGCTTTTTCTTGGTCTGCTCCTGCCCAATGACGTATTCGTCAAGGAAGGTTTTGACCTCCTGTGGTTTGGGCAGTTGATTGGGAGTCGTGGTTTGCGGAGTTGCGGTGCGGTCATCTTCGAGGATGGAGTTGCAGACCGCTACGCACTCGTCGCAGATATAGGCGCGGGGATAATCGCTGGGCGACGAGATCAGTTTGGCTACGGCATCCTGCGACTTATGGCAGAACGAGCAACGCAGAATCTCGTCGGAGCCTGACTTATTTTTCACTCGGCTCTACTCCTTGTTTAAGTTTCGCGATATGACGGTGGCCCCCCGCTTATGTCGACCTCCACCGCCGCTTCCGCGCCCAGCCCCCGGTTGCGGGTCGAAGCGCGAAGGCCGATCATACCGCTTTTGCGGTCTTATAGATGATATCGTCTATGATTCCGTATTCCTTAGCCTGCTGCGCGTTCATAATGAAGTCGCGCTCGACATCCTTTTCTACTTTATCCAGCTTCTGTCCGCTGTGCTTCGAGAGTAACTGGTTGGTAATCTCGCGCATACGCAGGATTTCGCGGGCGTGGATGTCAATGTCGGTGGCCTGACCGGACAGGCCTCCCATCGAAGGCTGGTGGATCAAGATGCGCGAATTGGGCAACGCCAATCTCTTTTTAGGCTCGCCAGCCGCCAGGAGCAATGCCGCCATCGAGGCTGCCTGACCTACGCAGAGCGTCATCACATCATTCTTAACGTACTGCATGGTGTCATAGATTGCCATGCCGGCGGTGATTGAGCCGCCCGGCGAGTTGACATAGAGCTGGATATCCTTTTCAGGATCTTCCTGAGCTAGAAACAACATTTGGGCAATCACCAGATTGGCGATGTTATCGTCGATTGGAGTGCCGATGAAAATAATGTTATCCCTCAGCAGACGGGAATAAATATCGTAGGCGCGTTCGCCCCGCCCGGTCTGCTCAATGACCATCGGTACCAACATCATTTGCGGATCATTTGGTTTCATTTTTCAACCTGACCTGTCACACTCCGCCCCAAAGCAACGGTGGTTTTCTCGGGGAGGGTTGAAAGTGGTCCGCGCCCTTATTTAATAGCTGCATTTAATAACTACGCGGACTGGTGATAAAGAAAATCGAGGGTCTTCTCGCTGCGGATTCTCATTCGGATTCTATCGAGGCCCCCATCCTCTGTCAAACGCGCTCGCACCGCTTCTGAAGTCTGTTTCGACTGTTTTGCCAAGGCTTCCAATTCCCGGTTCAATTCCTCGTCGGTAACTTCGATTTTCTCGAGGTCGGCAATGCGCTCTAGGAGTAACGAAGACTTCACATCATTAACCGCCTGCTCCCGCTGCCCCGCTCTAAGCCTGGGCAGGTCCATCTTCTTGAGATCTTCCATCTTCATGCCCTGCGCCGCCAGCGCCCGCAAGCCGCGCTCCAGGCGGAGATCGATCTGGCGGTCGATCAAAGATTCCGGCACTTCAAAATCGTTGCGCTTGACCAGTTCGGCCACCAGTTTGTCTTTCGCCGCGTGCTCGGCGGTATGCCGTTTTTCGGCCTCCATGTTCTCACGAATCTGCTTACGCACCCCGTCCAGGCTCTCGAACTCCCCGAGTTCTTTGGCGAATTCGTCGTTGAGCTCGGGCAGGCTTTTTTGCTTTATTCCATTCACCTTGACTGTATAAACAAAGGTCTTGCCAGCCAGACGCTTGTCTGAAATATCTTCGGGATAGCTCACGTCGAATGTGCGCTCTTCGCCGGACGCTGCGCCGGCAAGGTTCTGGGTAAACTCGGCCACGGTATTTTTACCGCCAATTTCGATGAGCACATCGTCCATGTGAACGGGGTTGGCGCTGGCCTCTTTGACGTCCTGGCTGTCCTTGGGCCGTCCGTCCATGGCGGCCTGGGCGAAGTCGCCCGCGGCGAGGGTGCGTCCTTCGACGTCGGTATAAGTCGCTTGCTGTTCGCGAAGTCCGTTGAGAGTCTGTTCTACTTCCTCATCGGTGATTGTGATCTCGGGCCTGTCGGCACGAAGATCCTTGTAGCCTTCGACTTGAATTTCGGGAAGGACTTCGAAGCTGGCCTTGAAGCGCAAGGGCTCGCCATCGTGGAAATGGAGGTCAGTAATACGCGGCTGGGAAACCGGGATCAGGCCCTGCTTCTCGGCTTCCTTGCGGAAGTAGCGGGGGGCAAGAGCCTCGATTACGTCGTTCTTGAGACCATCGCCGAAGCGCTGTTTGATGATGGAGGCGGGAACGTGTCCCGCTCGAAAGCCTGGCAGACGCGCACTTTTCTGGTAACGCTGAATCTGCAGTTCAGTTTCGCGGGCAACTTCCGCGGCCGGGATCTCAACTGAAATCTCCCGCCTGATATCTTTCTTGTTCGCTTCCGTCTTATTCGTTTCCGTTTTAGCCGCGTCGGTAGTTTCTGTGGGACTCACGTTTCGCCTTTCACAACCGCGGGATCCGGAGGCTCTGCCGAGCAAGCAACCCGACCGAATTCATACGGCGTTAACTTGAGTGTAAAGACAGAAGGAGAGCAGCGTCAAACGGGAGAGTGAGTCTAAAGGAGCATTCCTCTAAATGTTTCCCAATCCCGGCAGCGCGGGAGGCGTAAAGTCAGGCCGAAATCTGTTTGAGGGCAACCAGAAGCGGGCCTGAGAGCTGATCGGTTTTCGAAACAACTTCCCTGACGCCGATGGCGCGGGCCAGCCTGAACAGCTCTTCGGAGGGATGCATTGTGAACATCACCATGGCGGTAAGGGGAGCGACACGGCTAATCTGGCGGGCGGCCTCGAGGCCGTCCATGACGGGCATTTGAAAATCCAAGATGACAATGTCGGGGTGCATGGCCTCGACTTGCTCAACCGCAATCTTGCCGTTTTCCGCCTCGCCACAAACCTGGAAACCCGATGTTCCCTCGATCCATGAGCGCAGGGAAGAACGGATCATGCGATTGTCATCGACAATCAGAATTTTACATGTCATGCGCCAGCCTGAATTGCCCTAGAAGGCTGCTGGCCGGGCCACGTACAGCTCGAGGTCGGCTGCGAAGAAGGGTACTGTCACGCTAATCGTCGGAGTTGCATAACGCCATACCGTGAACACCGTACTCTAGCGCACATTACTATGTCATGCATCGCACATCCAGCCGCTGCAAGATTTCCGCTATGCTGATTCTGTATTCGCGATCGATAGTACGGCAACGAAAAAAGTACGGCAACGCGAAAAACATCAAGAGCCACCCCAAAATGAAAACGATGGCGAACTGGCTTACAGTCCTTAACCGAGAAGTGATCGGCTGCACCCGTTGCGCGCGGCTGGTGGCTTATCGCGAACTGGTGGCGCGCGAAAAGCGGCGCGCATATCGCGACTGCGAGTATTGGGGCAAGCCTGTGCCAGGGTTCGGCGATCCCGATGGCCGCGTGCTGATCATGGGGCTGGCACCGGGTGCGCACGGATCCAACCGCACGGGGCGGCCTTTCACCGGGGACGCCTCCGGGAAATTCATGTTCCCGGTGTTGCACGAAACCGGATTCGCCAACCAACCAAACGCCACGGATCTCAACGATGGCCTCAAGCTGAACGATCTGTATATCACCGCGGCAGTCCGATGTGCTCCGCCCGCCAACAAACCTACGCCCGGAGAACTCGCAGAGTGTTCCCGGTTTCTCGATCGGGAAATCGCTGGATTAAAGAATGTCAAGATTGTGGTGGCACTGGGCAAGATCGGGTTTGATGCGTATCTGAACCACATAAAACGGCATGATTCGCCGTTGAACAAACAGGAATATCCTTTCAAGACTTATCTTTCCAAACGTTACCTTTTTAAACACGGCGCCGGCTACCGGTTACCCGACGGTAAGGTGTTACTGGCCTCTTACCATCCTTCGAATCAGAACACGCAAACGGGCAAGCTTACGCGCGGGATGTTTGTGGAGATATTTAAAGAGGCGGCAAGACTTGCCGATGAGTAAGTTGAGGCGCTGCCGGGGCCGGTTCGATGCACTCGCACCCAAAAGCGGGGTCATAGTTCACAAAGGCGGATCGCGAACCGGGGCGGCGCCGTAAGTTTTAGAGTGGGGAGGGCGGTAGCGCCCGCCCCACGCAAAATCTGCGGAAAGCCTACTTCAACTTCGTCACAGTGACTTCGAGCTGAAATTGGCGTTTGGAGTTGGGATCGTCGACGCTGCCGACGGGTGTGGGTTTTCCCAGCAAGGCCAGAGTTCCGGCGCTGATCTTGAGTTGCCGCAATAGCGGCAGCATATCGCGCCCCGGAGTTTGTTCAGGATTCGCGAAATTGCTGATCTCAGCGCGGATCGACAGATCGACGATTCCATTGCGGTCTTCAATCCGGCTCCAGATGCTGGTTCCGACATCAATGTACTGGAACTCGCCTTGTTTGAATTCGACCGGAACCCGGGTGCCGATTTTGAGTTCGTTGCTGCTGTCGGAGTTCAGATTCATCGAATACTGGCGGGTGTTAATCTTTTTCCCGTCCTCCAGTTCGTTGACCGAAAAGTCCAGACGGTAGGCGTTTACCTGTTTTTCGGCTTTGCGGGCATTCTCGGTCTCGTTTTGCTGGGCGGTTGCTTTGCAGACTCCGCCTGCGATCATCAGAGCCAATACTAATGCTGCCGTTACAAGTGTCTTTTTGAACATGGGTCATTTCTCCTTGAATTGTGTCCGTTCCTATTGTTGTGAAGTCTCGGCGCCATCCATCTTTGATTGCTCGGCTAAATCCTGTCGCAGCGCCTCGGCCCTGGCTTGCGCGATGAGGGCTGCGTGCTCCGGATACTTCGCGACATAGCTTTGTAGAATGTTTTCCTGCTCGCTTAAGGGGCGGGGCGAGGGAAACTGATCCAGCCGGGGGCCGGAAGCCGCGAAGGCCGGCGCTTGATGGATATGCATCGCGGGTTTCTTGTGCGTGGCTGGATGTGCGACCAGAAGTCTGCCTCCGCTGTTTTCTGTAACCGGCGTTCGGGTGCTAACGTCGTCTCGGGGGATGAGAGAACGATGGCGCGCGACGTTGTTCTGACGTCGTTCCCCTGACCAGAAGAGTGTTAGAGCGACGAGCAAGATTGCTGCCAGGGTGGCAAGGGCAGTCCATTTCCACTTCCACCAGCCGTGGGTAGCGGCATGAACCTTCTGAGCTCGCAGATTTGTCAGGATGCGCTCGTCCAGGCCTGGCCGCGGCTCGACCGCTGCATAGCGCGCAAGTCCGGCGTCGAGCTCGAGCTCGATGTCGAGGCTGGAGCGATCGTTCTGACTGGGTTTGCCGTCCTGCCGCTGATTGAAGTCCGTCATGTTTTTCGACCTCTACTTCCGGGGGTGCCGTGGAAATCGCCTTCCCAAACCGATCTATCAAATGCCGACTACTTTCTGCCCAGCCGTTCTGCCAGCTTCTCGCGGAGTATCTGCCGTGCTCGAAACACACGTGAGCGGACTGCCGCTTCCTTGATCTCAAGTGTCGCAGCCACTTCTCGTGGGGACATCTCTTCCACGGTCGAGAGAATCAGTGGCTGGCGCAACTTTTCAGGCAGCGCCGCGATCAATCGTTCCAAGAGTTCGCCGACCAGCGATGCCTGCATCGCCTCATGGGCAGTCACCTCTGAGGAGGCCATTTCTTGCGCGGGTTTTTCAGGACCGTCGATCGCGATCTCCCGCTTGCGCCCGCGTTGCTGGCTGCGGTCAACCGCCACGCGCCAGGAGATACGCGCCAGCCAGGTCTTGTGGTTTTGCACGCCTGCCAGCTTGTGGCTGTAGCGCAGTACGCGGAGGAATGTCTCCTGCGCGGAGTCCTCGGCATCGTGGTGGCTTCTGAGCACGGCGTAGGCGATGCGGTAGACCAGACGAAAGTGCTCCCGAACCAGAGATTCGAGCGCTGCGTCTTGACTGCAGTCTGGACTCCCCACCAACGTCGCAGCCTCGTTCAGGATCGCCTCGTCCGCCACCAATCGCTCATCCTCATTCATAAAGACCACAGGGTGGTTTGATTTGTTCAGGTATTTCTTCGATAGAAAGGAGTCCTGGGGAGAACGAGCGGAGGGGAATTAACTTGCGGAGTAAGAAGGGAGCAGGCGTCTAGAAGCCAACCATCACTGGCTCCGGTTCGAGGTAGACGCCCCAGATTTCCTGTACGCGATATCGAATCTGTTCTTTCAAAGCGAGCACTTCGACGGCGGTGGCTCCGCCGCGATTTACAATAGCCAGCGCATGCTTGCTGGAAATGCCGGCGCGGCCGATGCCGTACCCCTTGGTGAACCCGGAATGCTCGACCAGCCATGCCGCCGAAATTTTCTTGTGGGTTACAAGTGCAGGATAGCTGGGCACGGTTAATCCTCGCGCGCCTGCGCGCCGCTTCAAATCCTCATGTTGAGGTTCGGACAGCACAGGATTCTTGAAGAAGGAGCCTGCACTCATGCAATCCGCATCTCCGGGGACGATCAACATCCCTTTCAAAGCGCGGATATGGCGCACTGCCTCGCGAGTCTCGGCGAGATCCGGGGTAGTTTCGCGGCCTGCGAAGTGGCGTTTCAGATCGGCATAGTCGATGTGCGGCTTACCCTCGGGGGTGAGCGCGTAGCTGACGCGAAGAATAATGAAGCGCCCAGTCTCCGTAGTGTTGAAGATGCTGGAGCGGTAGCTGAAGCCGCAGGCTTCCTTGCAGAGTTCGCGGATCTGGCCGTCCTTTAAATCGAGTACCTGAACCGAGGCGATGGTTTCGGAGACATCCTGTCCGTAGGCGCCGACATTCTGCACTGGTGTGCCGCCAACACTGCCCGGGATGCCACTCAGGCATTCGACCCCGGCACAGCGCGCCATCACGGATCGAGAAACAAACTTATCCCAAGACTCGCCTGCACCAACGTCGAAAATAACTTTTCCACTTTCGTCATGATCGTGCCCTGTGCTCTGCTCAATGCCATCCACGCCGACCTTCAGCACGAGTCCGGGCCAACCGGCATCGGCAACGACCAGGTTGCTGCCTCCGCCCAGAATGAACAGAGGCAAATCGCGGGAGGCCGCGAATGTGACCGCCTGCTGCACTTCGGCAATATTGCGGGCTTCCGCGAAGAATCTCGCTGGACCGCCGATGCGAAGGGTGGTCAGTGGCGCGAGAGGAATGTTTTCAAGCACCTGCATGAATGATTTTTATCTTATACACGGGCAGGAGCACGCGCACTACCGCACTCAAGGCGGCTATTTTTCTTAGCGAGTTCTAATTTGGAACCATTGGTCTAATGGCCAGTGCCTTGATGTACTGATGGAATCTACACTCTTGGCCACTGAAATCGGAAACTGTATGACATGCGACTCCCCCAGTCCATTATCCGATCTCTCTCCGTCTGCCCCGTCCACTTTCAACTCTGCCTGTTGCTGCTGTTGGTCGTGATGGCACCCGCGCGGGCGGGTGCGTCTGTCCTGCAACTGGCATGCTCACCTTCCAACCTGCGGTTTGGCGGGGTCGATGTGGGGCAAAGCGAGGCCTTGCTGGTCGCCGTAACGAACACTGGAACCAGCAGCGTAACACTATCGGAAATCAGTGTGAACAACCCGGCATTTGCGGCTTCGGCGTTGAGCTTGCCGCTTACCTTACTTGCCGGCCAGAGTCTCGACGTGAATGTAACCTTCGCGCCTACGGCCACAGGATGGACGAGCGGCACCATCAAAATCTACAGCAACGCCTCGAATCCCACGCTGGTGCTGGGGTTGCAGGGCGCGGGTGTAAGCAGTGAGTCCGTGACTGCGAGTCCATCGCTGCTTTCGTTTGGACAGGTGTTGATCGGGGGAAGTGCCAGCCTGCCTGTGGTTCTGACAAATACTCGATCGGGGAAGGTGACACTCCCTGGAATCCAGTCCACGGTTAGTGAGTTCTCGATGACTGGGGCGACATTCCCTTTAACTCTGGCTTCAGGCCAGAGCGTGGCGCTGAACGTGACTTTTGCTCCACTATCGGCGGGCACCATTGGGGGCAGCTTGTTTGTATATGGGGCGGGATTGAACATACCTCTCACTGGCACGGGAACTTCCGCGGGCCAACTGATTATTGCTCCGGCGCCACTGAATTTTGGGAGCGTTCCCGTGGGTACAACCCAGATCCAACCGATCACTCTGAGTGCCGGCGGCGCAAGCGTGGTGGTTTCTTCTGCTACCAGCAACAGTCCGCAATTTGTTCTGGAGGGGGCTCACTTCCCATTGACGATCGGGGCGGGACAAAGCCTTTCGTTCAACGTCGGCTTTACGCCGCAGGCCGGAGGAGCGGAGTCTGGCTCGCTCTCGTTTATGAGCAACGCCTCGAACTCCGATGCGATCGAATCTCTGCTGGGAACGGGAACCGCGACGCAGTACAGCGTTAACCTTTGGTGGAACTCCAGTTCCGACGTTGTGGGCTACAACGTCTATCGAAGCGCGAGCGCGAACGGTCCGTATTCCAAGATCAATTCTGCTCTGCAGGCGAACACAGCCTACACCGACAACACGGTGGCTGCCAACAACACATACTATTACGCCGCCACCTCGGTGAACTCCAGCGGGCAGGAGAGCGCTCAATCGACGCCGCCTGTGGAGGCTGTCGTCCCGTAACATCAGGTTGCTGGCGCGACTGAATGGGTGGTGGAAAAAGCCCCTCGCAACAGCGGCTTATAAAACCGCGGAGAAAGCATCCAGGATCGCAGCTGTGAACCGCTCCGCCATCCAAAAGTCATCCACTGGGTCGCGGAAACATTTCCCTCTCCCCACGCGCTCAATAAATTCAGAACGGTGTGCAAACTTCTGCAGCCGCTGAAGTAACTTCCGTAACACCATCCGCGCAAAAGTAATCATTCTAAATAACTTAGTGGCCCATAAGGGCCATTCTCCTTGGCTGCCTGAATGCGTTAGTACTAGTACAGGTAGCCAATGCCGGGGACTCACTAAAGTTATGAGAATGAACTGGATCAGTTCGATTCTGAAACCGAAGGCAGCAGTTGTGCTGGTGGTTCTCGGCCTTTGTCGCTTGGGAATGGGGCAGCAAGTATCGCTCGCGCTGCTGCAACCAGCGACGATGAACAATATGGCGATGGAGGCTGGTGCGATAGAGCCAGCGCCAATGGTGAAGCCGGCGGAAACGGCGACGGCACCAGAAGGGCCCGGGGACCATCGATTTTGGGATCGGGAGAACAGCGTTTTATTTGCAGCGAGTGCTGCATTCAGCGCCGCTGATTTTGTGGTGACCCGCGATAATCTGCGTAGCGGCGGTCAGGAATTGAATCCAGTGACGCGGATGTTTAGCGGCAGTACCGCAGGACTGGCGATGAATTTTGCTGGGGAAACGGCAGGCGTTGTCGGGATCAGCTACTTCCTTCACAAGACCGGTCATCACAAAATGGAGCGGGCCGTCTCCATGTTAAATATCGGCGCCTCGGCTTCTGCCGTCACCTTTGACCTGGCGCATCGATAAGCAAGTGCGATCTTCTTTCAGGCAGATCCGCTCGGCACGATTCGAGCCTTCTGAACTTCTCTGCGGCGCAGAATCCAAATCAGCAGGAAAATCCCAGCCAGTGCAATGAGAAAGAAAATGATTCCACCCTGGCGGTGAAGTCTGCCAGTCAGAAAATTGGGATTGACGCGAGTGGCGAGCGCTCCGAGCGCAAATATCCGAAGGCCATTTTTACCGATGGAAAGAGGGATTGCCGCAGCCACGACGACAATCTTTCGCCACGGCGAGCGCAGAAGCAGGTGTGCCAGAACCATGGTGGTCACCAACAGCATCATGCTCGAACGGATGCTGCTGCATTCTGGAGCGACTTCGAGGGTCAACCCTGGAATATGTACGAGTGTGCCCCTTTGCGCGACCGGAAACCCCGCAGCCAGGAAGAGCACGTGAGCGGCTGCAGCAGAGCCGCGCTGCAACAGGCTGACGATTTGGTCCAACACAACTTGCGGGAGCGGGACTATCCAGAACAAGAAGCAAAGAGGGAAGAGTGCACCTCGGAAAGTGCGAGCGCCGAAACAAATGATAAATGCGGCGAGCCACCACACTACAAATGCGACCATATTCGCTGCGAGTTGCTCGTCCGAAGACAGGGGAAAGACCTGCCCTCTGACACCGATGGTTCCCAAAACGGCGACAGCCACCAGGGCTGAGCCAACTTTAAAACCCCCACTGGAAGATTCAGTTTCAGCTCCGTTCCAATCCAGATCCTTCCGATTCAGGAAGATCAATGCCGCACTCAAGGGAAGGATCAGCAGGATGTGCGTGTACCGGTCATCACGCAGCGCCAGCGCGAAGGACGATGCCAAAGGACCCAGCCAGATAGCCACGGAACTAGCGCCGAGGACGGCGAACAATACCAACGGCCACGAATGAGGAGTCGATTCCCGGCCGACGGCAAAGGTCCGCCGGGCTTCGTTCGTTGGCTCGGTTTGTATTGTTGGCATAGGTTACGAGTTTCTAGCGTTTCTTATGATTGAAATTTACACACTTCGTGACGTCGCTTAGATGAAGTTTAGTCCTCTCGGGTGTTCATCCTTGAAGGTTCTTATTGCTTTCGTAAACTTCGGTGACCTTGCTCCGGCCGCGCCGCCGCGGGTGTGTAAACGCGGGGAAGATCCAGAGTGGTGCTTGGACCCGCTTCAGTTATTGACTGCACAAATTCGACTAGCGTAGCGTACGGTCAATAGGCGTGGGGGAGGAGTAGATGACACTCGGAACCGGCTGGTCCAAAACCTGGACCTATTTCGAGGGGGATTGGCATGAGGGCAACGTGCCCATCATGGGACCGCGTACGCATGCCGCATGGCTTTGCTCCCTGGTCTTCGACGGGGCTCGCGCCTTTGAAGGAGTGACGCCTGATCTCGATCTACATTGTGCGCGGGTGAATGACTCAGCGAGAAAACTCTTTCTGAAGCCATGCGTCGTTACCGAAGATTGGGTGCGGCTGGCGCGGGAAGGAGTGAAGAAGTTCGACAAAGACGCCGCGTTATACATTCGGCCGATGTATTGGGCGGAAAAAGAAGGGCCATGGGTTCAGGCACACGACCCTGAGTCGACCCGGTGGTGCCTTTCGATCTACGAAGCGGCGATGCGCGTACCGAAGGGCTTTTCGATCACACTGTCGCCTTACCGGCGGCCGACCATCGACACGATGCCGGTAGATGCCAAGGCCGGATGTCTCTATCCCAACAACTCGCGGGCTCTGTTCGAGGCGCACGAACGCGGCTTTGATAACGCGATTGTTTGCGACATCCTGGGCAACGTGGCCGAGCTGGCGACGTCGAATGTGTTCATGGCAAAGAATGGTGTAGTGTTTACGCCGATTCCAAATGGAACATTTCTGGCGGGCATCACCCGTCAACGGGTGATTGGACTGTTGCGTCAGGCGGGCGTGGCGGTTGTGGAAAAAGTCCTCACGTATCGGGACTTTGAACAGGCGGACGAAATATTTGCGACAGGGAATTATTCCAAAGTAGTGCCGGTGACGAGGATCGGCGAGCGTGCGCTCCAATTTGGTCCGCTCTATACCAAGGCCCGGGAACTCTACTGGGCGTTTGCGCATTCCTGATGGGCGAAATGTTGCGCAACCTCGATTCGGATAAACCGAGCGCCGCGACCATCAATGTACTCACCCAGATTTGGCAACGAGTGCTGGAGCGGTCACAGATTGGTCCGGAAGACAGGTTCTATGATATCGGCGGTACCGATCCTCTAGCAGACCGATTATTTGTCGAGATTGCCGGAGCGTTCGACCGGCAACTGCCAACCGCTACCATCTGCCACGCACCCACGATTACGGCGCTGGCAGCATTGTTAGAACAGAGTTCCCTACCGCTGTTTTCGCCCCTGGTTAAACTCAAGGCGGGCAGCGGTAAGACACCGATTCTTATTGCACACGGTCTGGGTGGCCGCGCGAGTTTCTCGGAGCTGGCCAAACACATTCGCACCGAGCACGCGATTTATGGGATTCAAGCGAAAGGCGTCGACGGAATGGAGGAGCCCTTCGAGCGGATTGAGGACATGGCAGCGTTCTATCTTGAAGCGCTCAGCCAACTTCAGTCGGAAGGTTCAATCATTCTGATTGGTTACTCGTTCGGAGGGCTGATTGCCCTGGAAATGGCGCAGCGGCTCTCGGCGGAAGGAAAAAATATAGCACTGCTCGTACTGGTGGACACCTACCCGCATCCTCGTTATCTGCCGTTGGGCCAGCGCTTGTCGCTTAGCGCAAAGCGGATCAAGGGCCACATCTCTGATTTGACGCGCAAGCCGCTTCGCACGGCACTTTCGCAGGTGCTTAGCGCTCTCAAGAGCCGCTTGCCCATGGCGAGAGGCGGCAAGCCGCGCGCGCTCTTCGAAGGAGCAGTCCGCCTGTCGTTTGCTGAAACGATAGAACACGTGAAGGCCCGCGATCTGTTAGCGATGAGGCGATATCGCCCCCGGTTCTACCGTGGGAAAATGATCTTTGTCCGGCCCGAGGCCAATTCGTATCTTCCCACCGATCCGACCGCAGTTTGGAAAAACATGGCGGCTGAATTTCAGGTGCATACCGTTCCCGGCGATCATCTGGGAATGGTCGCGGAGCACTTCGAAAGTCTTGCCGCAGTACTCACTGCTTGTGTGGCGGGAGCGTCGCGGGGGTGACAGAAAATCAGATTGTATGCTTTAGCACCGCAGGCGAAGTATTTCCACGGAGCATATTTTATACGACCATGTTTAATCGTATTCATCACATCGCCATTATCTGCTCTGACTATTCGAAGTCGAAGCATTTCTATGCCGAAATTCTTGGGTTCAAGATCTTGAGAGAGATCTACCGAGAAGAACGAAGATCCTTCAAACTGGACTTGCAGATCGGGGATCGCTATCAACTCGAGCTATTTTCTTTCCCAGATCCCCCGGCACGGCCGTCATCTCCCGAAGCCTGCGGCTTGCGGCACATTGCGTTCGAAGTCGACAATGTGCAAGAGATTGTTCGGAGACTGAAGAAGCAAGGGATTGAGGTCGAACCCATCCGCGTCGACCAGACCACGAACAAGGCGTTTACATTTTGTCGCGATCCTGACGACTTGCCGATAGAAATATACGAATGTTAGCTGACTGCAACGGCGCCCGAATAGGAAGAGCATGTCCAAAGAGATATCCAAAACGATCCCCGAGAAAATGACCGGCGCGGACAGCCTGGTTCGCTCATTGATAGCCGGGGGCGTGGAACTGTGCTTTACGAATCCCGGCACTTCGGAAATTCATGTCGTCTCCGCTCTTGACCGGTTACCAGAAATTCGTTGTGTGCTGGGTTTGTTTGAAGGTGTAGTCACTGGAGCTGCCGACGGTTATGCCCGCATGGCGGAGAAGCCGGCCTGTACACTGCTGCACCTGGGGCCGGGTTTGGGAAACGGACTTGCGAATCTCCACAATGCGAGCCGGGCACAAGTGCCGATCGTTAATCTGGTGGGCCAGCATGCCACTTATCATTTGCGCCACGACACGCCGCTGACTTCTGACATCGAAGGGATTGCTCGTCCCTATTCGAAATGGTTGCGAACGTCGCGCGCTCCTTCCGAAGTGGGACGTGATGTGGTGGAGGCAATTGTGGCGGCGCGCTCGGAGCCGGGCCAGATCGCCACATTGATCGTACCCGCCGATGTTGCCTGGAGCGATGGCGGCATGGTTGCCGCGCTTCCCGAGTTGCCAAGGCCTGCATTGCCCGCCGTCGAAAGTATCGAGCGTACCGCTGCGATGCTTCAGTCGGGTTCGCGAACGGCCATGCTGATTTCTGGGAAAGCGCTCTACGGGAAGGGGCTCGCGGTGGCGGGGCGCATTGCGAAGGCAACCGGCGCCAAACTTCTAGCTCCGTATCCTGTTACCCGGTTGGAGCGCGGCGCTGGCATTGCCCCCGTCGAACGAGTTCAATATGTCCTGGAGCAAGCGGTTGCGCAGTTCAAGGAATTTCGTCAACTCATCCTGATAGGCGCACAGCCTCCGGTGGCGTATTTTGCATACCCGGGTAAGGCTAGCGTGTTTACTTCGGCAGAATGCGATATCCACTCGTTGGCGAGTGCTGACGAAGATTTGGTTGGCGCTCTCGAAACGCTGGAGACGATCCTGAAACCACATCGGTCCGAACGCCCGTCGGAGCATTTCGAGCGGCCGGAAGTGCCGAGTGGCGAGATCACACTGCTGGGACTCGCCACTGCAGTGGGAGCTCTGTTGCCGGCGAATGCGATTGTGGTAGATGAATCGATGACCTCGGGTCGAGGAATGATGGCCGCCACAAGGGGCGCTCCGCCGCACGATTGGTTAGCAAATACCGGCGGTTCGATCGGGATTGCCATGCCGCTGGCTGTGGGCGCAGCGGTGGCCTGTCCGGACCGCAGAGTCTTGTGCCTTTCGGCGGATGGCAGTGGGATGTATACGCTGCAGGCGCTGTGGACGATGGCACGCGAAGGTCTCCAGATCACGACGGTCGTATTCGCCAATCGCGATTACGCGGTCCTGAAGCGGGAGTTTTCTTATTTGGGTGTGGGCAATCCGGGGCGGCGGGCGTTGGATATGTTCGAGATTGGGCGTCCGGATCTCGATTGGGTCAGCCTGGCGAAGGGCATGGGAGTGCCAGGTACGCGCGTCAGTTCGTTGGAAGGGTTTGCGGGGGCGTTACGCGAGGGGTTCGAAAGCGGTGGGCCCAGCTTGATTGAAGTGCCTCTCTAACTGCTTATTTAGCTTGTTAAGGCGACGGAAGGCTGCTGGAACATTTTCGCAAGTTCGGCTTTAACAACTTTTCCAGTTGGAGTGACTGGCATGGCAGGGACGAGAATAATCTGCGACGGACGCTTATAGGAAGCGAGGTGCCGTGCGGCATATTCTGCAAGATCCGAGGCGGTCAGTGTGGAGTCCGGTAACGGTTGGACGAATGCGATGACCTCTTCGTCTCGCTCGACCGATCGGCCAATTACAGCAGACTGCGCCACCGCAGGATGCGCATTCAAAACCGCCTCGACTTCGGCGGGGTAGACGTTGAAGCCACGGTGAACGATCAGATCTTTAGTTCTACCGACGATGAAGAGATTCCCATCTTCCAGGCGGGCGAGGTCTCGCGTATTGAACCATCCGTCAGGATCGACCGCCGCCGCGGTCTCTTCGGGCGCGCGATAGTATCCCTTCATTATGTTTGGTCCGCGTACCCATAATTCACCGGCTTCTCCTGCAGGTACCGGGTTGCGATCCGGCCCGATTAGCTTAATTTCAACTCCTGGAAACGGCGGGCCAATCGAAGTATCACAGCGGGGGGATTCGACGCGCGTCTGCGCGATGGTAGGAGAGCACTCCGTCACTCCATAGCCGTTGTGGAGCGGCATTCCGAAAAGCTCTTCTGTGGCTGATTTGGTGGAAGCGTGCAATTGAGCACCGGACGACGAAATAATTCGAAGCGCGGGGAACTTCAGCGACTTCAAACCTCTTAACTTCGCATACTGCAAGAATTGGGTGAAGGTGGCGGGCGCGCCAAGCAGAACCGTCAACCGCTCCTTCTCGATGGTTACGCGGGCATTCATAGGATCGAAACGGGGCGACAGATAAAGCGATGCGCCGCTGAGTAATGAGCCCAGGAGGACGACTGAGAGCCCCACGGCATGTGACATCGGCAGAATTCCGTAGAGGCGGTCTTCAGGAGTGAGCGACCGTATCTTTGCCGACCCAGCCGCGAGAAATAGCAGGTTGCGGTGACTCAGCATCACTCCCTTGGGAAGTCCGGTTGTTCCGGATGTGTAAATCAAAGCCCCGACGCGCTCCGAAATCTTTGTGTCAACTTCGAGAGGCTCCGGTTCGACCTTCTCGTTGAGTTGGCCAAGGCCGATGGAGCCCACGCCGTCCACATTTTCGGCCACCGCATTATGCCGCTGGGCGTGATCCGCAGCGTGGGGTGAGACGCTGGTGGTGAAGAGGACGATACGGGCGCCGCAGTGATCCCGTATCTCGTCGATCTCGCGGGCCGAGAGACGCGCATTCACCAGCACCGGCCAGGCATCGAGTGCCGCCGAAGCCAAAAGAAGCGCAACGAATTCCCGGCAGTTCTCGCCAACGATCATCACGCGATCGCCCGGACGCACGCCCAATTTAACGAGCCAGGCTTGGGTTTTGGAAATTGCGGAGGCCAGTTGGCGATACGTCCAAGTGCCTGATGGGTCGACCAACGCCGCTCGGTCGGGCCAGGCTTCCGCCCAGGGATGCGCCACATCGCTGATGCGAGTGGGAAACGCGGGTAAGGAATCGGGTGCGTTGTATTGCGTCATGAATCCGAGAAAACTTACGGTTTGGTCAGCAGACAAACGCCTGTCCAGGGAAAGTTTCCGGCAGTCCCGTTGGCATCCAGCACCACGGGAAGCAATCCTTTAGGCGAACGCTTGAAGTGGGCCGCGGTCTGCAACAGTCCCTGGACGTCGGTTGGATTCCAGCCGAGCGGAACAAAAAACTTCGGTCCTTCGGGCGGTCCGAATTTGAATGCAGCCCCGGCTTCGCTGAGCTGTGAGCCGGAGGTGCGCTGCATCAGTTTTAATTGGCCCGGCGAAGTGAGATCGATGATCCAGCTTTCAAAGTGCTCTCCGACGGCCAAGTCCCGGGCGAACGCGCCTACTTCTTCGGAGGTGAAATAGATCAGGAGGCCTTCGGTGAGAACGACGATCCGGTTCGCGCGCCGGTTTAGATCGGCGAAAAAATTGCGGCGGCCAGGGATGTCGGACAAGTCCAGGGAGATGCGCTCGAGATGGCACTTCGGCGTTTCATCGGCGAGCATCTCTTTTTTGTAGGCGACGATTTCGGGCAGGTCCACTTCTACCCAGTGGAGGGTGTCGGGAAGATCCATGCGGTACGGTCTGGTGTCGAGGCCGGCAGCGAGGTTCACGACAAGGTCGGCACCCTTTCGAATCTCGTTAGCCAGGAATGTATCGAAAAGATAGGTGCGCGCCACCCACGCCCATTCATGCTTGTTTCCTTCCGGCAGAGTATTGGCAATGTGAAAGCCACGCTCGCCCGCCAGACGTTCGGCATAGGGATCGCGAAATAACGCGTCCGGACGCTCGGTTTCTTGAGCGCGAAAATAAGCGACCCACCGGGCAGTATCGGAAATGCTGCGTACAGAAGAAGTGGTCTCCATCATGTTTGGAATTTCGCGAGCGCACATTGAAGCCTAGTTGTGGCCATCGAGTTTTCTTGCGACGAATGTAACCAGATTGTTTATCGTATCCAGGTTGCTGGGAACCACATCCTCGTCCTCGACTGCAATTTTGAAATGCTCCTGGAGGAAGGTGACGAGATCGAGCACTCCGAGGGAATCCACCACGTTGCCGAGCAGGGAACCGTCGTCTCGGAGATGATCGGCGCGGCCGGAGAGGAAGTGTGTCACGAGAAAGCTGCGGATTTCGCGCTCGATCTCCGCGGTGCGTGTTGATTGAGTTGTTTCTGTCATGGATGCTAAGACACCTCAGCGTGTTGTTGCTCAAGATTTTCGCGGACAATATTGTCCGCGGTATCTTGCATCTTTGCCGGGGAGTTATCCGGCAGGCAGGCAGCCATGTAAGACGGACGTATGAGGGTGGCATCGCCGTCATAGGGAGAGGCGTACCATACCGCGCCGTCTAAAAGCGCTCTGTGTAGCGCCGGATCTGCTGCTTTGTAATAAAAAGGGCACGCGGGATATTTTCTGCGATAGGGATTCCATTCCGCGGCCACTTGTCGAATGCCGGCGGGAAAACCTAACACTTCAAGAACGTGGCTTCCTGATTGCTTCGCACAGGTGTAAGCTGCCGCCCACAAAGCTTTCACAACTGCGGGATCATCCTGCTGGGCCACTAGATCCGCGATGATCGATGTCCGCGAGCCATTTTCCTCATTCGTGTCGTTGCGAACGATCGCATACCCTACAAGTGCTGACCGTTGATAACAGCAGAGGACGCGTGCAGAGCCCCGGTCTCCAGGGATATGGAAGTGCCATCGCAGCGTGGCCGGGCCGCGGTCGGCGAGCATGCGGCATCCTTCACTTTGTTTCTCTATCCAGAGGGATTGAAAATCATCTCCAATTTCGTCGACGCTGATTTCCTTGACCGCGAAAGATCGCGAAGAATGCCTGCAATATCGTCTGCGAACAATCCTGTCAGTTCCTATGGCCAGAGCCGTTACGGCAGCGCCAATGCGCGAGAGGAGCGGCCCGAGTTTCAACTTGTTCATAAGTACGCGGGCGAAACCGTAGGGCTGTAAAACCCAGAAAAGAACGGTGTCATAGTCTGGCTGCGGCAGAGGGGAAGATTTGAATGCGAGAGCAATTTTGCCGACGGCCTCGATGGCGGTGGTGGAGATGAAGAGGTCGACCGACTTCTGCCGGAAAAAAGCTGCGACCAGCGTCAGACCGACTGCGCGATAGGGAGGATCGACGACCAGTCCGTGCGCCGTGACCGACGTCAGAGTTTTATTGCCGAACCGATAGAGCAATGAGATGTTTCCCAAGTATCCGACCACGGCTCCGTCGGCTTCGAGAACCCAGCCGATGGGACGCCCGACCTCGGTGCACATCAGGGCCGGATTACGTTGCCATAGACGCTGCCAATTCTCGTATGAATCCGCATTGAGTCGCCATCTTTGCTTGAGTGCCGCCACCGCATGGAAGTCCGAGAACCGGGCTTCTCGAATTTTGGCAGGAGCTACGGCTGGAGAACAGCGGGCATCAGAATCATCCTCCGGAATAGAGGGCGCGGTGCGGCGCGCGCGGATCATACTCAGGATCGCGCCCGCTACTTTGTTCTCGATTGAACCCGTCTTCATTTTCAATTCGTAAATTCTTAATTCTTGTTGAATTGTTCTTGTTCTTAATGCCTGCTAGGCAATCTCGCCATTCGCGAGGGGCGACCGGGAGCGCGCGGCTTGTGCCATGGCTGCAAATGCGGGTCTCTCATTCTTTCGCGAAAGCACGTACTGCAACCAGTTGCGATAGACCCACGTAGCTGAGGATTGCCATGTATTTTGCATCGACTCCACGACCAGGGCTTCGGGAAAGAATACCAACTGTTCTTCGCGGGGATGAGTGACCGCAATCTCTCTGAATTCGGCGAGAAGCCTGGCCGCCGACGGATCGAAGTATCCGTGCGGCATCGTGGGATAGGTCTCTCTTTCCTGGCGCAGAAATCTCTTGATGTCCCTGCGATATTCCTTCAGCAGAGTTCGAGATCCGTACTCTGGATGACCCTGGAAATGCACAAAGAGGCTTTTCTTTTTCTGCTTCGCAAACAGGTCGACGCCGGCCAGGGCGGATTTCGTCAACACGGAATAACCGCATGCTGTGAGCGAATCCTCGCGCACCTCGTTCCACCGGGAGTGGGGGAAGCGCATGGGCCTGGCGGCGTTCCTGGTCAGCGCATGGTCTGCGACAAAGGCCGATTCGAACACTCCAAACTGTTTATCACTCAGCGGGTGGCGCTGGATGCCGTCGCTATGAAGAACGCCGGCATGCGCAGCAAGGCAGGACAAAACCGTCGAAGCCGTATTGCTTTCCGCCCAGTCGAGAACATCCGTCAGGACATGCCAGTAGGGTTCCTCGCGCAAGTCGGCCTGGTGGGGCTCCGTCCCGGTAATGATCAGGGCATCAAACCGGCTGTCCCAAAGGTCATCGATGCCACGGTAGAAACTACTCAAATGCTGCAATCCACGCGGGCCGCGCGGAACCCGCGGCAGGGAATAAAGCTTGAGCCGCACAGGAACGGCGCCGGCCGCACTGTCAAGAAGGTCGAAGAACTGTATCTCCGTATCTTCCAGGGCCGGGTCTGGCATATTGTTTACCAGCGCGATTCTGACACCTTCGGTGCCTGAGTCGTAACGGCGGTTCGGCTTTGCAGCGCGAACGCCAATCTTTTCCGCCCAGCGTGGCGGAATCCGGTTTCCCTCGATCAGAAGCGGCATGACGCACCTCCCGAATTATCGATCGCGAGCGATTTCGCGAATCTCATAAGATTGCCTTGTCCAGCGCTTGGGAGAGGTCTGCAAGAATGTCGTCGATGTGCTCGATGCCCACGCTGAGCCGAATCATTTCCGGAGTCACGCCCACCTTTAGTTGCTCGGCGGATGTTAGCTGGCGGTGCGTGGTAGAGGCCGGATGGCACGCCAGAGACTTGGCATCGCCCATATTGACCATTCGTTTAAACAGGCGGAGAGCATTGAAACACTTTGTCCCGGCCTCGAAGCCGCCCTTCACCCCGAAGGTCAGCAGTGAGCATCGTTGGGAGCCGAGGTAGCGCTGCGCCATGGGATACAAGGGACTGTCGGGGAATCCCGCATAATTCACCCAGTCGACCATGCGATGGGCGCGCAGATATTCGGCCACTTTGCGCGCATTTTCCACGTGGCGTTCAACGCGGAGCGCAAGCGTCTCGACTCCCTGCAGTAACAGGAAACCGTTGAACGGAGATAATGTCGCCCCGGTGTTGCGCTGGCAAACCGTCCGGCAACGCGCTACGTACGCTGCCTCGCCGTAGTGGTCGACATACACCACGCCGTGATAGGCAATCTCTGGCTGGTTGAGCATGTAAAACTTTTTTGGATGGTGACGCCAGGGAAACTTGCCGCTGTCTACGATCATGCCGCCGAGAGAAGTACCGTGGCCTCCCATGAATTTCGTCATGGAATGCACTACGACATCAGCGCCGTATTCGAACGGGCGAAATAAAATTGGCGTGGCGACGGTGTTATCGACGATCAACGGCACGCCATGTTTGTGCGCTACGCGCGCCAGGCCTTCGATATCGGCAACATTGCCGGCAGGATTGCCGACACTTTCGCAATAAACCGCCCGTGTGTTTTCGTCGATCAGTTTCTCAACGTCGTCGGGATGGTCCGTCTTGGCAAATCGTCCTTCGATTCCACGCTTGGGGAAAATATGTGCCAGCAGGGTATAGGTGGCCCCATAGAGTTGCGGAGTAGAGATGACGTTATTGCCCGACTCGGCGATGTTGATGAGCGAGTACTCGATGGCGGCCATTCCGGAACTCACGCTGAGAGCTTCGACTCCACCTTCCAGCGCAGCCACACGTTTTTCCAGAACTGTGTTGGTGGGATTTCCGATCCTCGTGTAGATGTTTCCTGGAACTTCGAGATTGAAGAGGGCAGCACCGTGCTCTGCGCTATCGAACTCGAACGCTACCGTCTGATAAATCGGCACGGCGACCGCGTGATTGGCAGGGTCGCCGTCGTAGCCGGCGTGGATGGCTGTGGTTTCTCGCTTCATGAATAAACTTCTTGTTATCGCGTAGAACCCTGGGAAGCGGCGCCGGCTTTCTCGCGCGTCTCGGGAGCGTCGATCTGGTGAAGTTCATGGCGGCCAGAGGAGGGAACCGCCATGGACTTACGCACAGTTGATTTCGACATTGCGCCGGTGATTGTGCGAGCGGCGAAGCCCGCCCCGTAGGCGAAGCGCATGACTGGCCCAAAGCTATTCGCGGCTGTGAGCCCCGCAAAATAAAGGCCGGACATCGACGATTCAAAACTCGACGAGAGCACTGGGGCGCCGTTGACGACCTCAAGAGTGGATCGAATTTCCGAACTGAGAAATTTCAATCGGTCCATATCTGGTTTGTAGCCGGTGGCGGCGATAACATGCTCGGCCGAAATTTCCCGCTCGCTCGCGTCTTCAGCACGAAGAAAAAGCCGGACGCGGCCATTCTGAATGACGGCCCGCTGCGCGGTGCATCCCAGATGCAACGGAACTCGGCCGACTACTTTCTCCTTGGCGAACCATGCTCCTGAGGGACCCAGCACTCGGCGAACGGCCTCCAAACGAAGACTTTCGGGCAAGTAGTGAAAAGCCATGGGAGCGTCGGCAAAGAAGCGCAGTCGCCAGCCTGGGCCAATCCCCGATTGCGGACGGTGAATCTGCTGCCATAAGGATCGAGTACGTCCGATCTGGGGGGCCCCGTGAAATTTCAGCGACTCCCGGCGGGAAACCAGCTGTACCTCGGCTCCGGCTTCGTGCAGCAAGCCAGCCAAATCCGTTGCGGACGAGCCGCCGCCAATCACTACTACGCTGCGGCCCCGGAAACCTTCCAGGTGATGATGACGAAAGCTGTGGGAAAGGAATTCCGGCGGCAGACTTGCCAGATTATCGGGGACGTGTTCGAAGTGAGTGATGCCGACTGCGAGCACAACCCGGCGCGCCGCAAAGGCTTCACCGGTGTCGAGTACCAGGCGGAATCCCTCAGGCAACCGATCAACGCTGGTCACCAGCCTGTCTTCAAGCTCGGGCACCATCCGGTCTTTGAACGCGAGACCGTAGGCGCTGAAGGTATCGAGGCGTACCGGCATTCCAGAGTGGGAGTATTCAATGCCTCGCTCACCACAAAAATTGCCCAGGGTAAATTCGCCTTCCCCATCGTAAATGTTTGAAGCAAAGCCATCTGACTTGAGACACATGCCTTTCGGCATATGCGCCCGCCAGCTATCCATTACCCGTCCGAAGATGCGGAACGGAATCCCACGACGGCGGAAGTGGGCAGCGATCGAGAGTCCATAGGGACCCGCGCCAATGATTGCAGTTTCCAGCATAGGTTTATGAATCGTTCTTTATGGTGGTTCAGTTTAGGAGCCGACAAAAACAGCTAGACCACTTCGGGGGAGATCAAAAGGGGGAAGAAAACTGACACGATCATACCATGCTCCCGGCCTTCGGCGAAGCGAAAATACGGTGCAGGCTAAGCGTGGTAAGTGGTTGTTTATCAATGAAATAGGTGGAGTCGTTCCGCGATTTCGCGGCAGGCATTTTTTTACTCTGAAGCACGCTGACTGTGGCTGAGCAACCCCTCCGGGTGCTCCGTCTTCGACGAAGAAGATGACGGTTCCGTTCCGGAGGGAAGGCCTTCGAGAAAAGCACGAATGGTAGCAATGAGACGGGGTGAAGCTTCGGCCTGAATGCGATCCGTATTGCCGTACGTGAGGGCGCGATCAAGTTTCTCGGGTAGGTCGTGTTCGTCGTCGGCCACAATGATCCGGCCTTGGGCGCCGAAGCGTTCCGCAGTGGCGACTTGGTGGTCGTTGCGGGTTTCGCGAAATTCCGCACGCCGAGGCATGACCACGATCGGCTTGCCAAGTTCCAGCGCAGAGATTATCGATCCCATTCCGGCATGGGCCACGATGACGCGGGTATCCTGCATGACCCGGCTAAATTCCGCAGGTTCAATAAAACGGGTGAACTTGATGTGCTGGGGATGAAAAGTGGAACTCGCAATCTGAGCGAACACATCCGAACGGTCTCGCGACTTGGCCCATTCGTCGACCGCCCGGATCAAGCGATCAAACGGTTCCTGAGAACCGACCGTAACGAAGATCATAAAACCGATCCTCCATACTGCGGCCCTTCGGCCTTGGCCAGATGTGGCCACTGCGTGAGCCACAAATCGGCGTACCGGCCGGCCCGCGATCCGGACAGGGAGAGTTCCTCGATATTGGCCATACTGTCGATCCAAATCGTTTTCGCTCCGAACCAACGTCCCAGCAGCATGGCAAAGTATCCGGGGGCAGCTCCCGTGGAGACGATCACGTTTGGCCTTTCCTTGGCGATGATCCGGCCCAGTCGGAGCGCAAGTAATACCAGGGCCAGCTTGTTCCAACGTGTGGCGTCATTCACCGTATAAAACCTGTTTTGCGGAACCTGCGAGCGATAAGATTCAAGCACGGTGACGTAGACCACCTCGGATTCCGCAAAAGCCGGAATAACTCTTCGCAATTGGACCCAATGTCCGCCGCTGGAAGCGACCGCCAGTACCTTGTTGCGATTGCGATTTTCTTTTACTGACATAGATCCCTTAGCGGCCTGATGTGAAGGGAGTCCCGCCGAGCGACGTCGATCAGGGTCTCGGTCAGTTCGAGTACAAAATCATTTCGTGGTTGGGTGCGGTCGAGATCGTGCATAAGAACAATGCCGCCGCCTTCGTGGCGCAGGCGATCCGCCACTTGGCTTGCAGATGGCAGAACGGTGTGTGTGTCTCCGGAATCGATGGTCCACCACCAGACGGGAGCGCCGCGGCGGCGGATCGACCAATAAGTTGGCAGCGTCATTTTGCCGTACGGGGGACGAAACATTCCGCTCGGTTGCAACCACGGAGAGAGCCGTTGGTATCCCGCATCGATATCGGCGACAGCTTCCCAGGGTAGAGTTTTCCACGCATGCATGTGTTGATCGGAGTGGCAGCCCACGTCGTGACCCTCCCGAAGGACGCGGTCGACGATCTCAGGATGCCGCTGCGCGTGCCGGCCCAGCATAAAGAAACTTGCGCGAGCGTCCCGCTGGCCCAGCAAGTCGAGCAATTGCGGGGTGAGCGGATTGCTGGGACCATCGTCGTAGGTCAGCGCGAGAATCCGGTTCTCGATCAGCTTCTTTCGTATTCGGTTCATGCGGTAACGGCGCCAGACCCATGGCGAGAAATAAACCGCTGAGCCCGCCAATCCGATCGTGGCCGCCAACGCCGTCGTCATCGTTTTACGCATTGTTTTACGCGTTTTGGGGTTAAACCAATTTGATACACGTGCACTATCGGATGTCATGAAACCAACCGCTATGCGGTGGCGCGGGATGTGTTGTCGCGTTCCCAGGCCATGGACCCGAGCTGAATGCGGCCCTGGGCACGGCGTTTCGCAATGACCGTAACTGTGCAGTAGATTGCCAGCTTGAACCACAACCGTGGATCTAAGAACAGGCGAATCAGCGACCGCTTGTTGCTCTCGCCGCGGTTCTGCCAGAGGCCGGGAAACAGAAGCGCCAACTCAAAAGAACCGTAGTGAGCGCGGGTCTTTGTAGCAATGAGATCTTTAAGAGTTCGCGGCGGAAACACCATCGAATTCACGGAATGAAGAGTCTCCCGTTCGTTGGGTTGAAACTGGATACGGACGTATCCATCGTCCGCGGTCAGGAGGGGAAACTCGCGAAAGCGCATGCGGCCGGCTTCAGACAGAGCGTACACTCCAGAGCCCCCAATGCCCTCCTGCGCGGAAGGGAGCAGAGAACGTATCTGATAACAAGCACGAACCGGCCAGGAGCATCCGGAAAAATCGAAGGCGGGCGCGGGAGCGACGGCTAACACGTCCTGCCGTTCCAGTCGGCGGGCCAGGCTGCGAACCGCTTCCGTGCTGATGACTACGTCGGCATCGGCGTAAATGCGCGGGAAGCCCTGAGCAGCCTCATCGCCGAGATTCAGAGCGTGCGTTTTCCCCGGGATGCTGGTTTCGATGACCCGCACCTCCGACCCGAAGCGGCGCGCCACTTCAGCCGTGTCATCGCTGCATCCGTTGCAAACGACGATCACATCCAGTTCGCCCGGAACCGCTTCCGCAGTGATCGCTTTCAAGGTGCGAGCGATTACTGAACTCTCGTTGTGCGCGGGAATGATTATGGAAATCATTTGTGTCTTCGTGAACCTAAATTGAATAGAACGTCAACTGAACAGCGACTGGCAACATCGCGCCCAACTGCGCAGGTGTGCTGGATTGGCGCGTATGGAGTCGACAAAGGCGCGGAAAGCGTCCCGGGACTCGCTGGTCTCCAGATGGCTGACGCCCAGCGAGTAAAGCATCTTCGATCTGAGTTCGGCGGGGATATCGGAGAATGAATCGAGCAGAAAGCGAAATGCCTTCACCCGATTGGAGGCCATACCTTTCGGATTGCTGGAAAGTCCTGCTCCGTGAATCCGGTATTGCACCAGCGTATCGTCGACATACTGAAAGGGATATTTTCTCGAAACCTTGGTCCAGCAAACCCAGTCTTCGAGCGATCGAAGGTTCTCTTCGAAGCCTCCCGCATACTCGATGGCTTCTCGCCGCAGAACGACCGTAGGGACGCAAAGAAAATTTCGTTCGCAAAGGACTTCGAACAAGTTGCCGGAGGTGATTTGTCCCTTGCGATGGAGTAATGAACTGAATTTTTTCCCGGTCAGGTTGCCCTCGCCGTCGATGATCGCACTGTCGGAGTGCACAACTCCCAGTTCGGGATGTGCGCGGAAGCATTCCATCTGAGTCTTGAGTTTTTCCGGCAGCCAAACGTCGTCGGCATCACAGAGCGCCACAAATCCGCCGCTGCTGACGGCGAGCCCGCTATTTCTGGCCCGGGCCAAACCATGATTCACTTGGTGAAGAACGGGGACGACGCGATTATCCATCCGCCTCCAGTGCTCGACGATTTCCCGCGACTCATCGGTCGAACAATCGTCCGTGATGATCAACTCGAGGTCCGCGTAGCACTGCGACAGTACGCTGTTGATGGCAGCGGGCAGGTACCGCGCATAGTTAAACGACGGCATCAGCACGCTTACTTTCGATGTTCGATTCAATCTGCTATCCACGATAGGAATTTCCAGCCCGCCAAGTTAGACGACGTCGCCAGCCTCCACAAGTTTGGAGGCATGCACCTTGTTCAAAACCGCTTCTTTTAATGCACCCAGATCGTGCTTCCCCAACTCACCGGCCAAAACGAGGATAGCCAGATACAGCGCTGCCCCCATCGCAAGCGAGGCGGCGCGGGCCACGATTCCGGATTGCGCTCCTGAAAAACAATAGACGACTGGAATTACTGACACGCCCGCTGCGAAATAAGTTGTGACTGTGGTTCTCCAGGGAAACTTCGTCCGGGCATAGCGAATCACGTAAATCGTGCCGCCAAGAACTCCGACGATCTGCGCCGTACAGTTCGCGATTGCGGCCCCGAGTGCACCGTGCTGTGGAATGAGAATAAGATCCATTACGAGATTCAGGACGGCAACGAACGTTCCATACTTGGCGATAAAGCTTTGCTTCTCCGTACCCACAAGGAGCGGAGAGCCAACCACGCCGATGCTGGTAATTGCCAGACTGACGAGAAGCAACTGCAAAGGTAGGACTACCGCGCCATAACTCGATCCATAGAGCAACTCAACCAGCGGCTTGCAGATTGCGGCGGCCAGCACGCAGGGGAACACCATCACCATCTGCAGATACTTTAATGCCCGCACATAAACCTGGCCGATATCTCGGAGGCCATTCCGTCCGAAGCTTTCGGAGTAAAGCGGCAAGAGGGTGCTGGAGAAGGTTCCGGAGACCTCGCTCAGTTTTGTGGCAATAGAAAACGCAAGCGTATAAAAGGCAATCTGCGGAAGCGTGGAGTACCACTTGAGAAAGAGAACTTCCGACCGTTGCCAGACAATCGTATCCAGTAAGAGGATGTAGGAAATGGTGATGGAAAATTTCCTGATCCGGCGAAAGATATCCTGAGTCTCCGGGCCTGACAACGTCGCGGCCGCCGGGAGTGTCAGCAGTAATTTGTCCACAGCGTGATAGGACAACCATGTTCCCAGCGCCAGGCCGGCGAGAGTGGCCCACAACATCCCCATAACCCCGGCATGCAACAGCGCCGCGATTCCCACGGAAGCTACCTGGGCGACCGCCGCGTACAGACTGATCCAGGCGATTCTGTCGAATCTTTGGATCCCCGCCAGGGCTGCCAGGAGTCCCTGTTGGAGGGCCTGCAGCAGAATCATGACAGCGGCCAGAACGATGATGCTGCGGTAGGGAGTCTTAAAAAACCAGAGGCAGGCGGTGAGTGCGGCCACACCCATGCCGACGATAAGTTGAGTGAGCAACAGACGTTTCCCGATCCGGACGGCGCTGGCTGTGTCACCACTTCCCATGAATTCCGCAACATATTTGGTGAGCGCCGCGGGCAACCCGATGTTCGCCAGGATTCCGAGAGTGCCAACAATCCACATTGCGTAGCTGTAGACTCCCATGTTTTGCGGGCCCAGGGTGCGAGCCATGATTGCAGATACGCAGATCGTCGCGCCCGCGCTGACCACAAGCCGCGCACCGCTGAAGAGCACGTTCCTGAGAGGACTGTTTGCCATGGGTTGCGCTATTTTGCGCGCTGCTTGCTTGCGAGGGCCGTTTGGCTGGCCGAATTCGGAGGCTGTTTGCGGCGCCAGTTCTTCAATCACACTCATAGAAGTCTCAACGCCACTTACGCTACGGCCATTGCCTTTCGGTAAACGCCCAGGATCGACTCTCCGACGGCACTTCCGCGAAAGCGTGCGCGTACATCCCGGCTGGCCGCCGCGCCGAGCGTTTCCCGAAGTTTGGAGTCATTCAACAACATGCTGATCGCCGACGCGAGGCCCGCGGGATCTTCTCCTTTTGCGAAGAGGCCGGTGACGCCGTCGGAGATCAGTTCGCGAAATCCCGGTGTGTCCGACACCACGATTGCTTTTCCACAAGCCATCGCCTCGGCCGCTACCAGGCCAAATCCCTCCCAGCGGGATGGAAAGACACAAACCGTGGCCTGGCGATACTTTCGCAGCAACTGCTGGGGCTCGAGAAATCCTGTGAACTCGATCTGTGCTCGAACACTCGCTGGGATTAATGATGAAAGGTAAGCAAGCCCGGATTTACCTCCGGGAGCGGTGTTCGTGTCTCCGCCGGCCAGACAGAATCGCGCCGTGGGGTACTGTTCGAGAAGCGCCGGTAAAGCCCGAATAAGAATGTCAGGACCTTTTCTCCATTCCAGTCGTCCGGCGAAGAGTACCAGCGGCCCGCTCGAAGCCGATGGCGCTTCCACGGGCGAGAAAAACAATTCGTTCACCGGGTTCGGGGTCACGTTGAAGTCGTTGCGCGTTACTTGCAAGATTTGTTTCGTACGGTCAACCGTGGCTTGCGATATTGCGGTGACCGAATCGGCGGTTTCTATCGCGCGCCGCTCCAGCCAGTCTTGCATACGATGTGTAATTCGATTTCTTGTGGACGCTGCCCGATGATTCGCCAACGAGCGACAGATTGCGGAACAGGTGTGAAGTCTCACAACCACATGAAGGCCGCGTGGCTTTACGAGATCGAGAAAGGCAGTCAATCCGCCGAATTCCGGGGCCTCGAGGACATCAAGATTCAACTTCCTGGCGACTCTTGCCAATCGCTGCGCGAAGACCAAGCTCGAGCACTTTGCCAACGGCTCAGGAAGACCCGCGGCGAAAGAGTATTGCGATACGCGATGAACCGGAATCGCTCCGTCCCAGCTCTCACCCTCTCCGGACGGGACAGCCAGTAAAACGAAGACCGAATGGCCCAAGTCGACCAAAGAGTGCGCCATCTGGCGGACGTAAGAACCTATCCCGCCGCTATAGCCCTCCGTCGGGTACTCAGAAGCGAGGAAGGCAATGCGCAGAGGGCGCTCCGCTACCTTTTGTCGGTTCGCGCTCAAAACATTTCCTCGGATGTGGTTCCGTCGCAAATAGAGTCAGGCACCAGTTGCGGAGCTGGCAGGACCGAATCCCATGCAGATCGAAGCGGTATCACGATGGCCTCCTGCTTATGCGGCAGCGCAACTGCGGCGGAGATCAATGCCAACAGTCCGTACCAGCCAACGATGGTTTGATCAAAATAGGAGATGCCGAAGAACGCAATGACATTGGCGAAGAGCGCAGCTCCGAGAGCCCAGATGAAAAGCGCTTTCTTTTTTTCTTTCTCGGTTGCCGCCGCCTGACGTGCCCGTCCCAAATATTTAAATCCGTAAACCAAAATGGCCAATAGCAACAGGAAAGGAATCAGTCCGGAGTTGTCGCATGTACCCACATATTGGTTCGCGGTGTCCCACATATCCCAACCCCAGGCGCTGGTATCTTTCACGCCGACCAGCCACCAGTCTGCAAAATGGCGAATGCATTGATCGACCAGCATGAATCTATGCCAGGAGGAGGAACCGCCCGAGATGTCAATTCTGGCGATCAGGTGCCAGACGGGGGCCTTCATCACCAGGTGCAGCGAAATCAAAGTGATCAGAATTCCCCAGCGCACGGCGCGCATCCAGCGGCGCACCGGCCAAAGGCAAAGCGCCAGCACCCCTGCTGCATATCCCAACACCGGAGTGCTGGAGTTGCAGGCAACGGTCATCACTGTGGACGAGACAATGCCAATCACGGCGATCGTGCGGTATTTTCGACTCTTCCACCACAGCCCGACGAACAGCGG
>Ga0210389_10000485_pt1 | contig 36822 bp, 58 predicted proteins | sample IncBWH28OmetaG_FD_160127 | JGI IMG/M metagenome (GOLD analysis project Ga0210389, IMG submission 160127) | Forest soil microbial communities from Barre Woods Harvard Forest LTER site, Petersham, Massachusetts, United States - Inc-BW-H-28-O ... | reverse complement strand
CTGATAAATAATTGTTTGGTCAGCAGTATAAGCGCATTGAGCAGGAGTTCCAGAAATGCTTGGTGTGGTTAGGGTCGTTGATGCATATTGCCAGGCATTTAAGCCAAAATCCCAGCCAGTCAATAAACTATCCTTGGGCTGCATCACTACAGAATCGCGATAATAATGCCAGGTATGGTCTATTTGACGCTCTATTGTGGTTTGCTCATAAGGGAAAGCGACATTCACATCGGATGAGATTAATTGAAGACTGGTTATTGTCACATCGGCATTATTTGGAATGCTCAGCTGATATTCAATATAAGCAGTTGGAGGGAAATCTGTGTCAATAGATGCTGGCAACTGAGTTGGCACGCCTGGGTAAGCATTAAAACTTGAGGTTAGAGGCGTATCATTCAAAACAGTCGCTAAAGTATTACCTTGAGAATCTACCAAAATCGCTGAGACAGTCTGAGGAGGATTTCCAGAAAGAGCCGTTACTGAGGTAGAAATCCAAGTATTTGCCCAAAGCACGCCATTTTGAGTAAAACGTTGGCTTAAATAAGCATTTGTCCAGCTACCACTTAATTGAATTCTTAAGGCATAGGAAGCATTTGTAGGATCACTTGTCACAGCGCTATTTAATAAAACTTGAGTAAGAATAACGTTCCCGCTTCCAGTTAAATTCAAAAACCATCCAGGAGCCACTTCTAAAACTTGAGTGCTAATACTTGTTAGCATCAAAGGACTAGAGAAGTTTAACAAAGCAAATTGAGGGTTTGTTATTTGGTTGTCAGTAGAGAAAGCAGCCTCATCAACTGGCGTAATCCCACTGCCACCAGGCACGTAATTCTCCACCAAATAAATAAGTGGATCTTGTTGTGTAGGCCCTTGTCTGAACTCCAGCCTATAGACAACATCAGGATCGAAATAAATATTATTTGGCAGGGTTCCATTGGCTAAAAACCTTATAGGATTAGACCATTCCACATTACCAAATGGATCTTGCCATGTGGGTAATGGGCCGTAGGGAATTTCGTTATCTAAGATGAATAGGTAAAAAGTATCATCAAAAGCATGTGCTGTTAAATCAACCTCAAACCATATCGGATTGCTACCTCGTACAAGTGTCATCATTATATCCTTATAATTAATGCTTGTTTTTTGGCCATCACTTCGTTACACTTTACTTATAACACTGGGTGATTCTATGACTACACAAAAAATTAAAGACTCTTATAGTGACGATGTTCGATTAGCTCTCCTTGAGCAGTCGATTAATAATATTAATAATACACTCGTTCGCTTTGAAACACGATTTGACAACCTTGAATCCCAAATTAGGGAAATGAGAAGTCATTTCGACCGATTAATGGCTGGCGTCTATTTGATATTTGGAGCCTCCGTAATCGGATTTTTATTTAAATTTATTCACATCCCTATAGGTGCTTAAAATGCTTTGGTTAATCTTTATCGGCGTTATGTTCTGTCTGTGCTATATGGCAGCAGATGATTTAGTCAAATAAATCAATTACAGCTCTTGTTCCTGCCACACCTGCACCAGCACCAGCAGCACCCCATGCTAATTTTCTTAATGCCTTCATTGCAGCTTCTTTTTCTTTTAATCCCTTTGCATGCTTTGATACATCAGGATGACGTTTTAAAAAGCGCTTCATGGGCACAGATTCTTGTTCGAATACTTCTTTTAAATTTTTTGGAATTAATCTCGTTTCTGGGTGAACTAATTTACCTACAGCTTTGGGCAATAATTTATCGTAATAAGTTTTCTGCAAGTCAGAATAGAGCTTTTTGCCTTGACTCAATACATGAGCAATATCCAAATGCCCTTCTTTAATTAAATTATCATTAACGGTTTCATTTATCTTTTCACGCAAATCAAGAATATCTTCTCCCTGATTTTCAATTGCTAAATCATCACTTGATAAGGCTTTGGTGCCTTTTTTATAAAGGCTGCTTTGAATTTTATGAATAGCCTCATAGTCTCCTTGTTTGGCTTTTTCTAATAATTCCTGATAAGAACGAGCGTTTTTTGGGAAATGCTCTTTTACCTGTTCAATCAGTTCCTCACTAATAGGCGTTTTAACTCCTCGCTTTTTAATGGCTTCTCTTACTTGACCATATAATTCATGAGCGCCTTGTTCCAATACATCATGTGGCTTTTGAATAGCTTCAATTAATGACTCAGGAGTGGATTCATTAAATAATCCACGTGCGAATGGCCCAAGTTTCCCAAGCGCTTTTGATGCCACTTTACCTACTGCGCCCGCACCAAGGGCTGAGGCCGAACCAATTGCTTTATCATATTCATCTCCTGGAGTACCTAAATAGCCAGTTCCAGCTAAGGCAGTTGCATTCTGCAATGCTTTTGGAACTTTGGCTGCTTGAGTAGCGCCTTTCAAAGCCCCAAACATTTTACCTAGAGGTCCAAGGGCTCCAAAGAATTCACCAGTGTCATGAACCGCATTTTGCAGTTCTCCTTCTGGCTTTTGAAATAAATTTGATAAATCAGGACTGTTGGCCAATTTCTGAGTAAATTCGGTCGGTATGGTAGATGCAACGCCTCTAATTGGAATAGATGCACCTTGCAATAATCCTCCGGCTGCTGCGGGAATCACATTGGTAACGTTTGACACGCCTTTTGCAGCTGCATCGAGCATTGGCGAATTTTCTTTAGGCGTAATCTTAAGAATTGCATCACGCAACCAGTCTGGCATGCCTGGATACTGTTTGCTGATTTGTTTTTTAGCTAGTTCTAAGGCTTCTTCATCAGTTCCAGGCTGATTAAGAGGGTCATATTCTTTTAACAAATTAATCCCGCCACTCTTTTTAGCTTCTTGAGGCTGTTCTTGCTGTTCAACACCATATTCTTTGAAAAGATTAACCATTATTGGCCACCTCTCATTTTAGCGGCTTGAGCAACCAGCTTTTCTATAACCTCATCCACAGATTTATTTTCTGCTATTGCAGTTTGCACTATAGCTTCACCTGTAGCTTTGGGCATCACATCACTTATTTGACCTGATACCACATTGGCATATTCGCGATCTTCTTTTGTAATTTTTGGCGCGGATGATTTTTTACCGCTTCCCTCAACTTTTTGCTGCAAAGCGGATTTTTTGGGCTCTTCCTCTTCATCTGTATAAAAACCTTTCTTTTCATCGTAATCAAGTTTAATGGGAGAAGTCCCATGCGCAGTAAACGATTTCAATTCCTGTTCGGTAATCTTTTTTAATTGGTTAAATTGTTGCTCAGCAACAGCTGGGTCTTTTAACCAAGTCGAAGGGTTGGTAAGCTTACCAATCTGTTCTGTAGCGGAAGGTTGGATGGATTCTCCCCAGAATTGCCTTAATTGCTTTTTAAGCGTATCAGCAGAAGTCACGTTTTTTTGATACTCCAGATATTCAGGAGATGGATTACCTTTTGACATATTCCAAAGTTCTTTGGCTAATTTAAAATGGCCTTTCAATCCTGAAAATTGAGTGAGAATTTTAGGGTCAATACTGTCCATAGTAATTTTTACGTTTTCAGCATAGGGAATCTTATTGCGAACTGCAGCATCGGTTGTTTGTTTGGCAATGGCTTTCTCATAGGCTCTGCGTTCTTCTGACGTGCGCGGATTAGTATCAGTTTTATTTTTAGTTTCCGTTTCATCATCTGCATAAACCGGATCGCCCTCAGAATTATAATATTGTTCTCCTTCTTTATATCGAGCGTCTTTTGGAACTCCAGGGGCATTGGGTGCAACCGCTTGAGAGCCTTGTTGACCTCCTTGAACTTGAGGAGTTGCGTGCGCTCCTTGTTGTCCTTGAGATGTCTGAGCTCCTCCTTGACCTTGACCTTTCAATATATCAATTGCGCCCTGTCCTTTGCCTTCTGCAATCAACCTACCTAGAGGCGAAGTCGCTCTGATTCCTGCTGTTTGATTTAATACGTCTCTATAGCCAATAAGCGATTGACGCGCTTGGAGAACCATTTCATGAGCGCGTTTAGCTTCTAAATAACGAGGGTCTTTATCACCATATTGTTTTCGAAGCTGTTCCACATACAAAGCATTTGCTACATCACCAGATGGGTGAAGAGAATTGTTGTATCTGGCGTTCATGATTTTGGCAAACATATTAGAGCCAGTATCAATTCCTTTTATAAAGCTATTGCCAGGCGAATCGACATTTGGAATATTCAAAGCCATTTTATGACCCTCCAGGCATATAGGAACCTGTAGGCGACCAACCAAAATGTTGAGCAAGTCCAGCTCCTAAAGCTCCTCCAATTGGGCCACCTAAAGCACTTCCAGCAACGCCTAGACCAGTTCCCAAGAGCTTTCCAAATAAATCACCTGGAGCATTGGTTTTATTAAATTGAGTTTGAGCAGAATTTTCGCCTTGTGTCATTGCATTTTGGCTCATTTTTCCAGCAGCATTAGCACCCTGACCGTAAATATCCTGACCGATACCAATCCCCGCCATATATTTTTTCATAAGGTCATCTAGGTATTGCTGTCTGTCGCGAGCAACGATTCCAGAAGTACCGCCTTGAATCGCCTGAAGTGCAGGAGTTGAGCCACTCAAACCCATTTGCTGAGCAGCATTAAGACCACTTTGTGACGCTTGGGCTTCTGCTTGTTTGGCTGCTTCACTTTCTTGGTAATTCTTAGACCATTCATCTTGCAAAGCAGTAGGATTTAAAAGCTTATCCATAGCGCCTGAATATTTACCATAGGTTTCTTGACCATTCTGGTTATAGGGCTGCAAATAGCCTTGGCCTTGATTATAGTATTTATCAAGCTGTCCTTGCGCTTGATCGTAACCTTTTTCAGGATGTAAAAAACTTGATAGCCAGCTCATAACATCTCCTTATGGGTATGAGGTCGTAGTGAACTTGACTAGAGACCCACTGATTCTGCCTACATATTCGTTGTTTGTTGAGTCGTACAGTAAAACGCCATCTGTTAATACGGCGGGTGAGGCAGCTTGCATAGCCGTAATTTGGGCAGCTGTATAGCTTTGTGCGGTTAATAAATTGAAATAGCCTTGTATGTCCTGTATGTCTTCATTAAGCACATTTACTAATACTGCAAGCCAGGTTGCAAATGGGGGCTCAAAGGTATCGCTTAAAATCGGTGAGGCATCAATTCGGTCGATGAAAATGGTAGCCATTAGTTAGCCCCTCCACTCGCACGCCTTGTATTGCGTACAGCTCCTAGTATAACTACAGGTGCCGAACTTACACAAACAAGCTTGTATCTGCGATTTCTGCTTATAGCCAATTCATACCAGCGCATACGCCAGCGATAAAATCCTAGTGGACTAAATTCTCGTAAATCCGCGGTAAGGTAAGATACGCCACCATCATCAGAATAATAAAGCTCAATATGAGGTTTAAATAAGGCGTTATAATGCGTATCGTCAAACGTAGGCGTGTTAGTGCCTTCTTCAATGAGAAACGTTTCCCCATCTTCCTCAACCATGTAAACAGGCTTACCATCGGCTCCAGGCGTCTCACCAATAATAAAAGTCGTATTGATAAAGGGCGCATTGCTACGATAAAACGTCTGATCGCCAAATACAAAGTCAATTTCCACGTAATCATCAATAAACTCCGAATAATCCTCATTAAATATGGGAGGTGTAACTAACTCATATCGCATAGGGAATTTAAGAAACGCATCGGGAGCCTGTACGTTTGATTGAGCAGGGTTTCTCAATTCATTGTAATAAATATTCCCAGCCATCTCATAAATTGCAGGGTCTCCCTGAACTATGACCAAGTGCTTGTTATTGAAATAAACGTGCTTTTGAATACGGCATCGGCTGCCATTTAGTTCAATAACGCGCGCCCAAGTTTTGGTTTCAAAATTATATTCAAGTGAATTGGCAAAGGTTGTTGGGTCAAGTAATTCGGTATTGTCATAGATTCCAGCAGACACACGATAAAAAATCGTATTCTCATACTGATATAAGAAGCCGTCAGTTGTGTTTCTTAAGAATGGAGAAAGCCCGTTATCATCATCGGCTGCATTTTCAAGCAGTACGTTGATTGCTTGGGAGGATATATCAACAGGCTGGCCACCATCTGAGGCCATGAAGGACACCAAACCATTTAGGTTTTTACCAAGCCAGACCATGCGCCCAAAGTCCACTGAGAGACTTAGAGGGTCAGCAATACCATAATCCCAGTTGTAAGAGGTATTAATCTTCCAAGGAAATTCCCGAATCGTTCCGGCAACATCAATTTGAGTGGCAATATTTGCCCAAATATCAGTCGTGAAATCCGTAAATATGTATAATTGCGTGTGTAATACCGCATAAGACCTTACTATCCCAGAGGAGCTGAAAAACAGGGCGAATCCAGACCCTCCATCGGGGATAGTAAAAATCTTACTTGGATCAACCGGAGGGGAGCCTCCCAAGTTAATTTGAGTTAGATAATTCGTATTGGTACCCATTTGATTTACAATAAATCGGCCACCAAAGGCAGCGACATATTGAGGCTTTGTAGGTGCATTCGTGTCTGTACAAACTGTCATTGTGACCGAAGTACCAATTTCAGTAATGATGTAAACGTGCAGTCCATTGGTAAGAAGCGCATACACTGCGTTACCAACAGTTAAATAGGCAAACCAAAGCTCGCCTGTTAATTCGATACTGCCAATATTTTGCGCATTAAAGGCTCTGTCGTAGGCTATGACTTGGGTTCCTTCAATCACATAAAGCCAGTCAATGGTTCGAAATTCATCCCGTGGCTCTGTATCAAACACCAAGCGATTTTGATTGCGATAATGTACGTGCTTTCTTCCCATGGCAGGATATAAGGCTTGCTGTTTTTTGCCATTTTCTACCTGAATTCCATACCAGTTGGCACAATCCATAGAGCCAAATTGCGTAAAGCGCTGGACATCGTAATAACAAAAGATAGGCAGCGCTTGAATAGGCATTAGATACCCGCCCTGACGCGCCAGGCGCCATTTAATAGGGATTGCTCATCACCTGTGATTGAAAGGTTCACCTCAGAGGTTGAGACCATAATGTCATAGGCTTCCATGTATCTTTGTTCGAGCTTATCTGTCCAGGCATCGGCACGCCCTTTGAACATACAAACATCACGCGCGCCCGCCAGCAGTAAAAATCGTATGAAATATTGAGGTAAATTGGACATATCAGAGTCTTTTGTATACTCGGATAGCTGAAATTTTCCTCGACAAAAGAATTCAAAAAACTGGCTAGGTGCAGGGTAAAGCCTAATATCAACGTATTCAGTTTCAGCAAAAGTAATTGCAAAGCGTGGCAATCCTTTGAGTGGTTCGTATTTCCAGGCAGCTAGGAAGTCATCTCTTGATTTATCAATGAGCGGATAGGTAACACCGGATAAAATCAGCCACGCATTATCTAAGTTCGCCAACCGACCTTGTTTGATAAAAACAATATTCGGAATGGTTATGGGCTGGATAAATTGCAGGGTTGATGAGCCTGTAATCGTAGCGCTATTGTTTAAAGTGACTAAGTTTCCATCAATTGAAAGAATAAAACTATTGGCAGGGATTCCGTTTCCGGAGACTTGTTCCCCTGGATTATATAAAGTTCCATCTGCAACAGTAAAAGAGGGCGACATCGTAGTCAAAATCACAATCTCGCGCATAATGGTATCAGTTGGATAATTGTTATCGACAAAGCGAATCGTATCGATGCCATTGTTGATAGGACAAGTCAGAGTCTTTGCTATGGTAAGCATCTGGCCATTACCCGCATAAAATTGCATGAGCTGATTTAAGACCTGTAAACAGAGCTTTTCATCATCACCATGAAGTGGGGTTGTTGGATTAGACGCATTTATCAAACGATACATTTGAAATGCGAAGTCTCGGAATGTGTAGGACATTATCCCTCCGTTTTTTTACGGGGTTTTTTAGGTGCCTCTGCTTCCTCTTTAGTTGCAAACCAAGTATCGCTATGGATAAAAATATCAAATTCATCCCAGCTTTCAGCGATTTTAGTTTGACCATCCGAGCTAAAAATATAGGCTCTAAAGCCTCGTTTAGGAACTGCTCTCCCAAGGTATGTAACTAACTCTTCGTTCTCATGCTCTTGCATCATTAACCCCTGTTAAAATTGGTACCCTCACGAATGAAGGTACCAGGCCACCACCAATAAAAAGGTTTAGGACATAATCATCACAGCGAACTCAGGGTTAATTGCGACCCCGCAAATCACGTCAATACGGTCTAACTGTTCATAGTTTCTGATGTCCGCACCGAGTGAGTAGGTCATTGAAAGCTTGTACAGGTCAGAGTATCGAGTTACCGCTTCAACACCGCCTCTCAATTCCTTGATAGGAGGAGCTGCGAAAACCACGGCTTGAGTGTGATAAGCCAAAGACACGTTATGTGATGCGTAGAGCAACATTTGAGCGCCGTTTGGAATAGCAGCAGAGATGTTTTGACGAGCGCCATCAATAACGATTGTTGGGTTCACAGGGATATCAGCGGTTGAACCGTTGGCAGAGATTACTTGCGCGGTTACCACGAACTGAGCAGGAGCTTCATAAATAGGCTCGTAAGTCAGTGGGTTGACTGCGTATACGCCAGCAGCAGGAGCCACCTGGATAATGTCGCCTAAGTTAAATACCACTGTTCCAGGAGCTTGTCCTAAGCCCGTTACAGAGATTGTATTGCCACCAACGATTGGGCCATTGGTTACAGTACCCGCAAGCAACATACCAGCAGGAGGTGTTCCTCCTAACTGACCAGCCCCCGCGATTTGTCTTTGTAAAAAGTTAGTTTTAAAGAAGTCAAAACCTGACAAGTGACCTATAAAGCCATCAATCAAGGCGCCAGTGTTCACAGTGTTATTGAAGACGTTGTATAGGTTGTTATTTAGGTTTGCTGAGACTCTTGGAGGCACACCGGAGAATCGTTTACCGTCTTCTGGAATACCTAGCTGAGTCATTAAAGCATCAGCGGTTAATATGGTATTGAAGTCAACAGGCACACCAGGAGTACCAACCGAGTTATAAACTTGAGTCTGGAACGTATCAGCAATGAAGTTTTCGACTAAGTTTGCTAATCTCTTAGCACGAGGCGCGTTCGCCATCTCTAAATAAGGCTCATCCCTAGCACGGTCGAAAGTCAGGTTAAAACCTGTGTATTCAATCATTGTGCGGAATTGTTTAGAGATTGTTAGCGGTCTGATTACCTGAACACGAGCTTCGGCTGTAGCGGTTGCGCCTTCACCTGCAAGATAGCGTTCTTCTAAACGATAATCGATTGTTTGACCAGTAGCGAATCTTAAGTTCTTAAAATCGCCTTCGAGGTTTCTATTAGCAGTTCTAGCAAAGGCTAGAGAGTTCCAGAAGCGTACAAATACGTCATCTAGAACGTACTGGGTTTCGCGAAAAATATTTGGCATTTGCAGTCTCCCTGACCGAACAAATGTTGATTAATTACTCAAGCATCATGCTTAAGTGCCTAACTACCATTTGTCCGGCGGGAGACTAAATACACGCCACTACGTTTTAAATCTTAAATCTTGGCTGACGGAAAGCCTATACACGTCTGTTACATCAATGAAACCAGCTTACAACGTGATTTGGTTTCCGTCAAATCGCGCTATTTTTCAAACTTCATAACTTGCAATGAACCTGAGAATGCTTTAGTGATGTCAACCAACAAAGAGATTAACTCAAGGTCATCAATTTCATTTTCTCGAAGATTGACGGCTACTTCTTCAAGATAATCTGCAAGTAGGTCTTTTTGTTTTTCCACGGGCTCTTCAATTTTCATTAGTTGATGCACGTCTTTGATTGTTGATGCTAATTGCCTTTGTACTGATTTTTCTCGCACAATTTCAGCATGGGCTTTGATGTTATTCGTTGAGGGACATTTATTGGCTAATTCATAAAGATAAGAAGCTTCTAGGGGCGCTATTTGTAATTCATCAATTAGCATGGGAATATCTACTAAATTGTGCTTTTTATGTAGCCTAAATATTGCTTCATATAAGGCTTGATGAAAATCAAATGCGAAGTCACATGGCCTTATAATGTCCCAAATTACTCTTAATGAGCTGTTATCAAGCAATATTGCCCCTAAAATTGTTTTCTCTGATTCTGTTGCTGGTATAATCATGCTCATCTTCCGCCCCTCTTCTGATTAAATAACGCTTTTTTCTTAGCATCGGCTTTGGCAATCAAATCTTCAATACTCGGCTCTTTCTTTTTCTGAGGGCTAGGCATTGAAGCATCATCACGGCTTTTGCTTACGGGTCTTGGTGCTTTGGTACCTGGTGCGCTCTTTCTCATACGCTCCTCAAGCCTTCCCATCTCCATTATCTGGACTGCAGGGTCTGCTATTTGGGATATTCGAGCAAGCTCCGTCGGATGTCGCTTAGAAGCTGCATAAATAAAAGCAGCTGGGTCAGTTAATCCTCGCAGGGCGTAGGTCATGGGGTCTGTGACAGGCTGTGACGCTACTACTTCTCTAAAGTCAGAAAAGCGACTCATGCCACGAGTAAATTTATCCTCGAACTCGGCTTGATGGGCTTGGTCTCTTTCTTGCTGCTGCTGCTGTGCTTGCTTTTGACCAATTTTTGATACGGTTTTTTCGACAAACTTTTCTAGCTGTATTTCCCATGATTCCTCTGAATCTGGGTTGTAGTCAAATCCCTGTGCTTGCTGTGCCACTTGCTGCTGTGTAGGCTGCTGCTGATTCTGATTATTACCCCGAGCAAGCCTTTCACGAATTGCTTTGTTGATGCGCTCATTGACTTCTTCTTCTGTATACGTTTTAGAAGGTGTTTTAGTATTCCCATAATCGTCGTATTCAGGCTCTTTTTTCGCCTCAGGCTCTTCATCATAGGACTCATCTTTAAGACTCCTGGTCTCTTTTTGGTCATCTGGTTCTCTCGGTTCCTCGGGTTCCCTCGTTTCTTCTGGTTCTTCGTATGAAACATCAGGCGTTGTTTCCTCGGACTCCTCATACCTACTTTCAGGCGCTTGTGGTGTAGATGGCGTGCCCCCTCCTAGTAACAATTCATCTATATTGCTCACTTCTGTAGCCATAACATCTCCCTGTCATTTGCTATTGAATTTTGTGCGTAAGAATCCTCACCAAGTTGTCAGCGTGAGCGATTGCTTCGTCACTCTGAGTGCGTTGCGTTTCGGCCAGATACCGCAATTCCTGTGCTTGTATGCTGCCCGCGACTTCTACCTTTGAAGCCTCAAGTTTTTGTAGCTCAACTTGGGCGTCCATGATTATTTTTTGCTGCTTGAGTTTTATCTCCTCCTCTTTGATTTGAACTTCTTTGGCTTGTAACTGCATTTGCATTTGCTGCATTTGCATTTGCTGCTGCATCATCATTTGTTCAGGCGTGGGTTGTCCGATTTCGTGTGGCATCTTGCCTGTTTTTCCGGCCTGGATAATTTCAGGCGGCACAATCGTTTTAAGGCGGTTTTTAATCTCCAAGTTATTGGCGAGCGGGAGGTTGTCAGCGTATAAATCAGCAATAAGTTTGAAAGTTTCTGGGTCTGCTTGTAGCACTTCTCGTAATGACTGTAATGCCTGTTCCTTTTGGCCTTCAAAGCTAGGGCCAGCCTTAAGCCGTACTTCATAAGTTCCCTTGCGAATGTCATTTTCGATAAGCTCCCCGTATTCATCCATTTGCTTATTTACAGTGATGTTTTTAATCCCCTCATCAGGCATCATTAAAGTAATCACCCGCTCTGAGTCATAAACACGCGGAATCATTTCATTAACGATTGACCCACCTGTTGTGATTGCGCGATTAATTGAATTGAAAAAGCAGTAAGTGGAGTAAGAGCCTTGACGGGTACGTGCATCAATGGCACTTCCTGAAACCTCGTTGCCTTGCTGGCCTAATTGAGTTGGATATAAGCCAGTAGCTAAGTACAAATCTTGGATTGCGATTTCATATTGTTGTAGTAAAGAGGCTGAAAGCTCAGGCGGTCTTAATTGCTCTGGTTTTGCACCGCTGGGCGTTTCGTCATAATACAAACCGCCTTGTATGGAGTTGGGGTCACGCCACATTCTTTGCGTGTCCATCCCCGCAGCATTCTTTTTACTAAGCAAGAATTGGTCATAACGCGAAACCTTGAGAATAAAGGCAGATTGAGTGCGAATGTAGTTGATATAGCGCTGAGTATCTCGGCAATCACCAAAGAACGACCTACATACTTGCTTTCCTGTCTTGTCATAGAATGAGTTTTGGTCAACGAATACAACAGGCAATTGGTCTGCGGGAAACTCGCCCTCTTCCAGAATGTAATCGCCAGCAATCTTGTAATGCCAGATTTTATAAGACTTGAATGAGCGTTTATCCTCAATGCGCACGGGCTGGCCATCATCCCAAATTGTCATGCGATTTTCTGGGAATTCTTCCTCATCTTCGGTGAGTTCTTCCTGTTCGCTTGGTGCTTCCATGACTCCATTATCGCCAGTCGTTGGCACGCCTTGGGCTTCATTGGGAGAGTTTGGCAAGGTTTGGGCATCATTGGGCATGCCTTGAGCCATTGGTGCGGGCTGTTGTTGTCCTGGTTGCTGCATTGGCGTGCCGTACTCATCCATGGGCTGCTCTGGCTGCATCATCTGCATTTGGAGCATTTCCATACGCTGCTCTTCTGCGCGGTCATTCATTTCAATGGATTTTTCAATCAGCTCGTCAAGCTCTTCCTGGTTATAGCTCTTGCCGTTTGACATTTTATAAAGCGTGTCTTTCTCGAACTTGCGCACAAAGTGGTCAAGTATGGTTATGCCGTCATTATCTGCCCAGGTAAAAGGGTCTTCGCTTTGGTCTGGCTGAACTGCCAGGGCTATATCTTCGGCTGATTGAGTCACACTAAAGACTTTCTGGATTTTCTCCTCTAAGTCCTTACCGTATATCTCACGGAACTTAGGCCGAGTCATTCGGGTTATGTAACCGCAGTGCATGCCGTCTGTTTTGTTTGGGGTTTCCGAGCCTAAATCGAAGTAAGCACGGGTTGCATCTTTGAAGTGACCGTAGCAAATATCAAGGTCAAATGAGCGTTGGTGTGTGTAATCGGTGCCAATATAGAACGCGCTATAGCCTCCTATGGCTGCCTGACCCGCTGCAACCTGGTAGGTAATTGTTGCATCGGTTGAGAACATGATGTCTTTGACTATAAGCTCTCGCAAGTGGGCTGTGCGCTCATCACAATTGGTCATAGGCACGACTTGCAATTGCGGGGTATTTTGTTGCTGCTCCCCGAGCAAAGAGTTCGCCATTGCACCGAGTTTATTTGCAACCATCGGCACTTTGCGGAACGTTTTAATCATGTCGTCCTCTTCCTCGTCAGTCCATTGCTGGCCGAGTACAAAGGTATGCATCTCGTGATATTGGTCTATGTTCCACTTAAACCCTTCACGAAACTTTTCACAAGCCAACCGCGCTTCATGCGCGATTTTCTCCGCTTTCTTAACCATGCTAAATCCTTTTAGTTAGGTTGTTTTTTTAAATCAATCTTCCTGCGCTGCTCTCCGGTATATAATTAGGTTGGTAGGTCGATGTTCCTGCATGCTGGCCGTATGCAAATGTAATCATCAATGCATCGGCTTTATCAGGGCTATTCATGCCTCGCTTTTTGGCATCCTTCTTGCTTTCAATTACCAAGCGCCCTGAGCTGTTGTACTCGTAGCCCAGACCGCAAAGCTCTTTCTGCAATTCGGGGTCGTCTGGAATTTGAACGGGCATATCCTGATTAAACCAGTCTCGCATCTCATTCCAGAGTTCAGCGCGAAGGTTTAAGAAGTGTTCTGGGTTATTCGCAGCCCGCGACACATTCACACCAACAACGCACTCATAGCCCATCTCGTGCAATCTATCTACCACGCCCGCGCCTATGCCTATGCAGTCTATGAACACTTTGTGAGGGTGTTCGCGGTCGATAATCATCTTGATTTTTCCGACCAGCTGCATTGTGTCCAGTCCTTGGAACGAGTCGCATTTATACGCCTGGCGCCCTTTTCTCCTTATGATTGTACTTTTATCAACCCCGCCTCTTGCTGGGTCAACTCCTATTAACAAGGCCGATGTTGACTCCACTTTGGCCTTGCGTGCTCTCTGAACAGGCTCAACGGTTATGAATGTATCGGTTATCGAGTTAATAAACGCCTCTTCGTCTGTGAAGGGGTACTCTTGACTAAACCCTTTACATTTTTGCGTGTAATCGCCGTCAAAATCAGAAAGCTTTGTTCTTCTCCAGGCTAGATGTTTCGCTGTTAAGCCATCCTGGCTATACAACATCATCCAGTCTTTTTCCTCGTCTGTTAGCTCCATGCCCTCAGCCGAGCGTGTGTACTCATCTTGCCAGTACCACGGTACAAATATGTTTATATAATCGCTCTTTCCTTCCTTAGCATCTTGCCAGTCCAAGTAAAAAGCATTTGCAATTCCGTTGGCTGTTGACTCCTTAATCTTCTCGGTTCCTGGTATATCCGCAACCGTTTGTTCAATTCCGCGCTTAATCTCGATATGGTTATCATAGAAAGCGTACTCTGATAGGTGCATCAACTGATTTGTCATTGAGCGCCCTATCTCTTTACTTCCAGCTGTTCCCACGCGATAGCCTGAGTTGAGCTTGTTAAATAGCAATTGGTTTTCGTTATCTTTATCGGGCTTTGGAGCTAGACCAGGCGGTAAGTTGTGGTTATAGCGCTTGGTCATTGCAAATAAGCTTCTGGTTGCGTCTCCCATATGAGTTAAAATAAACGCCTGTGTTCCTGGCAGCGTTAATGCTTTATGAAAATAGCGCCCTGATATGTAGGTGCTTATTCCTTGCTGCCTGCCCTTGAGTATGTTGGCTCTCACATATCCAAGTTTTATGAGCTGCTCTTCAAGCTGCGTGTGTACGTGCTTTTGAGCGCGGTTAAATGCAAACGGGATTAATTGTCCTGATTTGTCGGCAATCTTAAAAAAGCTTGGTGCAAACTCCTCAAGGTCATAAACATTAATCATTCTTTACCTTTATTTCTCCCGTTATAATCTTCTCTAAGACTGATACGGCGCTTTCGCCCTTCTCGTCTTTTTCGTCTGTATAATCATCTCGGAATCTGTTTTTCATGGTAAAGATCCAAGGCGCGGCACCAAACTTGTCATAGTTCCCTTTGATACCGTGCTCGCCTATTTCTTCCCACATGGCTTGACATTTTTGCATGCCTATATCTACGGCATCGTTAAATTCTTCGTGAGTTGCGCACCAGTCGTAAAATGTACGCCTTGAGATATCAAGAGCAGCACAAACGGCTGCTTTGCTCTTACCATCGGCAAGAATTTTAGCAGCCGTTTTTACATACTCTTTTTTGTACTTATTGGGTGTTCCCATAGCAAGACCCTTTTCTAGTGTGAGACTTATGGGCCTGCTTGCTCGTTGCGTTTCTCGCCACGCATTCCGCCACCAGCTTCGCCAGGTTCGCAATACTTGGGTTGTTGACGGTTTTGTTCGTTAACCATCTTACCGTACATAGAAGGCACGCCATTGTAATGGGTATCTTCTTTCTCTTCGGTATAGTCTTTAACTTCGCTCATGATAAGCGCTCCTTGTAATAGTCATTAATCGATTAATAACTCGCGGGCAAATCCTTTGCACCACTTGTACTAAAGATAGCATAAGCGTTGAACTACACAAAATCAGTAAAAAAAACAAAAAATAAATATTATAAATTATTTTCAAATAAATGTTGACATGGGCAGGCAGACCATATTACTATTAACTTATCAAGATTAATAACAAGAGGACACAATGAATATAAATGACGCGATAAAAATTTTGGGAATTTCCGGCCAATACAATCCAGAAATTGTAAAAGCTGCCTATAGAAAAGCCTGTTCTTTATATCATCCAGATAGAAATCCAGCAGGTTTAGAGATGATGAAGCTAGTTAATTTAGCGTATGAGGCTTTACAGGAATGCACAGGCGAGGCGATCGACACCGAGGGCACCCAAAGGTACGGGGATGACATTAACGCAGCTCTAAACGCTATTATGGGCCTAGGATTTGATATTGAGATTTGCGGGGCTTGGATTTGGTTGCATGGAGATACAAGACCTCACAAAGAGCGGTTGAAAGAAGCGGGTTTTATGTGGGCGCCTAAAAAGAAACTTTGGTATTTCAGACCAGCAGATTATAAATCAAGAGGGAGGGGGAAGTTTTCAATGGATGAGATAAGAGCAGCACACGGAAGTCAAAAGGTAACTGAGAAAGAGCGTAATAAACTGAGGGCTGCATAAGCAGTCCTACAACCAGGAGAGTTAAAAATGAACATGCCATGCAGAATTACTGACGAAAAAGTATGCAATCCCTGGGAGGATGTGGATAATACATCCCCCGAGCGAACTATACACGATTTAACCTTAGCGGAGTTGATGGGTGATGACCATTCGATATGGCTAGGTAAAAACAAGCAGTTCGGGTTCGTCCTTGAGATAGAAAACGAAGAGGGCTTTACAATCATAGAAAAATGCATTCACCCCTACGCCGCTGAGAGTTTAGCATCTTTTTGCCGTAGGTATCTCAGTTTCTATGAAAAATTAGAGGCTGCATGATGTATCGTTATGTCGTAAAAGAAGAATTGCGCGGTCTGTGGCGTTATGAGATTTATAACGGCTACAGGCTTATTTTAGCCGGAACTGAATATTTCAATTCACAAATGAGAGCCACTTATGCAGCCATAGGGCATATGGTTTTATTAAAAAATGGAGAAAAAGAGATGAGGGTATGGATAGTCACCAAAAAAATTGAGAATGACTGGGATGAGATAGAGGCAGTATTTCTAAATCAAACCAAAGCAAATGACCACATCAGAGTCTTAGAAACTGATTTTCCGCATGAGGAATTTGACGTACAAACTAAGAGGGTTACGGAATGAATCTAGAACAAAGAATAATTGAAGACCAAAAAATAATTGAAGAACTAGAGGCTAGAATGAAGCTGTTAGAAAACGTGTCGATAGTGTTGGGAATCGCCCACGGAGGCATAGCAGAAATATTGCGGGGAAGTGATGAGGAGATGAGAGGCAAGCTTACCGATTTATTCAATAAGCTTACAAAAGATGTACAAAGTTTATTTTATCCTGAAACTACGCAATAACGCTTACTTCCTTCGCACAAGCGCCTTTAGGTGACGTTCCAGCCGTGAATTGCACCTTTTGGCCTTCTCGCAGGGTTTTAAAGCCCGTTCCTTGAATCTCGCTGAAGTACACAAAATAATCTTTGTTATCAGATGCAATAAATCCATACCCTTTCGCTTCATTAAACCATTTTACCGTGCCAGTTTGCATTCTCTTATCCCTAAGTTAGTATTTAAATCCCGTCATTGGTTCGGTATTGCCGTTTGCATAATCGGCCATCCCGTTTGCTTTCCAGACCTTCACATGGGCAATTAATGCTTCTGTGGTTAAGTCTCCGTTTATCATATCCTGTTTATCGGCTTCGCTCAAAAGGCGTGTCGCAATCAATTTTGGGCTTACACCTAACTCAAGGCCGATTTTAAATAGAATCTTTTGGCATTCCTGTTTAGTGGGCATAATCAACTCACAAATAAGCTGATTTGTAGCCCTTTTGGTGCTTCTCCCTATCTCGCTCGTAGGAAAGCGCTTTGTCTAATAACTCTCTGCTGTGTTTTGGGTTGGATTTTATTTTCTCTAACTCGCTTTGAATTAAAGCCTGGTTAATGCAATCCTGGGTTGTGCTTTTGATTCCTGGCTTACTTCCTTTTGCAGCTTTGTAAGAATCAAGCCTCTCTCTTTCTAGCCACTCTTTCCACTTCTTGAATGTAACCCATTGCCTTTTAGCTTCGTAGTGCTCTTGGCACGCCTTAAATAAATCATCGTAGGTAATATTCAAGCCCGCGAATTTGGTGTCAAAGAATTTCCTAAGCTCTTCCGCTTCATAAACTGCTTTTTCTGTTCTTTCTTTTGAGTTTGGGAATTTTTTCACATTTTGTGAGGGAGGCGTTTTTTCGCCCTCTCTCTTAATAGGATCTGGAATAGGATCTGTAATAGGTATAGTTGTCACCGTTTGGTGAAATCCATTTCTCCATTCGGTGAAATCCATATCACCGTTTGGTGAAATGGATAGATACAGGGTTTTTAAGTTTTTTGCGGTAATTAGGTGCTGAAAATAGAAGTAGGCTTTAGGTGTCAAGGCATACCATACAGTACGGTCATATGTAGTGTGGTTATAGTTACCCTTAACGACCAAACCTTCTTGAACTGAGTTATTAATCATTCTCTCAATTTGTCGTCTGCTAAAATATGGGAATTTTAGGCACAGCGCATCTAGGGTGTCGTAAATCCAGCACAGGCCGTCATGAATATGTTTTTCTAGGGAAAGATTGTTTTCTATTCGATTTTCAAGATAATCAAGCCAAATGGCCATGACTGGCGAATAATCTATAGCTATTGATACGCTAAAAGAATGTTTTCTGGAATCTTGAGTTAAATTTTCTGTATTATAGCATTTGTCATCGAGTGTTAGCATGGTATACTTACTCCGTTAATGGTCTGGCGTAGACCCGTTAATGTTGTGTACCCGTTGAAAAGTACAGTTGTAGGGATGTATCACCCGCTTGCTTGTAACATGTCGGGCTAAGGGCTAGGATGGCCCTAAATTTCTTCTTTACTCATCATCATAAAACCTAATTTGTTTAAGTACTTTACTAACCTAAAAACCTCTTTTTCAGGCATATTAAATTGCTTTTCAATCATTGGGAAAATGACCATACCTTTGGTAATTCCCTCATCTAAAAGCATTTTCATATAAGTATACACGCCTAAAGCTTCGGGGTCTTTAATGGCATCTATGGCAGTATTATCAAACATTGTTACTAATTTATGTTCGTGTTTTATATCGTCAAAATCCATGATATATTATTCCTGTAGTTGGTTATTATTCATGATTAAAATTCCCTTGATGAGTTGTAGATACGAAAAAGCCCGTTGGTGTCTCCACTTTCGGGCTTTCAATTCAAATTTCAAATTGATTTACTTCCTCTTGCTCTACCTCATTAATTAATTCCCTCATCCATTCTTCAACAATGTGTATTTCTTTAATGCTAAAAGTAAGCATGTTGGGGTTCTTTGGGTCTCGGTCATGAACCGAGTTAGCAACGCGCTCTAACAGCTGCACGGATTTAGCATAAATATCGATATACATTAAATCTCCTTTGCTGGTTACTGCTCCTATTTCAAGAGATACATCACAAACAAATTTACAACACTGGCAATTACAAAGCCAATAAAGCAGCCTCTACTCACGCCAGAGTTATAGGAATTTCTGACCAAAAGTTTAATGATATGCTCAAAATCCTGTGCAGGAACTATTAAATTTATCTCCTCTTTCTTCTCTGGAAACTCAATTACTTTGTTCATTCTGTACTTCCTTAATTTGTTTCTTTAGCAATAAAATAAACTTCCGTGCTGGTATCTCAAGCACCATTAACCAAATTCCAATTAGCACGCCCAGGGTAACAAGAATCATCCATAATGGCAGAATGAAATTGCTTATAACCCAAGGCAAAATAATCCCTGTAGTAATTAATAAAAAAATCAGAATTCCTATCCCTTGAAAAACGTGTCTCATTTTTATTTCCCTATGTTAATAAATGGAACCGCGGTTGAGGCGTTTGTTTTAGGCAATTGACCATCCCATTTGAGAATGGCTTGGTATTGCACAAACTCAGGCGTGAGGCTCGCAGCAAGGATTTTATTTGCCTTAGCTTGAGACTCAGCATTCAAGGTAATTTGCTTGGCGTTGGCTTCTGCTGCAATGATTTGTTGCTGTCCTCTGGCTTTGGCTTCAACGATGGTTTTTTGAGCTTCGGCGCGACTCGTAGCGATTTCATTTTCAACTTTAACGGCATTTTGGGAGGCCTCAATTTTAGTGTTAATGGAGTTCATGACTGAGGGAGGTAATACAAAGCTACCGATAAGGTAAATTTTATCAACATTAATTCCATTTTCCGCAGCTTCTTTAATCACAATCTTGTTGACTGAGGTAATGAATTCCTCTTTTTTAAGTCCGTAAATTTGGTCTACAGTCATTTGGCTTGCAACCTCGTTCATAGCATCACGCACCATATTGTGTAAGAAAGTATTGGTGATTTCCTCAATTCCTAAGCGATATTTAGTAAAAACTTTGACAATATTATCAGGCTCGATTTGGTAGGTAATACCCGCGTCAGTAGTGATGGTAAGTCCTTCTGAGGTCTGCATTGTGATTGCTTGCTCGCCATTCCAGGAGCGGTTTTGCAGGAAGGTTGGGAATAGGTACATTTCTTTATTCCAGCCTAGATAATAGCGCCCTACCCCTGCTGATTGCTCGGAAACCCCTTTGTCTGAGCCATAGAGGTTTACGATTACCCCTCTGTAGCCAGCTGGAACCCTGGTTAAATTAGCGGCTATGTTACTCCCACCTATTAAAACTACGCCACCAAGTAGCCCTGCTTGAACTTTATGCTTCAACTTCATTTACTTCTCCCTGTTGTGTTATATTCCAAAACTCTTTATTAGGTTCTCGATTTAAGTAGCCCACTGGGTATTTCTTGTCCTTAACATGAATCATAACGATTTGAGTTTCCCATTTTATGCGGTCATCGTATGAATAAGGCTCAATGGTTATCTGAGTGAATATGGAATCCCAATACTTGGCAACAATTGACACTAATTGTTCAAATGTTTCTATAATCTGAATAGTTTCCATAGACTCATCAAGGCCACCTTTATGAAACCGAAACAACAAATAAGTTTCATTAAGCCAGCGGTAATAAAAATTTTTATTTCTTCGATCATAGCTTTCGGCTATCCTCTCTTGAGTATCTACAAATTCTCTTACCTCAGGCTGCAAGTCTACGCCTCTGAATTGCTCCACCATATCACGGCCTTGTTTGTAGATTTTATAGCAGGATTCTTTGAGGCTCATGCTGCTTTCTCAAAAAGCTGGTCTATAATTGATTTGCATTCAGCTTCCACATAATCAAAAGTTCGGTGAGTTACTTCGCCCCACATTCTTAATTGCTCCATGCTTTTAAAAAATTCTTCACTAAAAATTTCTTTGCCAAAATATTTTTTGGTTAATTCTCGGTCATGGCCATCACCAGAATGAGCGCAATCAAATCCAACCCAAGCATCATTGCAATGAACAGGGAGTAAGTTTTTAGCTCCGTGATCTTCCCCATAAAAGGTTACGCCTCCATGGCATTCTAAATCAGGATAGTAGCTATATTCTCCTGCTCGTTCTTCGTTAAATTTCTGTGTTTCCTCGGGAGTTAAAGCAACGTAACCGCAGCGAGTTCCGTGCGAAGTAAAGGTAATTAAAAATTCACGGTCTTTGTAAACCCCTCCTCCTTCAATCACGCACTCTTTGTGAATGGGTAAAATTTCCTTGTCGCCTTTTAATTTTAATAATTGGGTAATACAGCTCATTCCATAACCTCCCGAATCTTTAATTTTTGTTGCATCTCAATGTTTAAAAGTTTCAAATCCATAAATTCATCTCTAATCTGTTGATTGAGCAATTGCATCTCATAGACTATTTTCTTATTATGCTCATTCTCTTGAATCATCATTTCTATTGCTCGCCAATCTTTTTTGAGATTCCAGGATTTATCCAGTAGCTGTTTAAATTCGTCTACGTGAGTTTTGACAAAGAGCTCAGACCATTTAATCTCTTCCTTGATTTTCTTGGTGTAACCACATAATTGCTTTCTGACTCCTTTGGTTATTTTTTCAACCAGGAAAGGGATTATTTTTGTATCTGTTTGAAATTCGTCCATTAATCTTCTAGCCTCCATATATTACATTTCATACATCCATAAACCTTGATGTCACGCCACGTGCCTCCAGCATGCCACGCAGAATAAATTTTATATTGTTTTTGATGTCGCATTGCGCACCAAATAAGCTTATACCAGCGTGCTTTTTTTAAATGTGACCAGTCATCAGTCCATGCTTTAAGAAGTTTTGCCATATTCACTCCTTAGCCAATTTCTCAACAAGAGTCATATTAAAACCCGTATCGGTATTAGCTGACCCTGTTATAGCTTTTTCAACATCAACCATGAGCTGATTATTCATATAATTATGAAGACACCAAGAAGTCCACATTGCCCGACCTTTAAAAGCTAAATCATCCCCATTGATGTGTTTTAGCAACGATTCAAAGAACTTAATATGCGATTTTAGGCATTTCTTTGCATCGGTTACGCTTTTATCTTCCCTCATTTATTCCTCCGTGATTATTTTAGGGTGCCAGGGCATTTCAAAGTTTTCTCCACATTTTCCACATGGCTCTATAGCATTAATTACATTTTCATAATAATGACCTTGTTGACCAAAATCATCATGTTGTAGCTGAGCATTTAAGAAGTCAGCCATTTGAGCGTGATCTCCTTGTAAAAATAATTTTTCTCTTACATAGTCTTTATGCAGGGCTCTATCCATTCCAAAGAAAAAAGCGCCTCTATCTTCTATTGCTACAAACATTCCCTGACGCGGATTAAAAGTTTTAAAAATAGCGACTCGAAACATGGTGCAATTGCCCAAATCTAAATAATTAAGATAAGGTACATCATAGGCGTCAATTATCTTTTCCCATTTCACTTTTAAATCATCCGACATTCTTAATTTCCTTATTCAAAGTCCAGGAACTTTTTAACTCCCCGTCTGTAATTCGCTCCAGTTTATATTGGGATTGTTCAGGTACAAATCCCCATTGCAGCCAGCGCCCCAGGGAACGGTGAGACATCCCTGTTTCTTTTTGGAATTTGTACTGAGTTCCGTATTTTTTCAAAACTTCGTCCGGTGTCATGGATTACCTCTGTAATTATTTTGCTTGAATATACCAATAATTTTGACGTATGGGAATCATGCCCCTATAATTCATAGGAAAACATTGTGTAAAAAGTTGTTGACATATGGGCAGGCTGACCATAGAATGGAGTCTATTACATAACAGGGGAAACACAATGAATCACAAATACGAAGACGGCGTTTATGACATTACAAACGAGCAGTACCACGCATCAGAGGGCATATCACGCAGCAAATTAATGTTGCTGGATAAAAGCCCCTATCACTTCTGGTATGAAACCATGTCGGGCCTCGCAGTTAAAACAGAAGCAACGCCAGCAATGAACATCGGATCAGCCTTTCACACTATGTTATTAGAGCCCGCAAAATTCCAGATGGAATTCGCCGTAATGCCTAACCTTGATAGAAGGACTAAAGGAGGCAAAGAGATGTACGAAGAATTCCTAATCCATGCCGAAGGTAAAATCATTCTTACGATTGACCAATTTTCCAAGGTCAGCAAAATGGTTGACCTAATCAGTAAGCATGAGATTGTCACAACTCTTTTAGATGAGGCGGTTTATGAGCAATCCATCTACTGGACTGATAAAGAAACAGGGCTTCAATTTAAAACAAGGCCTGATATTTGGTCTTCAAAGATGGTTGTAGATTTAAAAACCACAAATAACGCAAGTGCTTATAGCTTTATGAGAAGTGCTTTAGAGTATGGGTATTATCTTCAAGCTGGTATGGCACACGAAGCATGTAAAGCTTTAGATAAACCATTTGATATGTTCGTAATTTTAGCTTGTGAAAAAGAAGAGCCCCATGTTCCAGCAATCTATATTATGAAAGATGAGGCTTTACAGTTCGGAATAGACCAATTTACCAATTACAAAAGAAAATTGAAAAAATGTATGGATGAGAATAAATGGGAAGGTTATCTTGTACAGGAACTAGCTGTACCTAAATACGCAACAATTGAAGAGGAGAAAGCAGCGTGAGTAATATGTCAACCACAGAGCGAAAAAATTTGATGCTTACTAATCAGAAAACAGTAGGCGATTTGTTGGAGAAAATGAAAGGTGAGATTGCTCGCTGCTTACCAAAGCATTTAACACCAGAACGCATGACCAGAATTGCACTGACTGAGCTTAGGAAAACGCCTAAGCTCCAGGAGTGCGACCCTATGAGCTTTATTGCTGCGATTATGCAAGCCTCTCAATTAGGTCTTGAACCTGGGATTATGGGGTCTTGTTACTTAATTCCCTTTAATAACAATAATACGGGCAAAGTAGAATGCACCTTTATGCCTGGTTATAGAGGCTTCCTGGATTTGGCCAGACGTTCAGGACAAATTGTTTCTCTAGTTTCTAGGGCAGTTTATGAGAATGATGTGTTTTCCTATGAGTTCGGATTGAAAGAGGACTTAATTCACAAGCCAGCCATGAACGAAAGAGGGGAGCTGATAGCGGTTTATGCTGTGGCTATTCTTAAAGACGGAGGACACCAATTTGATGTAATGAGCAAGAAAGATGTTGACCTAATCCGCAATCAATCCAAGTCTAAAAATAATGGTCCTTGGGTCACGCATTATGAAGAAATGGCTAAGAAAACCGTTTTGCGTAAACTCTTTAAATGGCTTCCTTGTTCTGTTGAAATGCAAAGGGCTGTTTCCCTGGATGAGCTACAAGAGGCAGGAATTCAAGACATCAAGGTTGCTGCAAGCGAAACGTTCGACATGGATTTTATAGACCATGAAACGGGTGAAATTCCTAATCAAAAGCCCTCCAGACAGCATGATGCTTTAATGGATAAGCTAAAGTCAGCTAAAGGCAAAAACGATGAGGATGTTGTTGAGACAGGGGAGCTTGCAACAGAAAAGCAGCTAAAAGAGATTGCGGCACTTGTTGCGGTTAAGGACTTTAAGCCCGCAAGATTCTTAGATGCTCTTAAACATTATGGAGTTTCAGAAAACGGCACCGTGAAAGATTTAACCATGGTTCAGGCTCAAGATTTTATTTCTATATTGGATAAGGAGCCAGACCAGTAATGAATGATTTTACGAAAGAAGAGCTAGAGAAAATATTTTACTATGTTGATATTACTTCTCACATTCAAGATGATGATGAACAAATATTGCTTAATAAAATCCAATTCTTGATTGATAACTATTGCGATCACGTATGGACTGATGGAAGCGGAAATAATCTGTTTTGCAGTAAGTGTCATGCTCCTGGGGTCAAGAGATGAAAAAAACAGAAGAACAGCTAATCCTTGAAACAGTAGGGCAAAAGTGGTTCTTTGAATTTACGATGCCTGATGGATCAAAAAACGGAGGAATCGCAAATCATCATCATGCGATTACTTTTATAATAAATAAAATCAGGGAAATGGGCGGTAAAAACCTGGTGATTACTGATAAGACAATTTTCTTTTTTGATGGGGATGAGGATTAATGATTTATTTGCCAATTGATATACAGTTGCGAATGATTAGAGAAGACTTGGAGTACGTTATGTCTCATATTTGCAATCATTATCCCAAAATGTCATGGCCTTGTTGCCCTGATTGTGGCGATGAATCTTGCTTTCAATATTCTAAATGTATGAAAAAATGCCTGGATTGTGAATTCGCAAGGGGACTGGGCTTAGGACTTAGTACTTGTAATAAACATGCTCCAGAAATGAATATGATGATTAGTTTTCCAATATAGAATTTAATATAAGATAAGGATATCTTTTGAAACAGTTACGACCATATCAGCAGGATGCTGTGAGGGAGTGCTGGCAAGCATTAGTAGCTAATGATGAGCCCGTCTTATTGATGGCAAGTGTTGGCGCTGGTAAAAGCTTAATGCTTGCTACAATCCTCTTACGCATGGAAAAATTAGGGAAGCGGGCTTTGTGTTTAGTAAATAATGCCGAGCTTGTGAGGAACAACTGTGCAACATTCATAGAACAGGGGGGAACTGGGTCTATTTATTGCGCAGCTCTAGGAGAAAAAGACGACAGAGCGCCAGTAGTATTTGGCACACCTAAATCAATTTTAAATGGAATTAATAAAAATGATCGAATTTCACAAATTAGATTTAATATCATCCTCGTGGATGAGGCTCATGCTATCAATTATAGTGATCATAGTACTGTCTTCATGCGTATACTTAGGCACTTTAAGCAAGAGTATTCCGACATGCGCGTGCTTGGAGCAACAGGCACAAACTTCCGCTTTAAAGGAACGGAAATTGTCGGAGATAATTGTCTGTTCAAGACCCAAGTCGGCAACATCACAACTGACCGATTAATCAAAGAAAAATACCTACTAAGCCCTGATTTTAAAATTGACCCAGGTTTAGTTATAGACTTCTCAAAGGTTAAGATTAAGAGCAACGGGAAGTTTGATCCAAAAGACCTAGCTTTAGTGGTCAGCCAGAATGCCCGCTTAACAGAGCTTATCTGTAAGCAGCTCATTCATATCATGGAAACCCAGGCCAGATTTGGTGTGTTTATCTTTGCGACTACCCGAAAACATGCCGATGAGATTTTGAGTCACCTCCCCGCGACACAAAGCGCTTTGATTCTCGGCGATACGCCTCAACACGAACGAACAAGGATTTTAGATGCAGCCCGCGAAGGTAGAATCAAGTATCTTGTTAATATTGCTATTATTAGTGTGGGCGTTGATGTTCCTGCTTTTGACACTCTCGCCTACCTACGACCCACAGAAAGCCTTGTTTTGCTTGTTCAAACCCTGGGAAGGGTCTTGCGACTTTCGCCGAATACCAATAAAACCGAAGCTCTAGTCTTAGACTTTGCGGGTAATATTGAACGCCATAGTCACTGGGATGATCCCATTCTATTAAAAGCCGTTATGCAAACTCTAGATGAAGACAAGCCACGGGATATCAAATGCCCTGCTTGCTTTACTATGAATACTCAGACTGCTAGGCGCTGTGTAGGTTACACCGGAAATAAGCGCTGTGATTATTACTTCGAGTTCAAAGAATGCAGCAATCCCAAATGCCAAAGCCAGAATGACATATCCGCTAGACATTGTAAGGACTGCGGTACTGAGCTTATTGACCCAAATAAAAAATTGAGCATGCCAAATGAAGCTCAAATGCTGAGAGAATTTGAAGTAATTGAGGCTAAATATGCCATATCCGATTCCAAAACAGGATTTCGAGTAAATAGCATGTACAAGTGCAGGGATAAGAAAGGAGGAATAGCTGTATTTTATGAGAATTACACGCCCATTTCTCAGAAGGCAAAGAATGTCTTCTACGGAAACTTCATTAAAAAGCATTGCGATAAACCAAGCCAGTGGTATCTCCATTTGGATGTGCGGGAAAAGATGCAAGAGATGCTTCAAAGCGCTCACACTCCGACTCACTTGATGCTGTCTTATGATAATAAAGGGTATCGAATTAAAAGGAAAATTTTTGACATACAACAGGGAGCGTTAAATGATGAAGTTTCAAATCAGCAAATGGCATGCGTTTAGAACTGAGGCTCAGATTTTAGGAAATATTCTGGCGACATTTAAAGATTCAAATGGCACAATAAATTTCGATAAAGAGGAAATAAAGTGCTTTTTGGATGATATTAATGTCGTATTGAAGCGCGCCAATAAATATTTAAACAAATGCGGGTTGACACAAAAGCCTGGTTTATGGAAATATAACCCAGAGGATCCAACAACCCAAGCTTCCAGCGTCGCTTTTCAGTATAAGCACAAAATGAGTAAGCAACAAATTAAGGCTTATGGTAAGGATTTCATGAAGGAGCCTTTACCCGTAGCTAAAGAAGAGAAGAGTTAAAAGAATTATGGCTAACGATACTATTGAGGTAAGGCTATGGGAACTAGCGAGCTAGCATACGCCCCAGGGCAATGGGAAAATAAGCCACCATTTTATGGCAGTCCTAGAGTATAGGTTAAGGTTAGGGTGAAATCCCGACTCCGAGCTTTGGTGCAACTCCAAACTAGCTGCCCCCATTTCCCTAAAAGATTCCTGTACAAATTAAATACTAAAAACACTTCAAAACAAGGCATAAATTTCACTAAGTCTGATTATCTATATTATCAGACCCTAATAATCAGACTAAAAAAGGCAGCGATTAACGACTGCCTTAGCTGTTTTTACCATGGGTAAATCAGATAATAAAATCTTATTCCTCTTCACCCGAATTGTCTAATTCTTCATCAAGCTCAATGAAGTCCTCAGAAAATTCATCATTTTGATCACAAATTTCCTCAGTAACCTCACAATCCTCAGATTTCTTAGCTTTACTCTTTTTAACAGGCTTCTTAAAGGAGAGTTTGAATAGGTCTTGAGATAGGTCATCCGTATAAAGGCAATCACCAATATAATGAATGCCACGAAAAAGGCTCTCAATGCGCTCCTCAAGTCGTTTGAACTCTCGATAGATTTTGCTTTGGTTGTCTAGGGAAATCCCTTCTACAGGGTCATATTTATCTTTTTTGATTGCCACTAAGGTTTCAGCTGTAATACCAAAGGCTTTCATGATGTCTGAATCAGATGCCTTTTTCTTGAGATACCTATGAATTTTTTGCAGCTCATCAATTCCTGGCTGCTGATTGAAATTATCGCCAATCTGCTGCTCTCGCCACTTAGAGGCAACAATTACAGGCTTATGCTCTGTAGGTTTCCAACTATCAAGAGTGCTTCTCTCTTTATCACTACCGTCAATTGAGCATGGGTCGAACTCGTAACTTCCTTCTGACATAATAACGCTCCCTGTTATAAATCATTTATCGCCTTAATCTTTTTGTGCTGCATAGGAGTCAAGCCATCTTCAACAAATTGCCTAAATTCTTTTGCATCCATTTTTTTGTACTTATTTGCAACCGTTGGACAGCTCCTTAATTTGTCCAAAAAAGTTTCTATATCGGGTATCACAAAAGAATCATACCCATCGTCATTAATAAAAGTGACTCGTAAGCTATCCATATCAACATCCTTTGTCTAAGTAGGCCAAAATAACTTCCTTGGCAGCTTCTTCTCCCCATACGGCTATAGCCTCATAGCCCCTTGCAATTTTGCGTTGCAGAAATTTCACTTGCTCCGGTGAGAGTTTCCCCTTACCGACTTTTAGCTCAATCCATAAGCCAGATTTGCCCGATACAGGCAAAGCCAGGAAAAAATCTGCAACACCTTTTTTAACGCCCATTCTTTTTAGGGTTCGGCCTTCCTTATAACTACACTTTCGTTCATTGGCAAAGTGGTGAAAATCTTCTGCCAACTCTGGAAACTTATAATGGAACCAATTCACTACATTGATGTGGTCTACCTGCTCCGCTTTTAAGCTCATCCTTAAGCTCCCGAACTTGTTCCCTAAGTTCATCCAGCGCACGGCTCACCGCTCTATTTTCGTCTACTTGTCGATGATAATGCTCCCAAAGCAATTCAAATCGTTCTTCATTGGTCATTTACCTTCTCTAATCATGACAGCTATATCATTTGCACGGCTCTGAACCTCTTTAGCCCAAGCACTGTTTAATGCAGCTTGAGCGGCGCCTAAATAGTCATAGCAACGCAGGCAATGAATCATGTCTTTAAATTCGAGTAATTTAGTAATACCGAGATTGAAGTTCATATTGATTAAGGCATTTTTAACGCCTTGAGGCTGATTGACATACCAGGCTTGTTCCTCTAACTCTGAAACCGCTTGCTTGAAATCATTTTGAAACATGAGCTCCGCTTCATCAACGCTTATCCCATCTTCAAGATTTCGACCCCATCCCACTGTGCAATGCCCGTTTGTGTCAATGTAGGTATGAAGCTCTAGCTTCTCATAGCCCTTAATCCACTGCTGTAAATCCTGCATAGCAAATATCCTCCTGATAAATGAACAAGTGATTTAAAAATAATTTTAGGAATAGAAAATAAAACCTGAGGGGGCTGATTCATCCTGAATTCCCCCACAGGCACAGAGAAAGCTATCCTTAGCTTGTTCATCTACTTCCTTATTACGCGGGTGTAACAACTCTGTAACGCACGTACAATGTAGCAGTACTATCCCCAGTTGCAAAATCTGCTGTTTGGTTGGATAAGTACACAGCGGTATTTAATGAAGCTGTTTTAGTAACGTTTAATGTTCCAGCAACCCCACCGTTAGACAAGAACCCACTTGCAGCAACGCCATTTAATGAGGCAGCCGCTAGTGTTCCAGAAGCGACAGGGCCAGCACCATGAACGGTATTACCATACTGAGCAGCAAGCACGCCACCAGCGGTATACTGAGTGGTTCCGAAAGCGATATCCCAAAGAATGCTGTCGATGACGATAAGGTTTCCTGCTCCTGGGGCTGCTACCAATAAAACAGGCGTATCATATAAAGCTTTGATTTGCGCAGCTGTCAAAGTTACTGTTGCAGAAGCACCTACATCTAAGGCCAATTGCGCATAGTCAACCGCGTTATTCGCAATTTTAGAGCCAGAGATGGCGCCAGCAGCAATAGTCAGTACCCCTGTATTACTTATGGTAGCATCTCCTGACATAGCTCTAGCAGTCGCTACGTTTGAAGCATTACCAACAATAATGTCACCAGAAGGAAGGGTATTGGATATACCTCCGTTAGCAGCAAGAGCGACAAAAGCGTCAGTAGTTGCATCATAGGTGAACCATCCTATTAAATCAGTTGCATAGAAAATTAAGACAATATCTTCAGTTTCCCATTGCCATACGCCATTGTTAAGTGCCTCAACGGCTGCTAATTGAGTAGAAAAATAGGCTGCTGTGGTAATTGTGGCTAAATTGTCGGTTGTGACAATCCCCACAATATTGGGGAAAAGATTAAATTCCCTTTTAATCGAAGTAATCATTAAATTATCTCCTTATAATTAATGTTTATCGGGTTTGGTGTTTGAGCCTCTCTCTTCTGATTCGGTCTATATCATCCATTCCCAAATATCCTGGTTGTTCTGCAAAAGCATCAGTTGGATAACAATAATCGCCCGCTTTCTCAGCTTCCCGAATATCTTTATCCTTGCTGCCATGCCGAGACATACGCTCGCCGTCCTTATCTGTTCGATTCACTGGCTTCTCGTAATACCTCATGGTTGTCTCCTAGTAACGACAGTCCTTCTTCTCGGACTTGCGCTCTTTCTTTTTATCCATTTTGCGTTCTTTCTTTTCCATTTCTTTCATGGGCTTTTTATCTTTTTTCATTTGGAGCCTCCACTGGCTGTCTAAGTGCAATTTTGCTGTTCACCCATGAAACTACGGAATTCACAGCGGCCGTTACTTCATCAACAAAAGCGGTTTGTAATTCGGGTTCGTGTTTTACAAATTCAGCTTCTAAAGCTTCAATTAGTTGTTTGGTTACAAAGGTAGAGAGTAAGCTCATCGTTTTTTTCCTTTTGGTTCGCCTCTATGCAGGATTTTATCGGCCTTAGCATCAATTTTAGATTTTGCTGATTCGGATAATTTACCCTTATGCTCCATCTCAGAAGCCCTACTTTTTGCTGCTCGAGCATGGTTCTTATCATTCATAGGATATTTACGTTCACCAGGAAGACCAAATTCAGACTTAGGAATCGCATTCCTCTTCTTCGCTGTTAATTTTGCCATCAATAACCTCCAAATATGATATTAATTTTTTTAAAAGCTCAATATCATCATATACCAATCCTAAAGTTTTATTGCATCTATCACAAATCCAACCTCTAAAATGACCTCTAACATGACAATGATCAAAAACTGTCATTTCAAATTTATTACAAATGTCACACTTATCAGCTCTTGGGCGACCTGCTATTTCCCACATCTTAGCTTCACGCCTTATTTTAAAATGTTCATTCCTAATTTTCTGAGCATCAGGGTCATTCTTTCTGCGAATTGCTTGCCTTAACCTATCTTTTTCTCTAATCAATTCTAAATTTTTTTCTCTATATTTTTCTTTTGCTTTTTTATTAGTTTCTGGATGCTTAGCCCTATATCTTTGTGCTTGCTCAGCCACCTTTTCAGGATTATTTTTACGCCACTCTTTAACTTTTTCATATGTTGTCATTTTATATTCCCCCTAATTAAAAGAGGGAATTATATCATATGCTAGACTTATGCGGCATCGGGTATTGACTCATCTTCATCAGGCAATTTTTGTTCTTTAAGGGCTTCATCTTCGTGCTTTTTAATCATTAAATCACAGGCAAAAATAGCACCTATTAATTGATTTAAATTATTTTGGGCAAAATCTTTTTGCTGAACGAACTGGGCACGTTGTTGTTTGAATTGGTCTAAAAGGCTTACTTGAGGCTCTTCTTTATTTTCATCTGACATCTAAATTACTCCCTGTAAATTAAATTGTGTGAAAGTACTCCATTACATTACCAAATTAACTTGGTTCCGTCATCTCATAACCTAAAACATAAATACTTAATTTTGCGCCACCAATTGTTTTATATTGCAACTTGATGTCTGAGCTTACCCGCATTGTTAGGCATAATCTATCCTGAAGGTCATTTGGAGCTGCGGAGCCCACAATTAATCCCGTCGCTTGGCCGCCAAAACTGCGTAGATAAGCAGACCCAGCAGTACCGCTGGCGGAAGTAATGCATTGGACATAAGCCATTCTAGCATTGTCCGGTATAAATCCTGAAAGTGAGACATCTGTAAATACACTTGAGGCTCCTTGATTTAATACGCTGTAAACTCCGCTTGTTTCAGCATCAGTTAATCTTATGATAGGCATAGGCCATGCTGATAGATGAAAATCCGGTATTCCATCCCGATTTGAATTATAGACAAATCCAAAGCGTAATTTTCTATAAAGCGTAAATCCTGGGGGAACTATCACGCCTCCATAAATAATTGAATTGGATATGACGGCACCTACTTCACCAGTGGTTTCATTTTTGACTATATAGACAAAATAGCCTCCTCCATTTTCTGGCACGCTGGTATCTAATCCATTAAGGCCATTTCGGGTCATGTCCAAAGTTAATATTGAAGTTAATTGGGCAAAGGAATTTCCATCAGAACTTGCGCACCAACCAGGATTAATTAATAGTTGGTTGGTTGATAATTTATCGGGTTCAAATCCAGAGAGCGCTAAAAGCATTGGGGTAGTTGGTGATATCATGACCAAATCTCCTGAGGTAGTGTAGGAATAACAGAATTTAACTGGGGATTTTGTACAATGGCTCTTAATTGAGCCCTGTAGTTTGTCCAGTCTGATTTATTAGTCAATGCTACATCTCCCAGCATAGTCCAGTCACTTGATGCCAATAGGCTTGATGCATTCAGTTTAATGGCTGCAATCTTTTGTTCATCTGTTAGAACCACGGGCGCTTCTAATTGTGCTTTCGTTGTATTCCACAAAGCCAAAGCTTGATTTGCCCAATCTGGAAGCGATTGAATTAATTCATCACTTTGACCTACTCGCTCAATTCTTCCGTTGTCTGTAGTCCATTGAAGTGCGTGAACATCAGATGGCACAAAGCTTAAATCAAGTCCTACAATGGCAATACCATCCACATAGACAGCATTATCAGCTAGAGCAATCGTTAATTTATTCATTACCAATCCTTTTAATATTAGAAGCGAGCATCAATAAGTCTTGAGAAGATTCATTTGCCTTGACCATCTCATTCCTAAATGATTCAACCGCTGCACCTGTTTGCCTTTGCATTTGAGAATTTTCAATCAAAAGCATAGGAATCCAGGCTACAGCGCACGCAAACTCATCGACTTCTTGATTTGATTGCGGGTTTTTACCTCTTATGTGCGTAAACCATGCGCAATCAAATTTCTTACATGGTTCAAAATTATTAATAGGGCAATTATCCTTAATTTCTATTTTCATCTAAATCCTAATTTTTTGTGGCCTGTATTACGTCAACATACTGCACAGCCATATTAATAGCTGTACCTGTAAAGGTATGAGTATGTGAACCTCCTCCTCCTGTTGAGCCTGTGTTATTCGATGGCGTGGCTTGAACCGTAACAGACGATCCAGAGCCTACAGCTTGTCCACCGCTGGTACCACCTGTATGCGCATGGCTTGGTATATCGGCAATCATCAAGGTATATCCAGAGTTGGTACCTGACACTGATTGTGAAGCAAAAGCAGTGGTAAATGCAACCGATCCTCCTGTGCCTGCCGTTCCAGTAACAAGGCGCAAGGCTGAGTTATCATTAGTCACTACCTTAGTCCATCCAGTCGGGGCTGCTGTTTGTACAAAAAGCATTGCAGTTCCACTAGGGAAAGCGCCGCTTCCCGCAGGAGTAGTCCAAGTGCCTGCACCACTCCAATAAGTAGTCGAAGTCGCGCCCGTTCCGCTGTTTAAATTCGTTACAGGTAAGTTTCCGGTAACGCCAGTACTCAAAGGCAATCCTGTGGCATTCGTCAATGTTCCAGAGCTTGGAGTTCCTAAAGCACCATTGAATGTGACAAAAGCCCCAGCTGAGCCCACGTTGATTGCCAGTGCTGTAGCAACACCCGTGCCTAGTCCAGTTAACCCAGAAATTGGCAATCCAGTGGCGTTGGTCAGAGTCAAAGAGGCTGGCGTTCCCATTGCTAAGCCATTTGGTAAAGTCGTGCTGATACTTGGTACGCTTCCCGCAGACGTCACTAGAACCCCTGAGGCAGCCGTTGCAAGTCCAGAGACCGCAGTACCGCTTGCAGCATACCAAGCAAGCTGATTTATTAATCCGCTATTTACTGTACCGCTTCCGGCTCCTGGAGGGGTAGTCCATGTACCATTTCCACTCCAGTAAGTCGTAGCACTCGCACCAGTGCCAGAATTTAAATTGGTTACGGGTAAATTACCTGTAAAACTTACCGTAATAGAGCCGCTGGCATTGGCAACCAAGATATTTTGTCCTGAGGCTATAGCTCCAGCTACAGGGTCTCCGGAGGTCGTACCAATTAATACTTGACCCGCTCCAAGTACAATTGAAGAGAGCTGAGTTACCCCCTCTCCAATTAGAACGCCATGGGCTGTTAATCCGCTAAGAGTCATGTTTACAAACGTTGGCGTGCTACCTGGTGCAATGTCTTGAGGCAAAGATAATGTTATTGCCCCAGTTGTAGGCACTCCTGGGACACCATTTACCAGAACCTGATTTACCGTTCCTGTCGCACTTGTCACCGAGGCAGTATGTAAACCATCTGCATAGGTTTTATTAACCAGGTCAGTTCCAGCCACAGGTGCAGCCACCACAGAGCCCGCAGTCAATGCGGCAGTGGATGAGGTTATTGTAGCTCCAGGAATGTTTAGCCCAGTTGGTAACGTGGTGCTTAATGAAGGCACTGAGCTTGGACTTGTCACCAAGACCGAGTTAGCAGCTGCAAGCAATGGCGATACGGCCGTTCCAGCAGAAGCATAATAAGCTAAGTCATTGGTTGACCCTGGGTTAACGGTACCTGTACCGCTTCCTGATAATTGAACCCAGCTTGAAGAAAACGTATCAAAATACTCATAAACCAAAGTATCAGTATTAAAACGCAATCTCCCATCAATTGCAGGACTTGGCACAGGGCGTGAAGCGGTTGAGCCAGGTGCTAAAAACGTCCAGGGATTAGAAAAAAGAACGTTCGCTCCTGCCAATAATCCAGGCGTCAAGTCACCAGGTGCTAAATCGCCACCTGCATTCATCTGACTAAATTTTATAGTATTTACCATCACGAATCCTTGTGTTGGTTTTAATTAACTACCTTGTATTTGTCTTAAAGAAACGCCTATATAGCCACCAGTACTGTCAGGAGTGATAAAGGACAATGTATCTCCTCCTCTGACATAGCGCTTTTTAGGTCTCATTTCATTATAAGGCTGTGAAGTATTGGCCCCTCCTCCTGGTGCAGTTGCCGCAGAATTAAGGCATACAAATACATTCGAAGTTGCGTTATAACCAAATGTAGCTTGATAATATTGTTCTGGAGTACCTGGGATTGTCCATGATTGAGCCGTATTAGCGGCTAAACCAAATTGTTTACAGGTATCACTAAAAGGCACAGTTTCTTGGTAATTCGAATTATATAAAGTGGTCATTCTTAGACTCCTAGTCTTGTATCAGCGGTATAGTGAAATGAGATAAATGCATCAGTCGTATTCGTTACGGTTCCACCAGGGTTAAAGATGAAAGAAGGCGCGACCGTTAAAAATTGAAGTCCTGAATTTCCCCCATTTTGCGCATTCCATCCCAAAGTAAAACTAATTGCAGAGGCAGCAATTTGAGCCCCACCATCTCGGATAATGATGTCACAATTCCCTAAGGTACCTCCTGAGGTATAAATATTTGTGTTTATAGAATTGGAGCGTTTATTTTGTTTGAACTGGAGGCTAAATGATAAAGGGAAGACCTGTATTGTTGGGCCGCCAGCTTGTACCGCACGACAATGAGCTATTACAGCACCGCCAGCACTGCTTGCAGTAGGCAAAGTGTATAGGTTTTTAGAAGTCTCATAATAATACTGAGAACGCCTTAAAGTTTCATCAAAGCTTAAAATGCTTGAGTCAATTGCAAACTGATTAGGAACTAAAGAAATGCGATTAAAGAACAAGCTATCAGCAGTCGATGCGTTACTTATAGGGTCTATTGTGTAAAGAACAATTCCTAAAGTCATAGTGCTTGTTGAAGGAACCACGGAAGCTATAGACATTCCTTCGAATGGAAAAATTTGGGTAGTTGATCCAAATGTATAAACAGGGTCATTTCTTGGAACAACCGCATTCCATCCAGCAGAAAATACCGGGTCTCCAGAACCAACCCATGAAGATATTGGCTCAGTTCCACTAATTGAAGAGGGTAAAGTTGTTCGCCAAATCAATCTCATTTTAAAGCGGCAAGTGGTTCCATGAGTGGTTGAGATACTCGCTTTAACCAGAGAAGATAAAATAGTTCCCCAAATATCTGCCACAGTAAAAGGGTCAATGTACTGAATCATAGCAAAACGAGTACTTGAACCCAGCGCTTGAACCTGAAAAGCAAAGTCCTTAGAAGCGGAAGCCATTCCCACCGTTACTTCACTTGCGCCTTCTTGCTGAT
>Ga0210389_10000484_pt1 | contig 36974 bp, 38 predicted proteins | sample IncBWH28OmetaG_FD_160127 | JGI IMG/M metagenome (GOLD analysis project Ga0210389, IMG submission 160127) | Forest soil microbial communities from Barre Woods Harvard Forest LTER site, Petersham, Massachusetts, United States - Inc-BW-H-28-O ... | reverse complement strand
CGGCGGACTCGACCCGGTAGCCCTTGGCGCCGAAGCTCTCCGCGTACGCCACGAAGTCCGGGTTGCCGAACCGGGTGTCGACGTTGTGCCCGATCTCCAGGTCCATCTTCCAGCTGATCAGCCCGTACGCGTCGTCGACCCAGATCAGGATCACCATCGGCAGCCGCAGCCGCAGCGCCGTCTCGATCTCCTGGGAGTTCATCAGGAACGCCCCGTCGCCCGTCGCGACCAGCACCCTCGCCTCCGGCCGGGCGATCTTCGCGCCGATCGCGCCGGGCACCGTCCACGCCATCGTCGACAGCCCGTTGGAGATCAGGCACGTGTTCGGCGCGTACGTCGGGTACAGCCGCGCCATCCACATCTTCAGCGCCCCGGTGTCGACCAGGACGATATCCTCCCGGCCCAGCGCCGCCCGCGTGTCGGCCACGATCCGGGCCGGCGCCAGCGGGAACCGCTCATCCGCGCTCCCCCGGGCCAGCTCGCCGGCCAGCAGGTTCCTGATCCGCTCCCCGCCGGTCGCCGGCGCCCCCGTGCGCCAGACCGCCGCCGCCAGGGCGTCCAGGCTGCGGCTGATGTCGGCGTTCAGCCCGACGGCGACGTCGTAGCGGGCGTCCACCTCCGCCGGGAACCGGTGCACGTGGATGATCTTCGTCTCCCCGCCCGGGTTGACCCGGACCGGGTTGAACTCCTGCAGCTCATAACCGACCGCGACGATCACGTCGGCGGTGTCGAACCCGAAGTTCACGTAATCGTGCCGCATGAACCCGACCGTCCCCAGCGCCAGCGGGTGATCATCGGGAAACACCCCCTTGCCGTGGAACGTGGTCGCCACCGGGATGTTCAGCGCCTGCGCGAAGCGGATCAGCGCGGCGCTCGCGTCCGCCCGGGCAGCGCCGTGCCCGGCCAGCACGACCGGGTTACGCGCGTCCCGCAAAATCTGCGCGGCCCGGCTGACCTGCTCGGCCGACGGGTCATCCGCCCGGGGAATGTTCACCCGCAGCGGCCGCAGGTCCGGCGACGCCGGCGCCTCCTCGACATCCTCCGGAACCGCCAGGTAGACAGCGCCGGGCCGTTCGGTCTGCGCGAGCTTGAACGCCTTGCGGATCATCTCCGGCGCGGCGCCCGGGGTCGCCATCAGCGCCGACCACTTCGTCACCGGGGCGAACATCGGGACCAGGTCGACGCCCTGGTGCGACTCCTTGTAGCTGCGCGCCATCCCCACCTGCGCCGACAGCGCCACCACCGGCGTCGAGTTCGTCGTCGCGTCCGCCACGCCCAGCAGCAGGTTGATCGCGCCCGGCCCCAGCGTCGCCGAGCACACCCCCGCCTTCCCCGTCAGCCGCCCGTAGGTCTCGGCCATGAAAGAAGCGCCCTGCTCGTGCCGGGTCAGCACGTACTCGACCGACGACTTCGACAGCGCCTCGATCAGCCGGATGTTCTCCTCCCCCGGAATCCCGAAGACGTGCGTCACGCCCTCGTTCTCCAGGCACTCAACAATCAGTTCCGCGGTAGTATGCGCCTCTTCAGCCATGACTACCAGGGTAATGAGGTACTGGCCAGTACTCGGCCGCACGCCCGTAACCTGGGCGTACAGGTGACGACAATCACGTCGTAACGGGCGGCCTGCTGCCAGGGGCAGCCGGATCGCTCGGGTGCGGCGTCAGCGGCGTGGTCTGCGTCGTCACGTATGGATACAGCGGCAGCGCCTCGACGATCGCCCGCATCTCCGCCGCGCTGGCCGCCCGCCACAGGCCGAGCGCGGGCGCCACGCCGTTGTCGGCGGGCAGCTGCCACAGCCGTATCAGTTGTCCCCGCGCGCCCAGCTCACGGGCACGCTCCGCCTCACGCGCCTTGACGTCGGCGATCTCCGTGGCCGGGGTGCCCGCGGGGGCCGAGGGGGTGAACGTGACGAAAAACTCCGCGGCCGCCTCGCCACCCGGCGGCCGTGCGCCGGGCGACGCGGAGGGAGCCGGGTCGTTATGGTGAGTGGTCAGCTCTTGAATGTCATCGTGCCGCCACACCCGCAACGGCATGCTCGCCAGGACCCGTTCGAGGCCCGCCCGGTCGGCGGCGGCGAACAGCCCGAGCGTCCGCCACTCGCCCGGCGCGAGCGGTGGCCGCCACAGCCGGAGCACGTGCCGCCGCGCGGCCAGTTCGCGCGTGTTCGCGGCCTCGCGGGCCCGCACATCATCGACCTCCGCGGCCGGCGTCCCGTCCGGCACGCGGGTCGTCATGCTGACAAGGTACTCCACCACTTCAGTATCCCCCGGTCACGCCAGGGCGGTGACGACGGCGACCAGCCGGCTGAACAGGCGTGCCGCGGGACGGTACACCCAGGCTTCCACGGAGGATTGCCGCCGCTGGTCACGGGCAAGCCGACCATGAACGCTTCGAGAGGAGCCAGCATGGCTACCGACAAACAGAAAGAAGCCGCCCGGCGCAACATCGGCAAGGCCCGGGAGGCGCAAAGCGCGCGAGCGCACGGGAAGGACGTGCCCCGCCGCGACGAGGGCATGAGCACCGCGGACAAGGACAAGCTGGACGACCAGCGGTTCGCCTTCCCCGCCGAACGCAAGGAGCCGCTGACCGACGCCAGGCACGTGCGCAACGCGATCGCGCGTTTCGACCAGGTCGAAGGTGTCAGTGACGCGGAGCGGGACAAGGCCTGGGAACGTATCCTGTCGGCCGCGAAGCGCTTCGATGTCGAGGTATCCGAATCCGACTGGCGGGACCTGGCGAACGGCGGCAACGACCGCAAGGCGTAGGCCCGCCGATCACCGCGGGCAAGCGGCACGGGTACTTCGGCTTTCACGGGTCGCTTGTGTCACGGGGCCGTTCGCGACCCACGAGAGCGGCTTACCCACCCGGATATATCGTTTTATATCCGGCACCGAATAACCCCGGCCACGCCTCCGCTGACACCAATTCCATGATCAAGGGTCGCCGATGCCATATATCGGAATCTATGACCCGTGATCAAGAAACACATACCCCAGCAGGGGTATCCCGAAATGAGCTGTTAGATATGATATTTCAGGATAATCGGGGCTCGCTTGGCGCGGCCAATTGGTGCTTGGGCGCGTTTGACCCATGAAACGAGTCCGCGGCAGGCAGAGCCACCCCCTACCGGTCCGGCCAGAGGCTGGAGAGGTTGACGACGATGCCTTCCTGGCTACTGCGCGCGATCACGACGACGGCTTCGGTCGAGCCCGGGTTCTCCTCGCGATGCGGAACATAGGGCGGGACGAAGATGTAGTCGCCCGGCCTCGTCTCCAGACGGACCTCCGCGTCACCCTCGGCGAAAACGAACGCCGGCGTTCCGGATACAACATAGATAGCCGTCTCCGCCTCGCCGTGATGATGGTCCGCGGACTTCGCGCCCGGCGCCACGTGCGTCTGCCCCATCCACAGCTTCGCCGAGCCCGCGCTCTTGCCGGAGATGGCCTCGAACCTGCTCATCCCGGTGGTCTGTCCCGTGTCCCCGCTCACTTCCCCCGCGCGCACGTGGGTCAGCGGCCGGTGCCAGGCGTCATCCCTCGTCATGACCCTCAGCTTAATAGTGACCAGCGTAACTGGAACATTTCGACAACGATCCCGTCGTTATCTTGCCTCCGGCTGCGAACCAATCAAGAATCACCTGCGTTCCCATGTTGGGAGCGCCCCCGGAAAATCGGGGACAAACGGGAGGTTAGACGTGAGTAGTCCTTACAGCCCTTATCCGCAGGGCGACGGCCCGCAGGGCGGCGATCAGTACGGCGGATACGGTCAGCCTCCATACCAGCCGTACCCACAGGGGGGCGGCGGCTGGGAGCCAGGCACGCAGCAGGGCTACCTGCAGGGCGGCCCGGTCGGCTTCGGCGAGGCGATCTCGCTGGGCCTGAAGAACGCCTTCACCTTCAACGGCCGCGCCTCGCGGTCCGCGTTCTGGTGGTTCACGCTGTTCGTGTTCATCATCGCTGTGGTGCTCGACATCATCGGGACCGCGGCCAAGGTCAGCGCCCTGTCCATCGTGGTCGAGATCGTGGTCGCGGTGATCACCATCGCCCTGCAGGTCCGGCGTCTGCACGACACCAACCGATCCGGGTTCTGGTGGTTCATCGGCCTGATCCCGATCGTGGGCGGCATCGTCCTGCTCGTGTTCGACTGCCTGCCCGGCACCCCCGGGCCGAACCGGTTCGGCTGACCGGTCAATGCTCGAATAGGACGCTGACCGACTGGCCGTCATGGGTCCTGCGGATGGCCTCGGCGAGGGCCGGGGCCACCGACAGGACCGTGAGCTTCGGGTGCACCACGGGGATGGGGACCGAGTTCGTGCAGACGATCTCGGCCACGTCCTCGGCGGCCGCCAGCTTCTCCAGCGCGCCGTCGGCGAACAGGCCGTGGGTGCACGCCACGCTGATCGACCGGGGCTCATGCGTCCGCAGGACGGACAGCAGCTCCAGCACCGTCGTGCCGCGGGCGATCTCGTCGTCGAGCACGATCACGTCCCGGTCCGCCACGTCCCCGATGATCGACGAGATCGAGACCCGCTCGTCGCTGAACCGCTCCTTCGCGCCCGCCGCGACCGGCACGCCGAGGCGCTGCGCGAAATGCGACGCGCTCTTCGCGTAGCCCAGGTCCGGTGACAGCACGACCGCGCGCGACAGGTCCCGCTTCCGGAAGTGCGCCGCCAGTTCCCGCAGCGCGTGCAGGTGGTCCACCGGCACCGAGAAGAACCCGTGCACCTCCGGCGAGTGCAAGGTGAGCGTGAGCACGCGGTTGACCCCGGCCGTCACCAGCAAGTCGGCGACTAGCCGGCCGCCGATCGAGATCCGCGGCGCGTCCTTCTTGTCCGAGCGCGCGTAAGCGTAGTGCGACATCACCGCCGTCACCCGCCCGGCGGAGGCGCCGCGGGCGGCGTCCGCCATCAGCAGCAGCTCGACGAGATTCTCCTGGACCGGCGGGACCAGCGGCTGTATGAGATACACGTCACGCTCCCGGCAGTTCGCCTGGAGCTGCACCGACAGGCAGTCGTTCGCGAACCGGGTCGTCCGCACGCTGCTGCGGGTCACGCTGAGATGATCGCAGATCTCATCGGCCAGCTCATGATGCGCGCTGCCGCCGAAAATCACGATCTCCGCATCCACCGTTCAGCCCCCTGCCGTCGCATTCTTCGGTATGACAGCGATACTCTCATAGGCATGGAAATCCCCGCCGCCGAGAAGCCGGGTAAGGCCTGGCGGTTCGTCTTCGAACCCAGGTGGCTGGCGTGGCATGCCTTCGTGGTCGTCGCCTTCTGGGGCATGCTATGGCTAGGCGACTGGCAGTATCACCGCGCCCTGGGTGGTAACGGCCTCAGCTGGGCCTACACGTTCGAGTGGCCGCTGTTCGCCGCGTTCGCCGCGGTCTTCTGGGGGCGGACCATCCGGGATGAGTTCCGCGTCCGCATCGGCAAGGACCCCGACCCTAAGGTGATCAGGGAACTCGAGGCCGCCGCCGCCGAAGCCCGCGCGCTGTCCCTCATCGACCCGAGCCGTCCGCGTGCCATCACCTCGGGTCCGGACCTCCCCGCCACCCTCGGCCTCATGCAGACCGACGACTGGGCCGCGCAGGAGGACGACGAGGCCGAGGATGACCTGGAGCTGCTCAAGTACAACGCGTACCTCGCGCGGCTGCATTTCGAGGTCAAGGACCACGGCAAGTGGCACGGCCTCCGCTAACCGACTTCCCCCTGAGGAGGCCCCCGATATGAACGCGGCTGTGCTGCGCTACCGGGTTATGGCATACATCACCGGCGTCCTGATCATCCTGGTCGTCTTCGCCGGCATCCCGCTGCAGGTCCTGGCCCACAACACCATCTTGACCAACCAGGTCGCGACGGTGCACGGCTTCTTGTACATCGTGTACATCATCTTCGCGTACATGCTGGCCAGCAAGCTGCACATGCGGATCAAGCCGACCCTCATCCTGCTCCTGGCGGGCACCATCCCGGTGATGACGTTCGTCGTCGAGCGCTGGATGATGCGCACCTACATCCTGCCCGCCATGGACGACGCCGCGCAGCTGGGTGCCGACTCCGCCGGGCAGCAGCCGGTTTCCCAGTGACCGCACGAGCGTGACGCAGCACTACTTCGACGCGCAGCCCGAGTCGGCGCACCGTCCGGGGATGGTCCGGGTGGTCCTGCCGGACGTCTACCTGGAGCTGGCCACCGATTCCGGGGTGTTCTCTCCTGGCCGCCTCGACCCGGGCACGCGGTTCCTGCTGGAAGCCGCCCCGCGCCCGCCGTCAGGCGGCGATCTGCTCGATCTTGGCTGCGGCTACGGCCCGGTCGCCTGCACTCTGGCCAAGCGCGCGCCGGGCGCGACGGTCTGGGCGGTCGACGTGAACGAGCGGGCACTGGACCTGTGCCGGCGGAACGCGGTCGCGGCCGGGCTGGGCAACGTCCGCTGCGTCACGCCCGATTCGCCCGACATACCACCGCGATTCGCCGGGATCTGGTCGAATCCGCCGGTCCGGATCGGCAAGGCCGCGATGCATGACATGCTCCTGCACTGGCTGGAGCGCCTCGCCCCCGAGGCGGCGGCCTACCTCGTGATGGGCCGCAACCTCGGCGCCGACTCGCTACACTCCTGGCTGACAGAGCGCGGCTGGTCGGTGGCGCGGGCAGGCGCCCGCAGCGGCTACCGGCTCCTGCGCGTCGAATCGATCTCCTAAACGAACGCTGGTTCCTCGAGTATGACCACTCCCACTCCCCCCGTGGCCGGCGGGCCGCCGAGGCAGCTGCGCCCGACGGACGTCAAGCGCCTGAACCGTGACTGGCGCCGCCGCACCGAAGGCCGCCTGGCCCTCCTGCTCGACTCCGTCGCGCACCCGTTCAACGTGGGGTCGATCGTGCGAACGGCGGCGGCGTTCGGCGTGGAGAAGCTCTGGCTGTGCGGCAACACGCCCGACCTCACCATGCCGTCCGTGGGCAAGACCGCGCTGGGCACCGACCGGTTCGTCGAGGCCCTGCGCGAGCCGAGCCCGGCGGCGGCGGCCAAGGCCGCGGCCGAGGACGGGTTCCGTGTGGTCGCGGTCGAGCTCGCGTCCGGCGCGACGCCGCTGTTCGACACGCCGCTGGAGGGCGACATCTGCCTGGCGATCGGGAATGAGGACCACGGCTGCTCCCCCGCCCTGCTGGCGGCGGTGAGCGCGGCCACCTACATCCCGCAGACGGGCCGCGTCGGCTCGCTGAACGTCGCCGTGGCCACCGCGATCGCCGTGGCCGAGGCCCGCCGCCGCGAATGGTCTCAGTAAATACGCGAATGGGCACCTTAAATACACACGGTGTTTACCGAGGGTCAAGGATCGCGAGGGCACACTCAAAACGTGGCTGCCGCTTACCTTGACCACTCGCGCCCGCTCGCGTTCGCACATCGCGGCGGCGCGGCGCATCACCTCGAGAACTCCTGGCCCGCGTTCGAGCACGCCGCCGGGCTCGGCTACGCGTACCTCGAAACCGACGCGCGCTCCACCGCCGACGGCGCGCTGCTCGCGTTTCACGACGCCTCCCTGGACCGTGCGACCGACGGCACCGGGCAGGTGTCCAAGATGACCTACCGGCAGGTCCGCGCGGCCAGGGTCGGCGGCATCGAGCCCATCCCCCTGATCGAGGACCTCCTGGGCTCGCTCAAGGACCTCCGGTTCAACATCGACCTCAAGGACGCCGGGACGGTCGAGCCGCTCGTGGGCGCGCTGCGGCGCACCGGCGCGTGGGACCGCGTCTGCGTGACATCCTTCTCCGGCAAGCGACTGCTGCGCGCGCAGCGGATGCTGGACCGCCCCATCTGCCTGGCGGTCACCCCGGCCGCGATCGCCGCCGTCCGCTACGCCGGGTCCCCCGGCCGGGCCATCGCCGCCCAACTGGTCCGCTCCGGCGCGCGGTGCGCCCAGGTGCCCAAGACGATCGCGACCCGGGGGTTCATCCGCCGGTCGCACGAACTGGGCCTGCAGGTGCACGTCTGGACGCTGAACACGCGGGCCGAGATCGAGTGTGCCCTGGACCTCGGCGCCGACGGGGTGATGACTGACAACGTTCTCCTGCTGCGCGAAATCCTCACCGAGCGGGGCCAGTGGCACCCTCGGGCGGAGGCCAGCGGCACCCCGAGAGGGGGAGAAGTCGACCTCTCCGCGTGAAACACTGCCGAAACTTGGGTTGGAAGCCCCGGACAAGGGGAATCTTGTCCGGGTATCCAGTGTTGCCGATAAAGATCGCCAACCGCCTGGGAGGCAGCAAGTATGGCCGAACGCGCACTTCGCGGAACCCGACTCGGCGCGACCAGCTACGAGAATGACCGGAACACGGACCTGGCCCCGCGCCAGGACGTGGCTTTTGATTGCCCCAACGGACACCATTTTAGCGTGCCCTTCGCCGCGGAGGCGGAACTACCCCCCACGTGGGAGTGTCGTGTCTGCGGTGCGATGGCGACTGCCAGCAGCGGGCAGTTGCCGTCACCCAAGAAGGTGAAACCGCCACGCAGCCATTGGGACATGCTCATGGAGCGCCGCACGGTGGAGGACTTGGAGGCTGTCCTCGCCGAGCGCCTCGAAGTCATCCGCGAGCGCCGCGCTCTGGAAGCACGTGCCATGGAAGAAAGTGCCAGGCGCGCGCACCGGCGCAGCGCCTGACGATAGACCAGCGGGCCTGCGGTGGCTAGCGCTTCTTGCTAGCCGCCGTGGTGCCGTGCAGCCAGGCGGTGACGCCCCACTGGGCGACACGCAGGAACGCCTCGCGGATCACGTCATTGCTCATCTTGGACGAGCCACGCTCACGCTCGACGAACGTGATGGGCACCTCGACGATCTTCAGGCCCGACTGCAGCACGCGCAGTGTCATGTCGATCTGGAAGCAGTACCCGGCCGACTCGATGTTGTCCAAGCCGATCGTCCGCAGCGTCTGCGCCCGGTACACGCGGAAGCCGCCGGTCGCGTCCCGCACGCGGGTCCCCAGCATGATCCGGTTGTAGATGTTCGCGCCCCGGGAGAGGAACTCACGCGACTTCGGCCAGTTGACCACCGTGCCGCCGGGAACGTAACGCGAGCCGATCACGGCGTCCGCGCCATCGGCGTACGCGGCAAGCAGCTTAGGCAGGTCCTCCGGACGGTGTGACCCGTCCGCGTCCATCTCGACGACCGCGTCGTAGCCCTGCTCCAGGGCCCACGTGAACCCGGCGATGTAGGCGCGGCCGAGGCCCGCCTTCTCCGTCCGGTGCATAACCTGTACGTGCGAGTCGCCCTCGGCGATCTTGTCGGCGAGGTCGCCGGTGCCGTCAGGGCTGTTGTCGTCGACGACGAGCACGTCCACGCCTGGCGTGGACTCCCTGATCCGCCCGGCCATGATCTCGAGATTCTGCCGCTCGTTATACGTCGGCATCACGATGATCACACGGCTCGTGTCAGCGGCCGAATCTGCCATTGCTTGAGTTCTCACCTTCTATGTCCAGCGGAAGAGGGCCCGGGCGGCACCTTCGGTCCAGAGCCATCCTCGCCGGCAACGAGAACGGCTCCGTTGTCTAGTGAGCCACCCGAGCCCTTTCCAGGCCCAACCCCCTGACAGCCGGACAACGCACACCGGCTACTTCGTGTACAGGCCGCGGTCATTTCGAAGGCTGGCTGCCTTCGCCCCCTGCGCGGCGCGGTACCAATGCTACGTGCCAGGCCACTCTAACCGGCACGCCGGCGCTGGACTGAACCAAAAACTTACCCTTGATCGCGCCGTTGTCAACCGCGACCCGGCCTGCCGGCATGTCAAATTAACTACCATGGGAACATGATGAATTACACTGCGTAGTCAACCGCGTAGCGTGTAGAGGGGACCACTTTGCGCATTATTTCCCGCGCCTCGGTGACCGTGGCCGCCGGCGTGGCCGTCGCGCTGGCCGGCGGCCTCACCGCCCTGGCCGTCAGCCACGGTCATACGGCGCAGGCGTCGACCGCCAATGCCGCGGCGGCGGCCGGCCACGTCACGCCGACGTCCCTGCGGGTGCGGTCCGTGAGCCCGGCCGACGGCACGAGCGGCGTCAGCGGCACGTCGACGATCACCGTGACCTACGACCAGCCGGTGCCGGCGGGCACGGCCTTCCCGCGGCTGTCACCAGACATCCCGGGCTCCTGGCAGCGGTCAGGTGACAGCCTCATGTTCAGGCCGGCCACCGGGTTCGCGGAATCAACCCGGGTGCGCGTCCACGCGACCGAGTCCGACGACGGGAAGCGCGCGGGATATGCATCGGCTTTCACCACGGGCCGGTACTCGACGCTGCGCCTGCAGGAGGTGCTCGCCGAGCTTGGTTACCTACCGCTAACCTGGCGGCCAGCGGTCGGCGCGGCTGTCCCCGAACACGATGCGGCCGCCCAGCTCGCGGCCGCCTACACTCCCCCGCCCGGCACGTTCACGCGGCGGAACGGCTACCCGGGCTCGATGTACGGGTTCTGGCAGCAGGGCAGCGCCAATGTCATGGACAGCGGCGCGATCGCCGGCTTTGAGGACGACCACGGCCTGGCGGTCAACGGCGACGCGAGTCCGGCCGTGTGGGCCGCGCTGCTGAAGGCCGCCGCGTCCGGCGACAAGGCCTCCCACGGCTACAGCTACGCGATCGCCAGCGAGTCGTCGCCGGAAAGCCTGACGATCTGGCACGACGGGCGGCAGGTGTTTTACAGCCCGGCGAACACCGGCATCCCGCAGGCGCCGACCGCGCTCGGCACGTTCTTCGTCTACGAGAAGCTGCCGTTTCAGATCATGCAGGGCACCAACCCGGACGGCTCCGCCTACTCCGACCCGGTCGAGTGGGTGTCGTACTTCAACGGCGGCGACGCGGTGCATTACTTCCCGCGCGGTTCCTACGGGTGGCCGCAGAGCCTCGGCTGCGTGGAGCTGCCGTGGAGCACCGCCGAGGAAGCGTACGGGGACCTGCCGTACGGGACGATGGTGACCGTAGCGCCGTTAGTTCATGCTCGGCGACCGCTACGCCGAATGGCTCGCCGCCCGCTGCCCCGCCTGACCAGGCGCTGCGGCTAAACGATCTTGATCGCTCACAAATTGCGGCGTAACCACCGAACTCGATCGGGTCCGACATAGCCGGCCTGTCCTGTATCGTCGCTTTGTCGATGTCGCGGCTACCCTCGGCACGAGGGAAGACGAAGCCTCCGGGGCGAACCTGGAGGATTTTGCCGATCGCGCGCGGAATTATCGCGTCCGATCGCAGGTCAAGCCTGCCGCCAGGAAGGGCCTAGCGTGCACGCCCCCCACGGCTGGGAGTGAACGGCCGGTTCCGGTGCCTCCGCCGCTGCGTGACGCGATCCGCCGCCATGGCTTCATCGACTTCTTGACCCCCGCCAGTCGAGGAGACCATCGTGAACAAGCTCATTCTCGCCGTCCCCGCCATTGCCGCGGTCGCCGTCCTCGTCTCCGCCGGGCAGCCGCCCGCTGCCGCCAGCCCGTCGCCCGCCCCCAACACCGGCGTGTCCATTCACAACGCCAACCTGTGCGGCACGAACAAGTGGACCTAAATGAACGTGGTGCCGCGCCTGAAGGCCCACGACTCGGCCGGAACCTGTATCAGCGCGGAGGACTATCACGCCGACTTCCAGGTCACGAAGATCACGAAGCAGATCGGGTGGCAGTATCCGAATCTGTCGGACGGCTGGGAGCTGAGCGAGTCCGGCTGCCCGTCCTCGGCCGATATGAAGGCCGGGCTGTGCAGCAACCTGCCGGTCAGGTGGGCGAACTACGACGACGGGACTCCCGCGGTGTCGGGTGCTGACTACCTGGCACCAGGTGAGCAGAACGATTCGTTCGATATCTGGCTTGCCCCGTCGAAGAGCCACACGTCGTCCACCGCCAAAGGCGGTGACACCGAGCTGATGATCTGGCTGGCCCATCCCGGGATCGATGACAACGCGGCGTTCATTTACCACGTCAACATCGGCGGTACCGACTGGGGGGTGATGAGCTGGGAGACTTACGACTCCAGCACCCGTCAGAGCTGGCGCTACGTCGCCTACCTGGCGCCCCGGACCGCCAGCGGCAGCCTCACCTACCGTGACCTGTGGCTCAACGAGTTCTTCCGCAACGCATCGGCGCACGGCTGGCTGCCCTCGTCCTACTGGCTCATCGCCATCGACAAGGGCTTCGAGATCAACTCCGGCGGCCTACACGACAACGTCCACGCTTACTCGATTTCAGGCCTGAAGTGACCGCTGAAATCGAGTTGCCCGGGACACCGGCGGCAAGCCATCGTGGACGGGTGCTGATCAGACGCGAGCGCGAAGGCGATGTCCCGGCCATCCGCGCTGTCACAGCGGCGGCGTTCGCGCGGCCGGAGGTAACCGGGCAGATCGCTCCCGAAGCCACGCTGGTCGACGAACTCCGCGCGGGCGAAGAATGGCTTCCCGCGCTCTCCCTGGTAGCAACGCACGACGGCGAGATAACTGGCCATGTGCTCTGCACCCGGGCTCATGTCGGCGATGTACCCGTGCCGGGCCTCGGGCCGCTGTCCGTCCGGCCTGACCGTCAGCGCCAGGGCGTGGGCACCGCGCTGATGCACGCCGTTCTCGGCGCGGCCGACGCCCTCGGCGAACCGCTCGTCGCCCTGCTCGGCGACCCCGGGTACTACGCCCGTTTCGGCTTCCGGCCGAGCACCGAGTGCGGGATAGCGCCGCCCGATCCCGGCTGGGGGGCGTACTTCCAGGTCCGCGTGCTCAGCCGCTATGACCCCGGCGTGCGCGGCGCGTTCAGGTACCCCGAGCCCTTCGCCCGGGTGTGAGCGCGATGGCTGACACGCTCGCGCCCGCCGAGTTGATCTGCATGGACTGCGGGCCGGACGCACGGCTGGAGCGGGAGAAGCCGGAACGTGATGGGGACATGGCCGTGCTGCGCTGCCCCCGCTGCGGCGACCGCCACGAGGTGCCGGTCAGGCCCCTGTTCGTGGTCGCCGGGCCGAGCGGCGCCGGGAAATCCTCGGTCACCGCCCCGCTGCGCCGCTTGCTCCCCGACTGCGACGTGTTCGACGCGGACCTGACGTGGCATCTCGCGAGCGCCGGTCACGACAACTGGCGTAACACGTGGCTGCAGCTGGCCCACGGGATCGCGCTCAACGGCCGCGCGACCGTCCTGTGCGGCTCCCTGACACCCGACCAGCTAGAGCGCCTCCCCTTCCGGAAAGCGATCGGCCCGATCCGCTTCTGCCTGCTCGACTGCGCCGACGACGTGCGCGCGGCACGGCTGCGCGCCCGCCCGGAACATCGCGAGTCCTCCAGCGCGGACGTCATCATCCGGCATCAGCGGTACGCCGCCTGGCTGCGGGCGCGGATCAGCCCCTGCTTCGACACCGGCGCGGTCACTCCCGACGAGACCGCGGCACAGGTCGCGGCGTGGGTACGGGACGCGCTCAGCCGCCCTCGGCCGTGACGTTCGCCGGGGCCGGCGCCGAACCCGCCGCCGGTCCCGGCGAGTAGCCCGCCATCACCTCGTCCGACGCGCGGTCGGGGACCAGCAGGCTGCCGGCGACCAGCACCGCGAAGTTCGCGATCAGCGCGACGAACCCGGCGTTCATCCCCCAGACCGGGTCGTGCCCGCTGATCACCAGGTACAGCACGAGCCCGACGCCGACGAGCAGGCCGCCGCTGACGCCCGTCTTGGACGTGCGCCGCCAGAACAGGGACAGCAGCACCGCGGGGAAGAACTGGGTGACGCCGTCGTAGGCGGTGAGCAGCAGGTTCGCGATCAGGCCGGGCGACTCGATCGCGACCCACAGCGAGAAGGCCATGATGACGAGCACGAATACGCGGGATACCCGCAGGACCGAACCGGGCGCGGCCGCGGGCCGCAGCAGGTCGCGGTAGATGTTCCGGCCGACTAGGGCGGCGGCGGCGAGCACGATCGCCCCCGCCGGGACGATGGCCGCCAGCGCCCCGGCGCCGCCGACGAGGCCGGTGATCCACGACGGCTCGCCCTTCTTGACCAGGTCGAGGAGCGCGAAGTTCGTGTTCGACCCGGCCAGCCCGGGCACGACCAGCAGCGCCGCGAACCCCACGTAGAACATCAGCAGCAGGAGCACCTGATAGAACGGCAGGAACGTCGCGTTGCGCCGGATCGCCTTGGCCGACCGCGCCGAGTACGCGGCCATGAAGGCGTGCGGGTACATGTAGAAGCCCATGCTCGTCAGGAGCAAGGTGGAGATCAGCCAGCCGACGCCGAGGACGCCGCTGCTGCCGGGGACGGCCAGGTCGCCCGGGTGGGCGCGGACGACCGCGCTCATCAGCCCGCTGAAGGACCCGTAGTACTTCAGCGGCAGCCCGATGCCCACGATCAGGACAGTGATGATCAGCAGCGCGTCCTTCAGGATGGACGTCCACGCGGCGGCCCGCAGCCCGGACGCGAACACGAACAGGGCGGTCAGCCCGAACGCGATCAGCATGGCCGTGGCGCTGCTGATCGTGCCGTTCGTCACCGTGGTCACGATGTCGCCGAGCCCTTCGAGCTGCAGCGTGCCATAGGGCACGACGAACACCACGCCGATGACCGCCGCGAGCGCCCCGACCCACCGGCTGCCGAAGCGCGAGGTGAAGTAGTCGGCCTGCGTCAGCAGCCCGTTCCGCTTGGCGTACCGCCACAGCGGCGGCAGCAGGAAGAAGGAGATGATGTAGGCGAGGACTCCGTAGCCGAGGATGTAGAAGACTGGCCCGCCGTTGGCGTACGCGTAGCCGGCCGCGCCGAGGTAGGTGAACGTCGTGTAGATCTCCCCGGCGGCCAGGACCCACAGCACCAGGCCGCCGTACCGCCGCCCGCCGACCGTCCATTCCTCGATGCTCATCGCGGACCGCCCGTGGGCGGCGAACCCGATGATGACGGCCACCGCGACGATGACCGCGGTGATGACGAGAGGGACGTTCACAGCTGGTCCTCCCGCTCGGCGCGCGGCAGGAGCCGGCTGGCCAGCGCGAGGAACGCGGGCGACAGCACGACCCAGATGATCATCCAGAGCGCCAGGAGCGGGATCCCGCCCACGCTGACGGACCGGTTGAAGAACGGAATCCCAATCAACATAACTACATAGGGGATAAAGCCGACAGACATCGACCTGAGCATGTTGGCAGCCTTTCGCAGCAGCTTGCAACACTTGTACCCGCTGCCCGCGCCCACATTCCCCTATGATTCAACAAATCACTTAACGAAACGAACGCAGATGATTGCGTGTTCGCGGCCCCGGTTACCGCCCGAGGAGGCGCTCGATGGCGCGGCGGTCGCGCTTGGTCGGCCGGCCGGCGCCGCGGTCGCGCACGGCCACCGGGACGACGCTCTCGCGCGGCGGGGGCGGCGGGCTGTGGTCGACGTAGCACTCGACGGCGACCGGCGCGCCGACGCGCTTGGTGATGACCTTCGCGACCACCACGATCCGCTCCCGGTCCCCCTGCCGGACCTGGATCTCGTCATCGGGCCGGACGATGTGCGCGGGCTTCACCCGCGCGCCGTTGACCTTGACGTGCCCGCCCTTGCACGCGGCGGACGCGGCCGAGCGGCTCTTGGCGAGCCGTACGGCCCAGATCCAGATGTCCACGCGCGCGCTCGATGCCTCGCCGGATGACTGGTCTGCTGCCACGTGGCAACTGTACTAACGGAGCCGGGGAATCGCCTTACCAGCCCAGCTAAGGGACCACGACCGTGCCCGCCGCGGTCACCACGACCACGGGCGGGTCGAGCACCATGGCGGACGATGGTCCGCGCGACGGGTCGGCCCGGCACACCACCCGTGCCTCGAACGACAGCTTCCGCGATCGCCGCCCCACCGCCGTCACCGTGCACGACGCCTCCAGGACGTCGCCCGCCAGCACCGGCGCCCGGAACTGCACGTCGGAGTACGACGCGAACAGGCCCTCGTCCCCGTCCGTCCGCACGCACGCCTCGGTCGCCACGTCGCCGAACAGCCCGAGCACGTACGCGCCGTCGACGAGCCCGCCGCCGTAGTGGGCATCGCCGTACTTCACGTACTTCCGGTGAGTCACGGTCAGCCCCACGCGCGGATCCTCGCTCACGCCGCGCTCCCCGCCACCGCGTGCGCCAGGTAGCTCGCCACCTCGCCGGGCGTGGTGCCCTTGCCGAAGATCTTGTCTACGCCGAGTTCCGCCGCCGCCGACGGGTCGAACCGGGGGCCCCCGACGATCAGCAGCGGCCGCCTCGGCGCGTCCCCGAACGCCGTTCCCACTTCCCGCGCGTTCGACAGGTGCGCGTCCCGCTGGGTTACCACCTGCGAGACCAGCACGGCGTCCGCCTGCTCGGCGAGCGAGCGCGAGACCAGGTCCGGTACCGCGACTTGCGCCCCGAGGTTCACCACCCGGATCTCCCGGTAGTACTCCAGGCCCTTCTCCCCCGCGTGGCCCTTCACGTTCAGGATGGCGTCGATCCCCACCGTGTGCGCGTCGGTCCCGACGGTCGCCCCGACGACCACCAGCTTCCGCCCGAGCGCCGAGCGGATCCGCAGGTTCACCTCGGCCGGGCTGAGCAGCTCGTACTCCCGTGGCGTCACTGTCACCTGAGACAGGTCCACGAGGTGGCTCACCCGCCCGTAGACGATGAAGAACGTGAAGTCAGGCCCCACCGCCTTCGTGTGCACGACCATCGCCGGGTCAAGGCCCATCTTCCCGGCGAGCTGCAGCGCGGCCCCTTCGGCGATCGCGCGGTCGTCGGCCGCGACCGACGGGACCGGCAGCGTGAACGAAACCTGCACCCGGCCGTCGCCGGTGGTGTCGCCGTAGGGCCGGACGATCGACTCGACAGTCACCGGAACGCCTCCTCGACAGGGTTGTGATAGCCGGCGGCCCGTTCGATCACGCCGTCCAGGCCGCGTCCGCCGTCCGGCGGCCGTTTCGTCACGCCGAACGTCCCGTCGGCGATCGCGTTCAGCAGCCCCTCGCCCTCGATCCGCCGCAGCAGGCCCAGTGCCTCGTCGAGCACCTGGTGCGCCCGGCCCGTCACGGCCGCCGACGGCTGGAACGACAGACCGAGCTGGCCCGCCGCGTCCCGCACGTAGCGCACGTTCTCCAGCGCCAGGTCCCGGTCGGACAAGAAGGGCGTGTGGATGCCCTCGGTCATCATCCCGACCAGGAGAATCGACTGATCGGTCATGAACCCGCACAGGTTGAAGAACGCGTCGAGCAGGTAGCCCGCGAACACGTTCCCCGTCATGTGCTTGGTGGGCGGCATGTACTTCAGGGGCGCCCCGGGGAACAGCTCGCGGACGAGCTGGGCGTGCGCGAGCTCCAGCAGGAAGGAGTCCGGCACCGCCGGGTTGATCTCGAACGCGTGCCCGAGCCCCAGCTGCCAGGTCGCCAGCCCCGCCTCCCGCCCGAAGTACTCGTTCAGCAGCTGCGACACGATCACCGTGTGCGCCGCGTCGACCGCGTCGGCGGTGGTGAGGTAGTTATCCTCGCCCGTGTTGATCACGATCCCCGCGCGGGCGTGCACGGCGCGGGAGAAACGCTGGTCGATGAACGTCCGGACCGGGTTGATGTCCCGGAAGATGATGCCGTACATGCAGTCGTTCAGCATCATGTCGAGCCGCTCGAGCCCGGCCAGCGTGGCGATCTCGGGCATGCACAGCCCGGACGCGTAGTTCGTGAGCCGCACGTACCGGCCCAGCTCGCGGGACGTCTCGTCGAGCGCGGCCCGCATCAGCCGGAAGTTCTCCCGCGTCGCGTACGTCCCGGCGTATCCCTCGCGGGTCGCGCCCTCGGGCACGTAGTCGAGCAGCGACTGCCCGGTCGACCGGATCACCGCGATGATGTCCGCGCCCTCGCGGGCCGCCGCCTGCGCCTGCGGGATGTCCTCGTAGATGTCCCCGGTCGCGACGATCAGGTAGATCAGCGGCGTGCGCGGCTCGGCCGTCTCGGCGATCATGCGGCTGCGCGCCTGGCGCTGCGCGTCGATGACCGCGACGCCCCGTTCCACCGCACGGTCCCCGGCGCCGCGGGCGAGTTCCGCGTCCGCCCCGGCGGGCAGGCGGAACTTCGCGTGTCCCTGCCCGGTCTGCTCGGCGAGGGTCCGCAGGTCGGGATAGCCGCAGCGGACCATGGCGTCCCACGCGGGCAGCGCCACGCCGTGCTCCAGCCCCACGGACTCCCGCACGGCGTCGACGACCCGGTTGACCCACGGCATCCCGTCGGCGTCCGCCCCGTCCAGCCCCGCCATCCGCAGGACGGCCCGCTCGATGGAGACGGTGGTGTGGGTTTGCGCCAGCCGCGTGATCGGCTCGCCCGCGGTGCGCGCCAGTTCCCTGGCCAGCGCGACTTTCGAGGGATCGAGATTGAGCTTCCCGCTCACGGGGTGACCTCCTTCACCCGCCGCTCGAACAGCGTCCGGACGGCGGCATTAGCCCGGATAAGCCCCAGCGCGTACTCCGCGTGCCCGGGTACATACCCGTTGCCGACGAGCATGGTGACATCGGCGGCCACGCCCTCGGCGCCCAGCGCCGCCGCGCTGAACGACGTCGCCATCGAGAAGAAGATGACGGTCCCGCCCGGCCGCGTGGCGAGGATCGCCCCGCCCTCGCACCCGGGCACGTCCACGCACACGACCGTCACGTCCGCGGGCCCGCCGCCCGCCGTGATCGCGCTGGCCAGCCGCACCGGCTCCCGCGCGTCGGCGATCACGACCTCGTCGGCGAGCCCGGTCGCGCCGCGCAGCAGCGCCGCCTCGTCATCGCTGGGGACCACGCCGATGACGCGGGACGCGCCCGCGTCGGCGGCCGCGGCCGCCGACAGCGACCCGCTCTTCCCGGCGGCCCCGAGAATCGCCACCACAGGCCCGTCCTCCCCCAGGCCGCTGACGGCGCGGCCCGCGACCACGCGCCTGGTCAGCGCGGGCGCGCCGCACACGTCCAGCACGGACAGCGACAACGGCACGGGCAGGTCACCGGGCAGCACGGCGGCGATGGACCGCTGGAACAAGATCGCGTGACCGTCACAGGGGACCTGCTCCGACAAACCGTCCCAGCGCGTGAGGCCATCGTGAATGTCCAGCGGCGTGAGGGTAAGGGAGACAAGGGTCGCGACGCGGTCGCCGGCCTTGAGCCCGAGCGCGGATTCCGGGCCGGCTTCCTCGACGACGCCGGTGAGCATGCCGCCCGAGCCGGTGACGGGGTTGTGCATCTTGCCCCGGCTGGCGATGATCTCGCGGACGGCTTCCCGGATGGCGTCGCCGTCGCCGTTGTGCGCGCCGTGCAGCTGCCGGTAGGAAGCGGCATCGAGGTTGAGCCGGTCGACGCGGATGCGCACTTCGCCGGGGGCGATCCGGGGGCTGGGATCGAGCCGCTGAGCGGCCTGGGGCAGGACGCCGGCGAGCCGTTCGCCGGGGTCGGTCACGCGGTGCAGCCCGAGCGCTTGATCGAGCGGCGAATCATGCATATTCTCGTCCCTCTGCAAAATTTCTTGTCTCGAGGATGGGTATACCGTAGCTTCTTTCGTACGATACGGGTAGTGCCGGATTATTCTTCTACCACTTGGAGGCACCGTGGTCGAGCAGCCGTATGTGTACCGGCGCCGCGAGCTTGTCGAGCCGGACTGGCGGCGGCTGCCCGGATGGGCCTCGGTGACCGACGAGGAGTGGGAGTCCGCGCAGTGGCAGCGGGCGCATTGCGTGAAGAACGTGCGGCAGCTCCGCGCGGTCGCTGGAACCGGCCTGGCCGAGGCGTTCTACGCCGACCTGGAGCGTGACCAGGCCGAGCGCGCGACGATGTCGATGCTGATCACGCCGCAGATGCTGAACACCATCGCCCCCGCGCTGGCGCCCGGCGACCCCGGGTTCACCGACGCCTGGTACGCCGACCCGGTGCGGCGCTACATGATCCCGGTGTTCAGCGACCGGGAGGCGGAGTGGCCGTCGCACCCGTACGCGCAGCGGGACTCGCTGCACGAGGCGGAGATGTGGGCGGTGGAGGGACTCACCCACCGCTACCCGACGAAGGTGCTGGCCGAGTTGCTGCCGACCTGCCCGCAGTACTGCGGGCACTGCACGCGAATGGACCTGGTCGGCAACTCGACCCCATCGGTCACCAAGCTCAAGCTGACGATGGCGCGCGAGGACCGGCTGTCCGCGATGCTCGACTACCTCAAGCGGACTCCGGGCGTGCGGGACGTCGTCGTGTCCGGCGGGGACGTCGCGAACCTGCCGTGGCCGCGCCTGGAGTCGTTCGTGTCGTCACTGCTGGAGATCGACTCCGTCCGGGACATCCGGCTGGCCTCCAAGGCGCTCATGGGGCTGCCGCAGCACTGGATGTCGCCGGAGGTGCGCGCGGGGATGACGCGGCTCGCGTCGACCGCCACCGCCCGCGGGGTGTCGCTCGCGATCCACACGCACGTGAACGCCGCGCAGTCGGTGACCCCGCTGGTCGCGCGGGCGGCGGCGGCGATGTTCGAGGCCGGCGTGCGGGACGTGCGCAACCAGGGCGTGCTGCTGCGCGGCGTGAACTCGACGCCGGCCGGGCTGCTGGACCTGTGCTTCGCGCTGCTCGATGAGGCGCGGATCATGCCTTATTACTTCTATATGTGCGACATGATCCCGGGCGCGGAGCACTGGCGGCTGTCGCTGGCCGAGGCGCAAGCGCTCCAGGCGGCCATCATGGGCTACCTGCCGGGGTTCGCCACGCCGCGCGTCGTGTGCGACGTGCCGTACGTCGGCAAGCGCTGGGTCCACCAGGTCGCCCGGTACGACACCGACCGGGGCATCTCGTACTGGACGAAGAACTACCGCACGGCGATCGAGGTCAATGACCCGCTGGCGCTCGACCGCGAGTACGAGTACTACGACCCGATCCACCTGCTGCCCGCCGAGGGAAAGGCGTGGTGGCGCGCCCGCACCGCCCGGGAGACCGCTCAGGAAGCGGTCCTCGCCGCGCCGCCGAGGTAGAGCTCGCCGATCTCCGGGTGCTCCAGGACCTCGCGCCCGGTGCCGGACAGCCGCACCGTGCCGTTCTCCAGGACGACGCCGTGCCGGGAGAGCCGTAGCCCGGCGCGCGCGTTCTGCTCCACGAGCAGGATCGTGGCACCGCCCGCGTTCAGCTGCCGGACCGCGGCGAACACCGACTTCAGCACGATCGGGGACAGGCCCATCGACGGCTCGTCCAGCAGGATCAGCGCCGGGTCGAGCATCAGGGCGCGGGCGAACTCCACGAGCCGCTGCTGGCCGCCCGACAGCGCGCCCGCCTTCAGGCCCGCCCAGTCCCGCACCTGGGGAAACGCCTCGAAGACGTGCTCCATCCGCTGGCTGATCCGCGCCCTGTCCTTGAGGATGTAGCCGCCGAGGTCGATGTTCTCCCGCACGGTCATGTCCCGGAACAGGCTGTGGTTCTGCGGGACCTGCACGACGCCCTGGCGCAGGATCTGCCGGGGCGACTTGCCGTTCAGCCGCTCGCCGTGCAGCGTCACCGTGCCGAGCCGGGGCCGCAGCAGGCCGCTGATGACCCGCATGATGGTGGACTTGCCCGCGCCGTTCGGGCCCACGACGCAGGTGATGCCGCCCTTTGGCACCGCGAACGAGACGCCGCGCAGCACGTCGCCGCCCCCGTAGCCGGCCACGACGCCGTCGAGGACCAGCGCGGGCTCACTCGCCGGGGTGGTCATCGCCGTCATTCTCCTTCACGTCGATGGTGACTGTGCCCGCTGCCGCGTCCTCGTCCGCTGCCGGATCAGCGTCGTCCAGGTCGGCGCCGAGGTAGGCGTCCAGGACGCGCTTGTCAGTGCGGATGATGCCCGGCGGCCCGCTCGCCACGCACGCGCCCGATTCCAGCACGGAGACCGTGGCGCACAGCCCCATCACGAACTCCATGTTGTGCTCCACGATCAGGAACGTCCTGCCCGCGGCGTTGAGCTCGCGGATGCGCGCGGCGATGTGGTTGACCAGCGTCGGGTTCACGCCGCCGGCCGGCTCGTCGAGCAGGACCACCGCCGGGTCGGCGACGAGCACGTAGGCGAGCTCGAGCAGCTTGCGCTGCCCGTAGGACAGCGACCCGGCGAGCAGGCCCGCGTGCCCCTCGATGCCCACGAACTCGAGCAGCTCAAGCGCTCGCCGCCGCTGGCTGCCCTTCCGGTGCTGGGTGGCGACCAGCATGTTCTCCAGCACGGTCAGCCGCGCGAAGATCCGGGTCAGCTGGAAGGTGCGCCCGATGCCCGCGGCGAAGACCTTGTCCGGGCCCTTGTTCGTGATCGGCTTGTCTCTGAGGAACACCTGCCCGGAGTCGGCCCGCTCGTACCCGGTGATGACGTTGAACAGGGTCGTCTTGCCCGATCCGTTCGGCCCGATGAGGCCCGCGATCGTGCCTTCCTCGACCTCGATGCTCGCGCCCGCCAGGGCCTGGACGCCGCCATAGGCCTTGCGCACCGCCGCGGTGCGCAGCAGCGCGGTCACCGGGCACCGCCCGAGCCCGCCGGGGTGCCCTGCTCGCGCCGGGGCGCCGCGGCGGGCGGGAGCACGGCCGGGCGGCCGCGCGTGCGGAGCCGCGTGATGAGCTCGCCCCCGGTGGGGATGATGCCGCGGGGCAGGAACAGCACCACGACCAGGAACAGGGCGCCGAGCAGGATCTGGGCGAGATAGCCGTTGGTGTAGTGCGCGGTCAGCCACAGCTGGCCCGGCTCGATGATCAGCGCGCCGAGCACCGGCCCGCTGATCGTCCCGAACCCGCCGAGGAACGCCATGAGCACCACGGTCAGGTCGAAAAGCGGGTCGAAGCCGGACGGCGGCTGCACCTGCGTCAGGTAGTAGAACCAGATCGCGCCCGCCAGGCCGGTGATCGCCCCGGAGATGACGAACGCCGACAGCTTGACCCGCATCGGCTTGACGCCGAGACCGCGCGCCCGGTCCTCGTCGTCCCGGATGGCCCGCAGCCGGAGCCCGAACCGGGAGCGGCGGATCAGCCAGCTCACGGCGATCGTGCCGGCCGCCGTCGCCAGCGCCATGAAGTAGAACGGGTTGTTGTAGGTCTGCGCGGGCCAGGTGATGAACGGCGCGGCCACGCCGGTCGAGCCGCCGGTGAAGGCGAAGTTGTAGGCCATCAGCTGGAAGATGAAGAACACGGCGATCGTGATCACGATGAACGTGTGCCGGCGCACGCGCAGCGCGATCAGCCCGAACGGCACGGCGATGGCGCCGCCCACGGCGGCCGCCAGGGGCAGCAGCGCGAAGATCGCGTCGCCCTGGATCTTCCAGTCCCGGCAGGCGATGCCCGCCGCGTAGGCGCCGCTGCCGAAGAAGACGGCGTTGCCGAGGGAGATGTAACCCGAGTAGCCGGAGAAGATGTTCCACGCGGACGCGACGGCGACGAAGATCATCGCGTACACGCCGTAGTTGGTGACCAGCGGGTTGGGGAAGACGTACGGGAAGGCGATCGCCGCGACGGCCAGCAGGACCAGGCCGCCCGCCTTGGCAAGCAGGTCCTTGCCGATCATTGGGCACGCACCGCCTTCCGGCCCAGGAAGCCCGTCGGGCGGATCACCAGCACCAGGACCAGGGCCGCGTAGAAGACGACGATCGCCCAGTTCGGCGACCAGATGTCCACCAGCGACTCCAGCGTGAGCATGAAGACCGACGCGGCGAGCGCGCCCCCGATGCTGCCGAGCCCGCCCAGGATGATGATGGCGAGCAGGCGGGAGATCAGGTCGTAGCCGCTGTTCGGGTTGAACCCGCCGCTTGTCGCGCCGTAGACCATGCCGCCGACCGCCGTGACCGCGACGCCGATCCCGAACGTGAGGGCGGAGACGCGGTTCACGTCGATCCCCACCAGCCGCGCCGACGTCTCGTCCTGCATGGTGGCGCGCACGCTGCGCCCGAACCGGCTGCGGTACAGCAGCAGGTACAGCGCCACCACCAGGACCACCGCGAGGATGAAGCCGTAGATATAGATGTAGGGCAGGTAGAAGCCGAGCAGGTGGACGCTGGACGTCACGTACGAGGCATTCAGCTCCACGTAATTCGGACCGTAGACCGCGTACAGGATGCCCTCGATGATCAGCGCCACCGCGTAGGTGACCAGCAGGGTCATCGACGTGCGCTCCCCGCCGCGCAGCCGCCGGATAAACAGCCAGTGGACCGCGGTGCCGATCACGAACATCGCCGGGATCGTGATCAGCAGGCCGACGAACAGGTCGATGTGCGCCCGCGTCGACAGCGAGTAGCTGAGGTAGGCGCCCAGGATGACCAGCACGCCCTGGGCGATGTTGATGATGTCGAGCACGCCGAAGATCAGCGTGAGGCCAACGGCCATGAGGGCGTAGACGCCCCCCACGAGAATCCCGTCCGCGATGGCCTCGTAGATCTGCCGCGCCACGGTTCAGCTCGTCCAGGCGGGCTTGCTGGCGAGGATCGCCACCGAGCCGGCCGCCGCGGACGGCAGCACCTGGTCGAAGACGCCGCTGCGCCACTGGAACACGAACGCGGCCGACGAGGCGTTCTCCCCGAGCGAGTCGAACTTGACCGGCCCCTGCACGGTGGTCAGCGTAACCCCGCTGTGCAGGTAGGAGATGATCTTGGCGTTGTCGGTGCCGCCGGTGGCGGTGACCGCCTGGTTCATGACCTGGCCGACCGAGTACGCCTCGGCGATGTCGGCGTTCACGCTCGACGCCGTGCCGCCGTACTTCTTGACGTACTCGCTCACCAGCGCCTCGCTCGCCGCGTTCCGGTACCCCGGATACCAGCCGTCCGGCACCATCATGCCGTCCGCGTTGCCCTGGCCCACGGCGGACAGGAACGCCTGGCCCTGGTCCGGGCCGGCCGCCGCGATGAACATCTTCGGAGTGTAGTGCTGCTGCTCGAACGCCTGCATGAAGGCCTGCACGGTGGGCACGTCGGTCGAGCCGAGCACCACCACCTGGGCGCCGGTGGCGGCCACCTGGTCGGCCGGCGCCTTATAGTCCGCGACCTCCTCCGGGAAGATCTTGGCGTACACCGTCCGCACGCCGAGCTTCTGCAGTTCGGACTGGGCCTGCTGGACCGGCGGGACCGCGAACGGGTCATTGGCCATCGGGTAGGCCGCCGTCTTCGGGCGCTGGCTGGCGGGCAGCGACGCGATGTAGTTGACGAACGGCTGCATCTCGTCGATGATCGGCAGGCTCACGTCGAACACGTTGTGGTCCGCCTCGTTCGCCGGGCTGTCGAACACCGTCGGGGCGCCGCCGGCGCCCTCCACGAACGCGTAGCCGTACCGGGCGGCCACCGCCGAGGCCGGAGTGGTCAGCAGCGAGGAGAACGGGCCGAACGCGAGATCGACATGGTCCTGCGAGAAGAGCGTCTGGTAGTTGGTGTCCACCTGGGTCGCCGAGCTGTTGTCGTTGAGCACGGTCAGCTTGACCGGCCGCCCGAGGATGCCGCCGTGGGCGTTCACGTCCGCCGCCCACAGCTTGTACCCGGTGTCGTAGGCCTGGCCGTCGGCGGAGAAGTCGCCGGTGAGGGAGAGGGACGCGCCGATGGTGATCGGCGACTTCGAACCGCCGGTACCGCTGCCGCTCGCGGAACTGCCGCTGCTGCCGCACGCCGCCAGCACGCCCGCCGACGCGAACGCGACACCGCTGAGGACGAGCGCCTTTCCGGAGAACCTGGGCCGGTGACTTCGCACGCCCGGTTCCTCCTCTCATTTCTTTCGGATCCTTCCTTGAATCCTCTGAATTACCGCAGAATTCGGGATCGGCTAATCAGCGCGCTCGGTATTCACGCGCTTGTCTCCCGCGTGTTTCCACCGCAACAATCGTTTGCATCAGAGCGTGCTCCGCAGCGGCGGGTTTGTCAATCCTCGATACGGAATTCGTTACGGGGGCGAGACAGAGGAACGTGATGGAAGAATGCCCGCGATTAATACGCCGTCGCGAAACCTATATCGCGCGCCCGCTCAGGTCGTGCCGGTCGAACGGCGCAGCGGCACGGCGCTGCCCGCCTCACCGGCGTCCGGCTGCTGCCGGGGCGGCCGGGTGGACCCGCGCGCGATGAGTTCCGGCGCCAGGTAGAGGATCTTCACCGGGCTGTCGCCGCCGTCAACCCGCTCGATCAGCAGCTTCGCGGCCTCGGTGCCGAGCTGGTAGTGCGGGAACCGCACCGTCGACAGCGGCGGGCGCAGCCGGTCGATAAACGGCATGTCGTTGAAGCCGATCACCGAGATGTCGTCCGGGCAGCGCAGGTCGAGGTCGTCGAACGCCCCGTAGCAGCCGACCGCCAGCATGTCGTTGGCCGCCACGACGGCCGTCAGCCCTTCGCCGCGTTCCAGCAGTTCCTTGCCGCAGCGCAGGCCCTCGTCAAGCGTGTAGGCGGACGCGTAGGTGATCCGGCTCTCGCTGACTTCGAGGTTCCTGCCCCGCATGCTGTCGAGGAACCCGCGCAGCCGCTGGACGCCGGTCGAGATCTCCTGCGGGCCGGCGATGTGCCCGATCCGGGTGTGCCCCAGCGCGACCAAGTGCGCGACCGCGGCCCGCACGCCCTGCTCGTTGTCGACCGCGACCGAGGAGAACGGGTAGCCCTGCGACGTCCGGTTCATCAGCACGACCGGCACTTCCGCCTCGGCCGCCTCGGCGAGGACCGGGCTGTTCAGCGTCGCGGTGGCGAGCACGAACCCGTCGACGTGCCGCGCGCGCATCTGGTCGAAGATCATCCGCTCGCGCCGCTCGTCGCCGTCGGTGTTGCCGAGCAGCGCGACGTAGCCGTGCTCGGCCAGCCTGTCCTCCAGGCCGCGCACGATCGGCGGGAACAGCGGGTTGTTCAGGTCCGGGATGAGCACGCCGATCGTGTGCGAGCGCCGCGTGCGCAGCGACCGGGCCACGGGGTTCGGCCGGTACCCGAGCCGCTCGGCCGCGTCCGTCACGCGACGGGCGGTCTCCTCGCTGACCAGCAGCCTGGTACTCGGGTTGAGCGCGCGTGAGGCCGTCGCCGGATGCACCCCCGCCGCGTTCGCGACATCCCGCAGGGTCGCGGGCCGGTCCGACATGGCCATGGCTTCAGTTCTCCCGCCGTAATGACGATCCTGGTGGAAACCCTACCGCCCCCGATAGTGACCAGGCGAACACATCCGCACAGGCCGGCCCGGTCGCGTCGCCGGCCCCCTCACCCGGCTGCGCGGGCACCCCGGGGCTTCATGGGTCGAACGTGCCACGGGGTCCGATGAGGCGCCCGGAGTCGTGCCTCCCGCCCGAAATATCACCCTATACGCCCTGCAGGGGTATCCCGAATTACCTCGTTACGGACGATATTTCGCGATACACAAGGCGCACTCGCCGCGCTAAATCCGGGCCCGGGCGCTAATGACCCATGATTACCGGACTGGCGAGGCACCGCGCGTGGTCGCCGAGATGATAATGACCCAGGAGCGCTCCCGACGGCCGGCCGAGCCAGCCTGAGTGAGGGTCGTCCGGGACCAGTTGACGCGATAGTGCGGGACGCGCCGGCGGGGTGCCGGGATCGCGGCCGCCGCGCGGCTTCGCGCCGCCGTCGCCGTCAGTTCGTCGTTACGTTGCGCCGTCAGGGCTCTGGCCAGCTGCGCGTTCATCATGCCTTCTCTCCTATGCTGCGATGGTGTAGTACTTAAGATGTATCGCGTTGCCTAATCTTGTCAAGATATATCTCGAGATTAGCCAAGTTCCGCTCCGTCCGAGTCGGCCAGCGGGTAGCTGAAGATGTTGATATCCACCGGCCGCGAACCCTCCGGCCTGAGCGCGGGATCACCGGTGCGGTCGCGGTATTTGTCGATCAGCCGAAGCATCTCCGCGACCACTTCCGTCGCCTCGTCAGGGGTGAGGAACCGCACGCTGTTGCTGGCGGTCACCGCCGGCTCCCATTCATCCGCCCAGGAGGACGTCGCCATCGTGCGCTGGATCCGGTCGAGCCACTGATCACGCATCGCCGCTCCCAGAGTCTCGGCGGCGATCCGCGTCTGCGGGTCCTGCCCGCTACGGCTGGAGATGGTGAGGCCGGCATGCGAGCGCCGCCATGGCCGCTCCCGGCCCCGCCCCCCGCCGACCTCCTCGACGAAGCCGTACTTCGCGAGGGTGCGCAGATGGAAGGCGCAGTTCGCCGGCGACTCGCCAATGGTCTCGCTGGCCTGTGTCGCGGTCAGCGTCGGCGTGATGTTGAACAGGTCGAGCAGCGCCAAGCGCACGGGGTGCGCGAGTGCCCGCATCGCCTTCGGGTCGGTGACGTCAAGCACGGTGCGGTCAGCTTCGGAACTCATGTTTCGAAACACTACGCTCGAAACAGTCATTTTGACAAGTCTTGGTCGGGCGGACCGGGGCCGGACCGTGCGACGATGGGGACATGCGGATCACTGGCGTGGAATCGACCGACCTGTTCCAGGGCAGCACCAGCCGCCCCCTCCAAGTCATCCGGGTAACCGTCGAGGGCACGGAGCCAGCCGACGCGGGCGCCGCCGGCACGCTGCGAATCGCGGGCACGTCGGTGCAGACGCCAGCGCCGGCCGCGATAACCGGGACCGAACCGGGGGAAAGCCGAACCTGCGAGGTCGCCGTCACCGCCAGCGGCCAGGCCGGGGTGAGCCGGCCGGTCACCGTGATCCTGGAGGCCGGCGGCTCGCGGACAGAGCACCAGGCCGAGATCACCGTCGCCGAGCCGGGCTGGACGATGTGGATGGTCAGCCACTTCCACTACGACCCGGTCTGGTGGTCAACGCAGGGCCAGTTCACCGAGGCCCGCCTCGTCCTGCCCGACGAGGACGGCGACCTGCCGGACGTGCGCACGGCGTTCGAGCTGGTCCGGGTACACCTGGAGAAGGCCCGCCGGGACCCGGACTACAAGTTCGTGCTCGCGGAGATCGACTACCTCAAGCCCTATTTCGACGCCTTCCCGCAGGAGCGGGCGGAGCTGCGGGCCCTCCTCAGGGACGGTCGCGTCGAGTTCGTCGGCGGTACCTACAACGAGCCCAACACGAACCTCACCAGCGCCGAGCTCACCATCCGGAACGCCGTGTACGGGGTCGGCTACCAGCGCGACGTGCTCGGCGGCGACCCGCGGAGCGCGTGGATGCTGGACGCGTTCGGTCACGATCCGGGGTTCCCGGGCCTGATGGCGGCGGCCGGCCTCACGAGCTCGTCGTGGGCACGCGGGCCATTCCATCAGTGGGGGCCGGACGACAACGAGCGGATGCAGTTTCCGGCGGAGTTCGAGTGGCTCTCCCCTGACGGCTCCGGCGTGCTGACGGCCTACATGGCCAACCACTACGGCGCGGGCTGGACGCTGCACACCACCAAGGACCTGGCGGCCGCGGAACGGGCGGCGCACGAGCAGTTCCGCAGCCTCGCGGCCGTCGCCGCGACCAGGAACGTCATGCTGCCGGTCGGCTCGGACCACGTGATCCCGGCGCGCTGGGTCACGGACGTGCACCGGTCCTGGAACGCCAAGTACGTCTGGCCCCGGTTCGTGACCGCCATCCCGCGGGACTTCTTCGACGCGGTGCGCGCGGAGGCGTCGGGGTCACCCGCCTCTGGGTCAGCTACCTCCGGGGGCGTGTGGATCACGCCGCAGACCCGCGACATGAACCCGCTCTACACCGGCAAGGACGTCTCCTACATCGACACGAAGCAGGCGAACGCGGCGGCCGACACCGCGGTCAGCGAGGCCGAGCGCTTCGCCACGCTCGCCTGGCTGCGCGGCGCCGCCTACCCGGCCGAGTCACTGGACAAGGCCTGGCGGCAGCTCGCCTACGGCGCCCACCACGACGCGATCACCGGCACCGAGTCCGATCAGGTGTACCTGGACCTGCTGGCGGGCTGGCGGGAAGCGTGGCAGCGCGGCGACGCGGCGCGTAAGGTCGCGACCGGATTCCTCGCCGCGGCCGGCGGCGATGTCTCCCGGAGCGGAGACTCCCCGAGCGGTGACTCCCCGAGCGGTGGTTCCCCCAGCGGCGGGGCCCTGAGCGGCGGGGCCGCGGACCGTGGCAGCGTGACGGTGTTCAACGGCCTGGCCCGCGTCCGTGACGCGATGGCGACCGTGACCGTGCGACTGGACGAGCCGGGCACGCCGTGGCTGGCCGTGACCGGTCCTGACGGCGTGGACGTGCCCGCGCTGGCCGAGCACGGCCGCCGGCGCGGCGACGGGTCACTCGAAGAGGTGACGCTGACGTTCCGCGCGCGCGGCGTACCGGGCCTCGGATACCGGCGCTACGGCCTGCGCTCGGTCCCGGCCCCGTCCGGCGCGACGGGCGAGGCTGGAGCGGCCTGGACCGATGCGGATGGCGTGACGATCGGCAACGACGCGCTGACCGTCACCGCCGACCCCGCGCGCGGCGGCGCGCTCACCGAGATAACGGACAAGCGGACCGGCCGCAACGCACTGCGCGGCCCCGGCAACGAGATCGTGCTGCAAGAGGAGTACGACAAGCACCCGCGCTGGGGCGAAGGTCCCTGGCACCTGTCGCCGAAGGGCCCCGGCGCCGGCTCCGCCGCCTCCCCCGCGACCGTGCGCGCGCAGCGCTCACCGGCTGGATCGCGCCTGGTCGCCTCGTTCCGGCTCGGTGACCTGGACATCACGCAGGAGACGATCCTGTGGGACGGTGCGGAACACGTCGAGTTCCGCACCCACGTGTCCGGCTCGATCGGGCAGGATCACCTGCTGCGCGTGCGGTTCCCGGCCGACGTGCCCGGCGGCCTGCCGGTGTACCAGACGGCGACGGCGGTGATCGGGCGGCCCTTCGGGGTACCGGAGGCGGACACGGCCGCCGACTGGTGGACCCTGGACAATCCCGCCAACCAGTGGTTCGGGCTGGGCGCCGTCGCCTCGGTCACCATGCCCGGCCGCCCGGACGGCCGCCCGGACGACGCCAGCCCGGTGCGGCGGGCGGTCGGTGTCGCCGAGCTCATCACCCCCAATATCCCCAAGGATCATTCCGCTGCCATCCGTGACCTCATCGTCGGCCTCGCCGCTTCCGGCGTGACCGCCACGTGCTCGCGTGCGTCCGGTCCTCGCTACGGATCGGTCGACGTGGACTCGAACCTGCCGGACTTCCGGATCAGTCTCGGCGGGCCAGACGACAACGCGTTCACCGCCGAGGTGCTGGCGGCCGCCGACCCGGCCGCCGCGAAGCAGCTCGCCCGGCTGGTGGCCGACACCGGCGCCGCCCGGCTGTGGGTGCCGGCGACCCGGTCGCGCGCGTCGGCCTTCGGCCCGGGCGCTGACCTGCGCGGGGCACGCGACCTGCCCGTGCTGATCGTCGCCGGCGCCGACGAGAAGGCGCTCACGCGGGCCGTCGCGGCCCTGCGGGCGGACCTGGCGGACGGGGTCATCGGCGCGGAACTGGCGGAGGGGTCGGAGCCCGCGTCCGCGGCCGGGACGGATTCCGGGGCCGGGGCCGGTTCCGGTCCGGCCGACGAGTCGTTCGGCGGCGGCTCGGTCGCGCTCTTCAACCAGGGCACGCCGTCGAGCGTGGTGACGCCGGACGGGACGCTGTGGATGTCGCTGCTGCGGGCGTGCTCGAGCTGGCCGAGCGGCGTGTGGATCGACGGCGACCAGCGGACCGCGCCCGACGGCAGCAGCTTCGCGTGGCAGCACTGGAGCCACACCTTCTCCTACGCGCTGGCCGTCGCCGAGGGCGACTGGCGGGACGCCGGCTTCAACGCGCGGGCCGAAGACTACAACCACGCCCTCGTCACGGCCGTGTCCGGAGCGGGCTCACTCTCAGGTTCGGGCTCAGACTCGGGTTCGGGCTCAGGCGCGGGTTCGGGTTCAGGCGCGGGCTCCGGCTCCGGCTCTGGCTCCGGCTCTGGCTCCGGCTCAGACACAGGGGACATTTCCGAAATATCGGTTATGCCGACGAACGTCACGTTGACCGCCCTCAAGCCCCGCGGCAACCCGCTGGCGGCCGGGCGGCCGGGCACGCCGGGCGCCGACCGGGTCGTGACGGTGCGGCTGCGCGAGACCGACGGCCGGCCGGCGGTCGCGGAGCTGCGGATCGCCGCGGGCATCGAGGAGGCCTGGCTCACGGACCTGCTCGAGACCGACTTGCCGAAAAACGTGACGCTATCGCCGCTCGCGGTCCGGGACGGCGCCGCGATCGTGGAGATCGGCCCGTTCGCGACCGTGACGCTGGCCGTGAAGGTGGCCGCGCCGGAGAGCGGAACGAGCGTCGGCGACGGGACAGGCGTCGCCAAGCTGGCGCCGGCCGAGGCCGTGCAGCCCGTCTACTCGCGGTACTGGCTGCACGGGAAGGGCGCCGCCCCGGCCGGCAACGTCCCGGTCACCGTGCATTTCACGCCGTCGCGCGTCACGCTCGGCGAAGAGCCCGCGACGCCACTGCGGCTCACCGTCGCCTGCGGCCCCGAGCCGGCGTCGGGCGAGGCCCGGCTGGTGCTGCCCAGCGGGCTGACCGCGGAGATCGACGGCGCGCCCGCCGAGGCGGCGACGACACTGCGCTACGACCTGCCCGCGAACGGGTTCACGTCGTGGAACGTGCTGGTCCAGGCGGCGCCCGCGGCCGCCGACGGCCGGTACTTCGTGACCGGCAGCATCGGTGACGGGGCCGGGAACATCCTCGAGGACGCGGCGCTCGTCACGATCGGCGAGGCGGGCGGGCCCGACCGCGACCTGCCGCCGGAGGAGCTGTTCTTCCGGATGGTATCCGACACCCAGGCGCTCGCCGGGGAAACCGGCCTGGAGATCCTGGACGACGGGCTCTCGCTGCCGCCAGGCGGCCGTGGCCGGCTGCGGGTGCGGGTAACGAGCAGTCTCGCCTCGGCACTGCACGGCGAGGTCCAGCTGCTCTCGCCGTTCGGCACCTGGGAGACGGTCGCGCCCTGGGCCCAGTCCATGACCCTGGGCCCAGGTGAGGAGACGATCCTCGGCTTCGATGTCACCGTGCCGCCTGCCGCGACATCGGGCTGGGAGTCGTGGCTGCTGGTGAAGCTGATGTACTTCGGCCGCGTCCGCTACTCCCCCGCCGTTCGCCTGACAGTGAGCTAGCCAGCCAGCCTTAGAGCGCCGAGTCGGCCTCGTGGAGGTCCAGCGCGGCGGGCGCCTCCGGGGCCGGCCCGGGACGCGGGGCCGGGACCCGGATCAGGGTCACGATCAGGAGCAGCGCGACCACGTCGAAGATCGCGGCCAGCCCGTAGGCGGACGACATGCCGTGGATGAGCGCGTGCTGCCGGGCGGCCAGCGCGGACAGGCCCGCGGCCGGATGCGCGAGCGCGCCGCTGTAGGCGGTGCCGAACACCGCCACCAGCACGGACAGGCCCAGCGAGCCGCCGACCTGCTGCATGACGTTGACCATGCCGGACGCGGCGCCCGAGTCCCGCGGGCTCACCCCGGCCAGCGACGCGGTCGTCAGCGGCACGAACACGAGGCCCATGCCGACGCCGAACAGCAGCATCGGGCCGAAGACACCATCCCAGTAGCCGGTGCCGGGGGCGACCCGCCACAGCCACGCCATCCCGGCGATCACCGGGAACATGCCGGTGATCATGAGGCGGCGGGGGCCGATTACCGGCATCAGGCGCGGCGCGAACCGGGAGACCGCGAACAGCGCGATCGTCATCGGCATGAACGCGATCCCTGCCCGCAGCGGGCTGAAGCCCAGGATCTCCTGGACGAACTGGGTGAGGAAGTAGAACATGCCGAACATGCCGGCCACCAGCAGCAGCCGCGCCACGAATGACCCGGACCGGCCTGCGTCCGCGAACAGGCGCAGCGGCGTGATCGGCTGCTGCGCGCGCCGCTCGGTCAGCACGAAGGCGACGAGGAGAACGGCGCCGGCCACGAACGCGCCGATACCCACGCGATCGCCCCAGCCGTTGCTCGCGGCGCGAATGAATCCGTAGACCACCGCGGCGACGCCGCCGGTCGAGGTGATCGCGCCCGCCAGGTCGAACCGGCCGGGCTGACGTGGCGTCTCGGACACGAACAGCGGCGTGGCGGCGAGCACCCCGATGCCGATCGGGACGTTGATGAACAGCACCCAGCGCCAGTCCAGCCACTGGGTGATCACGCCGCCGAGTACCAGGCCGAGCGAGCTGCCCCCGGTGACCACTCCGGTGTAGATGGCGAGGGCCCGGGTCCGTTCCTTCCCCTCGGGGAACGCGCTGATCACCAGGGCGAGCACGGCGGGTGAGGCGAGCGCGCCGCCGACTCCCTGGATCGCGCGTGCCGCGAGGAGCATCGCGGACGAGGTGGCGAGCCCGCCGGCCAGCGACGAGAGCGTGAAGATCGCGATGCCCGCGATGAACATGCGCCGCCTGCCGAGGATGTCGCCAGCGCGCCCGCCAAGCAGCAGCAGGCCGCCGAAGGTCAGGGTGTAACCGTTAAGTACCCACGACAGGTTCGCGAGCGAGAAGTGCAGGCCGGTCTGGATATGCGGCAGGGCTATATTGACCACCGTCGCGTCGAGGATGATCATAAGCTGCGCACCAAGCATGATCGCTAGCGCGACGCCCGCGTGACCGTGCCCGCGGCGCGGCGCGTTCGCTACTTGATTGCGAGAGGTACGATGAGAAGGCAAGCGGAGGTTCACTCCGGTTACTATACGGAGGGTTCCTCCGTTTTGCAAACCGGTTGGTCTGGAGCTGATGAGTATTAACGACAAGCTCGCGGTGCTCGATGACGTGCCCGCCGGCATGCGGGCGGACGCGCGCCGCAGCCGCACGAAACTGCTTGAGGCCGCGACCGCGGCGTTCGCGGAGCACGGCGCGGACGCCCCGCTGGAAGACATCGCCCGCCGGGCCGGCGTAGGGATCGGCACCCTCTACCGCCATTTCCCGACGCGGCTCGACCTGCAGTCCGCCGTCTTCCTCAGCCAGGTCAAGGGCGTGTGCGCGGAGGCGGACACCCTCATCGTCGACTCTCCCGCCGAGCAGGCGTTCGCCGCCTGGCTCAGGATGCTCCTTCGTTACATGGTCAGGAAGCGGGGCCTGTCACGAGCGCTGGTCGATACGCTCGGCAAGGACTCTGAGCTGATTTCGAGCTGCTCGCTGGCGATGCGCGAGACGGTGGACCGGCTGCTCAAGCACGCCCAGAACTCCGGCGCGATCAGGCCGGACGTCCAGGCGCTCGACGTGCTGCGCCTCGTGCACGGGATCGGCGTGGCGACCGAGCAATCGCCGGAAGAGGCCGACCGCCTGCTGTCGCTCATGCTGGACGGCCTGCGTGCGGCCGATAGCCGGGCGGGCTAAAGCCCTGGGGGGCGGTTCTCATAGGCGGTGCTGAGCACCACCGTCGTGCGGGTGGAGACATTCGCCAGGCTGCGGATCTGCTGGAGCAGGTCTTCGAGGGCAGCGGGGGAGGCCACGCGCACCTTGAGGATGTAGTTCTCGTCACCCGCCACGCTGTGGCAGGCCTCGATCGCCGACAGGTGGCGCAGCCGCTGCGGGACGTCGTCGGGCGCGGCGGGATCGAACGGCTTTATCGACACGAACGCGGTCAACGGCAACCCGATCACGACCGGATCGCACAACGCGACGTAGCCGGTGATGACGCCATCGGTTTCCAGCCTGCGGACCCGCTGGTGCACCGCGGACACCGAAAGCCCCGCCTGCCTGGCGAGTTCGGTGAAACTCATCCGTCCGCTGCGTGAGAGCAACGAAACGATCTTGCGGTCGATCTCTTCCACTACGACAACTTAGCGTGAATTGTGCATGCACGAGACATCGCGCGGTTACGGAATGATCTCAGGTGCTTACGCATCCGGGTGACTGATTCGCAAGATGCACGTGTGTGCCGCATCTTGGAAGGATCTTGCCGTACCGTACGTTGCACGGCGAGAGACCGTGGAACGTGGCAGGAGACTGGAAGCATGCATCAGCAGCCCGAAGAACTCTACGAGCTGGACCTGGCGGCGCCGGACGTCGATGGCGCGGCCATGCTGGTCCACCTGGACGGGTTCATGGACGCGGGCGCCGCGGGCCGCCTGCTGACCGAGCACCTGCTCGACAGCTTCGACCATCAGACGGTCGCGACGTTCGACATCGACCGCCTGCTCGACTACCGGTCCCGCCGCCCGCTGATGACCTTCGACAAGGACCACTGGGAGGCCTACGAGTCCCCTAGCCTGGAACTCAGCCTGCTATCCGACGGCGACGGCAAGCCGTTCCTCGTCCTGTCCGGTCCCGAACCGGATCACGAGTGGGAGCTGTTCACGGCGGCGGCCCGCTCGCTGGCCGAGCGGCTGGGCGCGGGCACGGCCATCACCTACTTCGGCGTGCCGATGGGCGTGCCGCACACGCGGCCGCTGGGCGTGCTCGCGCACGGGACCCGGACGGGCCTCGTCACCAGCCGCGTCCAGCTGCCGAGCAAGCTCCAGGTGCCCGCCAGCGCGTCACAGCTGCTCGAGTTCCGGTTCGGGCAGGCGGGCCGGGACGCGATTGGGTTCGCGGTCCAGGTGCCGCACTACCTGGCGCAGGCCGCGTACCCGACGTCGGCGCTGACCCTGCTCGACTCGATCAGCGAGATCACCGGCCTGACGCTGCCCGCCGAGGCGCTGAAGGAGGCCGCCGAGCGCACCAACGTGCTCATCGACCGCCAGGTCGCCGAGTCGACGGAAGTCGCCGACCTGGTGCACGGCCTCGAGGCGCAGTACGACGCGGCCATCGGCCACGACGGCGACAACCTCCTCGCCGAGGGCGAGGAGATGCCGACCGCGGACGAACTCGCGGCGCAATTCGAGCAGTTCCTCGCCGAGCAGCAGCGAGGCGACACCCCGGAGGCCTGACGCCCCGCCCCGCCCCTGGCACTGTCACAGCGGCGGCGGACTCGATGTCACATCGGCGACCAACCTACTGCGCTCGAAGTGACGTTGACCTCCATCTATGGAGCTGGATGACGCATTGACGGCGCTAGGAACGGCGCCGATGCGTCATCCACCCCCTTTCGGGGTCGCCTTCGGCGCCCGGCGGAGAACCGGACCGAAAGCGCATTCGTACACGCTCTCTGGCGAGCCCAAAAGCGCAAACGAACACGCCCTGGCGTGTTCGTTTGCGCATTCGAGCCGGCCGGGAGGGGGGAGGG
>Ga0210389_10000483_pt1 | contig 37021 bp, 26 predicted proteins | sample IncBWH28OmetaG_FD_160127 | JGI IMG/M metagenome (GOLD analysis project Ga0210389, IMG submission 160127) | Forest soil microbial communities from Barre Woods Harvard Forest LTER site, Petersham, Massachusetts, United States - Inc-BW-H-28-O ... | reverse complement strand
TTCTGTCCATCAGCATCTCGCTGGTCGCCGTATTCATTCCTCTGCTGCTGATGGGCGGCATCATCGGCAGACTGTTCCGCGAATTTGCAATCACCATGACGACGACCATCGTGGTCTCGGCATTTGTCGCCCTGACGCTCTCCCCCACCATGTGCGCCCTGTTCCTGCGCGATGAAAAGCACGCCAAGCACGGCAAGGCGTACATGTACATCGAGCGCGGCTTCGACAAGCTGCTGGCCGGCTACACCCGCGGACTCGACTTCGTCCTGGATCACAAACGCGCCACGCTGACGACATTTTTGCTCACGGTCGCGGCCACCGTGCTGCTCTACGTCTATATCCCCAAGGGATTCTTTCCGCAGCAAGACACCGGCATCATCCAGGGACTCACCGATGCGCCCCAGGATATTTCCTTCGACGAAATGGTGCGCCGCCAGCACCTGGTGACCGACGTGATTTCAAAAGATCCCGATATCGCCAGCTACGGAACCGGCATCGGCGGCGGCCGCCCCATCAACAACGGTTTTCTCATCATGGGCCTCAAGCCGCGCAGTCAACGCAGTGCCAGCGCGGATGAGATCATCACGCGATTGCGGCCGCAGCTTGCGAAGGTGCCGGGCATCCAATTGTTCGTTCAGGCGGCGCAGGACCTGAACGTCGGCGGCCGCACTTCGCGCACCCAGTATCAGTACACGCTGCAGGACTCCGACATCAACGAGCTGAACGAATGGGCGCCGAAGCTGCTCGCCGAGCTGCAGAAACTGCCGAGCTTGCGCGACGTGGCCTCCGATCAGCAAACCAGCAGCGGCATGCTGTCGCTCACCATCGATCGCGATCAAGCGGCGCGTTTCGGCATACAACCGGCGGCGGTCGACCAAGCGCTCTACGACGCGTTCGGCCAGCGTCAAGCGGCGCAGTACTTCACCCAGGCCAATAGCTACCATGTGGTGATGGAGATCACGCCGTCGCTGCAGGCGGATCCCGACTCGCTCAAGAAGATCTACCTCAAATCGGCGCTGACCGGTCAAATGGTACCGCTCTCCGCGATGACGAAATTCGATACACAGCACGTGACCTATCTCTCGATCCAACATCAAGGGCAGTTTCCCGCCGTGACGCTGTCGTTCAATCTCGCGCCCGGCGCAGCGCTCGGCGACGCCGTCAATGCGATCGACGCTGCGTCGGTGCGGCTGCACCTGCCCGCGACCATCACGGGGAATTTCCAAGGCGTGGCGCAGGCCTTCCAGAGCTCCCTGAAAAGCCAGCCCTACTTGATCCTCGCCGCGCTGGTTGCCGTGTACATCATTCTCGGCATGCTCTACGAAAGCTACATTCACCCGTTGACGATCCTGTCAACGCTTCCCTCGGCCGGCGTCGGTGCGTTGCTGGTTTTGCTCGTGCTCCACATCGAGCTGTCCGTCATTGCGTTGATCGGCATCATTTTGCTGATCGGCATCGTCAAGAAGAACGGCATCATGATGGTGGACTTTGCTCTGCAGGCGGAGCGCGAACAGCATCTGTCGCCGCACGACTCGATCCGCCAGGCCTGCCTGATGCGATTCAGGCCCATCATGATGACGACCATGGCGGCGCTGCTCGGGGCGCTGCCGCTGGCGCTGGGGCACGGCACCGGCTCGGAGTTGCGCCGCCCCTTGGGCTACACCATGGTGGGCGGACTGATCTTGAGCCAGGCGCTGACGCTGTTTACGACGCCGGTCATCTACCTTTACCTGGACGAATTCAGCGCGAAAATGCGCGGCCGCCGGCAAAAGAAACGCGCCAAAGCCACGCTGGGCGCCGAAGCCGCGCTGGCGGAGCAGGACGCCCATGCGCCGCTCGGGGACCACACATGAAGATTCTGCTGGTCGAGGATAACGAACGGGTCAGCCAATTCGTCATCAAGGGCCTGCAGGAAGCCGGACACACGACGGACCATGCCGGCACCGGCCGCGACGGCATGTTCTTGGCGGCCAGCGAGCCTTATGATGTCATCATCATGGATCGCATGTTGCCCGGCGATATCGATGGTCTCGCAATCATTGAAGTGCTGCGCAAGGCCGGCAAGCGCACCCCGATCCTGATATTGAGTGCGCTGTCGGAAGTCGATGACCGGATTCGAGGTTTGCGCAGCGGCGGCGATGATTATTTGACCAAGCCCTTTGCCTTTGGCGAGCTGCTGGCGCGCATTGACGCCTTGCATCGGCGGGCGCAGGGTGTCGATCATGAGATTCCCCTGGTGGTCGGGGATTTGCACATGGACCCGCTGACACGCAAGGTGACCCGCGGTGACCGGCCGATTACACTTCAGCCGCGCGAATTCAAGCTGCTCGAGTACCTCATGCGGCACGCGGGCCAGGTGGTGACACGCACCATGCTGTTGGAAAATGTCTGGGACTACCACTTCGACCCGCAGACCAACGTCGTCGATGTGCACATCAGCAAGCTGCGCCAGAAAATCGACGCCGAATTCGAGCGCCCGCTGCTGCGTACCGTGCGCAATGCGGGCTACACGGTGACCGCGGATGACTAGCATGATGCGCTCCTCGGCGCTGTCCCTCGCATTGGGCTACGTGGCCTTGGGGCTGACGGCGTTGGTGTTGTTCGCCGCGCCGCTCTGGTACGCATGGCAGGTGACGATTCAAGATGGCCGCGCCGAGATACTCCAAGCCGACGCGCAACGCCTCACCGATATCTATAAGCGAGATGGCGCGGAGGCGCTCAAAGCGTTCATCGACACCCGCGTCAGCCTGCAAATCGCCGGCGAGAGAATCCTGCTGCTCACCGACGCATCGATGCATCCGCTTGCCGGCAATTTGCACGCGTGGCCGGATACGGTGCCGCTGACGCCCGGCAATTACAAAATCCGGGCCGACATGGGCAAAAGCGGCGAGCAGACGATGCTGGTGCATGTCGCGATGCTCGGGAGCTATAACTTGCTCGTCGGCCGGGATAACGCACTGTTTCAACCGTTGCAAACCCGATTCTGGTATGGACTGACGGCCGCGGTTGCCGTGCTGTGCATCGCCGGCTTGCTGGTGGGCATCATCACGCGCCGCGCGTTGATGTCGCGCGTCCACAGCATCCGCCGCACCGTTTCCGCCATCATTCACGGCGACTTGAAGCACCGGCTTCCAACCCATCTGAACGATGACGAACTGAATACGTTGTCGCGCACCATCAATGGCATGCTCGATCAGATCGAACTGCTGGTTCACGGTGTGCGCAACGTGTCCAACTCCATTGCGCATGATCTGCGCACGCCGCTCGCTGAATTGCGATCGCGGCTCGAGGAATTGTCGCTCATCCGGCCTTCGACCGCGGAGACCTATGCGGAGATCGACGGCGCCGTGGCCGATGTCGATCGCGTCATCCGCATATTCGATGCGCTCCTAAGGTTGGCGGAAATCGACGCGGGCATGCGCCGCTCCGGTTTCGTGTCGCTCGACGTGTCGGACCTGGCCGCCAACGCCGTGGAATTCTACGAACCGGCCGCCGAACTCAAAAATATCGATCTGAAGGTGCGATCGAACGGCCCGCTGCTGGTTGCCGCCGACCCGGTGCTGCTCGCCCAGGCGCTCAGCAATTTGATCGACAATGCGCTCAAATACGCGCCTCAGCAGGGTTCAATCGAAGTCGCGGTGCAGAGACGCGACGACTTGTGCGCCGAGATATCGGTTTCGGACAACGGACCGGGAATCGAGGATTCGGAAAAGGTCAAAGTGATGGAGCGCTTTTATCGCGGCGACGCCAGCCGCGGCACGCCCGGCGTCGGGCTCGGCTTGAGCCTGGTACAGGCCGTGGCAAAATTGCACGGCAGTGCCCTGGAGCTGCGCGATAACGCGCCGGGGCTGCGAGTCGTGATGACCATCCCGCTCGACTCATCGAGCGCCGCTTCTCGCGAGACACCGCCGCTAAGTCCACCGTCGAACGAGGTGGTGGCACCCCCGAGCCTGGCCTCTTTGCCGTAGACTAGGAGCCAACGCGGCTCTCGCGGAACAGTCAGACAGGCTCCCAGCGCATGCTCATCAGCTGCACCGCGTACCAGGACGGTACGAAACTCGCCGAGGTCACGGTCGGGCAAATCCCCGAGTACTTGCATCGGCCGAAGTGCTTCGTTTGGGTGGCGTTGCAGGATCCCGCCCCGGCCGAACTCGCGGAATTCCAAAAAGCATTTGACTTGCATGCCCTGGCCGTCGAAGACGCGCTGGTCGGTCACCAACGGCCCAAGGTCGAGGAATACGGCGACTCGCTGTTCGCGGTGCTGCACCTGGTCGAACCGGCCGGCGCCGACTATCACGTTGGCGAGCTTGCCATTTTCGTCGGCCCAAATTATGTGCTCACCGTGCGCAGCCGGGCGCAAAAGGGGTTGGCCGAGGTACGCGCCCGCTGCGAGCGCGAACCAAAACTGCTGCGCCAGGGTGCGGGCTTCGTCTTGTACGCCATCATCGACGCGGTGGTCGATCGCTACTTTCCGCTGCTCGACGATCTGGAAGGGGAACTGGACGGCATTGAACAGCGCATCTTCGCGCCCGAGGGCGCGCCGCGCGTCAATATCGAAGCCCTGTATGCGCTCAAGCAGCGGCTGACGGTCATGAAGCATGCGGTGGCGCCGCTGCTCGAAGGCGTGTCGAATCTGACCGGCGGCCGGGTACCGGTGCTGTGTGTCAAACTCACCGAATATTTTCGGGATATCTACGATCATCTGCGGCGGCTGAATCAGACCGCCGATTCGATCCGCGAGACCATCGCCACCGCCATCTCCGTGAACCTGTCCTTCATCACGCTGCAAGAGAATGAAACCATGAAGCGGCTCGCGGCTTATGCAGCGTTGCTGGCTATCCCCACGATGATCGCGGGGATCTACGGCATGAACTTTGAACACATGCCGGAACTGAAGTGGCACTACGGCTATGCCGCTTCGCTGCTGTTCATGGGCGCGATCGACGTGCTGCTGTATTTTCGTTTCAAAAAAGCCAAGTGGCTGTAACTGCGCTCAACATCCGCCGCCTCGGGATTCTGCTGGCGCCGCTGATCGACGTAGCGGCTTTCTGCGGCTTCGTGGCTGCGGGCCTGTCGCTGCGTGCCGGCAATGCCTATGCATTCGCGATCGGCTACGCCCTCACTCTGCTGCTGCGCGATCCTGCGCGCGCCGCCGAGGGGCCGCGATCGAGTTGGCAGCCGTCGCTGCGCGATGCAATTGCCGGATTCATGGCGGTGTTTCTGCGCGCCGGGGTATTGGCGCTGCTCACGCAGCAATGGCGGTGGGCACCGCAACTCTCGATCTTTTTCGCCGCCGCGCTCGGCCTCGTGGTCACCGCACCGCGCTGGCGCAATCAGGCCTTCGGACTCATCGCGTATGCCTTCGTGCTGCGCCTCGTGTACGCCGGGTCGGTCGAACTGATGCCGGAGGAGACGTATTACTGGAACTATGCGCGGCACCTGGACTTCGGATACCTCGATCATCCTCCCATGGTGGCGTGGCTGATCCGCGTCGCGACGGCAATCTTCGGCCAAACCGAGTTCGGCGTGCGGGCCGGAGCGTTGTGCTGCGGGCTGATCACGTCGATCTTTGTCTATAAATTGACGCGCAACCTTTTCGGCGCAACCGCGGCGCTGGCCGCTTTGCTGCTCGCCCAGGCACTGCCATTCTTCTTCCTCGCAGGGTTCCTGATGACGCCGGACGCCGTTTTGGTGGCCGCCTGGGCGGCCTCGCTGTATTTTCTCGAGCGCGCGCTGATTGGCGATCAATCCCGCGCCTGGTGGTCCGCGGGCATCTGCCTGGGTCTGGGGATGATCTCGAAATATTCCATCGCATTGCTCGGCCCCGTCGCCGTTGCCTTCATGGCATGGGATCCGCCATCGCGCCGCTGGTGGCGCCGCTCCGAGCCTTATATCGGCGCCCTGCTCGCCCTGGCAATCTTTTCTCCCGTCATTATCTGGAATGCGCAGCACGAGTGGGCGTCGTTCGCGTTTCAGACCTCGCGCCGGCTCGCGGAAACACCGCAATTCTCAGTGCACAAGCTGCTCGGCTCCATCCTGGTATTGATTACGCCCACCGGACTGCTGGCCGTGATCGCCATGCTGTTGAGGCGGCAGCCGGGGGAAGACCCCGGGCCCGACGCGGCTCGGCGCCGGCGGCTGTTCGGTCTGGCGATTCTCTTTCCTCTCGCGATATTCGCCGCTTTTAGTTTGCGCCACGAAGTGAAGCTGGATTGGACCGGCGCCCCCTGGACGGCCGCGCTGCCCGCGATGGCGTTTGTGATGATCAACGGCGACGCCACGGTCGGACGCCTCGCGAAATGGGCTCGCGCCGCCTGGCTGCCCACGGTCGTCGCCCTGCTGCTGATCTACGGCGCGGGTCTGCAATACCTGGTGCTGGGGCTGCCGGGCGTCGGCTACGGCAAGCACATCGAGGTGGTCCCGGTCGGCTGGCGCGATTTGAGCGCTCACATCCTCGAAACCGCCGGCACGTATCACCGCGAGGCGGGCCGCGACGTGCTCATCGTGGGCATGGATCGCTACGCCATCGCCAGCGAGCTGGCGTTTTACGGCGGCGCGCACGCAGCCACGGGACTGGCGACGGCGAACAGCCATCTCTTTGGCGGCATGGGCCTGATGTATGGACTCTGGATGCCGCCGCGGGCGCAGGACGGGCGGGATCTGCTCCTGGTCGCCTGGTCTCCGGGCGAGCTTGACGATAAATTCATCCGCGCGCGCGTGGAACGGTTGGGGCCCATCGAGGATGATGTGCTGATGCGGAACGGGGTCGTCGTCCGTCACTACTATCATCGGCTGGCATTCAACTATCGTTCTCGCAACGAGGACAATGACTTAAGATGAAACCCATGAATTCGAATGACCGTCGCTTGATGGCAGGCACCTGGGCCGCCGGCGCCTGCCTGTTGCTGGCCGCAGTCTGCGCCGCGCAAACCCCCGAGCAGCAGAAGATGTGGGACGCGCAGCGCGCGCAGGCCCAAGCCGACGAGAAGGTGAGAGCCGAGAAACTGGCGGCACAGCGCGCAGCCCGCAGGGCGGATCCCATGGCCTGGGTGCGCACGTTGAATCCCCTCACCGCAGGCGGATGGCAATTCCGATCCGTCGCGCCGGACGGATCGTGGGCATCCTTCAGCACCGAGCATCAAATGAAACGCTCCGGTCGCATCGTGACCGCCTGGCTGCGCGAAGAGTATCCCGAGCCGCAGCGAAGCAACAGCGGCGGCGTCTATTTGAGCTACGTGGAAAAAATTCAATATGACTGCGCTAACGAGCGGGCCCGCGCCTTATTGATCATCTACTACTCGGACAACAACATCACCGGCAGCGAGGAAAGCGAGGCCACCGACGTCAAACAGGCGGCCTGGGTCCCGATCGTGCCGGGCACTCCTGCTGAGAACCTCTACGAATGGGTCTGTCAGGCTGCCAACTTGCGCAATAAATAACATTAATATGTTATTATAAAATATTGAATATTATCCATATTGTTATAAATACTTGAGCGTTTTGCATTCGCGTCCGTGCCGCTAACGGCCGCTCGCGAGCAGCTGAATGCTCACTGCCAACAGTCGCGTTCTGTCGGCGTTGGGGCCGACCAGAATCTCCACCTCGCCCGCCTCGAAAACCGGCGTAAGTTGCAGGCCGAGAAAACACAGGTCCCTGCCGCGCAGCGACAGGCTCACCGTACCGCTCTCGCCGGGCTTCAGGGTGATCTTGCCGAAGTCCTTGAGCTCCAGCTTCGGCCGCGAGACGCTCGCGACCTTGTCGTGCGTGAACAAAAAGACAGTTTCTTGCGCCTCCCGAGTCCCGCGATTGAGGACGTCCACTTCGATGGTGATCGCATCATCGATGCCGATCGCGCTGCTCGACAGGCGAAGGTTCGAGAACTCGAAGCGGCCATAGGTAAGCCCGAATCCAAATGGAAACAGGGGCTCATTGACGACATCAAGATATTTGCTGGTGAATTTATCCTGCGCGTTGAAAGGCCGGCCGCTTGGACGCTCACTAAAAAAAATCGGCACTTGGCCGGCCGCGCGGGGCCAGGTCACGGGCGTGCGCCCGCTCGGACTCACCCTTCCTAAGAGCACATCGGCGATGGCATTGCCGGCCTCGCTGCCCAGGAACCACGCCGCCAGCAGCGCATTGGCGCGATCGATCAACCAGGGCACGATCAGCGGCCGTCCGGAAAATAACACCACGATCACGGGAATGCCGGAGCGCTGCGCGCGCTCGAGCACCGCCTCCGCAAGCTGGCGTTGAATACCGGGCAACCCCAAATGCGCGCGGCTGGCCGCTTCGCCGCTCATCACGGCCGCTTCGCCGAGACATAGAATGACGGCGTCCGCCCGCGCGCAGCTGTCCACGCTGCCTGCGATGCCGCTCGCGTCCGGGCCCTCGATCTCAGCACCTTGAGAGTGCACGATCTCGGCGTGTGGAAACGCAGCGCGCAGACCCTCGAGGACGGTCACGTGACCTGTCGCAGCGGCCGCACCCCACCAGATGCCGCGCATTTCAACGGATGCATTCGCAAGGGGTCCGATCACCGCAAGACGGCGCGCCGAAGCGGAAATCGGCAGACAATCAGCATCGTTCTTGAGCATGACGATCGAACGCGCGGCAATCTCACGCGCAAGCTGCCGGCGGTGGGTGAGCGCCGCCGGCGATTCGGTCTGCTTGCCGCGACGGTACGGATCGTCGAACAATCCGAGCCGCTCCTTCAGGATCAACACGCGGCGAACCGCTTGATCGATCTCCGCGACGCCGACAGCGCCTCGTTGCAACGCAACCGGCAGGCCATGCCGATAGGCATCCGACATCATGTCGATATCGACACCCGCCTTCAGCGCGAGCGCGGCCGCCTCGGCCAGGTCCGCCGCGATGCCATGACGGATGAGTTCAGCGATGGCGTTGTAGTCGCTGATGACGACGCCATCGAAACCGAGGCGCCCGCGCAGCCACTCGCGCAGCAGCGGCACATTGGCAGTCACCGGGATGCCGTTGACATCGGTGAATGCCGGCATGATGGCCGCCACGCCGGCGGACACCGCGGCGGCAAACGGCACCATGTGGACCTCGTGCAGCGTTCGTTCCGAAATGTCGACGGCAGCGTAGTCGCGGCCCGCCGTGACGCATCCATAGGCGCAATAGTGTTTGGCGCACGCAGCGAGTACGTCGGCCTCCCATAGTTCGGCGTGCTGAAAACCCTTCACTTTGGCCTCAGCCATGCGCGCGCCCACCAGCGGGTCTTCCCCCGGACTCTCGGCGATGCGGCCCCAGCGTGGATCGCGCGCCACATCGAGCATCGGCGCAAACGTCATGGCCAAGCCATCGGCAGCGGCTTCCTTGGCCGACTCGCGGGCACTTCTCGCCCAGGACTCCGGATCGAAGGTCGCCGCTTCGCCCAGCGGGATCGGAAAGAGAATCCGGTGTCCGTGAATGACATCATAGCCGATGAGCAGCGGGATCCCGAGCCGCGACTCCTTCACCGCCAGGCGCTGCATTTCATTCACGTTGTCGGTGCCGACGAGATTGAGCAGATTTCCGATGGCGCCGCTTTTGATGGCGGCGGTGGAATCACCGGCAATGGTGGGGCCGGTCACCGCCTGGCCGCACGCCGTCATCGTGAGCTGACCGAGTTTTTCGGTCAGCGTCATTCTGTCAATCAAACTTTGGACTCGGCTCACTGAATTTTAGCTCCCTGAAAGCGGGTGTGGTAAATCATAATGGAATAACCACCCTGCTTTAAGAGAAGCGCATGAACCAAGATAGTCCGGCGGAAACGCCGAATCCCGCGGAAATGGAGGAGATCGCGAACGCGCGCCTGCTCCCGCAAGTCGAGATGATGGTACGGGCGCTGTGGGACTCGCCGGTGCGCAATACGCTGTTCCTATTGTCCGGCTCCATATTTCTTGCGATCGCCGCGACCACTTACGGCCAAATCCGGCTCAATACGTGGAATCAACCCTTCTATGATGCCCTGTCGCGCCGGGATTTCGCGCAATTCCTCGATCAGCTCGGCGTTTTTGGAATCATTGCCGGAACGCTGCTGGTCTTGAACGTGGGCCAGCGCTGGCTTGGCGAAACCTTGAAGCTCAAGCTGCGCCAGGGGCTGGCCCTCGACCTGATCAAGAACTGGCTGGCGCCGGGCCGGGCGTTCCGGCTGACGAACGCAGGACCCATGGGCGTGAACCCGGATCAGCGCATGCACGAGGACGCGCGCCACCTCACCGAACTGTCGGCCGATCTCGGCATCGGGTTGCTGCAATCATCGATTCTGCTCGCGAGCTTCGTGAAAGTCCTTTGGGCCCTGTCCAATAATTTTGCCTTCCACTGGGATGGACGGCAAATCGTGATACCGGGATACATGGTGTGGGCGGCGATCGTGTATTCGGGCTCGGCATCGCTGCTCAGCTACTGGGTGGGCCGCAGTCTCGTGGACCGCAATGCGGAGCGCTACGCGCGCGAAGCGGACATTCGTTTCTCGCTGGTGCGCGTCAATGAACACATCGATGCCATCGCGCTGAGCAACGGCGAGCCCGATGAGGCGCGGCGCATCGAGATGGATCTGGCGGGCGTACTGAAGGCAACGGCGCGATTGGTGACCGGCTTGACCAATCTCACCTGGATCACCGCCGGCTATGGATGGTTCACGCTGGTCGCGCCCATTCTGGTTGCCGCCCCCTTGTATTTCGCCGGCAATCTCAGCTTCGGCGGCCTCATGCTGGCCTCCGGCGCCTTCATGCAAGTGCAATCCTCTTTGCGCTGGTTCGTCGACAACTTCAGCACCATTGCCGACTGGCGTGCGACCTTGCTGCGCGTGGCGGGTTTTCGCCGTGCTGTGATCGACACGGACATCATGCACCATGTGGAAAACCGCATTTCGTACGTTGCAGGGAAAGCCGGAGAGTTCGACGTGAACGATTTGCAGATTTGCTCGCCGAGCGGATCCACGATGCTTCAGGAGCAAAAAGTGCAGATCAAGCGCGGCGAGCGCGTGCTGATCGTCGGGGAATCGGGCACCGGGAAGACTCTGCTGTTTCGCGCCCTCGCAGGGCTATGGCCCTGGGGCTCGGGCGCTGTCCTGCACCCGGCCGATGAGGAAATCCTCTACATCCCGCGCACGCCCTACCTGCCTCCCGGCACCCTGCGCGAAGTTTTAGCGTACCCCAAACCCACCGCTGCATTTGACACGGGCGCCTGTTCCGCCGCGCTGGCGCGCGTGGGCCTGAAGCGATTGATTCCGCTGCTCGATGCGACGCAGCGCTGGGACCGCGAATTGAACGAGGATGAGCAACACGCGCTGTCCCTGGCACGCGTCATCACGCACGGGGCGCCCTGGGTGGTGATCGACGAGGTGCTCGACTCCCTGGACGACAGGCAGCTTGACCGTGTCGTCGACATCTTCACCACGGATCTTGCACAATCGGCAATCATCCACATCGGCCGTACGGACGCACACCACCTGTTTTCGAGGGTTTTGCACTTGATCATGGATCCCACCGCAAAGAAACTGAAAGCGCCGGGAGCGGCGCCCGTTGCGCCGGCGTTGGCGGCGAGCCGGGAGTCTGTCTGAGTATTCAAGGCCGCGATCGCGGCCCTGCCGAGCTTGCGGCGTTGCCCGACGAGGAACTGCTCGAAGCGGTGCAGCGGCAAACATTTGGCTTTTTTTGGGAAGCAGCGCATCCGCTCAGCGGTCTTGCGCCGGACCGCTGTACCACCGGCGCAGTGCCCACGGATGATTTGGTGGCCACCGGCGGATCGGGTTTCGCAGCGATGGCGCTCATCGTCGCCGTCGAGCGGGGCTGGATCACGCGCGCGGCGGCCGTGGAACGCCTCACGCATATGCTGGATTTGCTGACGCGCGCGACCTGTTACCACGGCGCCTTTCCGCATTTCATGAATGGGCGCACCGGCGCGACGATTCCCTTCACCCGCAAGGACGACGGCGCCGATCTGGTGGAGACTTCGTTCTTGATCATGGGATTGTTGTGCGTGCGGGAGTATTTCAACCGCGACACCGCCGAGGAGTCCAGGATCAGAGGCCTGGTCAATTACATCTGGAATGACGTGGAATGGGATTGGTACACGCGCGGTCGGCCGGTTCTGCAGTGGCACTGGAGCCCTAACAACGGCTGGGCGCTCGAACTGGACATCCGCGGTTGGAACGAATGCCTGGTCACCTACCTGCTGGCCGCTTCCTCGCCTCGTTATGCGATCGATGCCGGCGTTTACCACCAGGGCTTTGCAGCTGGTCGTAATTTCCTGAACGGCAAGCCTTATTACGGCATCCCGCTGCCGCTGGGCGCCTCATTCGGCGGCCCCCTGTTTCTCTCGCAGTATTCCTTCTGCGGAATCGACCCGCGCGGCTTGAGCGACCGGTATGCGGACTACTGGGAACAAAACTCGAGCCATGTGCGCATCAATCACGCTCACTGCACGGCGAATCCGCTGCATCACAAAGGATACGGCGCCTCCTGCTGGGGGCTCACCTCGAGCGACGGCCCCGACGGTTATGCCACCCACGCCCCCGATAACGACGATGGCACCATTTCGCCCACCGCCGCGCTGTCCAGCATGCCTTATGCGCCGAAGGAAGCGATGCAGGCGCTGCGCCACTTCCTCGGTGCATACGGCGAGCGGGTTTGGGGCCGATTTGGCTTCATCGATGCTTTCTGCGAGTCCCGGGATTGGTACGCCGACACCTATCTCGCCATTGACCAGGGGCCGATCGTGCTGATGATCGAGAATTACCGCACGGGACTCTTGTGGAAACTGTTCATGAACGCGCCCGAAATACAATCAGGGCTGCGCGCGCTGAGCTTCAGCCGCTGATGGAACCGCTCGATGGCTGGATAGAGCGCCAGTATCGCCACAGCGCGGTTGCCATGATGCGCAGCATCTCGGCCGTCGGAATCGTCAAGAAGCGTCCCGGTTTCGCGCAGACCGTGCGGCCGCAGAGGGGCTCCATCGTGGCATCGCCCGTGCCGGGCGCTTACGATCCTGAGCCGGATTACTTCTTCCACTGGTTCCGGGATTCGGCCGTGGTGATCGATGCCTTGCGGCTGTTGTTCGAAGACGAAGCATTGGAGGGCGATTTCCTCACGCCCTTCGCCGAGTTCGTCAACTTCAGCCTCTCGCTGCAGAATCTTGACGGGCGTGCCCTGAGCGCGTCGAACTGGCGGGCGGCGATTGCGCCCGATTTTCGTCAATTCGTGCGGACCGACGCGGATCTGTCCGCCGCGCACGGCGAGGCGATTTTGGGCGAGACCCGCGTCAATCCCGATGGCACGCTGGACATTTCCAAGTGGCCTCGTCCGCAGTATGACGGCCCGGCGATGCGGGCCATTGCGCTGCTGCGCTGGCAGGTTGCGGCGCGCTTTGATGGCGAGCTTGCTGCGGCGGTCGATTCGCTGCTCCGAACCGATCTTATCTTCACGCGGCATCATTGGCGTGAAGCGAGCTTCGATATCTGGGAGGAGGAAAAGGGGCTGCACTATTACACGCTGCGGGCCGCGGCGCGGGCGCTGGAAGCCGGCGCGGATTGGTTCGAGCTGGAGGGTGAAGGCACGGAGGCGGCGGCTTGCCGCGCCGAGGCGGGCACGATACTCAAGGAGCTGGATGGATTCTGGCGCGAGGATTTGCAATTCTACAAATCGCGCATTTTGGCGTCGAATGCGCCATCGATGAAAGACCTGGATATATCGGTCATCTTCGCGGCGATCCACGCCGGTGGAACCGCCACGGCCCATTCCGTGCGCGATCCGCGCATGCATGCGACGCTGGCGAAGCTCGAGGCGTTGTTCGAGGCCGAATATGCCATCAATCGACATCGCGGCGCCGGCCGCGGGCCGGCGATGGGCCGCTACGCGGGCGATGTCTACTATTCAGGAGGCGCCTATTATTTTTCGACCCTGGCGGCGGCGGAATTCTGTTATCGAGCCGCGGCCCAAATGCCGGCGATGCGGGGGCTGATCAACCGCGGTGATGCCTTCCTCGAAACGGTACGCACCTACACTCCGCCGAGCGGCGACTTGTCGGAGCAATTCGATCAGCACACCGGCGTGCAGCGATCCGCGCAACAGCTGGCCTGGAGCTACGCGGCGTTCATTTCCTGCGTCCACGCGCGCCGGCGGGTCAACCGACGGAGCGAATAGGCGCCGCGGACTCCCGGCCAGGCTGAGTTGCGGCCTGCCGCAGCAGCTCGGCAAAGGGCGCCGCGGCAATCGCCGCACTCATCAGAAATCCTTGAATGGCGTCGCAGCCTTCGGCCCGGAGAAACTTGAGCTGCGCCTGCGTGGTGACGCCTTCGGCGACGATTTTGAGGTCCAAGCTATGGCCGAGAGCGATGATGGCGCGCACGATGGCCGCATCATCCGGATCCTCGCTGATATCCGCGACAAACGAGCGGTCGATCTTCAGCGTGTCGAGGGGAAAGCGCTTCAGATAGTTCAGCGAGCAATAACCCGTACCGAAGTCATCGACGGCAAGGGCAAAACCGAATTCCTTGAGCGCCAACAGCGACCGTCGCCCGGCTTCGGCATCGCGCATCAAGACGCCTTCGGTCAGTTCCAGCTCAAAGAGCGAGGGTGATAATTTTTCCCGGGCGACCGTCTCGCCGATGCGCAGCAGCGCCTCCGGATGCATGAAGTCGCGCCCGGAAACGTTCACCGCAATGCGCGGCAGCCTGAGCCCCGCCGCACGCCACTGACTTAAGTCGCGGCACACTCTCTGCAAGGTCCATTTGCCGATATCCCCGATCAGCCCGGTCTCCTCGGCGATGGCGATGAAATCGGCGGTCGGGATCTGGCCCCTGACGGGGTGGAACCAGCGCAGCAGCGCCTCTCCGCCCATCAGATTGAGCGTCCGTGCCTCGTACTTGGGCTGGTAGTAGACCTCGAGACTCGAGTCCTCGACCGCACGCCGCAGTTCCATTTCCAGCGACAAACGCTTCAGCGCACGCGCGTTGACCGCACTGTCGTAGACACGCAATTGATTTCGGCCGCTCGATTTCGCCTCGTACATGGCGCCCTCGGCATTCTTGAGCAGGCTCTCCACATCGTCGCCGTGCTCGGGGAACTTGGCGATGCCGATGCTGGAGGTCACCACCAGTTCATAACTTGCCTGCAGGTACGGCGCCGCATGCACGGCGAGAATTTGCGTTGCGGCCTGCTCGGCATGCATCGCATCGGTCAAGCCGGTCAGCACGACCATGAACTCATCGCCCCCCAGGCGCGCGATCTGCCCCTGCACGCCGTCGATGCCGAGCTGGTCCACCGCTCCCTGGAGTCTCTCCGCGACCTGGCGCAGCAACGCATCCCCGGTCCCATGCCCCAAGGTGTCGTTGATGCGCTTGAACTGGTCCAAATCCACATTGAGCAAGGCAAGATGGCGGTGTCGGCGTCGAGCTTCCGAGAGCGCCTGCGACAAGTACTCGCGGATCCATTCGCGGTTTGGGAGGCCGGTGAGCGCGTCGAAATAGGCCAGCCGATGGATGCGCGCATCGGTCTCCTTGCGCGCGGTGATGTCTCGAATGATCGCCAGGACCTGACCGCTGGAATTCGGCAGGTAGCGGCATTCGAAATGGCGAATCGAAGCGGCACTGTCCAGTGAAAACTCGAATACCGCGGGCTCGCCGCGCAGCGCGGAACTCAAGGAATCCATGGCCAGGCCCCGCTTGGCCGCCGGCAGCAGACTGAACAGCGAGTGTTCTTCGGTCTCCTGCACGGATTTATTCAGCACCCCATCGATGGGGCTGAAGCAATGACCGATGGAGCCCGCGCCGTCCACGAGGAAAATGCCGTCGGGTATCGCCCGCAGCAGCGCCGCGTTCTTTTGTTCACTGAATCGCAGCGCCTCGATGGTACGGGCACCGCGCATGACATAGCGAATGCGGTGCGTCAATAAAGTCCAATTGATGGGCTTGACGATGAAATCCGTCGCGCCCGCCTCGTAGGCCCGATCGATCGACGGCGTGTCATCGCAGCCGGTCACCATCACGATGGGCAAGTCGGCGCCGCCCGGAAGGAATCGAATGTTGGTGCAGGCTTGATAGCCGTCGCCCTCCTGCATTTCGACATCGAGCAGCGCGATGTCGGGCATTCGCAGCGCACACGCAGCTGCCGCCGCATCGCCGCTGGCCACGGTCTGGACGGCGAAACCCGCCTCCTTGAGCATGGCGCCCGCGATCTCGCGCAAGATTGCGTCGTCATCGGCGATCAGCACGCGTATCGGTTTGGCGGAAGTATTCATGCGGATTTGCGCATTTCCAGCTGCAGCTCGTCGCGCACGCGATGGTGCAATGCTTGAATCTGCGCATAGGTTGCTCGCGCGGCGTCGAAATCGGCCGATCGGGCGGCATCCTCGAGTTCCCGGCAAAGCTGTGCCAAGCCGGTCGCACCGACGTTGCCGTTGTAAGAGCGCCAGGCGTGGGCGGCGCGCGCCAGGTCCGCGCCATTGCCGGCGTGCAGCGATTGTTCAATCGTCGCGATGAGGCCGCGGGAGTCCATCAGATACAGCTCGCCAATGTGGGTGAGCATGTCCTTGGGTCCGCTGCGGGGCAAGGCACGCAGCGCATCCAGCGTCGCACCGTCGAGAAGCGGGGCCGCGCCCTGCGCCGGATCCGCCGGCCGCACCGCGCCGGGCAACGCTGCCCCCTGCTCGTGCTTGCCAAGCCAGCGCGTGAGAATGCCGTGCAGCGCCTCGCGCCTGAAGGGCTTGGCCAAATGATCGTCCATGCCGGCCGCAAGACAGGCCGCGCGGCCGGTGCCGGTCGCATCGGCGGTCAGGGCAATGACCGGGATGTGGGCGCCGGCCTGCTCCCGGGCGCGCAACTCCCGCGTTGCCGAAAAGCCGTCCATCACCGGCATTTCGCAATCCATCAGGATCGCATCGAAAGACCGCGACTGAATGATATCGAGGGCTTGTTGACCGTGGTGCGCGGTTTCGACCTCGAGCCCCAGGGCGGTCAACATACCGATGGCCACTTCGCGATTCAAAGGCTGATCTTCCACCACCAGAATGCGGCCGTGCAGCGCGGGCAGAGCCCCGGCCGGCTTTTTCAACGCAACGGTTCGTTCAGTGAGCGGTGTACTCAGATCCGAGCAACCGATCAGCGCCCGGTGCAGCTCGGGGAGGCGCACGGGCTTGGTGAGTTCCGTGTCGAGCAGCGAGTCGCTCGGCGAACCGCTCGAACTCAAGCTGACGAAGCTCAGGAGGCGAACGCTGCGCAGATTTTTTCCCAATCGGCCCCGCACTTCTTGCCAGAAGCTCGGCGATGCGGGAATCAAACAGTCATCGATCACGAGCGCATCGTAGTTTGCGCCGGTCGAGGCGCTGAGCGCCTCGGCGAGTGATGCAACCTCGGTCGGGCGCGCGGACCATGCTCGCAGAGTCTTGCCGAGAAAGATGCGGGCTGCGGCGTTCTCATGCACCACCAGTACCCGGATACCGTTCAAACTTCGGGGCGGCCCCGGGAATTGGGCAGTGGGGTCGGCGAGCGGCAGGGATAGCTCGAACGCGAACGTGGAGCCCTTGCCCGGCGCGCTGCTCACGGTGAGCCGGCCGCCCATGAGCTCGATGAGCTGACGCGAAATCGCCAAGCCGAGCCCGGTACCGCCGAAGCGGCGCGTGGTGGAAGCATCTTCCTGCGCGAATTCATCGAAGATTTTCGCCTGGCTTTCCGGGGCGATGCCCACCCCGGTATCCACCACCTCGACGCGGATCCCAATCGAGCCATCGGCCGCGCCGGTTACGCTCAAGCGAAGAATGACTTCGCCGCGCTCGGTGAACTTTACCGCGTTGCCGCCGAGATTCACGAGCACTTGGCGCAGCCGCACGGCGTCGAGCTTCACCCGCGGCAGCTTGCCCGGCGGTGTATCGCATATCAGCTCAATGCCCTTGGTTGCCGCTCGCGCCGCCAGCATCTCCACGGTTTGTTCCAGGATCTCTGCCAGGTCGCATTCAACGGACTCGAGCTGCAGCCGGCCGGCCTCGATCTTCGAAAAATCCAGCACGTCATCGACGATGGCCAGCAGCGAGTCGGCGGAGCGGTGAATGGCCTCGGCAAATCGCCGCTGCGACCGGTCGATTGGCGTGTCGAGCAACAGGCTGGTCATTCCGAGCACGCCGTTCATCGGCGTCCGCAACTCGTGGCTCATGCGCGCCACAAAGTCGCTCTTGGCGCGGCTGAGCACCTGCAGCTGCTGATTGCGTTCTTCGAGTTCGTGCGTTCTGATCCGCACCGTCTGCTCGAGTTCGCGGCTGTAGCGCAGTTCCCGCTCGCGCCGCTGGCGCTGAAAACGCCAAAGATAGGCGAGAATCGCCACACCGATCAGAAAATACACGATGCGCGCGGCCAGGGTATTCCACGGAGCCGGCGCCACGTGCACCGGAATGGCCAGAGTGTCGTCGCTCCAGATGCCGTCGGCATTGGCCGCACGCACTTTGAATATGTAGTTGCCCGCGTCCAAATTCGTATAAGTCGCCCGATGCATGGCGCCCGCGTCAATCCAACCGGCATCGAAGCCCTCCAATTGATAGGAGTATCGATTGTTGGCAGGCGAAGTGAAATCCAGCGCGGCAAAGTCCAGCGTGACGAGCTTGTCGTCGTAGGCAAGCTGCAGCGGCCGCAGCGGGCTCGGCAGTTCCTGAGAGGCAATGGGGCGATTGAGCTTCGCCGCCGTGGTCAACACGATGCGCGGCGCCGGCGTGTCCGCTTCGATCTGATCCGGCGAAAAAGCATTGAAGCCGTTATTGCCGCCGAAAAACACAGTCCCGTCGGTGCCCGCATAATGCGCGTTGAAATTGAATTCCTCGTCCTGCAGGCCGTGCACCTGATGGAAGACTCTGATGGCATGCGAACGCGGATCGAGGCGCACGAGCCCGTTGTTCGTGCTCAGCCACAGACGGTCCGCGCGATCCGACTCGATGCCGTACACGACTTGGTTGGACATCCCTTCGAGGCGCGCCTGACTCTCAAAACGCACGCCGCCGGGAGCGGCCGAGCTGCCGATCACGCGCTCCAAGCCGGCGCCGGCCGTGCCCACCCATAAGTCGCCGTGCCGGTCGATGTGCAGTGCGTAAATCGTGTCATCGCCCAAGCTGTTCGGATCGCGGTCATCGCGGCGGTAAGCGTGGAAGCGGCCGGTTTTGCGATCCAGAAGATTCAAGCCTCCACCGGAAGTGCCGATCCAAAGATTGCCGAGCGCATCTTCCACGATGGCGCCCGCTTTCGAATTGCTGAGGGAGTTGGGATTCCCAAGCCCGAAGGGATAGCGCGTGACCTTCTCCGTGGTCCGATCGATGCTGGCCAAACCGCCCCGGAAAGTGCCCACCCACAGCGTGCCGCTCTTATCTTCGTACAGCGACATCACGCCGTTGGCCGGCAAGGTACTTGCGTCTTCGGGCACCGAGCGGAATGCTTTTATCTTTCCCGAGGCAACATCGAGTTTTTCCAGTCCACCGGACATGGTGCCTATCCATAGCGTGCCTCCACGGTCGTACAGCAGCGCCATGATGCGATCGTCGGTCAGCTCGCGATAGCGGCGCTCGCGGCCGCTGCGGCCGTCGATCTCCACGAGACCCGAGCCAAATGTTCCCACCCAGATTTTTCCGGCGCCATCGTCGGCAAATGCATTGACGGCCGTGGCCCGGAATGCGTCGCTGAAGTAGTGGCCGAACAGCCAACCGCGCGGGTTCCAGTGGCTTGCGCCGCCTTCGCGCGTGCCCACCCACAGCACGCCGCCGCGATCTTGATATAAGGAAAGGATATCGCTGGAGCGCAAGCTCTGCGGGTTGTCCGCCTCGTGCCCATATCGAACGAAGGATTCGGTGGCGCGATCGAACAAGTCCAGGCCATCGCCCGTGGCGATCCAGAGGCGCTGCGCGTTGTCTTCGAGAACGGACCAGACGTAGTCCTGGCTCAATGATCGCGGATTTTGCGCATCATGGTGAAATACGGTCAGACGATTTGCGTCCGGCTCGAGGCGGACAAGCCCTTTGTTCACCGTGCCCAGCCAGAGGATTCCGGCGTGATCCTCGCGGATGGCGCGGATGCGCAAGTCGTTCAGTTGAACACCGTCCACACCGGCGTTGACATTGACGAAGCCATCGATCGACGGGTCGTAACGGCTCAGCCCACGATCCGTCCCTACCCAGATTCTTCCCGAGTGATCGGCGTAGACTGTGTCCACCGAATCAGCCGCCAATGAATTGGGATCGTCATCTCGATGACGATAGTGGCGCGCCTCGCCCGTCCTGGGATCCAGCGCATCCAAACCCTGGTCCTTGGTTGCGACCCAAACCAGCCCATGTCCGTCGACGATGAGTGCCCGCACCGCATCGCTCGCCAAACTGCGCGGACGCTGCGGATCGTGTCTGAACTGCTGAAACTGGTCGCTTTTGCGCTCCCAACGGGCCACACCGCCGCCATCGGTGGCAAGCCATAGATCGCTGTTCGCATCCTCTGCGATCGACCAGACGAAGTCGTTGGCGAGTCCGTGCACATCGCCGCGCTGCCTCCGATACTCGCGTATGGAGTAGCCGTCGTAGCGGTCGAGGCCGCTTTGAGTGGCGAGCCAGACATACCCGACGGAATCCTGCAGGATGCTGTTGACGGCGCTCATGGAGAGTCCGTCGCGAATCGTCAAATGTTCGAAGAACAGGGGCCTGACCGCCGGGACCGGCGCCGCGGCCTGCGCCGAATTGCAGGCCGCCGCCGCTATGCAGGCTGTCAGCGTACTTAGGATGCGCCTGCGTTTTCGCATCGAATTCCCGAGCTATTCTTGAACCGGTATATCGGCGCCCGCGTAGCCCTCGCTCCAGGTATAGCCTTCGCTCCAGGTATAGCCTTCGCTCCAGGTATAACCCTCGCTCCAGGTATAGCCCTCGCTCCAGGTATAGCCTGAACTCCACGTGTAGCCGCTTGCCGAGCTGTAGGTACCGTTCCACAGCAATCCATCGAGGAGCAGCGGCACGCCCTTCAAGAGGCCGCCGACCACGCCGCCGACCAGCGGAACATTTGATACCACGTTGCCGAGACCGCCCGCCAAGTTGCCGACGCCGCCCAGCAAGCCGCCCACCAACGAACCCACTGGGTTCGCATTCGAGGCCGACACTTGCATGATGTAGAAATTGCCTTTGGAGTCCTCATTCGCGCGTCCGCCGTAGTGCTGCAAGCCGGCGAGGTCGAGCGCTACATTGACGCCTTGGTTAGCACATCCCGAAGCGTTGCTATACGCGGCATCGTGTGCATCGACCAAACCCGCGCCCTGCTGGAAAACCGTATACGCAAGATTTCCCGCCGAATTGACGGCCGGATGCGCACCGGACATGAGGTGGCACTTCACTTGATCCGGCGTCAAGCGCGGATTCACCTGCAGCATCAGTGCCACGACGCCGCTGACGACCGCGGTCGCCTGCGACGTGCCTGACATGGTCATGTCGCTGTAGGGTTCGGTGATCCACGAGGGATACTCCAGCGCCAAGGTGCCATTGTTGGGAGCGTAGGCCATGACGTGGCCGCCCATCCCCAGCACATCGGGCTTCACAAATCCCTCAAAGGTCGGACCCGCGGACGAGAACGAATCCAATCGATACTGAGCCGGCTGCAGCGGATGATAGGTATCCGTCACCGCGCCCACGGTGATCACGTAGGGAACATTGCCGGGCGCGTTGATGGACAAAGGGTCCGGTCCGCGGTTGCCCGAAGCCGCGACAACGACGATTCCCGAGGCCCACGCGGCCATCACCGCCTGGTTCAGCGGATCCGTCCAGTAAGGGCCGGAAGGCGGTGAGCCGAAGGACAAATTCAGCACGCGAATACCGTAGCGTTGCCGCTGATTGATGACCCATTGAACGCCGCTGATGACGTCCGAATACAATCCTTGACCCTTGCTGTCCAAGGCGCGCACGGAGACTAGGTTGACGCCCGGCGCGACGCCTTGGTAACGGCCCGTCGTCGCAACGCCGCTGCTCGCGATGACGGACGTCACGTGCGTGCCGTGGCCATAGGGATCGTTGATGTTATGGCTGTAGGTTTCCAGCGGCGACGGCAGGTAGTAACCGGGATTCTGCCGCGCGAGGATCACGTCATATTGAGCGAGGACGCGGCTGTTGCTCATGCCCGGCGCGCTTTGCAGCGGGCCTTCCTGATTCCACAGACCCGAATCGATCACCGCGACAGTGACGCCGCGGCCGGTCATGCCGCCCACGTGCAATCTCGCCGCATCGACTTCGCTCGGATAGTACGTTTCGGGCAGCGTGCCCATGGAGCTGGCAACCACCGCCGTGTCGTCATAGATGTGCAGCTGCGGCACCCGTTCCGCGCGCAGCGCGGCCATTTCGCGTTCGTCGAGCGAGGCAGCGACCGCGCGGATGACGCTCAAGTCGCCCGTCACGAGCCCCCCCGCTTGCGACACCGCCTCTCTCGCGCGTTCCGCGCTGTCGGACTGTACGATGAAGCGGTGCCGAAGATGAGGCGTCGCAACACCGAAATGGGAAGGCAGCAAGGCCAGCGCATGCGGTTGCACCGCGCCGGTTCGCGCCGGCTGCGCGCCGGTTTGCGCCGGCTGCGCAACTGTCGCGGGGGCGCTACTGCGGAAATTCGATGCGGTCAGACACAGCGTGAGGCCGAAAATACTCGACGCCAGCAGCCCATTCCGGTACCCGTTCGTTCGTGACATGTTGCGCTTTCCAGTTGCCATCGGCAGTTGTAATGCGCAGCATTCTCCGCTTTTCCCCGCGTCTAAAAATAGCGACACTCACCATAACACCCGTGACGCACGTCTCAATTATCGATGCGGTTCCAGATATGTAAATACCGCGGTAAATACCGCGGCCGCGATGCGTGCTATGGCGGAATCTTCGTGCAACATAAGTGCTTTGCAAATGAGCAACAGTCGAGGTCGGCGGTCACGGCCGCAACATTTTGCCGACCGCGAGAACCGTGACCAGCGCTGTGATGAAGGAAATCAAGATCGTGATGGTCACGCCGACGATGCCGTCACGATGCTCGCGGTACCAGAGATCCATGCGGCCGCGCCGGGTATGCAGACGTATGGCGCGATCCGCGCCTGCAAAGGTAACCGCCGCATAGAGCATGCCGTCGCTGCGTCGTGCGTAAGTGATCAAGCGCCGGTACTGCAAGTAGCGCAGAGGCAATTCGAGTTTTGCGGTGATCAGCTTGGAGCGGATCTCTTCGGGAAACTCGGAGGCATCCATGCTCTGCAGCTTGCCTTCCTTGTTCCACGCCTCACCCTCGCGCAAGGGGTGCATCGCCAGCCACAGCAGCTGCTCGCTGGTGACCTGCACGTCTTCGTCGATATTCTCGCGATAGTAGTACAGACCGTGCAGGATGCGATCTTCGTCGTCTCGGCTCATTTCATTGGTGTCGCATAATCTAACGTGGCAACATGCGTCGGGTGGCGGCCGACATTCTCAAGATTCTACATCGCCGGCGACGGCGTACCCAGTGCTCGATGATGCTGATCCTGCTGATCGTTGCGGGAGAATCATTCGCCGGCAGCGTTCTGTTCATCGGCAACAGCTTCACCTTTGCCTACGGTTCACCGGTGAGGTATTACCGGTCCGACACCGTCGGCGACCTCAACGGCGGCGGACAAGGCGGTGTGCCGGCGCTGTTCAAATCGTTTACCGCGCAAGCGGGCTTGAGCTACGACGTCTACCTTGAAACCCAGCCGGGCGTCGGCATCGACTGGCACCTGGAACACAAGCTGGATGTCATCGGTCAGCGGTCATGGGACGCCGTGATCATGCATGGGTACAGCACCTTGGATCCCAAGAAGCCCGGCGATCCTGCGGTCTTGATCGCCAGCGTGCGGCAAATGGCGGAGTTTGTGCGTGCGAAGAACCCCAAGGTGGAAGTTCGCATCATGGCGACGTGGCCGCGGGCAGATCAAATCTACCAGCCTCAGGGCGCCTGGTACGGCAAGCCTATCGAAGCGATGACTCATGACATTCGCGAAGGCTACAACCGGGCGGCGGCGGCAACAGCGGGCATCGCCGTGATTCCGGTGGGCGACGCCTGGGTTCGGGCCATGCACTCCGGTGTGGCGGACCCCAATCCCTATGATGGAATCGATGCCGGCAAAGTCAATCTGTGGACTTACGACGGCTACCACGCCAGCACTTATGGCGATTACCTGGAAGCCCTGGTGTTATTCGGCGCCATCACCGGCCAAGATCCACGTTTGCTCGGCGACTTCGAATGTTCCGGATTCGAACTTGGCCTGTCCGTCGCACAAGTCGGCGCCCTGCAGCAAGTGGCGTTTGATCAGTTGGCGGCCGAGGGTACACTGAACCCGGCGAAAGCGAGGCCCGCAGCCAGATTGGCTTCACCTTCGAAATGCACCGCCTCGCGGTGAGCCCATCGATCAATCAAGGGGGAACATCATGCGCCGTTTGCTTACTCTGGGACTTGGCTGTTGTGTATTGGCCTCTCCGCTCTACGCGGCCCTGAAGCCCGGCGCCCAAGCGCCCGCCTTCACCACGCCGGCAACCCTTGCCGGAAAGCCGTTCACGTTTTCCTTGGCCGATGCCCTGAAAAGCGGTCCCGTGGTGCTGTATTTCTATCCTGCGGCCTTTACCAAGGGCTGCACGGTCGAGGCACATGAGTTCGCCGAGGCCACCGATAAGTTCAAGGCCATGGGCGTCACGGTGATCGGCGTATCGCACGATTCCATCGACACGCTGAACAAATTCTCGGTGAGCGAATGCCGCAACAAATTTGCCGTGGCATCCGACGCCGACAAGAAAATCTCCGCGGCATACGATGCCAATATTTTCTTCACTTCCTATACCAACCGCACCTCGTACGTGATCGCGCCCAATGGCACGATTGTTTATGAATACACCGCGCTCAATCCCGACAAGCACGTCGAGAACACCATGGCCGCGGTCGTGAAATGGCGGGCAGAGCAGAAGAAAGGCGGTTGAATCTCGCTGGAAGGTTCTGCCACCAAGCACGGCTTTAGCGGCAGGACGCGAATTAGAGCCTGATCTGCGCGCCCGGAATGATAGCGGTCTCACATTCTGCCGCGGCCATGCTGGGTATTCACCGCCCGTACGGTTATATTCGAGCCCCAGCAAGGGAGTCATTGCATGATTACGCTATTGGTCTTGGCGTTCCTGGTCGCTGCGTTGATCGGCTACGTGGTCAGCATTTACAACGGCCTGGTGCGCGTGGGCGCCTCCGTCAAGCTGGCCTGGTCGAATATCGACGTGCTGCTCGTGCAGAGACACGATGAATTGCCGAAACTGATCGAGGTGTGCCGCCAGTACATGGAATTCGAGCGCGACACGCTGGAGCGCGTCACCAAGGCGCGAAACGCCGTCGATGCCGCGCGCGGCTCCGGCAACGTCAATTCGGTCGGCGCCGCGGAGCAGGAATTGCGCGCGGGACTCGGCGGCCTCTACGCGGTGGCGGAGCGTTATCCCGATCTCAAGGCGAACGAAGCATTTCGGCAGTTGCAGGCGAGAATCAGCGGATTGGAAACCGCCATCGCAGACCGGCGCGAAATCTACAACGATTCGGTGAATGCGAACAACGTGCGGCTGCAGACCTTTCCCGATACGCTGGTCGCAAGCTTCGGCGATTTTCATCCGGCGAAACTGCTTGAATTCTTGAGCAGCGAAAAATCGGACGTCGATGTGAAGGCGCAATTCGCGCACTGACTCGTGTATTGCGCGGGCGGCCATGCCAAGCACCATCACGCACTATTGGACCGCAGCCACACTCTTCGGCGCCGCCGCGTGCTGGGCGCTCTATGAGTTCTCATCGCGGATCCGCCGCGACCGGCTGATCGAGGACACGCCGCTCGTCAAGATACGCTCGGCTGCGCAAGGCTATGTGAAGGTTTTCGGGCGCGCGCGGGCCTCCGCCACGGATCCGACCGCGGCACCCTTGAGCTCCCGGCCGTGCGTCTGGTGGAGTTTCGACGTCGAAGAGAAGTACCGCAACGCCAAGGGCGAAACCACCTGGCGTTCCATCAACAGTGCCAGCAGCATCACCCCATTTCTACTCGCCGATGGCGACGGCGAATGCCTCGTCGGCCCCGTCAATGCCGAGATCACGCCAACTAGTCATGATGTCTGGTACGGCGACGAGCCCACGCCCTCGGGGCCGCCGCCGGCCTCGCGGGGATTTTTGAGCACGGATCAATATCGATACACCGAGCGCCTGCTCTGCGCCGGCGATCAATTGTCGGTGACGGGGGAGCTGCGCTCGAATTCGGAGATCGAAACGGGCGGCGCCGCCACCGCCGCCTTGTTGCGCCAATGGAAATCGGATCAACCGGCGCTGCTCGCCCGCTTCGACCGGAACCACGACGGCAAAATCGACGCGGCCGAATGGGAGAATGCGCGCGCCGCCGCGGCAGCCGAAGCCCAGGGGCAGGCACTGAGTTCAGCCATCGTGCGAACCAGCGTCATTGGCGAGCCTACTCATGGCGAGCCGTTCCTGATCGCGCCCATGGATTCGAATCATCTGGTCCGGCGCGAAAAACTTTTCGCTGCCATGTTCTTCGCGATGGGAATCGTTTGCGCCGGTTTGTGCGCATGGGCGATTGAACACGCGCGTTCCCTGGCAGGCTAGGCTAGGAGCCCCGGATGAGCGCCTTTTGGCAGGCCTTCACGCCCAAGCTCATCATCGTCTGGCGCGAAGGCCGGATAGGGCGATTTTGGCGCAGTGACGCGCTGGCCGGACTCACGGTTGCCATCGTTGCGCTGCCCCTGGCCATGGCGCTCGGCATCGCCAGCGGCGCATCCCCCAACCAGGGGCTGGTGACGGCGGTTGTCGCGGGATTCCTGATCTCACTGCTGGGCGGTTCGCGGGTGCAGATCGGTGGACCCACCGGCGCCTTCGTCGTCATTGTCGCGGGCGTTATCGCCGCGCACGGCTATGGCGGCCTCGTCTTGGCAACGCTATTGGCGGGTTTCATTCTGATTGCGGCGGGTTACGCGGGAGTCGGCAGGCTGATTCGCTTCATCCCGATGCCCGTGATCACCGGATTTACCGCGGGCATCGCGGTGATCATTGCCTCGAGCCAGGTAGGCGACTTCTTGGGCCTCGCCACGGGCAAGCTGCCCGCTGATTTCATTCCGAAATGGGCGGTGTACTTCGCCGCGCTTGGTTCGATCAACGGCTACGCCGTCGGGATCGGCGCTACCACGCTGGCCCTCATCTTGCTGCTGCGCCGGTTCGCGCCCCAACTTCCGGCGTTTCTCATCTCGCTGCTCGTCGCTTCGCTGGCGGTCGCCTTGCTGCACCTGCCGGTCCTCACCGTGGGCGATCGGTTTCCGTCCATGCCGACCGGAATTCCCGCAGCGCACCTACCGAGCATGTCCTTGACGTTGATTCAGCAACTCTGGCCCTCGGCGTTCACGATCGCCTTTCTGGCAGGCCTGGAATCGCTGCTGTCCGCCACCGTCGCGGATGGCATGACCGGATACAGTCATAAACCGGGCCAGGAACTCGTCGCGCAGGGTATTGCCAACATCGGTTCCGCAATTTTTGGCGGCATGCCCGCCACCGGCGCCATCGCCAGAACCGCGACCAACATACGCGCGGGCGGACGCACGCCGTTGGCCGGGATGTTCCACGCGGGTTTTCTGCTGATCTTCATGCTGGTCGCCGGCAGGTTCATCGCCCGCGTACCCATGGCCGCACTGGCGGCGATCCTGCTGGTTGTGGCCTGGGGCATGGCCGAATTGGACCGGTTCACAAGCCTGCTCAAGATGGATGCCGGAGACCGTGCGCTCCTGCTGCTGACGCTCGGGCTGACGGTGCTCGTCGACCTGACGGTCGCAATCGGTGTCGGCGTCACGCTGGCCTCGTTGCTTTTCCTGGCGCGCATGAGTGAAACGGCCGGCCTTCTGCCTGAAGAGCTCAGCATCGATGACCCCGCTCAGAGAGCTTCTCTTCCAAAGGGCGTCGAGGTGTTCAGGTTTGCAGGACCCATGTTCTTCGGCGTCGCACGCGACATGCTCGACGCGCTGCGCCGCTCCGGCCGGCGGCCGAATTTCATCATCCTGCGGATGGAGCAAGTGCCTTACATTGATTCGAGCGGTGCGAGCGCACTCGCCGCCTTCATGGGCCAGGCGCGACAAGAAGGGACTCAGCTGATCCTTTGCGATCTTCGCCAGCAGCCCGGCGTGTTTCTGGCAAAGCTGGAACCCCCATTTTTGGGCGCCGAACGCACCACGACGTTTCAATCGGCGCTCGATCAGGTTTCACAGCAACTGAAGAAGATTTGACGCTTACTTGATGGTCGCCACGCGGCCTTTTGTGGGGAATTTCTGAAACTGCAGGGCATCGTGACCCGGCACCACCCGGTCCACCGATCCTGCCAGCTGAATCATGCGTGCCTGAGCTTGAATATTTGCCGCATGGTCCGCCTCGCTGAACGTGGCGCTGGACTTGTGTTCGTCCAGATTGCGATAGAAGTAAACGTTGTCCGATGCCAGCACAAAAGGCAGCTTGCCATCCACCCGCAGATATTGCGATGCAAAGGTGTGCCGCGATCCGACGAACACGCGGATTCCGGGAAGGATCTCGACGTCATCCCCATCCACCATTCGCAGACGCCCCTCGGTATTGAGCCGAACCAGTTGCTGGACGTCGTCGGGGTCGATGCCGCCGTTGTGGCCGCCCGCCTGCCATGCCTCTCCCGTGTAATAGCGAAACTCGTCCTTCTGGATCCAAACGGTCGCCTTCGGAAAAAGATCGATACCGCCCATGTGATCCCAATGCGCGTGGCTGATCACCACATCGGTTATCTCTTCCGGTTTCACGCCGGCTTGGCGCACCGCTTCGTCGGGACTCAAATAATCGATGATCTTCCATTGCTTGAACCAGCGCTCACGATGAAAGCCGCTGTCAAAAAGAATGTTGTGGCCGCCGCCTCGAATCAGCCAGACCACGAAATCGACATCGATCTTTTCGTCCTTGGGTCCCCCGACGACCAGCGCACCCACGGGGATCCCCGGAGATACGCCGTAACGAATCGCCTCGATCGAATAGTCGACCGGTGCATTCGCGCCCATCAAAGCGAAGGCAAAGCCGGCCAGCATGAGACGTTTCAACATGATTTCGCCCGCGTCATAATTTTGCCCGGGTCATGATTTAGCGGCCTGGGACGCTATTTTTTGTGCCCGGTCAGGTACGCCTTGGTCTCGTCGCCGACGATTGCGACCAAATTCCCCATCGTGAGATTGGCATCGATCAAGTGCAGCCCCCAGTCTTTCAGCACCTGGCCATTGACGACCACATCGCCCGAGATGTCATTGGTGCGCGCACCGCCCGGGGTGGGGTGAACGGTCACGGCAAGATAGGATCCATGCTCGTCTGCCACGCATGCGGCGCTCAACAGACCGGGCACCTTGACGAAGGCGGTCTCGATCGGCTTGGGAGGCGTCGTCCAGTCGAATGGTTCGCGCGGACCGTCAGAGCCGGTGGAGATGCGCCCCGCCGACAAATAGGCATTGAGCAGCCCCGAGCCGCCGCCCAGCGCGGCCGGATTGGCGCAGACCGCTTGCATGCCCTCCGGCGCCTTGCCGAAGCGAGAATTCTCCGGCGGCGGTACGTTCACGCGGAAGTCCGCGAAAGCGATCACGCAGCCGGTCTGGTTGTTTGAGCGGCACACCGGGATGTGCTGGAACGCACCGCCGACATCGGCCCCCTTCGGCACCGGCAGACTGGTTCCCATGAGAATGGCCGAGATCAGTTTGCCTTGGACCGGTTTGCCGTCGATCTCTTCCTTGATGAGGCGTGTCAGCACTCCGGAGCCCTGGCTGTGCCCCACCAACACGACACCGCGGCCCTGATTGTCGTGCGCAAGATAATAGTTCCACGCCGCGAGCACATCGTTGTAACCCAGGTCCCGATCGACGGGGATGGGCTTGCCGGCAATCATTGCGCGCAGCGCCGTCAAGGTAACCTGCCGATACATGGGTGCGAATAGACGGCACTTCGCGGCGAAGCGCGCAAATTGCGCGTTCACGACGTTTTTCTCAGCGCCGGTGATCGTTAGATCAGAATTGCCGCCCGGCTCATTCGAGACCGTGGGATAGACATAGAAACAGTCGATCGCCGGATTCTTCGCGGAATGAAAAGCCTCGCGCGTCAGAGCGCCATTGACCGCGACGATCGTCGCGTCCTGCGGCGCCGAGCATGCATCCTGACGACCGGGCCTGCACAACCAGACCGCGGGATTGGCGTAGTCGGTGGCGGCGGGAGCGGCCGGCGCGTCTTCGGCGCGCGCGCAATCAGCCGCCGCCAACCCCAGCGTCAGAAACGAGGTGATCGCGAGAATGCTGAATACTTCAGACAGGCTTCTAATCATGAAACTCCCCAGCTATTGTTGTCGCGGGATTATAGCGCAGCCATATCTGCGCTTAGGCCTCGACGCAGGGAGTTTAGTGCCCGAACAGGCTCCTACGGCAACAGATTTCCCGGCTCTCGCAGGGCCTGCATGACACCCCAGAGCAGAGGAATGCCGACGGCAAGCCACAGCAGCGCAAGCTTGAGCATGGAGGCTCCGCCCTTGACGTTCTGCACTGCAGACTGCTTGGCGATCGATCCGTGCGCAGCGCCGCCCAATGTGTTTTCCATGATGCCTCCCGGTAAAGTCCAGCGTCCTACCGAGTACATCGAAATCCGCAATCAAATCGGGACATGCGCTATTCAATTTTCTCCGGATGCGATTCTCCCAGCCACAACGTGCACGCCGCAATCACCGGCGGAAGCAGGAAACACCAGATGCCCTGCCTGGCGTAAATCAGCGCGGCCGCCGCGCATCCCGCCGCAAACGCCGTTACGCTGATGGACATCCGCGACAGGCGCGTGCGGATCGGACCGCGGGTCGCCGCCGGCACGCCGCGCATCAGGTCCGCCAGATCGATCATGATCTGAATGGTGTTGCCCGTCATGATGGTGGTCGGCGGCAACGCGCCCATGTGAATTCTATGGATGGCGTTTTGGATCGCCATTGCCGCAACCAGTGCCATGCCGGTTACCACCGCCGCCCATCCATCGCCGCTGCCAAATGGACCATACGCAATTGCCAGGGCCGCACCGAGGCTCAGCAATGCAAGCTTCACGCCGAGTATGGTGCGCAGCGCGGGCAGACCCTTTGCGGTGAGCGACACGCTGAGCAGTCGAATCGCCAGCACGACCACGCAAAACAGCGGCAGCGCCAGCAGCTTGGCCAATGCGCCGCTCGTTCCCAGCACCAGAGCGGCGCCGAGCGTGACGAAGTTGCCGGTGACATGCGTCGTAAACAGTCCGTGCAGCGCGAGGTAACCGGCGGCATCGACGTATCCGCCATTCACGCTGAGGAGTACGGGCAAGCTTGGTTTCATGATGATCTCGATGCGGGTGGTGTGTTCGTTACTATATATTGGGGATCGATGCATAGAATCGGATCGAAACCAGCGCAAGCCGTCGGATTCGCGTTATGGCCCCGCGCGTCGTTGCCGCTGACGGTATTGCCCCTCGCGTCGTTGCTCGTCGGCCTATTGTTCATCGCGCTGAATGGCTGTTCGCGCCCCGCACCCTACGGCCTCGACGCCCGGATCGCGACGCCACCCTACTTGGGCATGCCGCCCCAGGCCGGCGGCAAGCTTCCGCCGCTGCTCTCTCAAACAGGAGTCTTCAGCGACACCGCCAAGCGGATCCCGAACGCTGGACTGATCCCCTACGATATCAATGTGGCCTTTTGGTCCGACGGGGCGGATAAGTCGCGCTGGATCGCCGTTCCCCGTGGGCAGATCGCTTTTTCGCCTACGGGCGAATGGCGCTTCCCGCCGGGCACGGTCTTCGTGAAAAATTTCGACTTGGCCGTAGACGCTGCCAATCCCGGCGCCACGCGCCGGCTCGAAACGCGCTTGTTGGTATGCGATTCCTCGGGCGGCGTCTATGGCGTGGTCTACAAGTGGCGGGCCGACGGCAGCGATGCGGACTTGCTCGCGGGCAGCGCTATCGAGAGCATTTCGGTGAAGTCCGCAAATGGCCAAGTCAAACCTCAGACCTGGTACTACCCCGGCAGGCAGGATTGCCTGACTTGTCACACGGCAAACGCGGGCGGTGTGCTCGGCGTGAAGACACGGCAGCTGAACCGGCGCTTCGCCTACCCCTCGGGCGTCGCCGACAATGAGCTGCGCACCTGGAATCATCTCGGATTGTTTGCCCCCGCATTCAAGGATGACGACGTGCGCAACTTTGCCGCGCTCGCCGCCTCCGACGACACGGCACGCTCGCTGCAAGATCGTGCCCGGTCCTATCTCGATGCGAATTGCGCGCAGTGTCACCGTCCCGGAGGTACCGTCGCCAATTTCGACGCACGCTACGACACGCCCCTCGACAAGCAAGCGCTGATTGATGGGCCGGTCTTGATCGATCAGGGCATCGATCGGCCGCGCGTCATTTCACCGCATGATATTTGGCGCTCGATTGCCTACATGCGCATCGACACGGTGGGCGACATCAAGATGCCGCCGCTGGCGCGCGAAACGATCGATGAGCACGGCGTGCGGCTTTTGGGTGAATGGATCGACAGCATGCCGGGACAGACGGTGCTCGCCCCGCCGGCCATTTCTCCGCAGGGCGGGACCTATGCCCAGTCCGTCGAGATCTCCCTGACGTCGAGCGAACCGGGCGCCGAGATACGCTACACCCTGGACGGCTCCGTGCCGGGAACATCCGATAGGCGCTACGAAAAACCGTTCAAGCTCAAGGCGCCCTCGGTACTGCGCGCGCGGGCCTTCAAGGAGGGATTCACACGCAGCGTTACCGCCCAGGAAGTCTTCATCATCGGGCGCTGACGGCGATACCCCACGGGCTCGATCCGGCCTTGATCCGCGACACTTCTTTGTTGGTCTTCAGGTCAACGACCGAGACATCGTTCGACGGGCCATTCGCCGTGAACAGAAATTTGCCGTCGGGCGACACGCCGATGCCCCAGGGACGCGTGCCCACCTTAATCGTGTCCAGCAGCTCGTAGCCATGAGCGTCGAACACAGAGATGGTCCCGGCACGGCCATTGCTGACATACAGGCGCTTTTCATCGGTCGACAATTTGACCCGCATCGGCCGCGAGCCGGCCGGGAGCGTGATGGTTTTAAGCACCGCCGCATTGGCGGAATCGATGACATTCAACTCACCGGCCGATTCCGACGGAATAAATCCGATGCTGCCGGCGGATAGAAACGCCACGCTGCGCGGCCTGCCATTCACCTTGAAATGGGCGACGGTCGAGTAGGAGCGTGCATCAATCACGTAAATGTCGCCGCCCGCCTCGCAGGTGACGTAGAACTGCCTGCCGTCCGGGGTGGTGGTCACGCCCTCCGGTTCCTGGCCCACGGGAATGATATGTTCGAGCTTTCCCGAGGCAATATTGATCACGCTCGCGGTCTTGGTGTCCTCGTTGGAAATATAAATCCGGTGCCCATCCTTGCTGAGCGCAAATTCCTCCGGATCCGACCCCGCCTTCAGTTTGCCCGTGAGTTTCTTCGCCGCAATATCCACCACGCCGATTCCATCGGCAGATTTGTCGGCATTTTCGTCATCGTCGCCGCCTTTCTTCTTGTCGAAGATCGGGTTGCCGTGGGCATCGATCTGCGGCGGCGCCTCGATTGGCGTGCCGCTCAAGGCGACGTACACGAGCCTGCCGTCGGGACTTAAGTGTATGCCGCGCGGCCGCTTTCCCACCGGTATGGTGGCCGCAACGCTGAAGTCGCTGCCATTGATCACGGTCACGTCTCCGGATCTCTCATTGGTGACATACACGTGGTAGCCGGCGGCAGGGAGTGAAAATCCGGCCAGTGCCGAGAGAATCGCAAAGAGAATTGGCGCCTTGGTCAAGAATTGCTGCATCGAATCGATGGTGGCGGAGCAACGTCAAAACCGCAACTCGCAGGCTCGCGCCTTCGATATTGATGTTGCATGGCAACAATCCCATTCGATGTGCGGTAGGTCGCATATCCGCCGCACATTAGGGGTTTGCCTGGTGAAACCCCGAGATATTTTGTCAAGATTTGCTGAAACGGGCCGAATTTTGAGGGAAGACGTCGCGCAGGGACGCACTTCGCGTGCGCGTGCGCAGATCATTAGTAAAGTACAACTATGGCGAATGTCGCATCAGCACCGGGCAAACTGAAAGAATCGGTTCCAGCAAAAACCGCGCCTTCGCCGAAAGCCGTCGGCCCGACCAAACCCGTTGCGCCAACAAAACCGATTGAATCGACACCCGTCGCGACCAGCACCGAGGGCCGCGGCTCGGCGCTGGCGTTCCTCGCCGAATTGGCAACCGAGGTGTCGAGGGGTACGGTCAATCTTCCATGCTTCCCCGATGTGGTGATGCGGATACGCAAAGCGCTCGCGGAACCCGACGTCAGTCTGACCGAGATCGTGAAGATTGTCGGCACGGAACCCAGGCTCGCCGCACGCTTGCTGCAAGCCGCCAACTCGGCGGCGTTCAATCCCGCAGGCAAGCATTTGACCGACCTGCGCGCGGCGATTACCCGGTTAGGCCATCGGCCCGTGCAAAGCGCAGCGATGTCCTTCGCGGTCAAGCAATTGCGCTTGGCGCCGGCGCTGCGCTCAATTTCCAAACCGCTCAATATCTTGTGGGAGCAAAGTATTTCCGTTGCCGCCATCTGCCAGGTGATTGCCCGGCGCACCCGGGTGAGTCCGGAAGAGGCATTTCTCACCGGCTTGCTCCATGGCATCGGCCGCCTGTACATCATGGTGCGATCGGTGGGCAAATCGGACACGCTGTATCAGGATCCCGGCTTCGTCGACATGATCGCGAGCTGGCATCCCGCCATCGGCAAGGCCGTCTTGGAAAACTGGGGATTCGACCAGCACATGTGCGACGCGCTCGCGGATCAGGACGACCATGAACGCGGCGGCAAGAACGACCCAGACCTCAGCGATGTCATCGTCGTCGCAGTCGAGCTCGCCCGCGTCCTGCGCGAGCCCGGCCCACGCACGGTCGACACGGAGGGCATCAAGTCATTTGGCCGGCTGCGCTTGACCGCGCAAAATTGTGCAGAGATCCTCAAGCACGCAGAACACCAGCTCGGCTCGTTACATGCGGCGCTGGGATGCTGAGTGCAATACCTCGATAAGCTGCGCGATCGTCTCGATCACGACATCTGCTCCCGCGTTACGCAGGCTGGTTTCCGCAACGGCAATGCGAGCGGATCGCTCCGTAGCGGGCAATGCCAGTAACGCTTCGCGCGTCAGCCCCACTTCGTTGCCCGATGCCGAAATACCCACCGTAAAGCAGCCCGCGGCGCGGCCCTCCTTCACTCCCGCCGGCGTATCGTCCACTTTCACGACACGCGAAAGCGGCCAGACGCCGAGTTCGGCGCAGGCCTTGTAGATCATCAACGGCGTGGGGCGCCCTTGCGGGGTCTCGCCGGAGCACACGAGATGATCCGGGACGTAGCCTTGCGCCGCCGCTTCTTGCAGCACCGGCAGCATCATCTCCCGCGTGTAGCCGGTTGATGAAGCCACTTTCACCCCTTCTGCGTGCAATCCCTCGACGACCGCTCGAGCGCCTTCGATCAGCTGCGCCGCGCGCGCCGCCTGATCGCGCATCAGGGGACTCAAATCACGCATCAGGTCACGCACATCACCATCTTCAGCGGCACCGCCACGGGCTTTCGTCCAGGCATCCGCCACGGCAGGCTCGCTTAGCAGCGAACGCACGTGGTCCTCCTTCGCCTTGCCCATGTCCCGCCGGGCTAAGGTCTCGCTGATCGGGATGCCGCGAAGCGCAAAGGCCGCGCGCAACGCGATAACCGGCGCCTGGCAACCGAAGTCCACCACGGTTCCCGCCCAGTCGAGAATGACCAAATCGAAGCGATCGCGAATGGCCATCAGCCGGTACTCCATCCAAACAGTTCCGCCACGACTTCTTCGCCAATTGCAAATCCGGTTGAGGCGCCCGAACCGTTGGTGATCATCACGATGCGAACGTTGCGCGCCGGTGCGTCAACGAACATGCCGCGGTCAGCGCATGACGGATAAGTGCCCGTCCAACGCTCGCGGACCGCGCCCGGCGCCCAGCCGGTCGCCGCGGCAAACTCTTCGAGAATGAGCCGATCGACTCGCTCGTCCGCGGCGAAATCCGGCGTCTTCGCGTAATCATGACTATCGCCCACGATAAGCGTGCCATCGCTGTTTTGCACCGCAATCAAGTGAACCCCATGCTCTAAATGCTCGCCCTGCTCGGCTGCCAGACGCTCACGCAGCGGCGCCGCCTCAGGCAGTGCGCTGTAGCCGGCGTAGCGCAGCAGGCCAAGATCGGACATCAACACGCCGGGCAGACGAAATCCGGGGTCTGCAAGACGCAACATCTGCAGCTTACAGCGAGTCACCTGGTACTTGGCGATCTGAGTCGGAAAAAGCGACGCGATGTCGTCTCCCGGGCACACCACCGCCGCTCCGGCGTCCACGACACCGCGCGACGTTTCGAGCCGCGGCGGCTCGACGGACAGCACCGCGGTCTCCGGCAGGAACACCACACCGTGGCGCTCGGCCAGCCAGGCGGCGATCTTCGGGACGGCCTCGCGCGATTCGACGCGAAGGTCGATTGAGCTTTCGAGCACCGCCCGCACATTCTTTCCGGCCAGCTCAGTGCAGCGCGCGCTTGCGGCGGCGCGGCTCAAGATCCGGCATCCCTCGCCCATGTCCGTCCGGACAAACGCCTCGAGCACCGACACCGCTTCCGCGCGACGCGCCATCATCCACAAACCCCGTTGCGTGATCGTGATTCCGGCTCGAGGCGCCACTTCCTCCCAAATTGCGCATGTGCGGCGTGCGCGCGTCCAGGCAGTTCCCCGCTCTTGGCCCGTCACCGACACAAATCCAAAATTTCGCACCGACGCCCCGTTTGATCGCGCATCGCGATCCATGACGACCACGCGCAGCCCCTTGAGCGCCGCGGCGCGCGCACACGACAAACCGATGATTCCCGCGCCGACAACCGCGAGGTCGAATGGGCCG
>Ga0210389_10000482_pt1 | contig 37071 bp, 33 predicted proteins | sample IncBWH28OmetaG_FD_160127 | JGI IMG/M metagenome (GOLD analysis project Ga0210389, IMG submission 160127) | Forest soil microbial communities from Barre Woods Harvard Forest LTER site, Petersham, Massachusetts, United States - Inc-BW-H-28-O ... | reverse complement strand
ACGCGCGCGGACGAATATCGCAACACCGTTCTGCAACGCGATCCGCTCATTTACAACTTATTCCTCGATGGCTATGACTTGGACATCAGCCTCCGACCTGGCTCCGAACCGGCGCGATACAAGGCGCTCCTGATGCGGCGAGTGAAGGAACCGATACTGCATCTTGCTGACCGGCACAAGGTTCTCTGCATCTTTCTGATTATTCCCTCGCCCATCGATGCGGCAGACTGGGAAATAGCGGTGGACCCGAAGGCATACCCCGAGTACAATCGCTCGCGGCTAACCGATGTTCTCGAAGCGATTGCGACAGACGATCACGTAGCCCATGTCAATCTTTTCAAGCCGTTATACGAGGACGGTGGCGAGGATCTCCATTACCATACCGACGACCACCGGAATCCGCGCGAACAGCAACTGGCCACGAACCTGATGGCGCGGTACATCGCGGCACAGCGGTTGGATGGCTCAAGTGCAATGCGAACTGACTTGGCGATCCGGAAATTCAGCGCCTTGGATGTGAGAGGCTAAGCGATTGGGTTTCTTATCCCGGCACAAGAGCCTTGTTTTCGCGATCGTAGCGAATCTGACCGTACTTTTGTCGCTGGAAGCCATCGTGCGCCTTGCCGAATCCGTGCGCGCGGACCAAGCGAAAACGCGGATCGTCAACGACTCGCTCGCCGGGCTTGTCTTTTCTCCAGAACTCGGTTGGGAGAGAACGCCGGGGTTCAAGGGACCGGTCTTCGACGGCATACTACGAGAATTTGACGCGCAGGGTTATTTCAGCATCGATTCGAAACGTGTTGGCGATCGCGCGAAGAAGAAGGTTCTGTTCTTCGGCGATTCCAGCACTTACGGGATTGGCATCAAACCCTCGGATACTTTCGTGGAAGTCGTCAACGAACTGATGCCTGATGTGGATGCCATCAATCTCGGCGTACCTGGCTATACCAGCTTTCAGGGGATGAAAGCCCTGGAAAAGTATCTGCCGCTGCTCAAGCCGGCCGCAGTGGTCGTTTCGTTCAACCACAATGACCGGCGTGCCGTTTACTACGGTGACGAGCCCGACAGCACAAAACACTTTCAAAAGGTATATCGAAAATCCATGAATCCGATGCATCGCGCAAATCATATCCTCGGCGCGATCCACCTTTCAGGCGTGCTCGCCGGCGTGATGAGGCGTGCACACCTCCTGCCGCGGCCTCCCCAGCAGTTTCGGATCGACCGGTTGAGACCGCGCGTCGACGAAGCCAGTTATCGTAAGAATCTTTCGGAAATGGCCGATCAATGCGAACGCCAGGGAATTCCATTGATCTTCCTCGTGCTTCGGGACAATCCGCTGCGCACCGGCTACATCGACAAGGGCGTGGAGAGCCTGGAGGCGGGCAATTATAAAGCAGCAATTGAGTACCTGACACCGGTGGCTGGATCGGATTTATGGTACTCGGATCTCGCCCGGATCAATCTCAGGAGGGCTTACGAAGCCCAAGGAGACAGAGCATCTGCCGAGCAGAATATCTACTCGCTTTATCCGAACCCTTCTCTCCACGGCGGCCCGCCGCAGCGCCTCGACTCGGCTTACAACGAAATCATGCGTCAGGTGGCGCGAGAAAAGAACGTTCAGGTAGTTGAGGGAGCAGCATCTCTCGCCGCCGATCCCTACGTTTATGTCGATAACGTTCATTTCAGCCCCATTGGCCATCGAATTGTCGGGAAGCTTGTGGCCTCGCGCCTGGCAACCGTATTGGAGCAGCCGGCACCGCGCGATGTCGAAGTCGCCATCCGTTTAAAGTAGGCAGATTCCGTGAGAATTCTCTGGATCGACTGCGCTTCTCTGGTTCTGGCGCTTTGCCTGATCGAGTTTCCGGCATTGATTAATGTGGTCAATTACAAGTCCCTCATCGAGGTAACGGCTTCCAGCGACTCCGATGTCAGTGACCCCGAGCTGATCCACCGGCATTCGGCCTACTGGCATTTCACCGGGGCATTCAAAGGAGGAAATATCTCTGATGGGGTCGATATTCCGCCGGCGGATTTGACCTTTCATCGATGGGATGTGAGATACGACCGCAACGGATTCCGTAATGAGCGTGACCTATCAAAAGCGGATGTGGCTGTGCTTGGCGACTCATTTATCGAAAGCCTTTTCAGACCGACGCCACAATTGCTGACGTCGTTCCTGAGCAGCCGGCAGGGCAATGTGGTCGCAAACCTGGGGCAATTCGGTTACGGCCCGATGGAAGAGTTGGCTGTTCTGAAGCGATACGCGCTTCCGTTGCGGCCCCAAACAGTTGTCTGGACATTTTACGAAGGCAACGACCTCGGAGACCTGGTTCATTATCACAGTGTGATTGGAACGCGGCCAACTGAGGCATCTGGTGGAAAACCGAAAGCGGAAGATGATTGGGCGGCATTCAAGGAACGCTCATTTACCCTTAACAGCCTTGTTGAGCTGAGGAAATTGAGGCATCCGCAAAAACCTCCCGGAGTCCGCATACTCGGTATCGTCCACACGCCGGATGGACGCGAGACAAACATGTATTTCAGCTATAAAGCCGGACCGCTGCCGGAAGCTTACCAAATGGCGCTGGACGAAACGATTCATATTCTTCAGACCGCGTCCGAACTCTGTGCAGCGCAAGGCGCCCGTCTACTGGTGGTGTTGATCCCCGAGAAATTTCGCGTGTTTCAGCCCTTTTGCCGGTTCCCAAAAGAATCCGAGTGCCGCAATTGGACATTGAACGATCTGCCGGATCAGTTGGAACGGGGCATACGTTCCTCGGTTCGGGAAGCACGATATCTCGACCTCACCCCTGTCTTCCGGGATTTGACTACCAGAGGCACCCTTCCGTTCGAACGCGACGACACTCATTGGAGCGCTGCAGGCGAGCAGGCGGCAGCCGAAGCCATCAACAACCAGTTGAGAAACTGGCAGCCGCAGGGTACTGCTGGTACTCGGGGCGCTAAACAGCCAAATCGTTGATTATCCATTGGATAGGGCGCATTCACAGAACTTCTGGGATTTGCGGGCGCTGAAAATCCGATGTACAATCGCGACAGCCGGCTCGACCAAATTGCCAGGACAGACGAATATACACGCTGAATTATGACGGTCGCGAGACTTAGTCCTTTGGATTATCAGGCTCTGCTCCGGGAGAGCAAGGCCCTGGATACTACCGGCGCTTCCAGAAGTCTCAAGCTGGCCCTGCTTTCCGACGCCGCCGCGCAAAGGATGGAGCCGCTTCTGAGGACTCTGTTTGCGTGCCGGGACGCCGACGCGCGAATCTACACGGCTCCTTTTGGAAACATCGAGCTGGAGGTTTGTAATTCAGAGTCAGGACTCTATCAGTTCCAGCCGGACGCAATCGCAATCCTGAACGCCATCCAGTCTTTGCGCGCCGATTTCAGTTGCCGCAAGGGCAATGCAGCGGCATTTGTGGAGGAGACTGTCAACAGGATCGTGAGGATCTGGGAGGCAATCCGTTCCCGCACTTCGGCCTCAATCATTCAAAGCAATTTTGTACTTCCTTACGAGCGCTGCTTTGGCAATTTTGACCATAAAGTCTCGGAATCGTTTTACGCGGCTGTAATGAATCTCAACAGCCGGATTGCGGAGGCGGCGAAGCAGCACCCGGGCGTGTTCATCAATGATGTGGAGTCCATTGCCTCCTGGATCGGGCGGCGTAATTGGTTCGACGAACGCCTGTGGGACATGGCCAAGTCGTTTTGCAGCCACGAACACCTCCCGGCAGTCGCGCGAAATATCGTCGACATTACCCTGGCGGCGCAGGGACAAGTCGTCAAATGTGTCGTGCTGGATCTGGATAACACGCTCTGGGGCGGCGTCATAGGCGACGACGGACTTGAACACATCCAATTAAGCTCTCACGGGGACGGTGAAGCTTTTTACCGGCTCCAGTGCTATCTTCGGGAACTGCATCGGCGCGGCGTTCTGCTGGCCGTCTGCAGCAAAAACGACTTGCGCAACGCCCTGCTGCCGTTTGAAAAACATCCGGAAATGGTACTGAAGCGCGAAGACATCACCGTCTTCGCGGCAAACTGGGACGACAAGGCGGAGAACATCCGAAAGATCCGGGAGACGCTGAACATAGGTTTCGATTCGATGGTGTTTCTGGATGACAATCCATTCGAGAGGGACCTCGTGCGTGAACTGGTTCCCGGCGTTATCGTCCCCGAACTGCCGAGCGACTCGGCCGACTATGTCCGTGCAATCTGCGAGCTGAATCTGTTCGAGACCACTTCGTTTTCCGCGGAAGATGTCAGAAGGACGGAACTCTACCAGCAGGAATACAAGCGCAGAGAAAAGGCGGCGGGATATGCCTCGGTTGAGGCGTTTCTCGAGTCTTTGGATATGCGCATTGGAGTAGAACGATTCGACCAGTTTCATTTACCGCGCATCGCTCAGCTCATTCAACGCAGCAACCAGTTCAACCTCACTACTCGGCGGATCACTGAGGCCGAATGCGAATCGTTGATGAAAGATTCGCGCTGGATTCCGTTGTATGCCACCTTATCCGACCGGCTCGGAGATCACGGCCTGATCTCGGTTGTAATTATGGAAAAACGCGATGAAACGCTCGCCATCCACACGTGGCTCATGAGTTGCCGCGTTCTCGCACGGGGCGTGGAGCAATTTCTGATGAACACCGTCTTTGAAGAAGCGAAGCGCCTGGGACTCGACCAAGTCAGTGGCGAGTACATCCGCACGGCAAAGAACGAGATGGTCAGGGAATTCTTCCGTCAATTCGGATTCAGCCTGACAGAAGAGAAAGACGGCCACACCCGCTGGGCTTTGCGCGTCGGCGAGTACAGCCCATCCAAAACTTTCCTTCGTGCTGTCTCGGATGTGGAAAGCGCTGTGACGGTTTGAAGGCCTGCTCGTGTTGACACCTCCCAGACCCGAAATCATGGAAGCGCTTACAGCGGTGTTTCGCGAAGTACTTGACGAACCGGCGCTGACGCTGCGCGAAGATACGACCGCCGACGACGTCGCGAGTTGGGACTCGCTCAATCACATCGACCTGATTGTGGCCGTCGAACGTAAATTCAAGGTGAAATTCACCACACGCGAAATCGCCTCGCTTCGGAATGTCGGAGAGTTGGCGACACTCATTCAACAGAAACCGGCCGCGCAACATTGACCTTCACATCGGTCCAGTTCCTGGTTTTCACGAGCGCCACGCTCGTTTTGTATCGGTTTTGCCCACTGCGTTTTCGTGCCGCTCTTCTGCTCGTCGCATCGTATCTTTTCTATTGGACCTGGAGCCCGCTGGCTGCCGCGGGCATGGCCGCGGCAACACTGCTCGCCTTTCTTGCGGGTAAATCGGTCCAAGGCGAGGATTCGCCGCACCGCGCCAAAATTACGGCTACGGTCGTAATCTGCCTGCTCACTGCATACCTGGCTTTCTTTAAGATCGCCGCGGTTCTGCCTCGATTCGGGCGTCTGGCGCTTCCGTTGGGGCTCTCGTATTACACGTTCAAACTGATGTCCTACGTCATGGACATCTATTGGGGCAAAATCGAGCGGCAGCGGGACCTTTTCGCGTTCGCGGCATACGTAGCGTTCTTTCCCCAGATCGTCGCCGGTCCAATCCAGAGGCCGGGACAATTCATGGATCAGTTGCCGCCGAAAAAGACGGCAATCTCGATGGGGGTCCCGCGAATCGCATGGGGACTGGCGAAGAAAGTCCTGATCGCGGGCAACCTTGCCGCGGCAATCGCATACGTTTTCGGAAACGCGGGCAGTCTGCACACAGTTGAGGCCTTGGCCGCACTCTATTTGTTTCCTCTGTACATGTACGTTGATTTTTCGGCTTTAACCGATATCGCCATCGGGGTGGCTCTGCTTTTCGGGATCGAATCGCCCGAAAACTTCAATCGCCCGTTCACCGCTTCCAGCATCAGCGATTATTGGCGGCGCTGGCACATGTCGCTTACCACATGGCTGGCCGATTACGTTTTCACGCCGTTACGTATGGCCACACGCTCCGCAGGGAAAGCCGGGCTGGCTTTCAGCATTACGGTCAACATGGTTGCGATTGGGCTCTGGCACGGAGTGGCCTGGGGCTATCTGGTATTCGGGCTTATCCATGCTGCCGCACTGATAGCGGACTCTTTCACGGTGCGATGGAGGACGCGTTTATTTAACGCGAATCCTCGTCTGGATGCCTGGGGAAAACTATTCGGCGTGCTGATCACGTTTCACGTCGTAGGAGTCGCGCTGGTATTCTTCCGCGCACCCAGTGTCATGGAAGCGCTCGCATTGCTGCGGCACATCTTTCTGTTTTCCGGCTCGGTCAACGCCGAACTGGCTCACTTGTTCGCTATGGCAGGCGCCAGAGCGTTTCTTGCGGGGTTGGTTGGCCTTGCCGTGATGGAACTGGTCGAGCGCTACCGCCCGGATCGCTGGTGGGCGCGCCTCGAAGTCGCACTTCCATGGTGGTTGCGGCGCCTTGCCGCAACCACTGGTACCGTGCTCATGCTCGCGGGCATATTCATTCTGCTGGTGAGAGCGGAGCGCGAGGCAACACCGTTTCTGTACCAGATCTTTTAGTCTTTCGCCACCAGTCGACTGTTTCGCGAAGACCGGTTTCCAGCGAGAAGCGCGGCATGAACCCGATGGAACGTAACCGGGCTATGTCCGGAATCAGGCGGTGCGGATCGTTCGGGTTCGCCGGGATCGCTCCTGGCCGGAGTAAGTCAGTGCGGCCTGTGATTTGACCAAGCGTATCGACAACTTCCCGCAGCCGCACGGGATTGCCGGAGCCGATATTCACAGGCCCTTCAAGATTGCTTGCAAGGATTGCCACCAGTGCGCGCGCGACGTCCTCGACGTGAAGGAAATCGCGAATCTGCAACCCTGACGTGCAAAGCGCGGGTTCAGCTCTGAGTAACGATGCGGTAACTGACGGCACCAGGCGCTGCTCCTGCTCGTGCGGTCCATAGAGGTGAAAAATCCGCCCCCATGCAGAGGACACGCCGGCTGACCGGCAGAACGCGGACTGTGTGATCTGCAGGGAGTGTTTGCACACGCCGTAGAGCGTAGCGGGTTTCAGCGGCGTCTCGCCTTCGACGCAAGTGTCATGGCCCCATTCATATTCCGCGCACGTCCCTGCGGTCACGCAACGTTTGCCCCCAAAAGCAACGAAATCGCGCAACAAACATAACGACGCTTCCATCCACTGCAGATTCGCCGGTGAGGTCCAATATTTTCCATGCTCGACGTTCCACGCCAGGTGAAGCAAATGCGTTGGCCGTGCAGCGTCGACCAGGCGGGCGGATTCTCCGGGCCGAAGCAGATCGGCTGCATGGTGCGTGATGCCGGCGCTTTCCAGCGGCTTGCGTCCAGCGGTATGAACCGTGTACCCGCCGGCGATCAGGCAGCGCACGGCGTTGCGGCCAATAAATCCCGCGGCTCCAGTAACGAGGACTCGCTTCATCGAATGACGTCGGGATAGTCCCGATCCTTGTCCGACAGGATGGGATCCGCGATTGGCCACAGTATCGAGAACGCCGGGTCGTTCCACCGCACGCCGCCCGCGAGTTCCGGACCCTGGAAATCACTCATCAGATAGAACACCTCGGTATCGTTTTCAAGCGACTGGAAACCGTGCGCACATCCCGCGGGAATATATAGCGACTCCCGATTCGCGGCGCTCAGTTCAAACGCCTCCCACTTGCGAAATGCGGGCGAATCAGGACGCAGGTCGAGAATGACGTCGTAAATCGAGCCGTGAATGCATCGAACCACCTTGGCTTCCTGGGACGGAGGCCGCTGAAAATGCATGCCCCGCAGCGTTCCGCGCAGTTTGTTCGCGGAAAGATTGCATTGGACAAACCGAGGCACGAGTCCCGCGGCGGCAAACTCCCGCTCGCAAAATGTCCGCGCGAAAAATCCGCGCGCATCGGCGTGTGGCTCGAGCGATATCCGCCACGCGCCCGGTATGGCAGCGGGAGAAAATCGCATCAGAACACTTCGAGAGACGGAATCGGAACCACAAATTTTCCGCCCCAGTCACGGACGGCACGCATCTGTTCACAGATTTCGGCTCGGAGGTTCCATGGCAGGATCAGCACGAAATCCGGCCGATCATCGAGAAGTTTGTCTGGCGCGAAAATGGGAATATGCGTTCCGGGCAGGAACAATCCCTGCTTGTGAGGACTCAGATCCACCGTGTATGGCAACAACTCACGGCCGACGCCGCAGTAGTTGAGCAGCGTATTCCCCTTTGCCGGGGCGCCATAGCCGGCGACTCGCTTCTTTTCCCGGCGCGCACGGATCAGGAATTCCAGCAGATCGCACTTGACGTCCTTCACTGACTCGGCAAACGACCCGTAAGCCGCACGATCACCCAGCCCCATCTTTGTCTCCGCATCCCGGAGACGCTGAACGCGAGGACCGGTTTCATGCGCCTCATCCTCGCGATGGGCGGCGTAAACGCGCAGGGAGCCGCCGTGAGTGGGTAATTCTTCGACATCAAAGACCCGAAGGCCGAAGCGCCCGAAGAGTGCTTCCAGGGACAGAAGCGAGAAGTAAGAGAAGTGCTCGTGGTAGATGGTATCGAACTGGCGATGTAGCATCAGTTGCATCAGATGGGGGAATTCCAGCGTGATGACACCCGAGCTTTTGAGCAGCGTGCTCAAGCCCCTTACGAACGACAGCGGGTTTGGAACGTGTGCGATGACGTTGTTGCAGACCAGCAGGTCCGCGGAAAGGCCCTCGGACCTGAGTGCCTGAGCCGTTTCCGCCCCGAGAAAGAAGCAGCGGGTTGGAATGCCACGGCTGCGGGCCACTTCGGCGACGTTCGCCGCGGGCTCGATCCCCAGGACCGGGACGGAACGCTCCACAAAATACTGCAACAGATATCCGTCATTACTGGCAATCTCGATTACCTGGGACGCGGAGTTGAGGCGGAATCGATCCGTCACCTGCTCGACGTAGCGCCGGCAATGCTCAAGCCATGACGTGGAATAAGACGCGAAATAAAGGTAGTCGGAGAATATCTGATCCGGGGTTTCGAACTCGTCGAGTTGCACCAGGAGACACGAATCGCAGACCCATGCGCAGAGAGGATAAAACCGCTCCATCGAGCCGAGACTCCTCGGCTGCACGTAGGAGTTGGCGAGCGGCGACATGCCGAGATCGGCAAAAATAGATCTCAGCGGATTCGAGCAGATTCTACAGGATGATATGAATTCAGATTACCAGATGAGACCAGCGCACATGTTTCATGGCATGAGCAAAACATCGGGAAAGAGGATGCACTCATGAAGGTGGTGATTCTTGCCGGCGGGCTGGGCAGCCGCCTGTCCGAAGAAACGCAGATTCGGCCCAAGCCGATGGTAGAGATCGGCGGCAAACCGATTTTGTGGCACATCATGAAGATTTACGCGACTCACGGGCTCACAGAGTTTGTCGTCTGTCTGGGTTACAGGGGCTACGTGATCACAGAGTATTTCGCCAATTACGCTCTGCACCTTTCGGATGTAACTTTCGACCTCGCGCGGAACGCCGTGGAGGTCCATGAGGGCCGCACGGAGGACTGGCGGGTCACATTGGTGGACACTGGAGCGGAAACCATGACGGGCGGGCGCGTGAAGCGAATCGCGAAGTACCTCGATGGCGATTCATTCTGTCTGACTTATGGCGACGGCGTCGCCGATATCGATATCACGAAACTACTGGCGTTTCACAAAAATCATGGCCGCCTCGCGACAGTCACCGCGATTCAGCCGCCGGGCCGATTCGGGGCTTTGCGCCTCGACGGAGATTCTGTCCAGGGCTTTCAGGAAAAGCCTGTTGGTGACGGGGGGTGGATCAATGGAGGATTCTTCGTCCTCCATCGTAAAACGATCGATTTGATCGCGGGCGACAGCACGGTCTGGGAAGAGTCGCCCCTGACCGGCCTGGCGAGCCAAGGGCAACTCAGGGCCTACAAGCATGATGGATTCTGGCAGCCCATAGACACGTTGCGGGACAAAAATCATCTCGAGCGTTTGTGGAATTCGGGGAACCCGCCGTGGAAGACCTGGAAATAACTCAACGGAGGCTACGTTTCGAGACGGATGCCTCAGCACTTCGCAGAAGCTCATCAGTCTCACTTTGCGGCAACAGGGACAGCTGATAACGTACGATTGCGTTCGGCCGATTCAGGCCATTTTTGTAGATGCGGGCCACATACAGTCCCGTGGCTACGACGCTGAAGCCGGTGAACATCGAGCCAAGGAACAGAAGCAAAGGTATCTGCCAGGCCGCCGGAGAGACAATCGCGTTGACGGTGACCAGGATCATCGCCAGCACCCAGAACGGCAACGAATACGCGGGTAGCCGCAGCGCCAGCGTGGATGCCGAGAGGAGGCCACCCACGGCGAATATCGTCATACTGACAAGGTTGTAGTGCGACTTTCCGAAAATCCGTTCCTGGCGTTTGTAAGGAATATTCTTTCGCCGAAAACCGATGCGTCCGATGGAAGAGCGCAGGAACGGGTACGATGTCGAGTCCTCAAGAATCGCGTTCCGGACTTCCGCCGTAAGAAGACTGAACTCCGCCATATTCATGATCGAGTTGTCGTCCGCGACGCCCTTCAGGATGCGATAGAAAAGACGTCTGGCTGACTTCAACAAAACAGCTTCCGGCCGATCGAGCCGTTCGCCATAGACAATGTCATAGCCCTGCTCCGCGTAAGCCAGAAACTCCGGAATCATCTCCGGCGGATCTTCGCAGTCGACATCGATCATTACGTAAAAGTCGCCTTCGGCCAGTCGCAGGCCGGTCTCCATGGCGGCCTGGTAGCCGAAATTACGGCTCAAAACGATTACGAATACGTTTGGATGTTCTTTGTTGATCTCGCGGATGACATCGAGAGAATCGTCTGTGCAGCCGTTGTCGATGAAATAGAGTCTCGCCTGGTATCTTTCCGGCAGTTTTCTGAAAACTTCTTTGATTCGGGCGAAGAAAAGAGGAATCGCTTGCTGCTCATTGTAGACAGGGCAAACCACCGCCAACGTTCGGCGGCCCATGTCTGTATCTGGAAGCGGCTTCGCTATGCCAAGCACACGTTACTATATTGAACCAAATCAAAACGTGGTTTCTCCCGGGCAGAGGCTCGAAGTACTGGTACGCCCAGTGCCTGCAACGACGCCTGGGAGACCGGCATTTGGAGCTATACTACCGGTTTCCAGGAACACGCAGGCCAAAGGCCTCCTTCGATGACAACTATAGTTACAGGCAATCTCGGCTACGTGGGGCCAGGTGTCGTGCAGCGCCTGCGCAGTTCCGGCGGCAGAACGATCATCGGTCTCGACAACGGTTATTTTGAGGAGAACCTGCTCGCTCCGGCGGCGCTTCCTGATTCACCACCGGACGAGCAGATCATTGCGGATGTGCGCGATGTCTCCCCATCCGTTCTGGCGGGTGCCGACAGCATAGTTCATCTGGCAGGGATTTCAAACGATCCAATCGGCAACGAATTTGCCGCCATAACGGACGAAATTAATCGCGGAGCGACCTTCCGTCTAGCCGAGATGGCGCGCCGCGCGGGAGTTCGCTCGTTCGTTTTTGCTTCCTCGTGCAGCGTCTATGGATGCGCCGAAGACGGCGCGCGATCCGAAGCGAGTGAGACTGGTCCGCTGACGCCTTATGCCAAATCGAAGGTCGCCGCGGAGGAGGCGCTGCGAGAGCTCGCCGGCAGAGACTTCATCGTGACTTGCCTCCGCTTCGCCACCGCCTGCGGAATCAGCCCCAGATTGCGGCTCGATCTTGTGCTGAACGATTTTGTGGCTACTGCTGTAAGGACGGGTGAGATTCGAATACTCAGCGATGGAACGCCGTGGCGGCCTCTGATCGACGTGCGGGACATGGCACGTGCGATCGAATGGGCGGTCAACCGCCCCGCGAAAGTCGGTGGGGACTTTCTGGTCGTAAATACAGGCAGCGACGAATGGAATTACCAGATGCGCGATCTGGCGGCAATGGTGGCCGCAGTGATGCCGGGAACATCCATTTCCATCAACAAAGAAGCGCGGCCTGACAAAAGGTCCTACAAGGTGAGCTTCGAGTTGTTCCGGCGTTTGGCGCCCGAACACCAGCCCGCGGTCAGCCTGCGTCAGAGCATTGAGGCGTTGAGAGCCGGATTGGAAGCTTCCGGTGCGGCGGCGTCCTCTTTTGCGCCGTCACGGTTTGTCCGCCTCCATACGCTGACCGAATTGCGTGAACAAGGCCGTTTGCTGCCTGACTTGCGTTGGACCGAGCTCGTGCCCGCAAGTCCCACCAGGTTCGACAATCGCTTTGCCAGCCCACCGGCTTGAATCGACACATGCCGGCGCGGCTACGACGATGACAAGCACCGCCTCAGTTGCAGACGCGAAGCCAGTCCGGAGCGCAGGGCAGAAGCTCCTGAGTTTCGGCGAGCGCCATCCGTGGATCCTATTCGTTTTATCTCTGATCTGGCTCCCGGCTGCCATCGACGATGCACGGTCGATGCGGCTCTGGCTGGACGAAATCGTCACTTTGTATCTCAGCCGGATGTCCCCCGGGAACTTGGTGGATGCACTGCGGCACGGCGTTGACCTTCAGCCCCCTTTTTTCTATTGGGTAACTAGAGGATTCGAATCGTTATTCGGTTACAGCGAACTGGGAGTCCGCTCCCAAGCGATCTTCTTTTTTACCGCTTTTACACTCATCCTGTTCCAATTTGTCAGGGCCAAGCTGGGAACATGGTACGGATGGGCAGCCATATGGCTCGCCTTGAACACGCTGGCATTCGGGTATTCTACGGCCGGATACTCGAGCGATGGGCGGCCCTATGCGATGCTGATCGCATTCGCCAGTCTTTCCCTGCTGTGCTGCAGCCTCTACTGGGCCAACCCCCGCCTCTGGACGCTTATCGCCATTGCGTTCTCGGTTGCCGCGACTGTGTCCACGCACTATTATGGGATCTTCGCCATCCTGCCTCTCCTCGCTGGAGAAGCGTTCCGATGGCATCAGTTGCGCAGATTCGATTTGCGGCTGCCTGTGGCCATTGCGGTTGGCCTCACTCCGCTGATTTTCCTCGTTCCGATAGCTCGATCAGGGGTTTCCTCGCATCCCCCAAATCCCTGGAATCCGGTGACGATTTCGAGTCTCGGCAGCGTTTGGGGAGTCTTGTTGAGTTCACGGATACCTGTACCCTTCTTTCTCAGTCTGGCGATTGTCTTCTTCGCTTGGCGCCGGTTTTGCGAAGACGTCCCGTGGAAGGCCTTTCGACTGTCACCTGACGTAATCGCCGGAGTCAGTTTCCTTGCCATTCCAATTCCGGCGGTCATTGTGGCAAAGCTCGGCGCAAATATGATCTTCTTCCGTTACCTGCTGCCCGTTGTCATCGGGCTGGTTGTGCTCTGCATTTTGACTCTATATCGCGTGGCACGAGCATCCCGGGAACTGGCTCTCCTGGTTTCACTGGGTTGTATCGTCTGGTTTTTGTACACGTGGGTTCCCCATTATCATCTGCATTTCCCGGCACAACCCGGACGGCTTTCGATCCCGGCGCCCGACGATGCGCTTCCGATAATCATAGCCAGTTCCGGCGACCATGCTTTGTACTTCCACTACGGCGCCTCCTCCCTGCGAGCGCGCTTATTCATCGTTACCGATGCTGAAGTATCATCGCGCTATCCGGGACAGGCCGACGTGGCTCTCACCATGATGCATACGGCGCCCTATTTTTCTTTTCACACGATCGATTTCCGTGGGCTTGTGGAGCGGAGAGAATTTTATGTATGGGAAGTCAACGGCGCCTCCGGCAGCGGCTGGCTGATCCCCGAACTGCTCGGGCGCGGCGCGCACGTTGACGTCGCGCATGCTGATCAGGCGGCGATCCTCTACCGCGTACACTTGCCGTGAGCAGCATGGACGTAAACGTTACAATTCAGGGTCATGAGCGATCCGCCTCGAACATGTTGGGATGTGGCTTTCTATTGCTTGCCGCCCGGTGTGAAGTTCTTGGCTCGCCCGGCTTCCAGGAGGCGCCCAAAAAGTCATGGGCAATCTGCGGCATCGCTGGTCTGTTGTTCTGGCCTACATCGGTGCTGGGTTTCGTAAAAGTCGGCGCCGAGCCAAACACACTCATTTACAGCACGTACTTCCTGAGTCTCGGTCTGCTACTGCTGGCTTTTGAGGGGCTGAATCACACGATCAGGCCGGCGTTCCCGATGTCGCAGGTTGCAGTGGGCCTGGTTCTTGTACTTCAGCCGCCACAGATTAACCATGGTTATAAGAGAACTCCCGAGTATGCTGCATGCCGCACGGAACGACAATGAAACAGTCTACCGGTTATGCCGCCGCTGGCCGGGAGATGTCCACTTTCCGGATCATCCTCTCTCGACGTATTTCGCGGAGGGCAAAATCTACCACTGCAATTTTGGCATGCGTGATCGCGAAGCTGCGGGTCGATCCATCGATCCTACAAAGGGGGTCCACCATCCGATACGCTGGACCTCTTGCCGGGCTTCAATCAAGTTGTCGAAGATCCGCGGCTTCCGGGCTGGATCTTATCGCACGGAAATAGCTCGATGAAAATGACCAGATGGCAGTGGCTGTTGCTCGGAGCAATTGGTTTTGGCGCACTGGCATTGAGAGTCCTCGACCACTCCAGAATTTTTCTTTGGGTAGACGAAACCGGCTTCTTCAACGAAGACGTCTACGGATCGCACCCCAAAGGTCTGGTTGATTACGCTTGGGGTCTGAAACAGGATCCTACTACGACCAACACATGGGCCTGGCCAGGGCTGATGTGGCTCAGTTGCCGCCTTTTCGGCGGGACGATCGGGGCTGCGCGCATACCGTTCATTATGATCGGCGCTGCGGCTGTGCCAATGACGTTCTGGCTGATCTACAGTCTGATCCCGGCAGCGCGCGGACGCCGGCGTTTCGTTGCCTCGGCGATTGGGGCCATCCTGGCCTCGATAACGATCGAGCAGATCGACTTTTCCCAGCGGGTCTTTCCCTATGCGGCCACACCCTTCTCAACGTGTGCGGTTCTCCTGGCACACATGAAAGTTCTTCGCATCAACGAGGCTGCCGGCACGGACAGAGCAGAACTCCTGCGCGCGGTAGCACTCTACATCGTCGCTGGCATTTGGGCGCTCTGTACTCACCCCAGCATGGCTCTGCTGCTGGGGGTATCGACGATTTTTCTCGCGGGCAGCGCGGCCGCCAATTTCCAGCAACTGTCGCGAGATGAGCGCGTGCTACGAATCTGGCTGGCCGTAGCTACAGCAGCGGCTTTCGGCGCAGCGGTTCTGCTGAATACCAAGAATCCGGACAGCGGGCGTCACGATTATCTCGCCTCGTACTACCATAGCTTGTCGATTCGCGGCTTCGGTAAACTGCTCTTTCACGTGTACGATCTGGCGACCTATCACCTGAATCTCTTCTACGACCCGTCGCTCTATTGGCCGGAACGTCTGAACCTTGTGCTTCTTCCGCTGGCTCTGCTTTGCTTCGCAGGCTGGGCGGCGTCGGCGTTCGGCCGCTTTGGCGAACACGCAAAGAGGTTCGCGCTCCTGAGTTCAGCCATGATCGCAGCGCCGGCAATCCTTTCACTGAACCGCTTCAGACTCTTTCCGTTTGGCGGCGTGCGTCAGACGCTCTTCCTTAGTCCACTTCTGTTCGTGTTCTGCGCCCTGGGACTGGGTTGGCTGCTGTCATTTCGCCAGCTTCGCATTGCCGGGCTTATCCTCGGGGCAGCGTATCTTTCCCTTTGGGGCATCAAGCTGCCGCGCTTCTATTCAGATCGCCTCAGGCCGTATGAACCGGAGGATATTGTCCGTGTCTGGCGGGAAAATGGGGAACTCCCGTTCTATTCCACTCACGGCAACATGGAATTGACATACGCGGTCCGGGACTATCCGGAAATCCGTTTCATGAAAACGAAGTATTTGGCTTTTCCGGATCCAACGACCTCTTACTTTCTGATCGAGACGCGTGCTCCGCTTGGCGACCCGGACTGGCTGCCAGGACTTGCAGAGCATTACCAGCGGGCCGGGCAGCATGTCGAACTGCTGACCAGCCGGCCGGCGAAACATCCGCACAATCCTCCATCTTACTTTGGGAGCACCTACTTCCCGCCAAGTGGGCTGTGGATTTATAAGATCTCGCCTGACAGTTCGATCCCAGGCCCCGGGGCACTTACGATCAGGACGCCGTAGCGTTACTGCGAATCATTTCCGAAGCTCCGTTGTGGCCGGGATCGGATTCCGCGTTCCGTGGCCTTTTTTCGTAATCGACGATATAAAGCGGGCGCGCGCGGGACTGATCGAGAGTTCGCCAGAGATACTCTCCAATGACTCCGATCATCAGCATCTCTGTGCCATGCAGGAGGAGCATGGTCACCATGATCGACGACCATCCAGCCGAACGCGTTCCGTACAGAATGCGCTGTACTACGAGGCCAATCGATATCAGAATTCCCGCAAAGAACAACAACAGTCCGCATGCGGCGATCAACCGAATCGGAGTAAAGGAATACGCTGCGAAGCCATCGAGAAGATATTTCAGTTTCTTCCGGAGAGACCAGCTCGATTCGCCGGCGTCACGGGCACGCCGCGTGTACGGGATTTCGTAGACCGGGCCGCTGGCGAAGAGAATCTGCCCTTGCAGGAAGCCGTTGGACTCCGGGTGTGCGAGCATGCGCTCAATCACGACCCGGTCTACCAGAAAAAAATCGAAGCCGCGCTCGGGTAGTGTGGGCAGCGCGTAAGCCTTCATGAGGCGGTAAAAGATCGCCGAGGGGAGGGTCGCGGCAAAGGAGTCCTCGCGATCGGCGCGCACTGCCAAAACTGTCTTGCGACCGGCGTGCCAATGGCTGAACATCTGCGGGATCAGTTCCGGAGGATCCTGAAGGTCGCATGAGATAACGGCGGCGCAATCCCCGCTACAGAACCGGAGGCCAGCGGAAATCGCCGCCACTTGGCCGAAGTTGCGGACGAAGCTGACAAGACCGGTAATCGCCGGAAACTCACTATGGATCTCCTCCATAATTTCGAGTGAATTGTCCGGCGACCCATCGTTGACAAGAATGATCTCGTATTCGAACTCGCCCGCATGACAATCGAGGACACTCTTGAGGCGCTCGAAATTCCGGCGGACACCCAAAGCCTCGCGATAGACAGGAATGACAACCGAGAGCTTGGGCATAAGTCAGCGAGTCCGGAGCACCACGTGCGTCCTGAAAAGCGCTGTGCCAATCGCGACAAGCACAATCCACGACCGAAAACCAGTCACTGGACGGTTATGGTCGTGCGCAGGGACTCGCACCCGATCAGTTTACTACGAATCGCCGGAGCTCACTCCTGGCCAGCCTTTCCTCGGCGAGCGGTAGTTCCAGAACCCCCGGCATTGCGGGGTCCGGCACCCGATGCTACAATCGCGACAGTTAAACCAGCGATTGCCCGATAGTTCTTGTAAACTCGGGCGGAAACATGCCAGCCTCAAGACCTGACCATCCCGACCACCAGGCATTGCTGGTTGCCGGCGCCTCCCTGAATCTCGCAGACGGCGTCAGACAGTCAGCCTCCCAAATCGCGGAATTGGCCCCTCTGCACCAGGCTATTCCCGCATGAAGAAAACTGGTGAATCCTCGAATCTCGATTTTCTCCGTGCTACGGCCGTTCTGTTCGTCGGAATCTCACACCTCGGCCGTACCTTCCATTGGATTCCGGTATCCATAACCATACTGGGCCAGTGGGGAGTGCTGATGTTCTTCCTTCATACGAGCACGGTGCTCATGATGTCGCTCGATCGGATGGCGTTCAAAGGCTGGAGGTTGTTCGCGAGCTTCTACACTCGGCGGGTCTTCCGGATATACCCGCTCAGCATCGCATGCATCGTTGCTGTTCTCGCGTCGCGGATTCCGACGGCGCCGTGGGAACTGCCCTTCCATCGCCCGAGCTTGCGTGGTCTAGTGTCGAACCTGGGACTGATTATGAATTTTACTGGCAGCCCTCTGATCACTGTCCCACTCTGGAGCCTCCCGTACGAGATTCAGATGTACCTTGTCTTGCCGCTTCTCTTTCTGTGTCTGAAGGCCTTCGACAGCGTGAAAGCCGCGATCTTCATCTGGCTGACCGGCACGATTCTCTGCGATCTGGCCCTTCGAACGGGTTCGCATACAGTATTCATTCCGGGCGTTCCATGCTTTCTCGCGGGCGTGGTCGCTTACCGCATGCGGAAGAGCGTGAAGACTCCGAAGCTCAGTTTCAGTGTCTGGACTGCAGCCGTCTTGGCTGTCACCGCAGTCGTAATTTCCCCATTAACCTTCCATCTCGGAATCTCATGGGACAAGAATCACCAGGCATGGTCCCTATGTCTTCTCTTGGGTGTTCTGGTTGCCCTATGCAAAGAGACGCACGTGCCTTGGCTGAAGCAGGCATCGCATACGATCGCAAAGTATTCGTATGGTATTTACTTGACGCAGGTGCCGGTGATGTTTGTGGCGTTTGTGTGGCTTGGTTGGCTTCCGATGGCAGTCCGATGGATAGCTTTCGCAATCCTCGCGGCCTCGCTGCCGGTGTTGGCATACCATTCCATCGAGCGCCCGATGATCGTATTTGGCGGCAGGCTGGCAGGGTTCGGAACGCGCCAGCAGGACGTTCCGCAAGCAGAGGGTTACATCCGAAGCTTCGCGGCTGCTTCGAGTTCGGACGGTAACTGAATTCAATTGCAGCTGGCCCGCTGGTCCAGCCGGATTCAAAGCATTAACGGGCCTGTGCGCTTCCCTTCATGTATTGATGCCGACGGTATGCGGCGCACGATTAACCTTCTCGATCCTTTCGAAAACCTGGCTCGTATCCACCACAATCACTTCGGAGTTCGGCGCGGCGGGTTGTTATCTGCCCGCGCTCGATGTTGCGCGTTCCTTTGCAGGAACGGAACCGGTCTCTTTCGCTCCCGCGAGGGCAGCGACGGGCTTCACGCCCTTGAAGCCTTCCCAGAGAATGCGCATCAGGAAGCGCGTTCCGTGACGGACCACGCGCGATTTCATTTCACCGCCGGCGCGCGCGCGCTCGTGGCTGATGACTTCGATTACGCGGTAGCCTTTACGCAGAGTATTCCCGATAATCTCGATTTCGATTTCAAACATCCGCGAGGTGTAGCGGAAATCGGTGAAGACATCCCGGCGGAAGAGCTTGTAGCCGTTGAGTGCGTCGGAGAGGTACCGGCCGGTGCACAGGCCAAGCGACGCGCTGAGAAAGACGTTACCGAGAGCGCGCACATGATTGTATTCCTCGCTTCCTCCGAACACGCGCGAACCGATTACGAGTCCGACGCCTTCACGCATCCCTGCGAGAAACTGCGGCATGTCCTCCGGCCGATGCGAATAATCGGCGTCCATCATCATGATGAGGTCACCCGTGGCGGCCTCGAAGCCGGCGCGCAGCGCGTTGCCCTTACCTGGGAGGCGTTTGTTCTCGACCACGCGAGCGCCATACTCCCGCGCGATGGCTGCCGTGCGGTCACGCGAATGGTCATCCACGCAGATTACTTCGACCGTGTAGCCATGCAACTCGGGGATCGTTTTGTTGAGATCCTCAAGAACGCGAGGAAGAGTTACTTCCTCATCTTTCGCCGGAATGATCACGCTCAATTTCATATGCAGGATGCCTCCATGTATTCGTCTAAGCCTTCGCGCCAACCAGGGTTTCGAAAGCCATCAGCGTGCGCAATCCGATATCGATGGCCGCGGGCCGGAATCCATTCCGGATAAGTACATCGCGACCCTGCTTCACGGAGCGAAGCTGGGAGATTTCGTCGGGGTGAAAGCGGAACTTGCTGCTTGCGTCGCGGCGCATGTTGATAAACCATTCCAGCACGCGCAGAATTCTTTGCGGAATGGAAAACGTCGCGGGCCATAACAGGATGACCCGGCTGCCGGGCTTGAGCACGCGATGGAATTCCTTCATAATCGCGTCGATCTGAGCGTGGGTAAAGTGCTCCATCACGCCCACGTTCCAGATCCCGTCGACGGAATTGTCAAGAAACGGCAACGCGAAAATATCGCCGCAAATGCGGACATCCATCACGGGGTGGCAGTGCTCCAGGATCGGTTGGATCAGATCCAGCGCTACCAGGGTGCGCGCTCCGTTTTCTTTATCGATCAGAATCGACGTTTCCGCCGTGCCGCAACCGGCCTCTACAAGCACGCCGCCCTTCGGTAGATACCGGCCTACAAAATAAGCCACAGCTCGCGCGAATACCGCTTTCCTGTAGAAACTGAAGAAGCGCTGCGAGGTGCTTTGCTGATTGCCGGACGCCCAGTGCTCCGTCCATTGAATCTCTTCGTATTTCTGCGCGGTGGCCGGCGGACGCAGATCGATAACGCCATTTGAAACCGCATAAGACGCGCCGCAGCTTGTGCATGAGATGCGGTCTTGATCAAAGATGGCGCGAGCCCGGCATTTCGGGCAGGCGAGCGCGGCCATCACCGTTGCGGGAGCGGCCAGACCAGCTGACGCGGTAATCACTTGTTGCCTCCCGTTCCGGCAAGAGCGGGCTGCAATTTCTGCGCGAACAACCCTTCGTTCGCCTTGATCCATTCCAGCAGCCGCCGGACTCCTTCTTCCACGCCGATTCGGGGCTGCCAGCCAAAATCCGTTTTGGCTTTTGCGATATTGCTGATAAAGACTGGTTGGTCGCCAGGACGCCAGTCGTCAAATGAGCAATCGATCTTGCGTCCAAAGCTGCGATTCAGAATCTCCACCAACTCCAGCAATGACAAGGTATTTTCGGGTCCGCCCCCAACGTTATAAGCCTTGCCGGCCGTCACATCGATGTGGCGAACAGCCGCGTCGTATGCCTCGATAAGGTCCTCGACGTACAGGATGTCCCGCACCTGCTTCCCGTCTCCGAATATCGTTACCGGATTCTCGAGGAGCCCGGAAATGGCGAACCATGCCAGCCACCCCTGGTCTTCCATGCCGAACTGGCGCGGGCCGTAGATGCAGGATTGACGAAACACGACCGTTTTCAGGTCGTAAATGCGGGCGTAATCGAGGAAATATTGATCGCCCGTGCATTTCGAGCAGCCATAGGGAGAGTAAGGATCCAGCGGCCTTTCCTCGCCAATGCCCGAGGCGACGGTCGAATAAGCGTATCGCCCACCGCGTTCGACGATGCCGAGATCCGCCAATTTGCCATAAACCTTGTTCGTTGAGCTGTAGAGGACAATAGGCTTCGATTGCGATTGGCGGACCGCCTCCAGAACGTTGAACGTGCCGAGGGCGTTTACCTCAAAATCGTGCCGGGGATCGGTCACGGAGGTGGTAACTGCCACTTGTCCGGCGAGATGAAACACGACCTCCGCGGAGGCGACTGTTTCCGCCAACGGCCCTTTCCTGTCGCAAATATCGGCGCGAACCACGTTGAGAAGACTTCCGTGCCGCGCCTTCAGCCACGCGAGATTCTGTTCAGATCCCGGACGCGAAAAGTTATCCAGGATAGTCACCGGGCGCAATTTCGAAAGATAGTAATTCGCCAGGTTACTGCCGATGAAACCCGCGCCACCTGTTATCACGCAATGCGGCATCGTTTACATTCCCCCGGAATCGCTTCTTGGCTCGAGAATCGTGATTTCACCGGACAAGTAGGGATCTTCCAGCCGGTCTTTCTCGTTTGTCGGCGGTTCTACTGCCCGAATGCGGCCCGTCTCGCGATAATTTCGTAGGATCGCCTGGCGCAAGCCCGTGGGTTTCGGCCAGAGAGAGTTTTCGTACCAGAAGTCGTTACTGTGTAGTCCTCGAACAAGGATTTTGGAATATCGTTTGGCAGCGAGGTGAGCCAAAATGACCGACCGGTCGCCCATGGCCGAATAGCCCTCCTCGCAGATGCAAGGCGCGCGATCGCCCATAATTACGCCATTCCTGGCATAAACCCACGTGCCCACATCGAGAAGCACGTTACGCGCCGGCTGTCCGGAAAACTGCGCCTCAATTTCGGCAACGTACCGGTGCGCATCGTCGGATAGCGGCCGCATGGGGATGCGCACGAGTCCCATTCCGCTGAACGCCAAGGCTACCGTGGCGGTCGCCGCCCCCATGCGAACCCAGTCCTCCCGGACGGGAGTCAGGCTTAACGAGGTGAGACGATCCCAAACGGAGGCCAAACCCGCGAGGAACCACACTGCCGCAATCAAACAGCCGGGCCCGATATGATTCAACATCCAGGCGATGCCGCTCGTATAAGTCTCGGCGGCAATGAGTCCGAGCCATACCAGCCACGCGCCCCAAAGCGCGGAGTGTTTGCTGCCGCGTAAGACAACAACGCCGCCCAGCAGGCCTGCCACGTAATAAGGCCACGTATCGAGCACGTGCTGAAAGCTTCGCAGCGGAAGGATCGCATGGTGAGCCATCAGGGTAATGGTCCAGTAGATGAACGGCTGGCCCCAGATGGCATAACACAATCCAAGAGCGCCGGCGAATGCACCACCCACAGCGAGAGCAAAAACGGCAAACCGTTTCCAGTTGCGGCCCCACACCAGGAGGAAAGCTCCGTACAGACCACCCCAGATCAACAGACTCTGCTTGACGAACCAGCCCGCCGGAACAATGAAAACCATCGCGGCCAGAAAAACGGCGCTCCGTTTTTCGATGTAGAGCAGCAGCAGATAGAACGCAACGACGGTGGCCAGTTGCGCCAGCGCGTCTCCGTGCAAATTGTGAGTAAAGCGATTCGTGACGTTGTTGGTCGCGACCAGGAACAGCAGAGCGTAAATAAAACCGTTCCATAACCAGTTCCCGGCCAAACGCAGATCGGGCCACGCGAGCCGGAGAATACGACGGCAACAAAGCGAAGCCACAAAAGCCGCCACCGCCGTATAAACTACCTGGATGACTCGATAGGCGGGAATTGATCCGCCCTTCCCTGCCAGCCACGCCAACATATAAGTCAGCAGCTGTGAGCCGGGGACATAGGTAAAGGAATCGTGGTTCAAGGGAGAGGTATAGAGCGGGTACCCGTGCGAGAACTTCAGGATGTCGTTTACAAAGTCGCTTTCCGACCAGATCAGGATATCCGCAGGAAAGAAAACGTACCCAACGATGCGGAAGAAGTAAGTAGCCAGTAGCACGAGCGCAGAACCGGCAAGGAACAGGAGAGCAACCGTTTGCGGCCGCGCCTTGCGTCGCATGCGCAGGAGATAGAAAACAGGGCCCGCGGCAATGATCGCCAGAAACAACACAGCTGTAAGGGAAACAGCCTTCTCAGGCTCCTTCTGAAAGGGACCCTGAATCGCCCGGATAGTGGCAGTCAAAGCCAGGGCCAACGCTAAAGTCGCCGCGGAAACAATTGTGATATTGGAATCGCGAACGGCCGGTGCGGCAGGAGTACGGCTCTCTGGTCTCTTCAGAGTGGCAGTTGTCATCGGAGATCTGTATCCGTAAATGGCAGGAAATCCCGCATCAATACCGGCCGGCGGTAACTTGTCCCCGTAACCATTCAAATGCTGTACTTCATATGATACCGGCTCTTAATCCCGGCTTAATTGGACGGGCTCAGCCGTTAGTACCAGTACTGTTACTCGTGAGGGGCGGCCTTCACCAGAAGCTACGGTACTTCCAGGTATACTGAAGGCTCCAATGCGCGACGCCTCAGCGCACGGGGACCTATGACCACCGAGTTCCCGATCGGGAAGACCCTGCATGACGCGGCTCCGCAGACCGCCCGCAGCGACTCGCCGCAGTTGCACACACCCAAGCCATGGATTTTTCCAACCCGGAGCATTGCCATTCGGCTTTTCTTCACCTGCTGGCTTGTTTACTCCGTCCACGTCGCTACCAACACCGTCAGGGAAATTTTTCCCGCGCTGGCGATGGCCGATCATTTTTCGTTCCGTCTGGATGAATACGCCAACTTCTCGCCCGATCTGTTCGAGAAGCCCGGGTACGGCTGGCACATCACAGGAAACCCAGGGGCTTCCATGCTTGCCGCGATCCCTTATTTCCTAAGCCGGCCCATCGTCGACCCGATCGTCGCCGCGGTCAATCGCTCCCGGGCGGCGAATCACAATGAGCCCCCTTCGTACAACTCACCCTGGCCGATGGCGCGCGAGTTCTACCGCCAGGCGTGGAGGCGCGGTTTCGATGTCAAGTTCGGTCTTGCCGCCGTCATCATGCAGACATTTTGCATGGCCCCGATTTCCGCACTCGGAGTGGTCGCAATGTTCTATCTGCTTGGCTATTTGTTCGGCTCCGATCGCGCCGCTTTCTGGCTGGCTCTGCTCTATGCGTTCGGGACCCCTGTGTTCTACCGTGCCGCCCTGTTGAACCAGAACATGATGATTGGCCACTTCTCGCTCATGGCGCTGATGGCCATGTGGAATCCGGGAGGCAGCCGGCGTTTGAAGGAAACGACGCGTTACCTGCTGGCTGGGTTGGCGGGAGGAATGGCGGTTCTTCTGGATTATTCGGGCGCTATCGTTCTGCTGGGCCTCTTCTGTTACGCCGTCTCAAGGATGTGGGCAAGAGGCTCGCTGGTGAAGAATGCCCACATCTGGCGGTTTGCGCTCGGTGCGACCGTCCCGGTAGCGTTTCTCTTGTTTTACCAATGGAAATGCTTCGGCAATCCGCTTTACCCGTGCGAGCACTGGATGCCCGAGCCTGCTTGGCAGGCCGCGATGGGTTACAGAGGCTTTACGCTGCCGCAGTTGCACCTGTTCCTGCAACTATTGGGCGACTACCGTTTTGGCATCTTCACGACATGTCCGCTGCTGCTGCTCAGTATTTGCGCTCTCTGGATGGACCGAGGCACTCGCCGGGTATTTCCAGCGCGTGAATCGATTGCCATGTGGTCGATTTCGGCGGCGCTGATTCTATTCTTCAGCGGCTGGACTTCCGTGTGGATGCAGTTCACCTATGGAATGCGCTATCTGGCTCCGCTGTTGCCTTTCCTGTACCTGTTGACAGCCGTAGTAATGGTTCGTATGCCGCGTCGCTTGGCCTTGCTTTTGGCTTCGCTCGCGGTCACCCAGGCGTGGTGCATGGCAATGTACCGTGACGTGGAGCGAGGGTTTGGTGTGTTCGATCCCGCGCTGCGAGTCTTCATCGGCGGGTTTCAGTTGCCCGCCCTCACGGTCTTCGCCCGGATGAGCGGCCAATATGGCGATTATGCTGCGATGGGCGTTTCCCCACTCGCGATCTTCGCCGTGGTAGCGGCAATCATCGCAGTGATCTGGTCGGGGCGCCGCCTTGTGGTACCGCCAGTACCAGAGGGGACGCGCTGACCGGTCCATTTGCATGCTAAGCTCACCTTTGAATCCGGCACATTTATGCGAGCGTTGGTAACAGGGGGAGCCGGTTACTTCGGCACTCTGCTGGTAAATAAACTCCTCCAGCAGAACTACGAAGTCCGAATATTCGATCTGAATCGTCCCGACCCGCCAATTCCGGGGGTCGAGGTAGTGCAAGGCGATATCGGCGACATGTCAGCTCTTGCGAACGCGTGCAAGGGCATGGACGTCGCGTTTCACAACGTCGCGCATAACCCTCTGGCGAAGGACGACGCACTGTTCTGGGCCGTGAACCGGGACGGCACGGCGAACCTTCTGCGCGCATCCCTCGAGCAAAACGTCGCCAAAGTTGTCTACACTTCAACCAGCGCGGTCTTTGGCGCTCCGAAAATCCTGCCGGTAACGGAAGAGACTACGGCCTCCCCGATGGAAGTCTATGGGCGGGCGAAACTCGCCGGTGAAACCGTGTGCCACGAGTATGCGGCGCGCGGACTCGACGCCTCGATCGTCCGGTCGCCGACAATCCTTGGGCATGGCCGGCTCGGCATTTTTCAGCTATTCTTCGAGTGGATTTACAGAGGAAGCAATATTCCGGTTCTCGGAGGCGGGAAAAACAAATTCCAATTCATTCACGCCGACGATCTGGCGGATGCCTGTATCCTCGCGAGCCAGCGCAAGGGCGCAGAAACTTACAATTGCGGCGCAGATCGTTTCGGCACGATGCGGGAAGCCATTGAACATCTTTGCCGTTACGCCGGCACTGGCAGCCGCGTACGATCTCTCCCGCTAGGGCCGATTGTTCTGGGGATGAATATCGCGTCGGCGCTTCGGGTCTCGCCTCTCGCGCCTTACCACGCGCTGATGTACGGCCGGCCAATGTACTTCGATGTAACCAAGGCAAAGACGCAACTAGGTTGGCGGCCGCGCTATTCCAACGAGGAAATGTTTGTCGACAGCTATCGTTGGTACGTCGCCAATCGCGAAAGCATTCTTCACCGGTCGGACGGCGCGAGCCGGCACCAGATCGCTCTCGGAGAAGGCGCTCTCTTCCTGGTGCGCTGGCTGTTGTGAGCGAACAGGCGTTCGCTCGCGACTTGAATCACTCGACGCTGGCCGCGACTCAGGTCTCTTCTGTGTCCGCACCCGGACCAGACTCAACTCCGCTGGGCCGGCAGCAATTCATCATCGCCGCGGCCATAGGGCTCGCGGCAACCATCTGGCTGGTGTTCCTCTCCGGCTGGCTGGGCGCCACGCATGGGTCGCTGATCATGAAGCGCCAGAATGTCCTATTCGATTCGGACACCAATCTCTGGATTGGCCGAATGATAGGAAACGACAAATCGCTCGAGCAGATCGTGCATCCCCTGGAAATTCCGCTGTGGCGAGTTCCCTGTCGGGCGATGGCTCACATCATGCGGTATTTCGTCTCCCGAGACAACGCCTCCATTCTGGGCCCCAGAGTCCTGGTGGACGGGATTGCGGGGCTGGGTATCGCGTCGCTTGCCTTGCTTGCTCTATACTGCGGCGTCCGCCCATTGCGTTGCGCGCTGCTGTTTGTCATCTACCTGCTGTTCACTTCGAATACGACGATTTCGCTGCCCGAGCATTTCGGTATCTCGAATGGCTTGCTGACCCTGGCGTTTGTTGTTTCGGTACTGGTCTCGAGCGCCCGGATGCGAACAACGGCTCTGGCTGTTCTGACTGTTCTCACCGGAGGTACCAGCGTCACCGGGGGGATGGTCCCCGTGATCTGCATGCTCAATGACGCAATCAAGTCGCTGCGCAGGAAAATGACGCTTCTTCTGATCGCCATTCCGACTGGAATTGGCGCTTCTATGCTCCTCTATCACGTGAGCAAATCCATACAGCGCTACTTCGGTCTCTACGCCACATTCCGCTGGACGCACCACCCCCTGATGGCGTTGAATTATACGATTCACATGCTCGTGCTGCCCGCGGTGGGACCGGCCCCGGGGATCATGCGTCTTGCCGGATGGGACATGGTCAGCTACGAACCACACTATGCACCTCTGGGTCTGGACGCCTGGCTGGGGCTCCAAGGGTTGGGCGCGATTGCCTGGTTTATTCTGCTTTTCCAATGTCTGCGGCTGGCACTGCGAAGGGAATTCCTGCAGCCTCACCTGCTCGTGCTTTTCGCCTGGCTTTTCTTTAACGTGGTCTTCTACAATGTTTGGGGAAGAGAGTTGATGCTATGGGCGCCCGCATGGTCGTGGGTGTTGATGGCGGTTGTCGTGATGGGTGCGCGTGACCTTCCCCTCAAGCGGCTTTTGACTCTGTTTGTCCCGATCGTCGCCAGCCAGATTTACACCTTGTTGGCGATCAAGAGCGCTCTGCTGACCATTACCGAGTAGACGCGATCTACTGGGCCGGCGCGAACTTGATGCAAGTCGGCCCCACGACCTGGAATGCAAGTCCCGTCGGCTTCAGGAAACCGGATTGGCGGTCGATGTGGAACTGGACTACGTTATTCGTCTCCACGTTTCCCGCAAAGAGATAGTTGCCGGTTGGGTCGATCCGGAAATTGCGCGGCTGCTTGCCCTGCGTAGAGATGTATTGGATGGGCGTCAGTTGGCCTGTGACGGCATCGATGCGGAAAACCGTCACGATATTCGGTCCGCGGCTCGATGCATAAAGGAATCGGCCATCCGGCCGCACCAGCACCTCCGCCGCGCCGCTCTTAACATGGGAATCCTTCGGCAGAGTGCTCACCGTCTCGATCGGAGCAGGCACGCCGTGCTCCGAATCCCATCGCATTGCCGTTATCGAAGAACCGAGTTCCTCAATGACGTAAGCAAGATTGCCGTTCGGATGAAAACTCAGGTGCCTTGCGCCCGCATTGGCTGGTGTACGCACCAGTGGCGGATCGTTCGGCGTCAGAATGCCACGGTCCTGATCGAATCTGTACACGCGAATCTCGTCGAGCCCCAGATCCGCGGCAAGCGCAAATCGATTATCGGGGGAAAGGTTGACGGAATGCGGATGTGGGCCGAGATTACCCGTCCCGGAGCCGCTATGCTGCACTAGCGAAGTCACGGGCCCGAGCGATCCATCAGAGTGGATGGGCAGCACGACTACAGACCCGCTCATGAAATTGGTTGCCAGAAGCCACCGGCCGGTATGATCGACGGTGACGAAGCACGGCTTGTTGCCGTTCGAAGGTTGCGAGTTCAACATCGTCAGTTTTCCGGTCGCCGGGTCGATTCGAAATGCCGACACCGTGCCTGATGGATTCTCATCCGCTGTGTACAGAAACCGGCCATTGGGATGGACCGCCAAAAACGAGGGGTTCTGGACGCCCCGCGCCATCATTTTCATGCTGGGCCATTCGGCGCGCATCTGCGCGACCATTCGCGGAAGGCTTCCCGAGAGAGCATCGCGGTTGGATTGCCAAAGGCTCCCGGTGGCCAATCCCCCGGATTCGACCTTGCCGGTAGTGGAGTGATACTTGTAGACTGAAATGCCGGGGCTGCCAAGGTACGTGTAAGCGCCGATATACATCCAGTAGTCTCTTGGCGCCTGCCCGGCAAAAGCTGATTGGATCAGCAACGCCCAGCCAAGCAGAGCGGCAGGGCGACTCACCGCGAAACTCCAGCCTTGCGCCGATAGATGAGCACGGGAGGATTCACCGTTGGGTAATCCATCATCTGGCGATCGATCAAGGAATGCGTCTTGAATGACGCCGCCAGTTCATAACCGAGGGAACCGTCGCCTAGCCGGTCGTACAACGATTGCGGGCAGACGCGGCTCAACTCCATGCCTGGCCGCCCGGTCCAGTCCGGAATCACTTCGACAAATTCAGGCTGCTGCTCGGCTAAATCCTGGAACGCGACCTGTCCCGTTTTCAGCTCGACGATCCGGACGTCGCGCCGCAAGATGGGCAACTTGCGTGAACCTCCGCAATCCGCGATTCGACTTCCCGCAGGCATGTTCGCGGCAAGCCAGGAGCCGGCCGCATACCGGGAATCGTGGCTCATCTGGAAAATCAGATCGCCGCTCAGGATCGCGGGCCACGCCAGGATCGCCACGAGGATCAGAACTTTTACCACGCCGCTCGAAACTCGCTCCATTGTGAGCGATAGTCCGCGAGCCGCGAACAGAGCCAACAGGAGACCGAGGGCAACGATGTGCCGGGCTTTGAAATAGTGCAGGGGAATCAGGAACAGAATCACGTAGCTCGTGGTCGGAAGCAGCATCCAGAGCGCGATACGGCGGGTTCCCCGCTCGACGAAACCCGCGATCGCCGCCAATACAATGAGCGGGCCAAACCACCAGACCAGAGTTTTGGGAATACGGGCCAGGAGGGCGAGCGTACCGGCCAGAGTCTTTGGATAGAGATTGTTGAAGGCGGCATTCACCTGATCCCCGACGAATAGCCAGCGGACATGATCGAGATAGCGGTGAGGTCCCAGCACGAGGCCCGACGCCAGTGAATAACTGATCGCGCCAACCGCGATCAGAGCCATGAGCATTTTCCACCATCCGGATCGCACCGCCGGCGCGGCGCGGCGCCATGGCAGAAACAAGAGTGGCATCGGCAGGAAGAAGCCGGCGGTCTGATCCTTGGTGGCGGCGGCGAACCCGGCAAAGACACCCAACCAGCCTGCTCGCGATATGTTCGCGCCTCGAACCATCATGGTCGCATAGACCAGCATGCCGAGCCCTGTCCAGAACAGATATGGAATCTCCAGGTTGGCCGTCTTGGTGTAGTAGAACATCGGATAAGAAAGACACGCAATTGCCGCGCTCAAGAGTCCCGCTCTGCGATCCCAAAGCAATGTGCCCATCCGATACGCGATGACGATCACGCCGGCGCCCATAAGTATCGAAACCAGGCGGGCAATCAAAGTCAGCGCCTTCAGGGCGCTCGCGGTATCGGCAAATCCATAAGGCCAGTCCGCCGCCGGAGCCTTCCACGCGCCGGAGAGCTTCAACCAAGCCAGATAGGGCGAGTAGCTTGCCGAGAGAACCAGATAGTGCATCAGGGGGTAAGCGACCCAGTGATCGGGGGAGTCCGCGACGAACGTGTGATACGACTCGGTAAGCGCAGGCAGCGGAGAAAGATCGTCGTATGCCCAAGGAAAAACTCGATCCGGCCCTGTGGCGTCAGGTAACCCCCATGTGATGCCGGGTAGATACAAAGCAAATGCCAGAACAAAGATGAGAATCTCGGTCGTGTGGCCGGTCACAAATGAGGCGAAGCGGCGCAGGTATGTTACCTCGGATCGGGGCTGACGAAACTCTTCAACTCCAATCATTTCAGGCTTTGGACGCCAGAAAATCCAACAGGTACTAGACCGTGTACCCGACTCTCACCAGACTGTTCCCATGCGATAATCAAACCCGTAATGAAGTCCGCATTGGTAACCGGGGGATCGGGATTTTTCGGGGGCATACTCAAACGAAAACTGCTCGATATGGGTGTGCGGGTCATCAATGTTGACCTGCATGTGGATGAGGACAAGCATCCTGAGCTGACATCAATTCAGGGTGATATCCGCAACCGAGAGTTAATGGACCGCGTATACCGTGAGACGCGATTTGACGCCGTCTTCCATTGTGCGGCTATGCTGGCGCACGCCGTCGAAGACAAGAATCTGCTCTGGACTTCCAACGTTGACGGCACCCGCATCGTGGCGGAGGGCGCCCGCAATGCGGGAGTGCAGAGCCTGATGTTCACGTCTTCCAATTGTTTGTGGGGGCGCGGCTTCGACCATCCGCTCACAGAAGACGAACCGCCGGCGCCAATCGAGATCTATGGACGCTCCAAGTGGGAAGGCGAACAAATTCTTCGCGAATTCGCCCGCGACATGAATGTGCTCGCGATTCGTTGCCCGACGATCATCGATTTCGGCCGTCTGGGCCTGCTGGCGATGCTGTTCGAATTCATCGATGAAGGCCGCAGGGTATGGACCCTCGGCGGCGGAACCAATCGCTATCAATTCATCTATGCGCAGGATTTGGCCAGTGCATGCATTCGCGGCGCTTCTCACACCAGCTCCGAAGTCCTCAACATCGGGTCCGACAACGTGAAGTCGTTTGCGGAAACTTACCAGTACGTGATCGACCGCGCGGGTACGGGCGCGAAAGTCGCGAACCTGCCCAAAGGACCGGCACTGGCCGCAATGAAGGTAGCCTACCATCTCGGGCTCTCGCCCTTGGGACCTTATCAGTACAAAATGATCGCCGAGAATTTTCTGTTCGACACGACGCGGATCAAATCACGGCTTGGCTGGACGCCCACCCTCACCAACGAGGAGATGCTCTGGCGCGCTTATCAGTACTATCACGAACACCGCCGGGAAATCGAAAGACGAACCGATGTTTCCGCGCACAAACAAGCGGCAAAAATGGGCGTGATCCGCATGCTCAAGTGGGTTTCTTAGCGCGACCGAAGCTCATGGATCATATCCTGCACCGCACCGGCGATTAATTCGGGCTGATCCATTTCAATCTGATGACCGCTGCGTTCCGCGACAATGTACCGTCCGCGTACCGATTGCCGCGATAGCCTCTCGTGAAACGCCTGATGCGATGGCGGCGGTTCCGGCACCGGCGGTGGATAGTATTGCCGTGGTGAGATCAGGTGCCTCGCTGTGATTACGGTCAGTGCGAGATCTTCTGGAAACCTCGCGTGGCGCACTGCGGCTTCAGTCTGCGGCAACGAAACAAGTTCGCTCCGCTCCGCCTCTTGTTGCTGCACGGATGGGCCGATAAGAAACCTGGCCTGAAACGGTGCGGGCGCATCAGAGAGGTCCGGCGGAATAGCACTCCTGCCCTCGATGAGGTGCACCAGTCTTTGGGCTCCGACTGGCGGAAAGAACGCTACAATTTTGCGGAAGAGCGGAACTACGGATAGCGGTTCGCCTTCGATTGCAGGATCGGCTAAAACCACGCCAGCCAGCGAGTCTCCAAACAGACCTGCGTAGATTCTTGCTATGTAACCGCCATAAGAATGGCCGATCAGAATATATGGTGGTTCGATTCCCGCATTCGAAAGAAGTATGTGGAGGTCCTTCGCCTCGACGGCAGCGTCACGCGGCATTGGACCGGACTGACTCCAGCCGTATCCAGCGCGGTCGTAGACGCACACCTGGCCGGTGGCTCTGAGGCGGGAAACTACTGGATGCCAGTCGCTCCAGGCAGCCGCCATTCCTGGCTCGATTATGATGGCTGGCCGCCCGATTCCAATGCAATACAGGTCGAGTCTGTGGTCTCCTGCAGAAATCATCCGCCCTGGAGGCGGATAGCGTTGTTGAAGGAGGTCGCCCGTGAACTCAACAAGACCCCTGCCTGCGCAGAACAACACGAACGGCGCTGCGACGAGCAAGAGCGCTCCGGCCAACCGCCTTGTGGCGTTGCTCCGGGGCGTCTGCAGCCCAGTCATTGCAGGCAGAGTACTCGCGCCAGGCAGTACCCCGCTACCTGTAAACTCAAACCCATTTTTGACGCCGGAAGAAGGATCACTCGATGAATATGCCGGAAGGTGATGTCTCGCAGTCTCCAAGACAACTTTACAGGACCTGGTCCATCGCTTATCTCTCCCACCTTGCGCTTCCGGCTTTTCTCCTGATTGATATCATGGCCGCACCACGGCGCGGCGAAACCGTTTTGCCGTCCCGCGTCCCGGGCACTGTGCTGGCTGTCGTTTCGACACTGTGGCTAATCCCACGAATCACATGGTTCATTCGAATTGAGCATCAACCTGAACGTATCGAACGGACCTGCACTCCTCTGTTGCGTGCCCATGCCTGCTGTCTCGCCCTCTTCTTCGTGATGGAAGGCGCAAGCCGCATCATGGGATGTACGCCTCCGATTCTCGACGTTCAGCAGCACGGCCTCAGAGCTGCAGCGATACTTTCTTCCAAAATTGGCACGGGGAATCGGAGCTCTGAATCGTTTCACAATCACCTGGCTTGGATCGCGCGGACCAATGGGGCCGCTCGGTCCGAATGCATTAGTATTGTGGCGATCGAGGGCACTACAAAAGGGCGAAAAAGTGCGAAATGCGACAGGCATGGAGAGCCCGGATTTTCTTCTACGGCTTGTGGCACTACAGCCTTTTTTGGCGAGCATGTTCCTCGCCGGTTGCACATTCGGGACAAGTACAAGAATCATCCGAAGCATTTCGTCGTGCGCAGGGCATTCAGGACTGCGTCGGCACGCCCTAGACATTGCGGAAGACTTTGCGGATTTCGAGGCGATCGAGTTAGGGCGGACCCCTGCTATCATTTCCATTTCACGCACATACTAAGGAGTTGCGTGAATCTGGCTGAGCAGATGTTGGCCAAACCGAAAGTTTCGTACGGCCGGGGGAGCTATGTTGCCAGGTGCGAAAACTGGAGACGAAAATGCTCGCCTGCTTGGCCACACGGACTCGAAGTCCCAGCCCTTTGTAAGTGCGGTGGACGGGGATCTGACTTTTGGCAGGGTCGAGAGACGCATCGAGCATTTCTAACTTAGGACGCTGGATCGGAATGGTGGACCTGACCAGGGTTCCCGAAAATCATGGACACGAAGGCAATGAGCAAGAATCCTGGCAGTCGGCGGCCCGGGTGCCCGTTCGAAAGGAGTCCGGAATCTCGCCGTCGGACTTATTGTGGGCTTCGCATGTTTACTCCTTTTAGGGCTTGTGAAGCGTTGTATTGGTAGTTAGAGAATTTCCTTCTGCCCCCAACCTAGCAGAAAGACTCCACACCCGCTATGACCGTCAGTTAGACTGGACCCTGGTCTACCTCCCGGCCAGTGGAGAATCTTACCGCAGCGAGGAGGAGGATTGGCGGCAATGGATGGAGGCGGAAGCTAGCGCGCGGGATCGCAATGATCGACCTGCTCTCCCTGATTTCCTGGGGCCTCCCGGTCCGCAAGGTCAACGAAATGTTCATACAACAGAACAGCACCAGGTATATCGCAGCGAAGGGGCACTACTCTGCTGCTGGGAACACGTTTGTGGCCGAGCGGCTCTATAGCCACCTTCTTTCGATTCGGGAGATTCAAGGGAGACTGGCGGCGCTGCCGCCGAGGTAACTGACGGCTACGGAACAGATATCGCTCGTTTGAGGTTGCGCGACTTGGCGACTCTTCGGTCTCATGCTCGTCTTCGGTCCAATACTATGGAGTACGCTGTCTCATTTCGCCGCTCCGCAGTCACGCAGAATAAATCCGTCCGCCAGGCGCCCGGTTCGTAAATGGAGCATTGGATTGAAGAACTGCGTATTGGGAAGGGGCGTTTGAAAATCGGGGTAATCGGCATCATAAACGATTAACCCCGAACAAGTCTTTTTAAGCAGCGGTTCGGGCGTGCGGTGCGAGAATAAATGAATCCACAGGAGAGATCTTGCCGCAGAATACCCTCCACGCGCGAGAAAACAGGCCGATTGAAACAGCGCGGGCATGAGACATAAGGCCATGGCGAGTCGCAGGCTTGTTGTCCGTCCAATGCTGAAGCCGATGACCCACGATCCTCCCAACATGACCAGTATGAGCAAATGCTCTCCGACCCCGCTTGAGTACGAGTAAAGAATAGCGAAAAGCACTGTAATTGCTGCGAGCACAAACGTCGACCGTTTTCGTGGCGCGCGCGAACTTACCTTAGTGGCATTCTGCAAAACCGTCCAACTCAGGATCGCGCCCAAAAGAATCCAGACGTTGACGATCGCGAACCGCACTGCGGGGGCTTGTAGAAACCAGACAATCAACGCTGCCACCGATGCGAATACAATACACGCGAAAGCCCACCCAGGCGATGCGCCCTCAACCCTTGCGCGGGTTTGCCGTCGACGCAACAGCAGTAGTACAGTTAACGCCAGAGTGAGACCGAGCGGCAATACGATATTGGCTCCCTCGCTGAGTACGAGCGATGTGGCCCAATCTCTGAGCCACGGTTCACGAAGGAATGCATCTCCCTCGGCATGCGCGCGCAACCGTAATGTCTCGGAGGCCGCCGACACGCGCGCCCACACCCCGATAACGCTACGTTCATGCTCCACGAGTGGCACCGGCACACGCCATTCAACACTGAGGCCGAAAATACTCGAGGGAAAGAACGGATAGCCGCTCAGAACAATTCCCCGAATGGGTACAAGTGCAACCAGGACTACCCCGACCAAAACGGCGGCGATCACTACCTTTTGTTTCCGCACCTCCGTGAATTTCCGGAAACAGAGCACTACAACCACGGCTACGAGCGACAGACAGAAAACAGTTCCGCTGAGCTTGACACCAGGCACAACACAACCAATAAGCACGATCGTTGCGGCTAGAACTCGCGACGTGGGAGTACAAGATGGTGTGGCTGCCCAGCGCAAGAAGAGACTCGCCAGCACAGCACTTGCGATACAAACGAAGACATCGGCCTTGAGCGTTGACAGCATTGAACCAGACGGCCCGAATAGTACAAGGTTGGTGCACGGACATAGCATGAGAGCCGTGAACAGGGAGCGGTCAAGGGAAGTCCTGGCCCCATTCGCCAAGTCCCGAATGGCATCAAGGATGAATATCAACGTGAGAGTAAAGAAAAAGCCGTTCAAGACGTGATTGACGGCGCCTTTCCACGGTCCCACGCTGAGCATCGCGGCAACCAGATGGTGGGAGTTGTTAAATCCAAGCCTTCCATGCAAGTTGGCAAGGCCCGGGACCAAAGGGTACTCGTAATACCACCGGATGGCCTGAAATTCGTACTGGTAATCGTCATAACCGCCTGGACCGAGCGCGTGATTTGCCATCCACGCCGCGAGAAGCAATGCGCACCCAGCAAACTGCCATTTCAAAGGAATCCGAAACAGCCGAACAAACCAGGCCTTCTCCAGAGTTAGGGCCACTATTGCGGCACCCGCGAGAACAGCCAGGGCGCGTTCATTGACAGGAAGAAAGAAGTGCCAAATTAGCAGGGCGGCTGTGAGAAGAGCAAAACCCACCCAGATCCCGCAGAAAACGTGCGTCCAGGACGGCTCAACCTCCCCGTCGAGACGTTCAAGGAAAAGTACGCCGATTGCGGCAAGGCAAATTGCAAACACCGCCCAAGTTAAAAGGACCAAAAGTGTTGGCGCAAATGAACTTCCAAACATTCCGTGCCCCCGTAGATTCCGTCAGAGCCAGTCTTCACAGCTCGCATCAGCCGATGGTGGGTAGTACCGAGAGTTTGGATTAAAGTATTTCCGACTCGTGAATACAATACTCACATAGAGGCAAATGAGGGAGATGTACACGCTGCTCAGACCGTGATATGTTCTGGTAGACCGATTTTGGGATTCACAAGCATACGCCTGCCGCCCTCTTTCTCTGCACGCGCGCTGCATCTTCCACAGAAGTCATCATCTGGATTCCTTGCATCCCATTGGTCACTGCTCCTTACTGCCATTGGTCCCGGCCGCGCGCCCGGCGCTCTTCGCAGACCGGTGATAGTGGTGGTCTGGGTGTCTTTACGATGAAGAAAAACCGGCTGTCTGGATCCCCGCGCCTAAACCAAAAGGGTATGACGGCGATGTATGACAACATTCACGCCAATCCGTCCCGCGCCAGACTCATTCGCCCGAAGCACCCGGAACGCGCGCCATTCACTGCGGAGAACTAGTTCAAAAGAGAGTGTAGATAAACGGAGCCACGGCGCTGCTCTCGGCAAGGACCAGTAAAGCTCCAAAAAGGACCATCATCACAAGGAGCGGTACAAGCCAGAATCTTTTGCGAACGCGTAGAAACTTCCAGAATTCAGCCAGGAATGACATGCTTGTAGACCTCCGTACGATTGAATTGTAGCGCTAATGGCAGCGGATCCGCTCT
>Ga0210389_10000481_pt1 | contig 37109 bp, 32 predicted proteins | sample IncBWH28OmetaG_FD_160127 | JGI IMG/M metagenome (GOLD analysis project Ga0210389, IMG submission 160127) | Forest soil microbial communities from Barre Woods Harvard Forest LTER site, Petersham, Massachusetts, United States - Inc-BW-H-28-O ... | reverse complement strand
GGGCCGCCAGCATGGTGTCGGCGCTGGTGTACTCCTTGAGGTCGAGTTCGACGTCGGGGAAGCGGCGCCGCCAGTCCCGCAGCACGGGGACCAGGACCCACGCCGTCATCGTCTCCGCGCAGGCGATCCGGATGCGGCCGCTGGTCCCGGCCGCCACCCGCTTCCCCGCGACCACGACCCGGTCGGCGGCGGCCAGGGCGACCCGTGCCTCGGCGGTGCATGCCAGCCCGGCGGGGGTCGGCCTGATCCCGCGCGGCAGGCGCACGATGAGCGGCGTGCCCAGCTCGCGCTCAAGCGCGGCGAGCTGGTGCGACAGGGCCGGCTGCGACATGTACAGCGCGGCGGCCGCCTTCGTCAGCGATCCCTGGTCCACGATGCTGACCAGGCATTCCAGGGCCCTCAGCGAAACCATCGGCGATCCTGCCCTCGACAGAGCGGACAGATACCAGCGGTCTACCGCTCCGCGGGAGCCCTGCCATCCCGGTAATCGACCATTCGGGTGACCAACCGGACTCGGTAGTCAATCGCCAGCGTGACGGACCATGTAGGCGGCGGCGTCGGCCCGGTTGCGCACGCCGATCTTCCGGTAGGCGTTCTGCAGGTGCCGCTCGATCGTGTGCACGCTGAGGACGAGCTCGGCGGCGATCTCGCCGTTGGTATGGCCGTCCGCCACCAGCGTGAGCACCTCGGCCTCCCGGGCGCTCAGACCGTCCGCCCTCCTCGCCCGGCCGGGTCCGGCCAGGCCAGCGGGCTCGGCTCCCGGGTCCGTCAGCCCCGCGATCTCGGTCAGCATTCCGGTCAGGAATCCCTGCGACGTGAAGGTGGATATGACCGTTCTGGCCTCGTCCGCGTGCGCGCGGGCCCCGTCGGTGTCCCCGGCCTGGGCGCTGATCCTGGCCAGGCACAGCAGCGCGTGCGCGGTCTCGGGGCGGGCCCGTCCGCGTCGGGCCAGGTCAAGCGCGCGGTTCGCCGCCCGCCGCGCCTCGCCGGGCTGGCCGCGGTCGGCGAGCAGGCCGGCCGACACGGTGAGCGCGGTGGCCGTCATCCAGTAGCCGCCGATGTCATGCGCCGCGGCGAGGTCCGCCGCTTCCGTGAGCCGGCGCTCGCACGCGTCCCGGTCACCGTACCGGGCGGCGATCGCGGCCATGCAGCCCAGCGCCCACAGGCTGGCGAGATTGCTGGCGGGCGGCCGCGTCGGGTCCGTCACCCGCTCGAACAGGGCGCCCGCCTCGGCGTCCCGCCCCAGCCAGAACAGGTTCACGGCCAGCAGCGCCTGGGCCGCGGCGTGCCAGCGGGGCGCGCCGTCGGCTTCGAGCTCGACGGCACGCCGGCCCGCCGACTCGGCCGCGGCCAGGTCGCCGGTCATATGGCAGGACTGCGCGCGCAGCATGGCGGCGGCCGACTCCGCCGAGCGCGGGCCCTCGGTGACCGGACCCGCCGGCCCGGTCGCCTCCACCGCGGCCAGCCACGGCTCCACCTCGTCGATGCGGCCCAGGAACCGGGCGAGCCACGCCTTCACCAGGCACATGCGGGAGTCCTCGGTGATCATCGCGGGCGGCAGCCGGCCCAGCCAGGCGTCCACGGTCTCGGTGAGTCCCTCGTTCAGCAGCGGCTGCCAGCGCGCGGCGATCAGGTCCCGGGCGCCCGCGTAATCCTGCGCGAGGAGGGCGTGCTCGACGGCGTCGGCGACCGCTCCGTGCTGCCGGTGCCAGGCCGAGGCCCGGCGGTGCAGCAGCCGCGCGAGCCCTGGCTCGGACTTGTCGAGCTCGTGGCGCAGCAGCTCGGCGAACAACGTGTGGTACCGGTACCAGTGGCGCGTCGCGTCCAGCGGCACCAGGAACAGCTGGATCCGCTCCAGCTCCTCCAACAGCCCCTGTGATCCGCGCGCCCCGGTCACCATGTCGCACAGCGGGCCCGAGAAGCGGTCGAGGACGGACGTGCGCGCGAGGAACGAGCGCGTGCGCGGCGGCAGCCCGGCCAGGACCTCGGCGGCGAAGTAGTCCACGATCGGCCGGCTCCCGCCAGTGAGCTCGCCGATGACCCGGGTCCGGTCCGCCCGGCCGCGCAGCGCGAGCCCGGCGAGGTACAGTCCCGCCGCCCAGCCCTCCGTGCGCTGGTGCAGGGCCCGGACATCGTCCGCCGTCAGCGCCAGGCACAGCGTCCCGTTGAGCAGCCGCTCCGTCTCGGCCTCGGTGAACCGGAGGTCGTCGGTCCGGAACTCGGCCAGCTCGCCGCGGGCGCGCATACGGGCCAGGGGGAGGGTGACCGGATCGGAGCGCGTCGCCATGACCAGGCCCAGCGTCCGCGGCAGGTGCTCGACGAGGAACCCGAAGTGCTCCGCGACCGCCTCGCTGGTGATCAGGTGAAAGTCGTCGATGACCAGCGTGAGGCGCTCCGGCAGGCGGGCGAGGTCGTTGATCACCGGGGTCAGGAAACTGGCGGAGGTCTTGCGGCCGGGCGCCCTGAGCACCTGGAGCGCGTCCGCGCCGATCCCCGGGACCACCGTCCGCAGGGCGGCGATCACGCCGACCCAGAATCGCGCGGGGTCGTTGTCGCCCTCTCCCAGCGACAGCCACGCGGTGCGCGGGCCGTCACCGGACGCGCACCAGTCGCGCAGCAGCGACGTCTTCCCCCAGCCCGCCGGGGCGGCGACCAGGACCAGTTTGGCGGGCGTGTCGTCGGCGAGGCGGTCCAGCAGCGCCCGCCGCACCACGGTCCCGCGCCGGGAGACCGGCGGCTGCAGCGCCGGGAGCAGGACGCTAGCGGCGCCGGCGCTCGCGCTGTCCGCCGGTGCGCTGTCTGCGGGCACGCTGCCCGTCGGCCGTGTGGACACCGCTCGCTCCCGCCACGTCAATCGCTTCCGGTGTCACCCGGATGGCGGGGCGCCTCACGGCATCGCGGCTGCCCCAGCCGTTTGATTCATACCGTAGCCGAGCGCCGGGCCGGACGGAACTGGCGTCTGGCCCGGGAATTCGATATTCCTGGTTAGTGCGGGGCGAGGAAGGAGCGGGATGACCGACGATGATTTCCTGCTCGCGGTGCTCAACAGCACGCCGGCCGTCGACGGGGTGCCCGCCGACGAATTCGCCGACGCCGCCCGCGCCCGCGCGTGGCTGGCCAGTATCGGCGGCACCGGCACCGAAGCCGAGCTGCGGCAGGTGACCGAAGCCCGGGACCTGCTCCAGTCGGTGGTGCGGGGCGAGCGGCCGCCGGACACGCTCGCGCCGGTCCTGCGGGGTGCGGCACGGGTGCCGCTGATCGGCGCCGGCGGCGTCGCCTGGACCCTCCGCGTCGCGCCGGAACGCGCACTAGCCGTCCGGGCGGTCCTCGCCTGGGACACCCTCGCGCGCGGCCACCCGGGTCGGCTGCGACCGTGCGCGAACGGCGAGTGCCGCCTGTTCCTCATCGACCGGACCAACGCCGGCACCGCCCGCTGGTGCTCGATGGCGGCCTGCGGCAACCGGATGAAGGCCCGGCGCCACTACCAGCGGGCGCGCGAGACGCGGGCAGAACCGGGCCGGTGACATCTGGCGATAACGGGAAATAGAGGTACGCTATTGGCCATCAAGAGGTATGCCATTGGTTAGCGGCCCCGACCCCTGGAGATCGCGATGAGCGACGTAGCCGTTCGCCCGGGTGCGGAACCCGGCACCGCCCCCGTGCATCCGCTCGATCCCGTCACCGCGGCCGAGTACCGGAAGGGCCGGACGATCCTGGCGGCCGCCGGGATGCTAGCCGCGCCCGTCCGGTTCGCCTACTACGGGCTCGAGGAACCACCCAAGGACGAGGTACTAGCGGGCACCGGCGATCGCCGGCTCCGCGCGTTCCTCATCGATACCTCGACCGGGGCGTCGTCCGATGTCGTGATCTCGCTGGCCGAGCGCCGCGTGGTCAGCGAATACCGGCTGGACACGGCCGCCGACGGCCAGCTGCCGATCATCGACGGGGAGTACGGCCTGGTGGAGGACCTGGTCCGCGCCGACCCGCGGTGGCGGGCCGCCATGGCCCGGCGAGGGCTGACCGACATGGCGGAGCTGCGCATCTGCCCGATCACGGCGGGCGCGTTCGGGCCGCCCGCCGACGACCGGCGGCGGATGGTGCGCGTGCTGGCGTTCCGCCAGACGCGGGAGCACGACCTCGCCTGGGCGCACCCGGTCGACGGCGTCACCGCGTACGTGGACCTGATCGAGCAGACCGTCTTCCGCGTCGTGGACGAGTTCGAGTCGCCGGTGCCCGCGGAATCGGGGGACTACGACGACCCGGCCGTGCGCGGGCCGCACCGCGAGACCCTGCGCCCGATCGAGATCACCCAGCCGGAGGGGCCCAGCTTCACGCTCGCCGGGAACCTGCTGCGCTGGGAGGGCTGGTCGGTGCGGATCGGGTTCGACGCGCGTGAGGGACTGACGCTGCACCAGATCAGCCTCGACGGCCGCCCGGTGATCTACCGCGCGTCGATACCGGAGATGGTCGTGCCGTACGGCGACCCGCGCTTCCGGTACTGGCAGGCGTACTTCGACACCGGCGAGTACTTCATCGGCAAGTGGGTCAACTCGCTTGCGCTCGGCTGCGACTGCCTGGGGGAGATCGCCTACCTGGACGCGACGCTGGCCGGGGAGTCGGGCGAGCCGCGGGTCGTGCGCAACGCGATCTGCGTGCACGAGGAGGACGCCGGCATCCTCTGGAAGCACACCGACATCTACAACGGCTCCGCGCAGGCGCGCCGGCAGCGGCGGCTGGTCGTGTCCTTCTTCACCACGGTCGGCAACTACGACTACGGCTTCTACTGGTACTTCTACCTCGACGGGACGATCGAGTGCGAGGTCAAGATGACCGGCGTGGTCTTCACCGCCGCGCACCCGGGCGGCGGTCACCCGTACTCGGCCGAAGTGGCGCCCGGCCTGGGGGCGCCGGTGCACCAGCACCTGTTCTGCGCCCGGCTCGACATGACCGTCGACGGCACGGACAACGCCGTCGACGAGGTGGACTTCACCGGCGCGCCGGCCGGCCCGGACAACCCGTACGGCAACGCGATCATCCGCCACGTCAGCCGGCTCACGCGGGAATCGGGCGCCGCGCGGCTGGCCGACGCCACGCGGGGGCGGACCTGGCGGGTGGCGAGCACGTCACGGTCGAACCGGTTCGGCCAGCCCACCGCGTACACCCTCTACCCGGAGGCGGCGCCCGCGCTGCTCGCCGCGCCGGATTCGCCGCTCGCCGCCCGGGCCGGGTTCGCCGCCCGCCAGCTGTGGGTGACCAGGTACGACCCGGCGCAGCGGTTCCCGGCCGGGGACTACGTGAACCAGAACCCCGGCGGCGCCGGCCTGCCCGCGTTCGCCGCGGGCGACCGGGACATCGACGGGACCGACATCGTGCTGTGGCACACGTTCGGGCCGGTGCACTTCCCGCGGCCCGAGGACTGGCCGGTGATGCCCGTGACGCGCTGCGGCTTCACGCTCAAGCCGAGCGGTTTCTTCGACCGCAACCCGACGCTTGACGTCCCCCCGCCCGCCGCGCACTGCCACCCGGGCGCGGACCGCCACCCGGGCGCCGACGGCTAGCCATAGTTCGCCCAAGCGGGACTGGGCGACGGTTTTCGCCGACTTATCCTGGCTAGCTGAGCGGATCGCCGTCGTGCACCGGCTGGCGCGGCCAGGCGGCGAACACGCCGCGGACCCAGGCGGGTGTCTTCCCGGGCGGCAGCTCACGGGACAGGCGCCCGTCGGTGATCTGGTCCAGGTGCACGCCGGCGTCCCCGATGTCTTCGGCGGTCAGCGCGGGCTCCTCGGCGAACGCCATGTCCAGCAGCTGCCGGACCTGGTAGCCCGCGTCCACGAGCGACGCCAGGTCGACGTAGTCGCGGACGCGGTGGCGTTCCAGCAGCGCGACCGTCTTGCGCGCGGCCAGGTAGTCGAGCGTGACGGCCGGGCCCACGTCGGTGGCCACCGTGCCCGTGTAGGCGAAGAAGGCCACCTGCACCTCGACTGGGTCGCCGTCGTCCGGCGGGTACACCCGAAACTCCCGCAGCTCCCTGGACAGGTCCCAGTCCGGGTCATCGTCCGCGCCCACGGCCTCCACCCGGTACCCGGCGCGCTCAAGGGCGTCGGCGATCGCGGTGGCCGCCTTCACGACATTCCGGGCCTCGCGCACGAAGAGGTCGACATCCTGGGTGCGCCGGGCGCTCACGTCGTGGACTTGCAGCGCGCCGCCGCCCGCGAACGCCACCTCGTACCTGCGACCGGCGGCATCCAGGGCGGTGCGGGCGATGTCGCGGTGCCGCTCGTCGAGGATCAACTAAGCCGCTGTCAGGCCGCCGCGGCGAGCCGCCGGCCGCGCAGGACCGGGAACCGGTTCTCCCAGGCGTCCCGCTTGGCGCGGCTCATGCCCAGGACCGGCCAGGCCCGGGTCAGCACGTCGGCGTTGAGGTAGGTCGTGAGGTCGGTGACCGCGGAGGCGGCGTCGAGGACCGCCTCGCACAAGTCGGCGGCCTGGTCCGGGTCCGACAGGTCGAACCGACGGGAGCCGGCTGACCAGTAGAGGCTGACCGGCAGCTCCACGGCGCCCGACGCGGGCCCGCGGAGATCATGAAGACTCGCGGGCACGACCACCGGGCGCAGGTGCCTGGGAGCGGCCGGCATGGCAGCGTCCGGTGCCGGCGGAACTCGCCGGCCTCCCGCGCGGCCGCGCAGGAACGCCAGGGCGCGCCGCCGGGCGGCGGCGGCACCATGGGCGACCGTGAAGCGGGTGGCCGGGACCGATCCGAACATGTGACCTATTGTAGCCGGACCCGCCGCCTGGTGCCACGGGCCGCCGGGAGACCCGCGGCCAGGAGACCCCGAGACGGGAGACCCGCGCCGGGAGGGTTTCCGGTCACCCGCGCTGGGTGATTGCACGGCCGGCGGCGCTGCGAACGATGAGTATCACCAGGCTCAGCCGCCGTGAGGAGTCGTGATGGCGAAACCGTTCCGCGGGGTAATCAACGTTGACGTGACCCAGTCGGTACCGGACTGGGAACCCTACACCCAGCCGATCGCCCCGGAGGGGACCCCAAGCGTCCTGTACATCACGCTCGACGATGTCGGGTACTCGGCGATGGGCGCGTACGGCGGGCTGATCGAGACGCCGAACATCGACCGCATCGCCGGGCGCGGCCTCACCTACACCAACTTCCACACCACGGCGCTGTGCTCGCCCACCCGGTCGTGCCTGATGACCGGGCGCAACCACACCACCAACGGCATGGCCACGATCACCGAGGCCGCCTCCGGCTTCCCCAGCTCGAACGGCCACATCCCGTTCGAGTGCGCCACGATCGCCGAGGTGCTCGGGGAGCGCGGGTGGAACACCTACATGGTCGGCAAGTGGCACCTGACCGCCGAGGACGAGATGAACATGGCCTCGCGGAAGACGCAGTGGCCGGTCGGGCGCGGGTTCGAGCGGTTCTACGGGTTCCTCGGCGCCGAGACCAATCAGTGGTACCCGGACCTGGTCTACGACAACCACCCGGTCGACCAGCCGCGGTCGCCCGAGGCCGGCTATCACCTGACCGAGGACCTGGCCGACAAGGCGCTGGAGTTCATCCGCGACGCCAAGGCGGTGGCCCCCGACAAGCCGTTCTTCCTGTACTTCTGCCCGGGCGCGTGCCACGCCCCGCACCACGCGCCGAAGGAGTGGATCGACAAGTTCCGCGGCAAGTTCGACATGGGCTACGAGGCCTACCGCGAGCAAGTGTTCCAGCGGCAGAAGCAGCTGGGGATCGTCACCGGCCAGGCCGAGCTGTCGCCGATCAACCCCTACATCAACGACAAGAGCGCCGACGGGAAAGACTGGCCCGAACTGGACACGGTACGGCCGTGGGACACCCTCGCCGACGGGGAGAAGCGGCTGTTCTCCCGGATGGCCGAGGTTTACGCGGGGTTCCTGGCCCACGCCGACCACCAGATCGGCCGGCTGCTCGACTACCTCGAGGCCAGCGGGCAGCTCGACAATACGATCATCGTGCTCGTATCCGACAACGGCGCGTCCGGCGAGGGCGGTCCGAACGGGTCGGTCAACGAGAACAAGATATTCAACGGGCTCCCCGACGACATCGAGGCCAACCTGCCGTACCTCGACGAACTGGGCGGCCCGGCCACCTACAACCACTACCCGACCGGGTGGGCGTGGGCGTTCAACACGCCGTTCAAGCTGTGGAAGCGGTACTCGAACTGGGAAGGCGGCACCGCCGACCCGATGATCGTGTCCTGGCCAGCCCGGGTCACCGGCAGCGGCCTGCGCCGCCAGTACGTGCACGCCATCGACATCGTGCCCACGCTGTACTCGGTGCTCGGGATCGACCCGCCCGAGATGGTCAAGGGGTACACCCAGCACCCGCTGGAGGGCATCAGCTTCGACGCCACGTTCAACGACGAGCACGCCACCACCGACAAGCAGACCCAGTTCTACTCGATGGGCGGCACCCGGGCGATCTGGCACCAGGGCTGGAAGGCCGCCGCCGTCTCGCCCGCCGCCCCCGACGCGTGGGCGCGGTACGCGAGCCAGCGCTGGGAGCTGTTCAACACCGAGGAAGACCCCAGCGAGTGCCACGACCTGGCCGGCGAGCGGCCCGAGAAGCTGCGGGAGCTGGTCGAGGTTTGGTGGGCGCAGGCCGGCCAGTACGGGGCGCTGCCGCTGGAGAACCGGAATGTCGTGGAGATCCTCACCACCGGCCGGCCGCAGCTGACCCGGCCGCGCACCCGGTACGTGTACTACCCCGGCACCGCCGAGGTGCCCGAGTCGGTCGCGCCGAACGTTCGCAACCGCTCCTACACGATCGCGGTCGAGGTCACGATTGACAGCGTGGACGCGGCCGGGGTGCTGTTCGCACACGGCTCCCGGTTCGGCGGCCACGCCCTCTACCTCAAGGACGGCAAGCTCAGGTACTGCTACAACTTCGTCGGCGAGCAGGAGCAGATCGTCGAATCCGCCCTGCCGGTGCCGACCGGGCACGTGGTCCTGTCCGCCACGTTCGAGCGCGAGGGCGACTCGATGCCCGCGGAGGGCACGCTCACCCTCCACATCCGCGATCGGGAGGCCGGCCGTGGCCGCATCAGGACCCAGCCCGGCAAGTTCTCCATCGCCGGCGAAGGGCTCAACATCGGCAAGGACAGCGGCGAGCCGGTCACCGGCGACTACCCGGGGCAGGCGCCCTGGCCGTTCACCGGCGGCAGCATCAAGCGCGCGGCGATCGACGTCAGCGGCGAGGCGTTCGTCGACCTCGCCAACGAGGTCCGCCTGGCGTTCATGCGCGACTGACCGGGCGGCTACCGCCCGGGGGAGGTCGCCCCCGACTGGCCGCGACTTACCTCCCCCGGGCGCTGCCCGGGCACGGAGCCCGCCTCTGGGGCTCCGCTCTCGGTCCTGGCGCTCTCCTTGCGGATGGCGCGGCGCAGCAGCAGCGCGGCGAACGCCTCCATCAGCCCCATGACGATGAACCAGATGCCCATCAAGGTGGCCAGCACCGTCACCGAGGCGATCGGCGCGGCGACGACGACGATGCCGGCGATGATGCTGATGATGCCGAAGAACGCCGACCAGCCCGTCCCGGCCCGCGTGCGTGCCGCGGCCCCGCCGAACAGCAGCGCGACGCCCTGCACGACCCAGGTAAAGCCGATCAGCAGGCCGATCGCCGCCACTGTGAGATGCAGGTGCCGGATCAGGACGATGCCGGTCACGATGAAGAGCAGCCCGGCGATGCCGTGCCAGAGCCGGTCGCTCTCGCCGCTGTTGAACACCGCCGCCAGATGGTAGATGCCGGAGACGATCATCAAGATCCCGAGCAGGACGGCGATGACCGCCAGCGACTGCGAGGGCAGCGCGGTGACAATGATGCCGAGCACGAGGGTGATGATCCCCGCGAGCAGCGGCGCCTGCCAGCCAAGCGGCCCGAGGAGCGTCCCGGCGCGGCTGCCGGCCAGGCCGTCCCGCGGCTGGTCAGTCGCTTCTTTGCCCGCTGATCCGCCCGAAACCTGGGGTTCCATAAGCTCCTCCGCTCTCCACGAGCACGCCGTGCCTATGGCCGCAGGATTACCCAGGAACCAGACAGCGCGCCTCATACTTCGCGGGTGATGCGCGCTACCCGGTCAGGACGCTGATGCCGTCGCCGACGACCTTGGGCGCGATGACCAGGCAGAGGACGGACATGATGACCGCGTTGTGGTCGCTCATCCAGTCCTTGAGCCGGGTCAGGCTCTTCTCGCTGCGTTCCCCGAGCGCGAAGTAGACGCCGACGGGCACGCCGACCCCGAGCGTGCCGATGAGCGCGAAGACCAGGGCCCCGTGGCGGCACCATAAGCCGGCCCGCGGCCGCCGTCGCTTCACCCGTCGGGGATGATCCGGCGGCGGCCGGTGCTCACTAGCTTCCGGAGCAAGAGAAGACAAGAGAAGAGCAGCCAATCCCGGAAAGGAGGGCGGCCCGATGAGCAGTGCCCAGGGCCAGCCGCCGCCGAACGCGGGGACTAGCACGGAATCGCAGGAAGCCGGCCGACACGAAGCCGGCCGCCAGTACGTTCCCCGTCAGGCGCCACGCTATGAGGAGGGAGCGGACCGGCCGAGCGGCGTCGCCGGGGGCTTCACCATCGTTGCCGCCGTCATGCTGATGCTGTCCGGTCTGTGGGACTTCTTCGAGGGGCTGGCCGCGGTCATCAGGGGCTCGTTCTTCGTCGTCTTGCCGAACTACGCCTACAACATCTCGGTCAGCGGCTGGGGATGGTTCCACCTCATCACGGGGGTGGTCGTGTTCATCACCGGCGCGTGCCTGTTCATGGACATGTTCTGGGCGCGCGTGGCCGGCGTCGTCATCGCGTCAGCGAGCGCCATCATCAACTTCCTGTTCATCCCGTACCAGCCGGTCTGGTCGATCGTGATCATCGCCATCGACATGGTGGTGATCTGGGCCCTGCTGAGCCCGCGCCGCCAGCGGGCCTAGGTCCCAGGCGGGGCCGAGCAGCCGGCGGGCGAGCGTGACCGCGCCGGCGACGGGGTCCGCGTCCAGGACGCGCAGCGCGAGCCCCGGGTGGCGCCGGGCGAGACAGGCGCGCACGGCCCGGGCCAGCCGGGGCTGGCCGGTGATCACGCCGCCCGCGGCGACCACGGTGTCACCGACCGCGCCGCGGGCGACGAGCCTGCTCACCAGGGTGGCGAGGTGGCCGCCGGCCGCGTCGATCACGGCGGCGGCGAGCGCGGACCCGTCATCGGCGGCGGCGAAGACCGCCGGTGACCGGGGCGCCCAGTTCTCCGGCACGGGATCGTCGTTCACGGCCCGGGCCAGCGACTCGGCGGTGGAAACGCCGAAGGCGCGCGTGAGCGCGCCCAGGAGCCCGTCGTCGGGGCGGCCCTCGTCACGGGCCGCGAGCGCCGCGCGCGTGGCCTCGCGGACGATAGCGGCCGCGCCGCCCTCGTCGCCCAGCACCCAGCCCCAGCCACCGACCTGCAGGCCATTCCCCATCACGTCGATGGCGACTCCCACCGATCCGGTGCCGGCCACGATGGCGATGCCGTGGTCCAGGCCGGCCGCCGGGATCAGGAGCGCGCCGTCGTTGACGACCGCCGCGCGGACGCCGCGGGCCGCGAGCGCGCGCTGGAGATCGCTCGTGACCGCCGGGGAGTTGCAGCCCTGCGCGCCGACGCCGAGGGCGGCGATCGCGGCCCCGGCGGGCAGGCACCGCGCCAGCCGTTCCGTCAGCCAGCCCGCCGCCGTGGCGGCGGGTGCCGCCGCCCAGTCCGCCGCGCTCAGCTGAGTGTCGGTGACGCGGTCGCCGCCGAGGGTCTCGGCGCGGACCGCGAGCTTGGTCCCGCCCACGTCCATCCCGGCGACGACGTTCATCCGGCCCGGGTTCATCCCACCGCCGGGACCTTCGTGTCCGCGTTGTGGAAGACGAACTCCTCGATTTCCACCGAGCGCGCGCCGGCGACCGCCGCGACCAGGATCTGCATGGCGAGTGCCTCGAGGATGACCCGCTGGGCCGGGGGCCGGCCCGGCAGCCGGATCGTGCCCAGATTGGGCGCGGGGGAGACGTCCTGGCTGGTGACCAGGATCGCCTGGTGCCCCGCCGCCGCCAGGGTGGCGGCCACCTCGGCCTCGCGGGCGTCGCCGAACAGGACGTGCACCCCGCCGCCGGCCGACTCCATGGAGCCGTGCAGGTACTGCCGGGTGCCCATGCCGGTGGCCGGTATCCGCGCGGCCTCGCGGAACAGGAGGGCGGCGGCCTCGGCCGAGCCGACCGACGGGCCGGCGCCGACGAAGTCCGCCGAGCTCGCGTGCGCGAAGACCGGGGCCAGTTCCTGCATCGGCCCGGCGAGCATGTCCTCGGTCTCCGCCAGGACGGCCGCCAGGTCCCGCCAGCCGGGGTCGACGATGCCGCCGTCCCAGGCATCGGCAAGGATGCCGAGGGCCGCGACGGTCGCGGTGTACCCGACCGTGGAGGCGTAGCTGTCCGGGATGTTGCCGAGGCCGAGGACGACCCGGGCCGCGTCCGCGATGGGGGACGGCGCCTGGTTGACGACCGCGTAGCGCCGCTCGGGCGCCACGGACTCCAGGACGGCCAGGGTCTCGGTGCTCCGGCCGCTCTGCGAGACGGCGATGAGCGGGTGCTCGCTGCGCGGGAAGGGGAGCGGGTGGTCGCCGGCGGCCAGGCGCCAGGAGTGGATGCCCCGGGCGCGCAGCGCCCACACGGGCGCGCAGGCGGCGGCGTGGCTGGCGCCGATTCCGACGAAGACGGGCCCCGCACCCGAGACGGCCCTGGCCGCGCTCAGCTCGGCCGTCGCGGCGATGAGGGTGCCGACGGCGGCGTCCAGGGCGCGCGCCTGGTCCGCGCGCGCCGCCGCGAAGGATATGTGCGCGCCGCTGGCGTTGGCCGCCGCGGCCGGCGAGGTCATCGCGGGCTCCGGGCGGCGGTCAGCGTCTTCTCGGCCGAGGACCAGGCCTCGTCCAGCGGCGGGACCGCGGGCGCGCTGGTCGTGATCGCGACCGGGCGGCCGGAGGCGGCCGACTCCTCGATTGACAGCAGGACGTCGAGCACGTGGCCGGCGAGCTGGCCGCTCGCCCGCGGCGCGTCGCCCGCCCGGATAGCGCGGGCCATCTCCACGACCCCCACGCCCCGGTCGCGGGGCTCACCGACGGGGGCCACGTCCGCCCAGTCCTCGTCCGCCCCGGCCCGCAGGAGGGACGGCGGCTCGTTGAAGCCGCTCACCGGCACCCGGAGCGTCCCGCCGGTCCCGGTGATCTCGAAGAGCTGCCGGCGGGCGGGGGAGTCGAAGCTGTAGATCGAGGTGCCGACGACACCCGAGACGAACGTGGTCAGCACGCTCACATGGGTGTCGACCTCGACCGGGAACCGGGTGCCCGCGTCCGGCCCGCTCCCGATGACGCGCTCGGGCCTGGCGCGGTGCCCGGCCGCATGCACCGACGCGATCGGGCCGAGCAACTGCACGAGGGTCGTCAGGTAGTACGGGCCGATGTCGAACAGCGGCCCGGCGCCGCGGGCGAACAGGAACTGCGGCCGGGGGTGCCAGGACTCCGGGCCGGGACCCTGCATGAGGGTCAGCGCGGTGTCCGGGGTGCCGATCGCCCCGCCGGTGAGCAGGCGCTGAGCGGTCTGGATCCCGGCGCCGAGGATGGTGTCCGGGGCGTTCCCCACGGCCACCCCCGCCGTCGCGGCCGCCCTGAGCACGGCCCGGGCCGATTCGCGGTCGGTGGCAAGCGGCTTCTCGCCCCACACGTGCCGGCCGGACTCGACCACCTGCAGGGCGATCGCGGCGTGCGCGTCGGGCGTCGTGAGGTTGAGCACCAGCTCGATGTCGTCGAGGGCCAGCAGTTCCCCGACCGACCCGGCGAACGGGAGGCCGTAGGCCGACGCCTGCGCCCGGGCGCGGCTGACGTCGAGGTCGGCGATGCCGCGGACCTCGACGTCGGGGTAGCCCTTCAGCGTGGGCAGGTACTGGTCGGAGACGTTGCCGGCGCCGATGATGCCGACGACCACCGGGCCCTCGGCCGGCCGGCCGGTGCGGGCGTCACGCGCCGTCACGCGTCCACCAGCTTCCGGAAGAAGGCGGCGTTGCGCTCCAGCACGGGGAAGACGTCGCCCTCGTGCACCACGATCTCGAGCACGGTCATCGCGCCGAGGCCGCGGCCGGCCGCGATGACCTCGTCCATCCGCCCGGCGATATCCACGCCCAGGACCGGCGGGTCGTCGTCCGGCGGCTCGTTGGTGACGTGCAGGAACCTGACCCGGTCGCCGAGCCGGGGCAGCAGCGCGAGCACGTCCGCGCCGCCGACGCTCGCCCAGTGGGTGTCGACCTCGAGCCCGACGCTCTCGTCGAGCGCGTCGGTGAGGATCTCGTAGGCGGGCACGCCGTCGACGTGCTGGCTGAACTCGAAGTCGTGGTTGTGGTACCCGACGCGGATGCCCTGGCCCGCCGCGACGCGCGCCGCGTCGTTGATCGCGCCGGCGACCGCGGCGATGCCGTCGCGGTCGCGCAGCCGCTCGGGGTCGGTCCACGGGACGATGAGCGTGCCCAGCCCGAGGCGGCGGGCGGCCGCTAGGTAGTCGTCCCGCTCGGCGGTGACGACGTTGGCGTGGGCGGCCGTCGCCCGCAGGCCCGTCTCCTCCAGCGTAGCCGCGAGCTTGTCGGTGTCGTCGAGGATGCGGTACGGCTCGACGTGGGTGAACCCCATCGCCGCCAGCGCGCGCAGCGTCCCGCTGAGCTGCTCCGGCCCGATGTCGTCGCGGACGCTGTAGAGCTGTACGCCCAGCGGGGCGGTCTGCGAACGGGGGCTGTCGTGGTCTGCGTGGCTCACGTGAACTCCGCTGTAGACGAGACGGGGAGAAGACCTTCTATAACCACATGATACCAAATATGACCCATTAGGAAACCTCTAGGTGCGGTCAGGAGGCGGGGACGGCCTCCCACGTCCCCGACCGCATGGACCGGTAGCAGGCGTCGAGCACCTGGTTGACCGCCAGGCCGTCGTCGAACGTCTCGTCCGGGGCGGTCTTGCCGTCGAAGCGCTCGACGAAGTGCCGCATCTCCTGGCTGAAGCCGTAGGCGCGGGCCTCCTCGGGGACCGGGAAGACCCAGCCCGTCTCGGCGTCGGCCTTCTCCACCAGGTAGCCGGCCGGGTTCTCGATGAATCCCCAGACCGGGGTGGCCGACGTGTCGGTCACCAGCCGGCCGGCGCTGCCCACGAACTCGTGCCGCAGTTGCATGCCGCCCTTCTCGATCCAGGACGACTCGACCGTCGCGAGCTGCCCGCCCGCGAACTTCAGCAGCGCGATCGCCGAGTCCTCGCCGGTGGTCTTGTCGCCGTGCGCCAGCGTCCCGCCCCAGGCGAAGACCTCGGTGATCCGGTTGTCCTTGCCGAAGAAGTGCCGCGCGGACTCGATCGTGTGGCAGCCCATGTCCAGCAGCGCCCCGCCGCCCGCCGTCTCCGCGTCCCAGAAGTGCGGCGCGTGCGGCCCGGAGTGGGCCTCGCGGGCCCGCATGGTGAGCAGGTCGCCGATCGCGCCCGCGCTGACCATCTGATGTGCCTTGGCGATGTTGGGAGAGAAGACCGAGCTCTCCGCGTACCCGTGCCACACCCCGGCCGCGCGCACGATGCGCACCATCGCCGCGGCCTCCTCGCCCGTGCGCGCCAGCGGCTTGGTGCATACGATGCCCTTGCCCGCCGCGGCCGCGATCGCCACGGCGTCCAGGTGGGCCTCGTTCGGCAGGGCGATGACCACGAGGTCGACGGCCGGGTCGGTGCACAGCGCCGCGATGTCGCCGTACTGGCACGGGATGGGGCCCCATTTCTCCGCGAACGCGCGGGCGCGGGCCGGGTCACGGGAGAAGCAGGCCGTGATCTCGGCGTTCCTGACGTCCCGCAGCGCCTCGGCGTACGTGGCGGCGATGAACCCCGAGCCGATGAGGCCGACACCGATCATGACCGTTCCTCCATATGCATAGGTAGACCACGCGAAGACAATTCGTCGGCACGTCCCCTGTACCGGGGCAGGCGGGGCGGGTTTCAGCTCGTCCGGCGCGAGAACGATGTGCGCAGCCGGTAGCGCTCGCCGACGTATTTGATCGTGGAACGGAACAAGGGGCGTCCCGCCGTGTCGTAGGACACCTGGCGCATGATCAGCAGCGGCTTGCCCTCGGTGATGCCGAGGTGCCGTGCCTCAGCCGCGTCCGCCTCCCGCGCCTCGATCGTGCTGTCGGCGCGCCCCGGCTCGAGCCCGGCCCCGGCCAGCAGGGCATACAGCGACTCCTTGGCGAAGTCGGCCCGCACCACGCCGGGCACCACGGAGACCGCGAGCTGGGTCAGGTCCAGTGCGATCGGCACCCCGTCGAGCAGCCGCACGCGGTCGAGGCGGAACAGGTCGGTGCCCGGCACGATGGACAGCTCCTCGGCCTCGTCGAAACTGGCCGGGGTCACCTCGGCGCGCAGGACCTCCGAGGTCGTCTCCAGCCCCATCCGCGACGCCGTCTCGGTGAAAGACTCCAGGGTGTTGGGCCATTCCCGCTTCGCCGGGCTCTTGGCCACGTACCATCCGCGGCCGTGCGACGCGTTCAGTACGCCCGCCTCGACCAGCTGGTTCAGCGCCTTGCGGAGCGTGACCCGGCTGATGCTGAGCTGCTGGCAGAGCTCGCGCTCCGGCGGCAGCCGGGCGCCCGCCCGCAGCACGCCCTCGTCTATCTGGCCGCGGATCAGCGTCGCCGCCTGGATCCACAACGGCTCCGGGTAATCCGGCCGGATTATCGGCTCCGCGCCACGTGCCTTATTCATGACGTCGAGCCCTTCGCGCTCTGACAATTACCTTCCCCCTGTCAATCTGTCGAATGCCGCGTCGAGATTACTATCGACGCGACGGCGAGCCTCGTCGGCATCGTGATATTCCATGATCTCGCGGGCCCCCGCGGCGAACGACATATGCGGCGCGAATCCCGGCACGAGCCGGCGCAGTTTCGTGTTGTCGAAGAGCATCGAGTGCCGAAAGTCGTGTTCGAGCACATCGCTCCACGCCGGGCATTCCACCGCGATCGATTCGCTTGACCGGTGGGCGAGCGGCGGCCGGGCGATCCCGGCCGCCGCCGCCAGCGTGAGATGGATCTGGTCCCAGGTGAGAATGTCCCCGCTCACCACGTTGACGCTCTCGCCGGTCGCCTGCGCGTTGCCGAGCAGCGGCACGAGCGCGCGGGCGAAGTCGCCTGCGTGCATCAGGGTCCACAGCGACGTGCCGTCACCGTGCACGACGGCCGGCTTGCCGGACCGCATGCGCTCGATCGCGGTCCAGCCCGCCAGCACCGGCACCACCGTCCGGTCGTAGGTGTGGGCGGGCCGGACGATCGTCAGGGGGAACCCGTCCGCGCGGTAGGCCGCCGTCAGGTATTCCTCGCAGGCGAGCTTGTCCCGGGCGTAGCCGAACACGGGCTGGCGCCGCGGCGACGATTCGGTGATCGGCAGCGACGGCACCGGGCGGGCGAACACCGAGCAGGTGCTGATGAACACGTACTGCGCGGCCAGACCGCCGAACAACTCGGGATGCCCGTCGAGCTGGGCCGGCGTGAAGCCCACCCAGTTGACCACCGCGTCGTAGCGCTCGCCGCCCAGGGTGTCACGCAGCTCGGCCGCGCGGTGCACGTCACCGCGCAGGCGCCGGACGCCGGCGGGCAGCTCCCGGCGCGGCTCGCCCCTGGTCACGATGGTCAGGTCGTGGCCCTGGCGGACCGCCTCGGCGGCCGCCGCCGACCCGATCATCCCCGCCCCGCCGAGGAACAGGACCCTCATCGCGCTCCCTCCGAAAGTCCGTGGCCGGCCAGGTACGCGTAACTGCGTTCCAGCGCCGCGAATGTGTCGATGTCCAGCCGCTCGAGCTCCACGATGTGCCAGCGCACGCCCGATGGCGTGGCCAGGACCCGCCGCCAGTCGATCTGGCCCTCGCCGATCGGGACCATCACGTCCCCCTCATAGCTCACCGCGGGGCCGTCCTTGACGTGCAGGAAGCGGACCCGGTCACCCAGCCGGGCGATGACCTCCGCGGGATCCGCGCCCCCCATGAGCGCCCAGTACGCGTCCAGCTCGACCAGCACCCGGTCATCGAGCCGCTCGAGCAGCAGATCGTAGGCTTGCCGCCCGCCGTGGTAGCGCGCGAACTCGGCGAAGTGGTTGTGGTAGGCGATGGACATGCCGCGCCCGGCGGCACGCTCGGCCGCCTCGTTGACCCGCGCCGCGCCCCGGGTGATGGCCGCGGGGCTGTCGAACTCGTTCCGCTCCATGCTCCAGACCAGGACGCGGGCGCCGAGCTCCTCGTTCTCGTCGAGGATCCGCTCCGCCCGCTCGCCCGCCGGGAAGGGGGCGTGCGCGCTCGTCAGCGTGAGCCCCGCGGCAGCGATCGCCGCGCGGACGCGGGCGGCCCCGAACTCCTCGACCAGCCCGTACGTCTCGACCCCGGTGTAACCCGCCGCCGCGAGCCGGGCGAGCGTGCCCTCCAGGTCGGCCCGTGCCTGCGCGAGCACGGTGTACATCATCACCGCGAGGCCGGGACCGGCGCTGGCGCCGGGGTCGCTCATCGTCCGGCCGCCCAGGCCAGCGCCTGCCGGACGAGCCGGCGGAACGGCGGCTCCCCCCACGCCCGCAGGTCGTGGCCGAGCGCGAGGTAGACCACGCGCCCGGCCCCGATTTCCCGGGCGTACAAGACCGGGATGAGCACCCCGTCGTCGGCGCGGCGGCGCCAGGCGAGGATGTCGGCCTTGTCGTCGGCCAGCTCGAACTCGTAGTACTCGTCGAACAGCTCGAAGTCCGTCACGCCCTCGGTCACCGGGTGCTCGGCGGCGATCTCGATGGTGTGCCGGCCCTCGTGGTGCCCGGGACCGTGGGACAGGTACCGGTTCCCGAGCAGCTCGAAGAAGGGCCGGTCGGCCGGGTCGAGACCGCCATCCCGGACGCCCATGACGTTCGTGCAGTGGATGCCGACCAGCCCCTTGCCGGCCGCGATCGCCGCCGCCAGCGCGCGCTGCTGCGCGGTCTGGAACTGGCCGCCCGACGTGTAGAGCAAATACACGTCGGCCTGCGACGTGACCGGCAAAGGGTCGATGAACCGGCCGGTGCCCGCCGCCCGGGTGGTCGCGAAACCCGCCTCGGTCCCGATCTGCTGGAAGACCAGCGAAGCGGTGATCAGGTCGTGGTGAATGTCATCGCCGTTCACCACGACCATGGCGCGGGGCGCGGGCAATGCGGTCATCGCCGGTTGATTCCTTTCCGCGGGAATGGGTCAGCTCTTCGGGGTCAGCCGCAAGGCCACGACTTCGTTCGGGCTGGGCATGAAATAGGGGTCGGACGCGGTCGCCCAGCCGGTGACCTGCGAGGAGTTCCACTCGGCGTAGTCGCCCCAGTAGATCAGGGTGATCACGGGCAGCTGGCTGGCCCAGATGCCCTCGAGCTGCGAGATGATCGCCTGCTGCCGGGCGGGGGTGGCGCTGGGGTATTCCGTGAACAGCGCGCGGGCCGCCGGGTCGTTGAACCGCTCGATGTCCTCGTAGGTGGTGATGGCCTTGCCGACCGGCTCGTAGAACTGCGGGTCCATCATCTCGGAGTAGAAGGACCAGGCCGTCGGCGAGTACGCGACCGGGTAGCCGGTCGTGGCCTGGAACTGGCCGAGCGAGTCGATGGTGTTGATCTCGTTCGCGGGGACGGTGTTGATCGTCATGTTGATGCCGATCAGCTTGAGCTGCTGGGTCAGCACCGAGGCCGCCGCGGCGATGTCCGTGTACGCGGCCGGGAACGTGAGGGAGAAGCTGAGCTGGCGGCCGTTCTTCTCGTAGTAGCCGCCGGATCCCAGCTGCCAGCCGTCGGCGGCCAGGATCGACTTCGCCTGGGCGACATTCTGCCGGAAGTTGTCGTTCTGGTAGGGCGCGGCGATGAGCGGGTCGAAGCTCGGCACGGGCAGGCCGGTGACGTTCGTGGCCGGCGCCGAGTTGCGGGCCGAGGCGATGGCCGGGCGGTCGATGCCCACGCTGATGGCCTTGCGGACCTGCAGGTCATTGAGCGGGAACGTGTCCAGGTTGGGGATCAGCCCGTCGGAGCCGGCCGCGGGCACCCAGTAGTTGTTGGCGTTGCTCCGGTCCAGGTACGTGGTCTGCGCGTCGGGCAGGTAGTCAGCGGCCCAGTCGATCTGCCCGGCCGTGATCGCGTTGGCGAGGGTCTCGTTGTCGCTGTAGGCGACGAAGCGCAGCCCGCCGATCGACGGCTTGCCCGGCTGCCAGTAGTGCTTGTTCTTCGCCAGCAGGTAGGCCTGCGGGGAGAACTGCGAGAGCACGAACGGCCCGGTGCCCACCGGGTTCGGGTCCGCCCACGTGGTCGGGTTGGCGACCTTGCTCCAGATGTGCCTGGGCACGATGACCTGGCTGGCGTACAGGTCGAAGTTCTGCTGCTGCGGTGTCGCGAAGTTCAGCACCACCGTGCCGGCGTCCGGCGCGCTCACCGAGGTGAACGCGATCCCGGTGAGGTTGAGCGCGGGGTACTTCGCCATGAGCTGGTAGGTGTACACCACGTCGGCGCTGGTGAAGGGCTGGCCGTCGCTCCACTTGACGCCCCGGCGCAGGTGCCACGTCAGGGTCCTGTCGCCGTTGCTCCACGTCCAGGACGTGGCGAGCCACGGGATGACGTCGTTGGACTTGGTGTAGTTCACCTGCGCGAGCGGCTCGTAGATGAAGCCGGACGAGCTGCCCGAGGTGACGTCGTTGCCGGCCAGGCCGAGCGCGCTCGTCGGCAGGAACGGGTTGAACACCCGCGTCATGCCGACGGCCTGGCCGCCGACGGTCAGGATGGTGCTGGACCCGGAACCGGACGCGCCGCCGCCGGCGGCGCCGGCGCACGCCGACACCCCGAGCACCGCCGCCAGGCTGAGCGCCGACGGCAGCAGCCACCGTCTGGCCCTTGTTCTCGCCTGCGCAGCCGGCTCGACCGGCGTCCGTCTGAGCATTCTCGCGATCATGATGGCTCCCTTCGGGGCGAATGGGGGGTGTCGCGACCTTGGGCGAACAGCCAGCAGCGGGTCCAGTGGCCGTCCCCGACCTCGAACCGGGGCGGCGCCTCGCGCCGGCATTGCGGCATGGCGAACGGACAGCGCGGGTGGAACCGGCAGCCGGCCGGCGGGCTGATCAGGCTGGGCGGCTGGCCCCGGTCGGCGGCCCGCTCCCCGCCGGCGGGCCGGGCCGGGTCGGGCGCCGACGAGATGAGCAGCCGGGTATAGGGATGCGCCGGCTCGCCGGTCACCTGTTCCGACGGCCCGCTCTCGATGACCTGCCCCGCGTACATCACCGCCGTGTCGGTGGCGAAGTACCGCGCCGAGGCGACGTCGTGGGTGACGTAGAGCAGCCCGGTGCCGTCCCGGGTGAGCTCGGCGAGCAGGTTGAGGACCCCGAGCCGGATGGAGACGTCGAGGTTGGACACCGGCTCGTCCGCGAGCAGCACGGCGGGACGCGCGGCGAGGGCCCGGGCGATCGACACGCGCTGCAGCTGGCCGCCCGACAGCTCGTGCGGGTACTTGCCGAGGAACTGGCCGGCGGGCCGCAGGTGCACCTGCTCGAGCAGCTCCCGCGTCCGGGCGCGCAGGGACTCGCCCTTGCACTGGGGCTCGTGGATGCGCACAGCCCGCTCGAGGTGGGTGGACACCCGGAGCATCGGGTTGAACGAGCCGTAGGGGTCCTGCAGGATCAGCTGCACCTGGCCGACATGCCGGCGCAGGGCCCGGCCGCGGGTTGCCGTCACCGTCCGGCCGCGCAGCAGCACCGCGCCCGACGTCCGCGGGTACAGGCCCGCCAGGACGCGGGCCAGCGTCGACTTGCCGGAGCCGGACTCGCCGACCAGCGCGGTCACCCGGCTCTGGTACACGCCGATCGAGGCCCCGTCGAGCGCGTGCACCACGCGCCGGGTGCCCAGCCGCCCGGCGTCCTTGCCGTGCACCGGAAAGTGCTTGGTCACGTCGACGGCCGCCAGGACGGGATCGGCGTCGGCGCTCCACTGCGCGTCCGGCACGACCTGCCGGTCAGGCATGACCGCCTCCTGTCGTCAGGCCCTCGGGGCGTCGGCCGGCGTGCTCCGCCGCGTACAGCAGGCAGGCGACGCTGGCCGGGTCGGGTATCTCCGGGCGCAGCAGCCGCGGCAGCGTGTCGCCGCAGGCGCCGAAGGCGTGCGGGCAGCGCGGCTGGAAGGAGCAGCCCGGGGCCAGCCGCCGCATGTCGGGCGGGTACCCGGGGACCCCGCTGAGCGTGCGCCGCGGGCCGGCCAGGGTCGGGAAGGAGCCGAGCAGGCCCTTGCTGTAGGGATGCAGCGGCCGCTGGTAGAGCTGGTCGGACGTGGCCAGCTCGACAATCCGCCCCGCGTACATGATCGCGATCGTGTCGCACAGCTCGATGAGCAGCGACAGGTCGTGGGTGATGAAGATGACCGAGAAGCCGAGCGTGTCCTTCAGGCGGGCGATCGTCTCGATGACCTGCCGCTGGATGACGACGTCGAGCGCCGTCGTGGGCTCGTCCATCACGACGATCTCCGGGTCGAGGGCCAGGCCCATCGCGATCATCGCCCGCTGCCGCATGCCGCCGGACAGCTCATGCGGGTAGGCGCCGGCCCGGTCGGGGGAGATGCCCACCATGCCGAGCAGCTCCCTGACCCGCTTGACGCGCTCCGCCCGGCGCAGGCCGGGACGGTGGGCGCGCAGCACGTCGTCGATCTGGGTGCCGAGGGTCAGCACCGGGTTGAGCGCGTTCATCGCCGACTGGAAGACGATGGACACCTCTTCCCACCGGAACTTGCGCAGGTCCTTGTCGGACAGGCCGGCGATGTCGATCCGCTCACCGTTGCGCGTGGTGTAGGTCATCTCGCCGCCGACGATCTCGGCCGGCGGCTTCAGCAGCCGGGTGATCGCCCTGGCCATCGTCGACTTCCCCGAGCCCGATTCGCCGGCGATCCCGAGGATCTCGCCCCGGCGCAGGGTGAGCGAGACGTCGTTCACCGCCCGCACGGGCTCGGCGCCGCCGCGGTACTCGACGCGCAGGTTCCGCAGCTCGAGGACGGCGCCGGCGGGCGCGGCCGCGCCCGCCGACGTGTCAGGCGGGTCCGTGACGGGCTTGGCGGCGGGCCGGCGGAGCCACGGCAGGCCGCGGGTGCGCGCCCAGCGGGGCCGGGGCGGCGGCGCCGCGCTGCGCAGCCGCGGGTTGATCACGTCGTCGACGCCGAAGTTGATGAAGGCGAGACCCGTCCCCACCAGTGCGATGGCGAGGCCGGGCGGCACGAACCACCACCAGGCGGCGGCGAGCTCGGCCCCGCTGACCTGCGCCCAGTAGAGCATCGTGCCCCACGACCACTGGGTCACGTTGCTCAGCCCGAGGAACGCGATGCTCGCCTCGGTGAGGATGGCGACGACGACCGAGGACAGGAACGTGACGGTGATGATCGCCATCTCGTTCGGCAGGATGTCGTACAGCATGATCTTGAACGCGCTCTCGCCGGTGGCCCGGGCCGCCTCGACGAAGTCGCGCCTGCGCAGCGACAGGGTCTGGGCGCGGATGACCCGGGCGCCCCACGCCCAGCCGGTCACGGTGATCACGATGATGATGCCGAGGGAGCCGGAGTGCGGCAGGTAGGCGGCCATGATGACCACGAGCGGCAGGCCCGGCAGCACCAGGAACACGTTGGCGAACATGGACAGCAGCTCGCTGCCCGCGCCCCGCAGGTAGCCGCCGGCGACGCCCACCAGCAGCGACCACAGCGTGGTGAGCAGGCCCGCCGCGAACCCGATCTCCATCGAGACGCGGGCGCCGTAGATCAGCTGGGCGAGCACGTCCTGGCCTTGCTGCGTGGTGCCGAGCAAGTGGCTCAGCGAGGGCGGCCGCAGGTGGGCGCTGGTGATCGCGCTGGGATCGGTGTGGTCCGCGAGCGGCCCGACGATGGCCAGCACGACGAAGAAGCCCACGATGACCAGGCCGATGAAGACCTTGGGCGCCAGCAGGCCGCGCAGCCACGAGCGGGCGGGCCTGGGCTCGTCGGGGTCGGCGGCCGCCGCTTCGACATCCGGGGTAATTACCATCTAGCTCTCCCGTGTCCGGGGGTCGAGCACGACATAGGCGAGGTCGGCCAGCAGGTTGGCGATGAGGACGGCGATCGTGATGGTCAGGAAGATGGCCTCGAGCAGCGGGTAGTCCTGGCCCTCGGCGGCCTGGAACAGCACCGTGCCGATGCCCGGGTAGTTGAAGACGATCTCCGTGACGATGGCGCCGCCGACCACGAAGCCGAGCGACATGGCGAAGCCGGCCACCGAGGGGAGCACCGCGTTGCGCCCGGCGTAGGTGAACATGACGCGCAGCGCCGGCAGGCCCTTTGCCTCGGCCAGCAGCACGTAGTCCTCGTTGAGGGTGGTGATCATCATGTTGCGCATGCCGAGCAGCCAGCCGCCCACCGAGGCGACGACGATGGTGAGCGCGGGGAGCGTCCCGTAATAGATCGCGCTGCTGATGAACGGCCAGTTGAAGCCGATCTGGAAGCCGATGCCGTAGCCGCCGGAACTCGGGAACCAGCGCAGGCTGACCGCGAACACGAGTATCACCATGAGCGCGAACCAGAAATACGGCAGCGAGGAAAGGAACGTGGTAATCGGGACCAGCGCGTCGCGCCAGCTGCCGCGCCGCCAGCCGACGACCGTGCCGAGCAGCGTACCGACGACGAATCCGATGATCGTGCACAGGCCGATCAGCACCAGGGTCCAGAAAATGCTCTGCCGGATCACCTGGATCACTGGCGTCGGGTAATAGGAATAGGAGACGCCGAAATTGAACGTCACGACGTTGTGCCAGTAGGTGAAGTACTGCGACAGGATGCTGGTGTGCGGCTGGCCGAAGAGCACCTGTATGGCCCTGATCGCCGCTGGTGACAACTTGCCCGCCTGCCGGTTGATGAGATCCTGCGCGGGGTTTCCCGGCATCAGCCGCGGCAGGATGAAGTTCAGCGTGATCGCCGCCCACGCCGTGACGACGTAGAACAGCAGCCGCCGTCCGAGCACCCTCATCTGGTTTCCTCCTGCATGTCCGGGCTCCGCCGCCGTTGGCTAGCCCAGTGTTTGCCAGATTCATACCACTACGATCCAATTGCAGCTAAGTATAAGACGATGACTATCCACTGCTTCAAGAGTTCGTTACGATTTTTCGTGAGTTGGTCCAGCACGGAGTCCATCAAGCACAGGGTCCAGTCGGCAGAGGGCTACGGAGACCGTCATGAGAGTCAGTCAGGTAACTGGTCCGCGCACGTCAGCGGTGATCGAGGAGGCCGACCCGGTCCCGGGTGACCGTCAGCTCCTGGTCGAAGTGGTAGCCAGTGGTGTATGCACGTCTGACCTGTCGGTCTGGCGTACAGGCGGGCGGGCGTCCGGCGCGCCGGTCCGGCTCGGCCACGAGATCGTCGGGCGGATCGTGGCGACCGGGCCGCTGGCCCGCGGGTGGTCGGCGGGCGACCTGGTCACCGGACTCGGCGGCCAGGGCTTCGCGTCACTGGCGGTGCTGGAGGCCGACCGGGTGCTGCCCGTCCCGGACGGCATCGACCCGGCTCTCGCCATCGGCGAGCCGGTCGCCGATCTCGCCGAGGCCCTGTCCCGCACGCACATGGGCGCGGGTGACCGGGTCGCGGTCGTGGGGCTCGGCTTCATGGGCCTGGGACTGGTGCAGCTGGTCCGGGACCGGGCGCCCGGGCTGCTGGTGGGCGTGGACCCCGTGCCGGCGGCGCGGCAGCGTGCCCTCGACCTCGGTGCCGACCTGGTGTTCGCGCCCGCCGAGGTGCCCGCGGAATATGGCGGGCCGGGAAACGGGGCGGGCGCCGCTCCGGCTGGCCGCGCCGGGGATCACCGCGTCGACATCGTCTTGGAGGCGACTGGGGTGACATCCGGGCTCACGACCGCGTCGGCGCTCGTGCGGCCGTTCGGCACCTTGTGCGTGGTGGGGTATCACCACGCGGGCGACGCGATGATGGACATGGACTTGTGGTACAAGGGCGCCACCATCGTGAACGGCTTCTGCCCCGAGCAGCCGCGCCTGATGCGGGCGATGAGCGACGCGCTGGACCTCATCGCCCGGCACCGGTTCAGCTACGCGCCCCTGGTCACCCACCGGTTCGGCCTGGCGGACGTCGACCGCGCCTTCGCGCTGATGGACGCCCGTGCCGACGGCTTCGTCAAGGCCGTGCTGCTGCCCGGATAAGCGATGGGGTCAGCGCGGCCATCGCCGCGGCGACCGGCTCGAGGCCGGGCCGGGCGGTGATGACCCGGACGATCGTCTCGTCCAGCCCGGCGCTCAGCCGGGCGAACGCGGCCGGCGCCCCGGCCGCTGGGCCGTAATAGCCGACGGCGCGCAGCATCTCGTCGGGCGCGGCCGCCACTAGTTCGGGCAGGGGCGCGCCGCGGTCCCGGCGCTCCTCCAGCTCGGTCAGCACCGCGTCGAAGCCCATCTGGGCGAACAGTCCGCGGTAGGCGGCGTCCTTGGGGATGCCGGGACGGGCCATGGCGTAGCCGAGCACCTGCGCGCCGAGCGCCTGCCGCGCCGCGTCCACGTCGTCGTCGACGCAGACCCGGATGTACATGGTCAGCGGGACCGAGCCCGGCACGCGGCCCGCCCGCGCGGCACCCGCGTCGACCTCCGCCCGGCTGATGGCGATGCGCTCCGGCGTGGCCCAGTTGAGCAGCGTCCCGTCGGCGGTCCGCCCGGCCAGCCGGAGCATCTGCGGGCCGAGCGCGGCCAGGTACACGGGGGCCGGCGGCAGGTCCGTCACCCCGAGAGACGCGGTCCGCGGCCACCCGGGCGAGCCCGCTTCGGCGTCCGCGTCCGGTCCCGATCCGAGCCGGTCGGCCGTCACCTGCTTGCCCGCCAGCAGCGCGCGGACCTGGGTGACGTACTCGCGCATCACCGCGATCGGGCGGTTGGGCAGGCCGACCGACGCCCAGAAGTCCGGCCCGGAGCCGCCCGTGCCGAGGCCGAGCACGAACCGCCCCGACGACTGCTGGGCCAGCGTGGCCGCCTGGGCCGCCAGGCCCGGCGGCGTCCACATCCGCGCCGCGGGGACGACGGAGATCCCGGTGCGCAGGGCGGTGTCCTGCGACCAGGTCCCGCAGATGTGGAACGAGTCAGGGACGCCGCCCGCCGGCGTCCACAAGCTTTCGAATCCGAGCCGCTCCGCCTCGCGCGCGGCCGCGCGCAACTCGCCGAACGGCAGCCCGAGACGGGCGTCCAGCCCTACGCCGATCATCATGATCGGCAGTATGCCGGACGCCCGGTGCCGAGCCCGGGAGCGGGTCTACCCGAAGAACCGGAGCAGTTCGGCGTTCACCTGGTCGGCGTGGGTCCAGCACAGGCCGTGCGGGGCGCCCTCGACGCGGACGAACTCACTGCCCGCGATGAGCTCGTGGGTGCGTGGGCCGCAGGCCTCGATCGGCAGGACGCGGTCCTCGGTGCCGTGCAGGATCAGGACCGGGATGTCGATCTTCGGCAGGTCGGCGCGGAAGTCGGTGTACCAGGTGGCCACGCAGGCGACAGTCCCGGCCGGGGACGCGCCGGTGGCGATGTTCCAGGAGTCCTGGACGGCCTCTGGGCTGATCAGCTTGCCGAGGGTCTGGTCGAGGTTGAAGAAGTTCTTGTTCCACTCGGTGAAGTAGGCCGCCCGGTCGGCGGCCAGGGCGGCGGCGATCTGGTCGAAGATCTCCTGCGGGACGCCGTTCGGCGTCTCCGGGGTCTTGAGGAGGTACGGCGGGACACCGGAGACGATGGCGGCGCGGCGTACGCGTGCCGAGCCGTACGTGCCGAGGTAGCGGGCGATCTCGCCGCCGCCCATCGAGTGCCCGGCGAGGTGGACGCCCTGCAGGTTCAGGGTGCTCAGCAGCGCGTCCAGGTCGGCGGCGAACGTGTCGTAGTCGTAGCCGGTGACCGGCTGGCTGGACTTGCCGAAGCCGCGCCGGTCGTAGGTGATGACGCGGAAGCCCGCGGCGAGCAGGGCGCGCTCCTGGCGCTCCCAGGCCCGGCCGCTGAGCGGGAACCCGTGGACGAGGACCACCGGGCGTCCCGTCCCGTGGTCCTCGTAATACAGCTCGATCGGTGCGGAGTTCTCTTGTCCGACGGTGACGTACGGCATTGACGGTCCCTTCCCCTCTCGCCATCGCTGGCGGCTCACCTCTAGTCTCGTTCCAGGTGGCGGGCGGGCGCCAGCCGCCCTCCCCGGTTCCGCGGACGGGGCCAGTATCGTTGTCGGATGACCATTGACGCCGACACGGCCGCCGCGGCGATGACGCAGACCTGGGAGCACCTGCTGCGGGCCGACCCCGATCGCGGCTGGTCGGTCCGCCAGGACGGGGTGTTCGCCATGGTCGTGGGCGTGAACATGCCGGTGCTCAACGGCGTCTGGTCAGTGCGGGCCGACCCGGATCCGGGCATCCTGGAGCGCCTGCTCGACCGCGTCGCGGGCTCCGGCCTGGCCCACTGCCTTCAGCTGCGCCCGGGCGTCAGTCCGGCGCTGGCCGGCCTGGCCGCGGCGCGCGGGATGAGCGAGGGCCCGGAACCGCTCATGGTGCTAGCGGACCCGGCACGGCTGGACGCGGCGAAGCGGGCCGCGGCACAGGGGGCCGTCGGCCTGGAAATCCGCCAGCTGGACCCGGACGAGGCCGCGGCGCACGTGGCGGTGGCGGCCACGGGTTTCGGCGCCCCGGAAGAGCTCTTCGCCGAGGTGATGACGCCGGCGTTGCTGGGCGCGCCCGGAGTCCGCTGCTACGTGGGCGAGGCCGGCGGGCGTCCGGTCACGACCGGCATCGGCCTGACCCTCGGGCCGTTCACCGGCGTCTTCAACGTCGCGACCGTGCCCGCCGGCCGCCGCCGCGGATACGGCGCGGCGCTGACCGCGCGCGCGGTCAGCGACGGTCTGGCGGCGGGGGCGTCCTGGTCCTGGCTGCAGGCGAGCCCGGACGGATACGGAGTCTACGAGCGGCTCGGCTTCCGGACCGTCGAGACCTGGCGGGTCTGGGTCCGCGTGCCCTGATCGCCGCTCGTTGCGCAACGCGCAGGCGCACCGCGTAGGCGACGGCCGAGATCAGGAACAGCGTTCCCGTGACGGCGAGCCAGTGCCACAGGAAGGGGTCGGGAGACAGCGTGGTGGATTCCTGGTAGTGGGTGCCGAGCCGGAGGATGAGCGGGAACCACACGAGCAGCAGCAGCGCCGACAGCCCGGCGGGCACCCGCAGGTAGTTGATCCACGGGACCGCCGGCAGGCGCGGCGCGCGGTGCCGGAACGCCACCAGTGCCGACCGGTCGGCGATGGAGTACAGCGGGAACAGCAGGATGTCGTGCCCGATGACCGCGCCGACGAACCAGACGGCCACGCCCACCGGGTGCGACGGCACCAGCTGGAAGGCGGCGTAGCCGGCCAGCGCGAAGCAGGCCAGGAAGGCGAGCAGGTGCAGGGGATTGGCGCCATACCAGCGCGTGATGCGGCGCACGTCAGCTCCCGAACGTCATCTTGGTGACCCACTTGATGTTGTGCACTCCGGGGGCGCCCGGCAAGATCACCCTGGCGGGGTAACCGTGGTTCATGGACAGGTCCGCGCCGTTGACGCGGAACGCGAGCAGTGAGTCGGGATTCATGACCTGCCCCTCCGACAAGATGGCGTGCCCGCCGTGCTCCTGCAGTGACTGGACATAGACGTTCCCCGGCGGCTCCGCGCCCGCCAGCCGCGCCAGGTCGCGCAGCCGCACCCCGGTCCACACCTGGTTGCCCGACGACCAGCCCTCCACGCAGTTGATGGCCAGGGTCGCGGTGTGCTGCGGCATCGCCAGCAGCTGCGCCCTGGTCAGGCTGACCGTCCGGGCGGCGGACGACGAGGCGGCGAGCGTGAGCCGCCAGGTGCCCGCGGTGTCCTCGGCCTTGATGCCGGCCTCGTCCGCGGTCACGTTGATCTGGAAGTCCTGCGGTCCGCTGCCCGTGACCTGCCCGTGCGGCGCCAGCAGCGCGGTGCGGCGCAGCGGGCCGCCGATCGACTGCCCCACCGCCAGCCCGGCGAGCAGCAGGCCGCCGGCGCCGGCGAAGCCGAGCACGCCGCGGCGGGAGATCGTCGGGGCGGCGGGGGCGGTGGGGACGAGCGAGCTGACCTCGGGACCCTCGGGGACCGTGTGGGCGGTGTCGACGCGCAGTTCCCGGCGCAGCCCCCGACGGCGCAGCGCGCGAACCACCGTGGGCGCCTTCAGGGACGCGTGCACGACGAAGGCGGCGGTGAACACCCATGCCCCGTAGAGGTGCAGCGTGTAGAAGGAACCGGGGAACACGTACCACTGCTGGATGTTGACGATCCCGGTGGCGAACTCGAAGACGCCGCCGCCGACCAGCAGGAATAGCGAGATCCGCTCGAGCGCGTGCGCGGGGCTGCGCAGCGGCGGCCACTCGAACAGCCTCGGCAGCACCGACCAGAGCTTGGCCAGCAAGATCGGGACCAGGGCCAGGCCGAGCGTGACGTGCACTCCCTGGTTGAGCCGGTAGATCCAGTCCGGGTCGCTCGGCCAGGAGAACAGGTAGAAGCCCAGCCAGCCCTTGCCGGGCGTGTAGTCGTTGACCCCGCCGAGGTCGGGGTTGTAGGAGGCGTAGGACAGCAGCCCGGTCACGAACATGACCGTGATGCCGACGAGCAGCACCAGGCCGAGGACCGAGGTCAGCCACGGGCCGCGAACCGGGCTGCGCCAGAAGGACCGGCGGAACGGGCCCGGCGGCGGCTCTTCCGGCAGCAGCAGCCGCATCACCTTGCTGGACCGGATCGCCGTCAGGCTCGGCGGCGAGACGTGCGGCAGGCGCACGTGCGGCAGGCGCGGGCGCCGTCTGGGCCGTTCCGGCCGCTGCTTCACCGCGTCAGTCATGGTTGGTCTCCTGAGTCTGAAGTGTCCGAGCGACCGCGGCGCAGGACCCTTGCCCGATGGGCAGCCACACCCTGACCGGCAGCGCCTGGCCGTTCGCGGCGAAGGGAACGGAGAGCAGGCCGTCGGGCGGCGTCTGCGGGCAGCGGCGGTAGTAGCTCCCCAGGTCGGTCGGGAAGCCGCGCAGGTCCCCGCCGAACTCGGTGATGATCGCGCTGTACTTCCGGGCGTTCACCGCCTGGGCGAGGCTGCCGGTGAGGTCTGCCTTGGCCTGCTGGCCCGCGGCGTGCAGGACGTCGGCCGCCGCGACCTGGTCCTCGGTCGGCGGTCGCCCGGCGGTGATCGCGGCACCGGGATCGGCGGGGATCGCGACCGTGCCCCCCAGCGCCCGCGCGGTCGCCACGAGGCGCTGGTCGGCGACGAGGTCCGCGTGCGGCGGGAACGCCGCGCTGGGGCGGAAGCCGCCCGCGAGCACGCCGATCTGGGCGAGGACGAGCGCGCTGACCGCGAGCGGCGCCCAGGGTTTGAACCTGAGCAGTCCCCGTCGGGCGACCGCGACCGGCCCCCGCCGTTTGATCCCGGGGTCCGGCCGGCCGGCCGCCCCCGGGGCCGGCCGGCACCCCAGCGCCAGCCCGGCGAGCAGCGCCACCGCCAGGAAGGCGGGCAGGAGGTCGTTGACGTTGCTGCTGGCCTGGGAGCGGGCCGCGAAGGATTCCGCGACCAGCGCGGCGCAGCCGGCCAGCAGCACGAGCGGCACCCGCCGCGCGCCGAGCGCCGCGGCGGCGATCGCGATACCGAGCATGGGCAGCAGCTCGCCGATCCAGAACTGCCCGGCGGTCGACGTGCTGAGCGCGTGCTGGCTCATCTGCTCGAAGACGTAGTACACGTACCAGCCGTGGCTGGCCAGCCCGAGCGCCAGCGTGCTGCCGCCGACGACGGCGGCGTAGGTGACCGCCGCCGGCACGGCGAGCCGCCGCCGGGTACCGGCCGCCAGCGCCGCGAGGACCGCCACCCCTTCGGCCAGCCCGGTCTGCTTCGTGCCGAACGCGGCCGCGAGCAGCAGGCCCGCCGCGATCGCGCCCTTCGTCCCGCGCGCGTGCCGCGCCGCGTACAGGCCGGCGATGCTGAACGCCAGGAACAGCGAGTCCACCCGGCCGACGTCGAACCAGGTGTCGGTGACGAAGTAGGTGGCGGCGAGCACGCCCGCGGCCGCCAGCCCGGCGCTGCGGCTGCCGGTCTCGCGCTGGACGAGCCGGCCCAGGATCGCGAAGCAGGCGAGCGAGGCGACGAGCGACACCAGGCGCAGCGGCAGGTACGTCTGGCCGAGCACGCTGGCCGCCGCCGCGCTGACCGCGAAGTACAGCGGCGTGTACCCGTCGGGCACGTAGCCGGCCGACGGCGCCGGGTAGAGCTGCTGGCCGGCGAGGAGCCGGTGCACCTCGACCAGCGAGTTCTCCTCGAGGGTCTCGAGGTGACCGGGAAAGCCGATTCGGGCCACGGCGATGCCGACGTAGGTGCCGATGACCGCGAGCCCGGCGACCGCGGCCAGTGCCCGCAGCACGCGTGCCCCGTCCCACCGGGAAGCGGGCCGCCAGGAGCCAGGCCACCAGGAGCCGGCCGGCCGGGACGACGGCCCGGCCGCCTCGGCGGCAGCCGGGAGCTCATCAAGAGTCCGAGGAGTCACGCTGGGTATTACACGCACCACGAAGGCTGCTGGCAAACTGAGAAAATGAGGGGTTTTATCCCTCGGAATCCCTTTCGCGAGGTCGCGGCGACGGGCTGGCCGTCATGCCCTTCGCCATATCCACGGGGATTCGAGAAATCGCTCTGACCAGCGTTTAGCCCGTCACGAGACGCGATCGGGGTCTGCTCGCGGCGGCCTTCCCGGGACGGCGCGCGCCGCTGCCGGGCGGCAGATCTTACGAATCAGGGATAAGCGACCCGGCCGGGCGGGCGCCGACCGGCTCAACAGCGGCGTGATCAGTGCTGTGAACAGCGCCGTTACCGTTCTGGGCGGGCAGCGGCAGCCGCATCTCGAAGCGGCATCCGTGCCCGGCGTTGACCACGCTCACTTGTCCCTGGTGGGCCTCCACGATGCCGCGGACGATCGCCAGCCCGAGGCCCGCGCCGCTGTCCGCGCCGGGCGTCCGGGCGGCGGTACCCCGCCAGGACGGGTCGAACACTCGCGCGAGGTCGTCGTCGGGTATCCCGCCGCAGCCATCGGACACGGTCATGACCACCCCGTCGCCCGCGGCCGTGGCGGCCACGTGCACGCGGCCCCCCGCGGGGGTGTGCCGCACGGCGTTGGCCAGCAGGTTGGACAGCGCCCGGGACAGCTTGCGTGGGTCGGCCTGGATGACGAGCGGGCCGTCGGCCTCCCCGGTCAGCCGGACCGAGCGTTCCCGCGCCACCGCCTCCATGCCCGCCACGGCGTCGCTGACCAGGTCGCCGACCTCGACCTCGTCGGGGCTGAGCGTGAGCGTCCCCGACTCGATGCGGGACAGCTCGAACAGGTCATCGACCATCGCGGACAGCCGGGTGACCTCCGCGCGCATCTGCCGGTGATAGCGCCCGGTGTCGGTGGCGATGCCGTCCTCGAGGGACTCGGCCATCGCGCGCAGTCCGGCCAGCGGCGTGCGCAGGTCGTGCGAGACCCAGGCGATGAGCCGGCGGCGTGACTGCTCCATGCGCCGTTCGCGGTCGCGCGACTCGCGCAGCTTGGCGGCGGTGGCGTCGAGCTCCCGCGACAGCGCCGCCAGCTCGGCCGCCATCGGGCCGACCGGGGCGCTGAACTCCCCGCCCGCCTGGCCGAGCGAGCGGGTCGCCCGCCGCAGGGCGAGGCTGCTCTGCTCGACCTGCCGCCCCAGCAGCCAGGAGAAGCCGACCGCCACCAGGCCCGCCACGAGGCAGACCATGCAGACGACGCCGAGGTCGTGGTGGGAGATGAACATGGCGTTGGCGGTGCCGAGCGTCCCGGCCACGACCGCCAGGACGCCAATGGCGCTGGACACCTGGAGCAGCAGCCGCAGCGACGCGCGGCGCAGGAGCCACAGGGCCCCGACGCCGATGCAGCCCACCGCGCCGGTGCAGCCGGCGGCGATGAGGATGACCTGTACCTGCGGGCTCATCTGCGCTCCGCCTCCCACCGGTAGCCGACGCCCCAGACCGTCTGCAGGTGCGTGGGCGACGTCGGGTCCTCCTCGAGCTTCTCCCGGAGCCTGCGGACGCAGACGGTGACGGTCGACAGGTCGCCGATCGACCACCCCCACACCTGCTCGAGCAGCTGCGGACGGGTGAACGCCTTGCCCGGGTGCGTGATGAAGAAGGACAGCAAATCGAACTCACGGACGGTGAGGGCCAGCTCGCGGCCGTCACGGGAGATCCGCCGGGCGGCCATGTCGACCTCGAAGGCCCCGGCCCGGAACGGCTTTGCGGGCGCGTCGCCCGGCTCGGGCCCGGTGGCGCGGCGCAGCACGGCCTGCACCCGCAGGGCGAGCTCGCGGGGGCTGAACGGCTTGGTGACGTAGTCGTCGGCGCCGGTCTCGAGCCCCAGCACCCGGTCGCCTTCCTCGTCCAGGGCGGTCAGCATGATCACCGGCACCGGCGGCTCGTTCTCCCGTGCGGCGCGCAGGCGCCGGCACACCTCCAGCCCGTCGATGCCGGGCAGCATGAGGTCGAGGACAACCAGGTCGGGGGGCCACTCCGCGGCGAGCGTCAGCGCGGACGGGCCGTCCGCCGCGTGCCTTGTCTCCAGGCCGGCGTCCCGCAGGTAGTCACCGACGACCTCGGCGACGGTAAGGTCGTCGTCGACGACCAGCACCCGCGCGGCCATTGATCCCTCCAGCGTGTGAGAGCGGACGGTGTCCGCTGGACACACACTACAGAGTGTTTCCTCCCGAACGGGCAACGGTGACACCGCGACGGGTAACGCCGCGCCGGGTCCTGCGCGGCGCGCGGCCGGGTACGGCGGCGGCCTTCCGGCGCGCCGTGACCACGGCCATGACGACGGCGGCCGCCGCCGGGACCGCGCCGCAGGCGAGCATGCCGGCCCGGGCGCCGAAGTGGCTCGTGAGCATGCCGACCAGCGGGGCGCCGATCGGGGTGCCGCCGATGAAGACGAGCATGTACAGGCCCATCACCCGGCCGCGCATCTCCGGGTCAGCGGCCAGCTGGACGTAGGCGTTGGCCATGGCCTGGAACGCTAGGTTGACGAACCCCATGACGATCAGCAGCGTCAGGAACACCGCCATGTCCGGCGCGATCGCGGCGACCGCCTGCGCCAGCCCGAACGCGAGGGCCGAGAGCGCGATGGCCCGCGGGCGCGGGCGGGCGGCGGCCCCGGCCAGCAGCGCGCCGGCCAGCGACCCGACGGCGAGCACGATGTTGAACAGGCCGTAGGTGCCGGCGTTGCCGCCGAACGCCGACTTGGCCATCGCGGTGAGCACGATCGGGAAGTTCAGGCCGAACGTCCCCAGCATGCCGACCAGGAAGATCGTCGTCGCCACGTCGGGGCGCTTGCGCACGTACCGCAGGGCGGCCAGGAGCGCGCCGGGCTCGTGAGCGAGCGGCGGGGCGGGCCTGATGTCGGACGGCCGCAGAAGCAGCAGACCGATGGTCGGGCCGATGTAGCAGGCCGCGTTGGCCGCGAAGGCCCAGCCCGAGCCGGCGCTCGCGATGATCACGCTCGCCAGGGCAGGACCGACCAGACGCGTCGACTGGAACACCGCCGCGTTCAGCGCGATCGCGGCGGGCAGCCGGTCGACGGGCGCGACCTCGGCCACGAACGCCTGCCGGGCGGGGGAGTCGAAGGCGAAGATCAGGCCGGCCGCGAACGCGAACGCGTACACGTCGTCCGGGCGTGTCAGGCCCGCGATGGTGATGACCGCCAGCGTCCCCGCCGCGATGGCGTTGAGCGTCTGCGTGGTGAGCAGGATGCGGCGCTTGGGCAGCCGGTCGGCGATCGCGCCGGTGTGCAGGCCGAGGACGAGGATCGGGAGGAACTGCAGGGCCATCGTGATGCCGACGGCGGTCGAGCTGTGCGTGAGGCTGAAGATCAGCCAGTCCTGGGCGATGCTCTGCATCCACGAGCCGGTGTTGGCCAGGCTCTGGCCCATGAGGTAAATGCGATAGCCGCGCGAGGTGAGGGCGGCGAAGGCGCCTCTCGGTTGCCGAATCGTGCCGGCGGTTGTCACTGGAGGGCCTTCCTGTTTGTCAGTTGTCCTCCCAATACTCGCCCGTATGGGGTTTATATGGAACCCGTATGATTCGCCTTACTGTTATTATGAAGGCGTATGACAGGCTACGATCCGCAGCTGCTGGCGACCTTCCTGGCCGTCGAGCAGACAGGCAGCTTCACCCGCGCCGCGATCCGGCTCGGCATCCAGCAGCCGACCGTCAGCCAGCACATCCGCAAGCTGGAGGAGCAGGTCGGCCGCACGCTCGTGCTGCGCGATACCCACTCGGTGTCGCTGACGGCCGACGGCGAGGCGATGACCGGGTTCGCGCGCAACATCCTGGCCGCGAACGAGCAGGCGTCCGCGTACTTCAGCGGATCTCAGCCGCGCGGGCGGCTCCGCATCGGCATTTCCGACGACCTCGCCCTCACCCGGCTGCCGCAGATCCTCCGCGACTTCCGCCGCGACAACCCGCTCGTGGACTTCGACCTCAACGTGGACCAGAGCGGCCTGCTGCACCAGCGGCTGGAGGATCACAAGCTCGACGTGTTCATCGGCAAGCGCCCCAGCGGCGAGCAGCGCGGCCAGCTCGTCAAGCGGGACCGGCTCGTCTGGGTGGGCACGCCGTCGACGAAGCTCGACCTGACCCGCCCGCTGCCGCTCGTCGTGTACCCGCCGCCGAGCATCTCGCGGACGGAGATGCGCCGGGCGCTGAACCGCGTCCACATGCCGTACCGCAGCGTCTGCCTGTGCAACGGTGTCAACGGCCTTATCGCGGCGGTCGCCGCCGGCGTCGGGATTTCCGCGCTCGCGGCCAGCCTCGTGCCGCCGCAGCTCGCCACCCTGGGGCCAGGACACCGGCTGCCCGAACTCGGCACGATCGACCTCGTCCTGCTCACGAACTCGCGAAGCCGCAACCGCCCGGCGGTCCGGGCACTGACCTCGACGGTGCTGGCCAGCGGCTCCCGCTCCCTGGCCGTCTACCGCGAGGAAACCTAC
>Ga0210389_10000480_pt1 | contig 37121 bp, 31 predicted proteins | sample IncBWH28OmetaG_FD_160127 | JGI IMG/M metagenome (GOLD analysis project Ga0210389, IMG submission 160127) | Forest soil microbial communities from Barre Woods Harvard Forest LTER site, Petersham, Massachusetts, United States - Inc-BW-H-28-O ... | reverse complement strand
GGATATTCCGCAGGCTCAGGCTCACTTTATGGCTATAGCGCAGGTGCCGATCTCGACCGATTCATTCACCCACAAGGTCACGAATCCCGCCTGGAAGAACAAGCCGACGTGGTACATGGTGGCTGGCTCAGACCGGTCGATCAATCCGATACAGGAGCGGATGATGGCCAAGCGCGCCAATGCTAAGACGGTCGAAGTGAATTCCAGCCATGTGGCCTACATGTCCCATCCGAAGGAATTAGCCAAGCTCATCGAAGAGGCTGCCACCTCGGCACACGCCAATTAGCAGCGCCTAACTCTCTCCGCTGAAAGTTAAATGTACGTCGCGCGGGCAGGACAAGAGCCGTTTGGCGACGCAAACGTTCGACGTCAAAAATCAATCGGTTCCAAGTGGATCTTTACTACAAAGGAGAATGATCGTGAAACAGAATATTAAGAACGTGGTTCTAGTGCATGGAGCTTTCGCCGACGGCTCCGGCTGGAAAGCCGTCGCTAACATCCTCAAGAATGATGGATACAAGGTGTCGGTGGTGCAGCACCCCGAGACCTCTTACGCCGATGACCAGAAGTACACAAAGGCAGCTATCGACGCCATGGACGGACCAGTGGTTCTGGTGGGGCACAGTTATGGCGGGTCCGTCATCACCGAGGCTGGCAATCATCCAAAGGTTGCGGCACTCGTTTACATCGCCGCCTTCGCGCTCGATGAAGGCGAGAGCTGTGCTTCGATCGAGCAAGGGTTACCGCAAGCCTCCAAGGCGTTCAAGCCGGACGGCAACGGCAACTGGTGGATAGAACAGGAACATTTTGTGGCTGACTTCGCTGCGGATATCCCACGGGATGAGGCAGAGTTTATGGCTATATCGCAAGTGCCGATCTCGACCGACGCGTTCACCCACCAAGTCACGAAGCCCGCATGGAAGACCAAGCCCACCTGGTACATGGTGGCCAGCGCAGACCGATCGATCAATCCGGACCAAGAGAGGATGATGGCGAAACGCGCCAACGCCAAGACGGTCGAAGTGAATTCCAGCCATGTGGCCTACATGTCTCATCCGAAGGAATCAGCCAAGCTCATCGAAGAGGCTGCTACCTCCGCTTCAGCTACGGCAGCAGCGTAAGGTGCGTCGGTGATCGGATTGGGATCCGTTCAGTCGGGCGTGAATATCTTGGGATGAATTAGCGGGCCTCCGCCGATTCTGACGACATCGGCGGAGGCCTTATGAAAGTGGTCGTCGCAGGAGGACAGAATGAAAGATCACATCACGATAAAAGCACATGACGGCCCGTTTGCCGCCTATATCGTGCGGCCGAAGATATTCCTGAATTAAGGCGCTCAGCGTGTTCGATCCGGTTTTTTCTGAAGTGCAGCGTGTGATTCAGCGTTGAACCGTACGCTAAGTCATGCCGTACCTGTCGCCGTCCGTGCCGCATAGCTTAGCAATCACGGGTAGCAACTGTCGATTTGCTTCGAGCTTGGGCACGAATGCATCGACAATGGCCAACGCATGTGTAGGCACGTCGCTACCCGAGAGCAAAACGACCATTAGTTCGGGCTTTACGAGTTTTATCGCGCAAGCAACTTCGTGTCCATTCATCCCCGGCATCTCAAAGTCGAGGAGGACCGCATCACACTTGCACGTAGTCGCAAGCAGGAGTCCGTGCTGAGCCGACCCTGCTGTGAGAACGTGGTATCCGGACCTTTCGAGCAGCGCTTTCTCGTAACACAGGATTGCTTCGTCATCATCAATGCACAGAATGGTTCGTTTCGCAGCGGGGTACGTCGAGATCAAAGGGCCTCCACCATCAGGCCACGAGTCCCGCACGTGCTGCGTGCAGCTCGCAAACCTGATACTCCAATGAGAGATAGTGAGTTCTGGCTGGGAAACGTTTCAATCAAATTGAGCGAATCGCGTTAACCACGACCGTGTCAGTGAGCGCTAAGGCCTGGTTTCAACAGTTAGGAGGACCCTACTGTATTCTGGTCAAGTTGACCTTAGCGGTTCGCCGGTTGTCGACGCTCTTGAGTTCCAGATCTCCGGCCAGCTTCGCATCAGTGGCCCTTAGGCTGTAGGTGAATTTCCACTCTCCTGTCGTGATCTCAAAACTAACCCGGTCGCCATCGACTCTACCATTCTCGATTGGATACTGTTCGCTCTGATCCGGGCCACCACTACCAGTGAGCTTGTTTCCCTCTTGTTTGAAGATAAACAGTTGCGACACATCGTGATCTGAGCCATCGACCTTGAACGCCCCGGACCATTTGCCTGTCAGGTCCTCAGCCATCGCGTTCATTGTTAACAGCAGGACTACGGCAATCGCCTTTTTCATGACACACCTTTCTCGTTCATAGGCGGACTGGAGGACAGCCTGGCCCTGCTTCCACCCAACCATATAAATAGCCCGCTCAACGCCTGCACGAATACCATTGTGCTTGCTAGACAGACCACGATCCGGCCCGGCATTCCCAAGACACTTCCGGTATGAATTGCTTCGTTTGCCGCCAAAACCCTAGCGCCACGCGACAAGTCGCTCGACCGACTGAGCGACACCACCTGTCCAGAGTATGGGTCCAAGGCAACCACGTTGCCATCGCCTGCAACTCGTTCCTTTGGATTCAATAGGGCGACGACGTAGAGGCCGCCGTACTTCGGCATCTGCACTCGATACGGTATTGCGCCCGGAATGTGAGTACGCGCAATCGCGACGGCTTCATCGGGCGTAATTGCCGTTGCACCTGGTGCGGGTTCTGGTGGAGTGAAACGGGTAATGTGCATCGGGCTGGAGCGGGTGAGTTTATAAATCAACGGCCCTACTTGATCTTCGAACCCGATGATTGTTCCGGTTGCTGCGAGTATTGCGAGAGGCAACAACGAGAAGATTCCAACCGCATTGTGCAGGTCGAACCAAGGCCGTCTGGTACCCCACCTTCCTCGGATACTCACACGTTTGATCGGCCACCACAGATACAGACCGGACGCCAGCGAGAAAAGCATGGCGATCCCCGACAGTTTCACAATGCTCCTGCCGAAGCTTCCGCCCACAAGTCGAACGTGAAGCTCTCGCACGTAACCCAAGTGGGTCTGCCCGCGGGTCCTCATTCCGAGAACTTCTCCCGTGTGCTGATTCACATATGCAATTCCACTTGGCAGCAAGACCTGCGAGGAAAGACCGGGCGATAGCGACGGAAGGTAGGCTACGACGGGTTCGCCGCCGAACCTCCGGGAAGCAGCATCACCGATTTCGCTCAGAGAAATAACTCGCCTGTCTGGCGCTACGTAGGACAGTTGCGGGTGAAGAAGACGATCCAACTCGGGCTCGAACGCCATGATGCTGCCGGTCACTCCGAGAATCACCATGAATGCTCCCGCGATGAGCGCGATGAACAGATGAATGTTGAGGATCAGTCTGCGCACGTTCGTTTCGGTGATCGCCTCACACGGTTGAAAGAAGCCAACCCCATTAGACAGGCTGCGAGCATGACCATTGTTCACCAAAGCCAATGCCGGAACAACTGGCGTAACATCGCCATATCACTCTTCAACTGTGAGGAAAAATATTTGTCCTTTGGCTCACTTTTGATTAGACCTGGTTGCAATCGTTGAGGCGAAGACTATGATTTCTGCCAATAAAAGCCCAACGGATTACGAGCACCGTCGAACCTAAAAGCAAGCCCAGCTAGGAGACGATATGAAGCATTTGCTCATACCAATTGTGGTTGTCGGGAGTCTGCTCGCCCATGCTCAAGCATCTCCAGCAGGTGTCAGGTGAGATGAAAGGCAAAACAACGTAGGAATCGGATCGCGACATCCAATTTTCGGTCAACTGTGCACTATTGCACAGCACCAACACGCCTGGAAGCACAAAGTGGTCGCATGGAGGCTTTAAACCAATAGCCTCAGGCCCATTGGAAAATTCAAGACGAGCAGTCCCGATCCTCAACATTCTGAAGAGGCAAGGTGAAAGGCCCCAATGCGGAACCGATGTAGCTTCACGTGCATATTCGTAGCGGCGACATTGCTGGTGAGTGCCGCTGTCGCGCAGCAAGTCCTAACAGAGTCAGGCACTGTATCCGGGATACGTGCAGATGGATTGACCGTCTACAAGGGGATACCATTCGCTGCGCCACCGGTGGGTGATTTGCGTTGGCGCCCCCCGGTGCACGCCGAAGCTTGGACTGGCACACGTAAGGCGGATGCGTTCGCCCCGGCGTGCATGCAGGTTGGAGTCTCCATGCCGGGCGAGACGCCTCCGGCCGTAAGCGAAGATTGTCTTTACCTCAACATCTGGACGCCGGCCAGAACCGCAAACGAGCACCTGGCGGTGATCGTTTGGATATACGGCGGCGGATACATCAACGGGTCGGCCTCGATGCCCTTGTACTGGGGTGACCGGCTAGCCCAAAAAGGTGCTGTCGTTGTCACAATCGCTTATCGGCTTGGCCCCCTCGGTTTTCTTGCGCTACCCGAGCTATCGCGCGAGTCGCCTCACCACACGTCCGGGAACTATGGCCTGATGGATCAGATCGCCGCGCTCGATTGGATTCAAAGGAACATTGCAGCCTTTGGCGGTGACCCAAAATGCGTAACCATCGCCGGTCAATCCTCCGGTTCTATCTCGGTCAGCATCCTGATGGCCTCGCCTCTTGCAAAAGGGTTGTTTCAGCGCGCCATCGGAGAAAGCGGCGGCCTGTTTGAGCCACTTCAGCTCGGACCAAAGTTTCTTTTGGCCAACGCAGAACGTGACGGCGACAAGTACGCCGCTTCCCTGGGTGCAGCAACGCTCAAGGAACTGCGTCGGCTACCAGCGACCCTGCTCACCGGCAATGCCGGCGGCATTGTCCATGCGGTGATCGAACCGTATGTGCTTCCCCTTTCACCTTATGAGGCGTTTGCTTTAGGTCAGCAGAATGACGTTCCGCTGCTGATCGGCTCCAACGCTGACGAGGCGCGGTCGTTGGTCGATGTTACGCAAGACACGGCCGCCAGCTTCGACCGCGATCTGGAACGCAGCGTCGGCCAGCTTCCCCCTGCTCTACTTGCGGCGTATCCCCATGCGACCGACGTAGAAGCGCGGCAGGCGCAGCTCGGCCTCGAACGCGACCTCCGCTTCGGCTGGGACATGTGGGCATGGGCGAGATTGCAGGCGGGAACCGGGAAGAGTCCTGTGTTTTACTACTCGTTTCGACAGCAGCCGCCGTTTCCTGCCGGCTCCGTGTACGCGGGTTGGGGCGCGAGTCACTTTGCCGAACTCTGGTATGTCTTCGACCATCTGGACCAGTCGCCCTGGAACTGGACCACGGGAGACAGGAAGCTGGCTGAAGAAATGTCCAGCTACTGGGTCAACTTCGCAAGGTCAGGCGATCCAAACGGTCCGAGTCTTTCTCCGTGGCCGGGCTTTACCAATGTGGAGAGCAAGGTTCAATATCTGGGCGATCCGATCACCGTTGGAGGCGTTGCAAATATCCAAGGACTGAGCATCTTCGATTCCGTCTACACGGTGGTACGTGGCAAGCCCTTTGCCGCTCAGTAACGTGCCGCACGCAATTTGCGATCGGCGCGAAATGCCACTTTTCAATCGCAATTGGCCGATGATCATCGCGACATCGGATAGGAAGTAAAGATAATGACGTGCCGTCAGCTGTTGCTGAAGTCTCCGGGCAGGCCGCGATAGGTCCATACGGCTCCGTATTGACGCAATACTGGTAACGCCTTACCATACTGACCAGTATGGCCAAAGACTTAAATAGAGACGACTGGCTGAAGGCGGCGCGGATGGCGCTGTTGAACGGCGGCGTGGAAGCGGTGCGGGTGGAGAAGTTGGCCCGGAACCTGCACGTGACCAAAGGGAGCTTCTACTGGCACTTCAAGGATCGCGAAGAGCTGCTTGAGATCCTTTTGCGGGAGTGGGAAAGAGAATTGCTGAAGGATATTATTCCGCGGTTGAAAGGGCGGCGAGGCCCGAAGGCGCTGCGGTTGCTGTTGCGACTGATGGTGAAGCGAGCGCCACTGAGCGAAGTAGGGATTTTGCCGTCGGACGCAGCCGTGTTTACCTGGGCTTCCATGTCCCCGGATGTGGCCCGGCGCGTCCATCGGGCCGAGAGGAAGAGAGTCGAATTGCTGACACGGATCATCGGAGATCCCGAGCGCACCGAGATTGTGTATTTAGTGTGGCTGGGATTTGTAGCCAGAGGACAGCGTGTGCCCAGTTCGCGCAAAGTGTTCCCGCAGATTGTCCGCGCGATGCTAAAGCTGTTCCCGGCAGGAGGCCAAAGGCGGCACGCGAAACGCAAAGCGTGACGCGAAGGGGGGAACTCATGTGGCGATCGTGGAGATGGCTTGGGATAGTGGCTTTGAGCCTTGTGCTGCTCGCGTCGGTTCTTGTCGCCATTGCGACGGCATGGGTGAAGCTACCCGGCGAGGAGATGACACCTGCAGGAATTCGCGGTTCAAGCTCTAAGTACGTGAAGATGGGAGATGGAGTGGAACTCGCCGTGAGCGTCTATCTCCCCCCGGATTTGAAAGCGGGGGAGAGGGTTCCGCTGCTGATGCGAACCACACGTTACTGGCGCGAGCCGCAGATCGGGTGGATAGCCAGAATGCTGGTGGCGCTGCATCAGGTTCGTCCGGACGATCTCGTGGACAAACAGGTGACTTACTTTAACAAGCGACGCTTCGCGGTGCTGCTGGTGGATGCGCGCGGCAGCGGAGCGTCGGGGGGGCGTCGCGACATGGAGTACTCCCCTGCCGAAGTGGCGGACATGGGCGAGGTCGCTGCTTGGGGCGCGCAGCAGCCGTGGTCGAACGGCCGTGTGGGCACGTTTGGAATTTCCTATGAGGGCAACACGGCGGAGCTTGCGGCGGTTCCGAATCAGCCCGCGATCCGTGCGGTTATGCCACTTTACGATGACTTTGATGTCTTGACTGCGATCCAGCAACGTGGGGTAGCCGATCGGCTGATACAGGATTGGAGCGACGTTGTCGCAGCGCTGGACCGGGATGACGTGTGCGGCGCAGAGCAAGTGAAAGGATGGAACTGCTGGAAAGACCGGCTCACGACACCAGGAGTCCGCCCTGTGGATGGGGACCTGCACGGAAAACATCTTGCGGAGTTGGTGAGCCAGCATCACAACCTGAATGTGGGTGAGGCCGTTTCTAAAATAGAGTTTCGCGATGACCGTCTGTCGACGTTGAGCATGGGAGACATCAGCCCCTCCGGATTACGCGCGCGAATCGAAGCCTCGAAGGTGCCCATGATGGTTTGGTGCGGATGGCGTGACGGGGAAGGCTGCGAAGGGGCGCTCAATCGCTACAGAAACGTTTCGAATCCGCAGGTGGTGATCATCGGTCCGCTGTCGCACGGCGGCGATTTCAACGCGGATCCGTTCGCGTCGAAACACACTCCGCCGGTGCCAGCGAGCGAGGAGCAAATCAAGATGGAAGCCGATTTTTTCGATCGGGTGTTGCGGAACAGCACGCCGGAAACCATCGGGTCTTCGATTCAGTATTACACCATGGGCGAGGGACAATGGCACACGACGAAGACGTGGCCACCTGCGGGATTGTCCGCCGAGCTCCTGTACTTTGGGGAACACAACAGTTTGGTTGCGACAGCACCTTCGGCAACCAGCGCCAGTGACTCCTACGCGGTGGACTTCACGGCATCAAGCGGCAGCCAGACTATCTGGCACACCGGGATCGGCGGAGGAGACGTGGTGTATCAGGATCGCGCGGGCGAGGACAAGAAACTGCTGGTCTATACCAGTGCACCGCTGGAAACGGATCTGGAGATCACGGGTACACCAGTCTTGACGGTCGAAATGTCTTCGACCACGAGCGACGGAGCGCTGCATGCGTACTTGGAGGATGTCTCGCCGGAAGGGCGGGTGACGCATGTGGATGAAGGCATTTTTCGAGTGATCAACCGGAAGGAGGTTGACCCGAAAAGCCTGCCCTATGAGCCGTTAGGCCCGGCGCACAGTTTCCTGCGAAAAGATGCGGAGCCGCTGACACCGGGCGAGGCGGCGAGTATCCGTTTCGCACTGCTTCCTACATCCGTGCTGTTGCGAAAGGGGCATCGGATTCGAGTGGCGCTGGCAGGAGCGGATGCGGGCGTTTTTCAGCGGTACCCGGCAGACGGGACGGCCACTTGGACGGTCTACCGCGAGACGAAGCGCGCTTCGTTCATTGAGCTCCCGACGAGGCGGAACCGAGGGACCTTGTAATAACGGTGCTGGGTTCTCGTTCCCGTGCTATTTCACGAACAGCAGCCCGTGCGGTACTGCAGATCGGAAAACATAAGCGTAGAGCAGCACAATAATTCCGACGATGGAACAGAGCGCAACCGAGTGCCACGCGACAAACCGGAAAATGATTCCTTCGTTGCCGACCTGCTCCGTGGCCGCGGTTGCAATCGTGATGGACTGTGCGTCGACCATTTTCCCCATCACTCCCCCGGCGCTGTTGGCCGCACACATCAAGATCGGGTCGATGCCGAGTTGCTCAGAAGTAATTCGCTGCAGGCTGCCAAAGAGCGCATTCGAGGATGTGTCGCTGCCGGTAAGCGCAACTCCCAGCCAGCCCAGGAATGTGCCGAAGAAAGGATACAGCCAACCCGTACGTGTGAATGCCAAGCCCAGCACCGCATCCAGCCCGGAGTAGCGCGTCACGTACCCCAGCCCCAGCATGAATGAGATCGCAACCATGGCGAGGCGCATTCGCACCAGCGTTCTCCAGAAGGTCTTCATTAATTGCAGCGGGCTTCTTCCAAGCAACAACCCGGAGACGATCGCGGCCAGGAAACATGCCGTTCCCGTGGCGGAAAGCCAGTTGAAGTCGTATCGTGCTGCTTCTGGAGCCGGCTTCGCAACGATCGGAGCGTTGCGAGAGATAGCATTGTGCAGGTAGGGCACGTCCCATCCCGGCGGACCGGGCCGAACGTTGCCGTTGGCCAGCATTACTCGAAAGGCTGGAGTAGTAGCCTGGTTCATCGCTAGTTTTATCGACGGCAGTCCCCAGAGCAACACAAAGAGTGAAAGGATCGCGAAGGGTGTCCAAGCCTTCAAGACCTGTCGGGTAGTGTAACTGCGGACTTCTACCAATCCATCGAACTTCGCTGCCGGCCATTCACCACCAACATCCTCAGTGACCGCAGCGGCCGATGAATGCGGCGCCGGTGTCTTGTCGTCATAATCGAAACGCCAAATCTTTTTTGGTTTCCAGAAGCGCAGGAAAATCAGGACAGCGACAATCGAGACCACACCTCCCATAATGTCCACCAGATTGCTATCCACATAGTTCGACCACAGGAACTGAGTGAGAGAGAACGAAATGCCGACTACGAGAATCGCGGGCAACACTTCGAAGGTCTCCTTCCAACTCACCATGGTTTTCACCAGCCAGAAGGGAACAATGACAGCGGTGAAGGGGAGAATGCGGCCGATCATGGCACTCAGATCGGATTCCGGCAGTGCTGTTACTGCCGCCAGCGCGTGAACCGGCGTACCGATGGCGCCCCATGCCACTGGCGCCGTGTTGGCAATCAGATTCAGCGCCGCCGCATGGAATGGCTTGAATCCAAGCCCGATCATAAAAGCCCCGGCGATTGCCACCGGTGCTCCGAAGCCCGCTGCTCCCTCAATAAATGCGCCGAAACAGAACGCCACGAGCAGCACCTGCAGTCGGCGGTCGGCGGTGATTCCGGCAACCGACTCCTTCATGATTTCGAATTGCCCGGTTTCGACCGAAATATCGTAAAGATACACTGCAGCCAGAACGATCCAGGCAATTTTCAATGCTCCGTACGCAACGCCATAGGCAAAACTCAGGGCAGCCAAGGTGGGAGGCATCTTGAAAAAAAAGATTGCCACTGCCACCGCCGTCGATGCACCGGCGATGGCGCACCAGTGCGGCTTTACTCTCAAGCCTGCCAGCAGCCCGAACAGTACTGCGATGGGAAGTCCTGCAACCAGCGTTGAAAGCCACCAGTGACCGAGTGGGTCATAGATCTGAGTCCACTGCATAACAACTCCTTGCGAACGGAGTCTGTTTGCGACATCAATTGGAACGGTCTAAGCATGCATCGCAAGACTTTTTGCGTTACCGTGTGGCTCGCCATCCTTAAACTTACAATGTCGAGAGCTTTGGAACTGGCCGATATCGTAACACCTCTTGCTTCCATTTTTCTGACGAGTGGACTGCTCTCCACACCCCGTGGTCTTACAGTCGCTTCGTTTTCGCTGTAATCCGCTTTTCTTTGCTCAATTCGAATGGCAAGGTGAGCGTTGCCGGTATTCCTTAATAAAGGAGCACGCACAAATATCACAAATATAAGGAGCACGCACAGTTCTCGGTTTCGCAGAACAGTTCGACCGTTGGAGAACTAAGATCGGCGTGCGATCAGGCTCGGGAGCGGTTAAGTTCAGGGATGCGGCTGATTTTTCAAGTCGGGTTCTATTTCGTAGGCTTTACCAAATTCGGCGCGGGACTCGGCTAGGTTTCCTTCCTGTTGGAGAGCGAGCGCCAGGTTGAAATGTGCTTCGGCGTACTGCGGCTTGAGATGCACAGCCGACAGGAATTCCAGTTGAGCTTCACGGGGCTTGCCATTTTGCAGCAGCACCAATCCGAGATTGTTATGAGCTTCCGCGAAATTTGGATCACGGCGCACGAGTTCGCGGAAAACATTCATGGCGCCTGCAGTATCGTTCTTCTGGTTGAGAGCTAGTCCGAGTTGTACCCACGCATCGGTGTACTTCGGACTCAGATTGGTAGCTTCCCGCAGCTCGTGGATGGCTTCGTCCAGACTTCCCGACTGCGCCAGCCCTAACCCGAGATTGTAATGAGCCTCCGCCAGATCGGGATCGCACATGACAGCTTGTCGGAACTCATCGAGCGCTCGCGCGCGATCACTGCCGCGCCAATAGAGCAATCCCAGGCTTGCGTGAGCTTGTGCGTAGTCGGGCTTCAGTTCGAGCGCCTTCTTATACGCTGCCAGAGCGTTTTCAGATTCATTCCTGCGCTGTAAGGTGAGCCCCAAGTAGTAATAGCCGGTCGGCAATTCGGGAGCTTTGTCAATCGATTGTTGGAAGAAAGAAGCAGCGTCATCAAGTTTTTGCTTTTTCAGCGCGTCGACACCTTGAAGTGTGAGCATTTTCGCCTCTGCCAGACGCGCGCGGAACTGCCGTAACCCGCTGATCTCGTTCAGTTCTTTTTTTGCAGCATCCGTCTGGCCTTGAGCGCGCAGGGCGATGCCGAGGTTGTAATGCGCTTCTTCGTAGTCAGGTTTCAGCTCGATGGCGCGCTGAAATGCCGCAATCGAGTCGGGCACGTCTCCACTCTCTTTCAGTTCTTTTCCAAGATTAAATTGAGCTTGGGCATTATTTGGATCAATGGCCACTGCTTCGCGAAATTCCGCAAGGGCGCCTGTGTGATCGTCCTGGCGACGCAAAGCCACGCCTAACAATGTGTGCGCACCGGAAAGGTGCGGATTCAACTTGATGGCGCGGCGAAAGTCGGCGGCCGAGGCGGAAAGATTGCCGAGTTGTCCCTCCGTGACTCCCAGCTCCGAATAAACTTCGGCGGAAGGTTCCGCAGCGACCGCCCGCAACAGTTCAGTCCTGGCAGAGGCCGGGGCATTCGTCTCAAGATAGATGCGTGCCAGCAGACGATAAGGCGCCGCTTTCGTCGGGTTCAGCCGCGTGGCGGTGCGCAATTCTTTCGATGCTGCATCGAGTTCGTGCAGATCGTACCAGGCGGCGCCCAGTCCGTAGTGAGCCTCGGCCGACTTCGGCTTGAGACGCAGCGCTGCTTTGAATTCCTCAACAGCCTGCCTCGCATCACCTTTGTATTTGAGAGCCAGGGCCAGGTTGTAGTGGGTCAGGGCGTCGTTCGGCTCAACCTCCAGCGCCTTGCGGTAGTTCGCAATGGCCTGGTCCCAGGATTTCTGGCGAGCGAACTCGGTCGCATCCCGCCTGTAGCTCTCGGCTGCTTGCCCAAAACAGGGAGCCACAACCGTTAAGAACAGAACCAGCAGAGCCCTCATGAGTACAGCCTAGCACGATGAATCTGGCGACAGTCGCGATTCCATACCCACTGACTTATGAGTCTCCGCAGCACATGCCGCGCCGAACGGTCCGCTGCCGTAAGACATCACCAGAGGAACTTCAAACTGACCTGACCGATGCGCGGGGACTGGGCATTGGTAACATTTCCGAAGCTCCCACCGGTAATATCCCCGCTCGGATTCATGAATTGCGCATGGTTGAAGATATTGAAGAATTCACCCCGAAGCTCGAATATCTTGGACTCGGTGACCGGGATCGTCTTCTGGAACCCGAAGTCGGTGTTGTTGAAGCCGGGACCGTGGAAGAATCGGCGGTTCGCTGTCCCGAAAGTTCCACAATCAGAGCTCGGACCAGGATTGAAAGTGCAACTGGTCGGGGCGAACGCGTTCTGGTCGAAGTAGGTGTAGGCCTGTGTGCTCGCAGTACTGCGGGGATTCATTATGTGAACCGGTCCGACCAGATTCGGCATATCTGTGGATGGACTGCCTGCCAGTGAGGAATCTCCCACGCTCTGGTTCATCTGGATGGGGAAACCAGTGGCAAAACGCGTAATGCCCTGGATTTGCCACCCTCCCGTCAGCCTTTTCGGTAAACGATGGAAAGCGTGATCAAAGGGCAGGGCCCAGACATAGCTGGCCACGAAATTGTGGTGAACATCAGTGGACGACAGTCCACGGCTCAGCTTTGGGTTGGCAAAATTGACCAGATCGTTAAACCCAGAGGAATCATCCAGACCTTTGGCTAGCGTGTAAGCCGCCAGTAAGGTTACGTCGCCAGCTTTGCGCTCCACCGTCACCTGACCGGCGTTGTAGATGGAATTCGCAACCAATCGGGTGTAGGTGTTGCCGTAGCCGAAGCAGAGCGTCTGCGCGCCAGGACAGTAGTTTGGGTTGAGAAGCTCATTTCTCGTACCGTAAACCGGCGGACCGCCGCCTAGCTGGAACGTATCCTGCTCGGCATTGGGCAGGCACCCGGTGGCGCCACTCGATATATCGGAATAGCCTTGCGCAGTGAGTTGTTCGCAGAAAGCCGCGTTGCCCGGGTTGGCTTCAGACTGCGAGATAAGGCGATGGCCTTCAGTCCCTACATAAGCCAGCGTCAGCACAGTTGCCCTGGTCAGCTCGCGCTGGATGGAAAAGTTGAAGTGCTCGGCGTAAGCAAGCTTGTTATGAATGTCGTATCCGGGGAAGTACGACATCGGCTCGTAAACCGAGAAGCTGAGCGTCTTATTAGCCGGGCTTCCCGGAATGGGGACGGTGAACGGGAAGCGCTGTCCCTCTCCGTCGGTGCCCCCGTCCAGCCGATTTCGAAAAGGTTCCTCAAACGGAACCGGAGTCGGGCTGCTCCAGTACAAGCCGAACGGGGCGTCAGCTACCTCGTAAAACAGGTTCAGATCTTCCACCGAAGTGTAGTACATCCCGTAGGCTGCGCGAATGCTGGTCTTTCCCGCCCCACCGAAAACCTTTCCCAGGACTCCTTCATTGAAGTCAGGGGAATAGGCAATGCCGAGGCGCGGCCCGAAGTTGTCGTATCGGGTTGGGGCGAGTGTCTTGGGAACGCCCGGATCCCCCGGAAATACGAGGCCTGTGGGGGAATTCGGAAAGACCACTGACTGCTCTCCCGGAACCCAGGTCTGGATCTTGCCCTGCGTGTCATACCAAGGCATGCTCACTTCCCAGCGCAAACCAAGGTTCAGGGTAAGGTTGGGGGTTGCCTTCCACGTATCCTGCGCGTAGGCGCCACCGTAGCGAGTTCGGGAATCCAGCAACTGCAAAGCAGCCTGGGAGTAGCCACCTTGACCCTTCGGGGCCCCAATGAGGTAGTCGGCGAAATCGACTCCGGTTACCGAGCCGTCGAAGACAAAAGCTCCGTCCTGGCTGGCCAGGTTGCGTTCGTTGATTTGCAGATACCGGAATTCTCCTCCGAGCTTAATCGTATGTCTGCCCGATGCCTTGGAAAACCCATCCGAAACCGTATAGGTGTTGTTGGGCTGGAATGTGATCAGAGACGGCGCGCCGATGGTGAAGTTGTTGAAATAAACTTGGGGCACATACTCCGGATAGCCGACATAGCCATCGGGGATAATCCCGAGGGTACCCACGCCGGTCACGAATCCAAGAGAGGAAAGCGACGCCTGGCCCCCCTTCGGGTTGTCTAGGTGGGTAGCCGTGCGGAAGAAGGTCAACCTTGCTTCGTTAACTGCAGTAGGCCCGATCACCTTAGTATCACTGATCACGAACTCCTGGGCGCGGGTCGGCGTCTGCGCAGGGAAGCCTGGCACGGTTGCGCCGCCGCTGGGCAGGGCGCTCAAGACCGTCGAGTCGTCATAGTGGTAATAGAACGACCAGTTGCCAGTCTTGCTGCCGTTGAAATCGACCCGCTCCCCGATCTTGTTATCCGTAACCGTATTTTTTTGGCTATTGTTAGAGTATGTGCCCGTCGCGGAATTAGTCGGTTGCGGAATATATGGGAGAGTTCCAACCGCTGCTGGCGACCACGCACTCTGGGGAATTACACCGCCAGGAAACACGCACGTGCCGGCCTGAGCGTCCGCCAGCGTATTGCAGCCGGGGACCCAGTATGGCTCGCCATTCGAAACCGTGTAACCCAGCCGTTGTCCGAGTTCTGTCGGCCAGCCACACGCGGGACAAGTGCCGCCCGCAGTGCCATCGACTGCGCCGCTTAATGTACAGGGTTGAACTTGCCCGTTAAGAAGGCATGTGGTCGTCGGTCCGAAGTTCCCTTGAAGTTCATTGGCGGTCGGCAGGACGAGGATCCCGGTTTCCGCGCCCTGCACCTGCCTGGTTCCCTGGTAATCCGTGAACCAGAATAGCTTGTCCTTCCAGAAGGGCCCCCCCGCCACGCCTCCGAATTGATTGCGCCGCAGTTCGGACTTGACGGGGGTGAAGAAGTTCGCGGCATCCAGCTTGTCGTTGCGCAGGAACTCGAACACATCACCATGGAAGCCGTTGGTGCCCGACTTGGTGATGGCGTTCATGACTGCGCCACTGAATTTTCCGTATTCCGCGTCAAAGCTGTTGGTGATCAGGCGAAACTCCTCCACGGAATCCAGGTTCGGAACCAGGCCGGCGCCCATGTTCCGTCCCTCGCTGACGTCGCCCCCGTTCACCAGGAATGCGTTGGCGGTCTCGCGCTGGCCATTCACCGAGACATTGCCCGCGTTTTCAATGTAACCTGATACGTTCCTTGCGCCCGTTCCGGAGCTGCCACCGATGGTCACCGAGCCGCCGGGCGCCACTCCCGCCTGCAAGCCGAGCAGGTCGAGGTAGCTGCGGCCATTCAGCGGCAGAGCGAGCATCTTCTTCGAATCGATGACGTCGCCCAATTGCGTGCTTTCGGTTTCCACGCGCGTAACGTCGGCAGCAACGTCGACATGCTCCGATACCGCGCCAACATCCAGCGTGATGTCAAGGTGGAGCTGATCATTCACCTGTACCGTGATGTCCGTCCCCGTGTAGGGTCGGAAGCCAGGGGCAATTGCGGTGATCTTATAGTTCCCGGCAGGCAAGGCCAGAAAGTGAAATGAGCCATCGGCAGCCGAAGCGACTTGTTGGCTCAGATTGGTTTGTACGTTGATGATCGTGATCTTGGCACCAGCAACCACTGCCTGGGCACGATCACGAACAACACCCGTGATCGCACCGGTCACGTCGGCGTGAGCTGCAGCCGCCGCAAGAATGAGTAGCACCGAAAGAACTGAATACCGCAGGCTAAAAGATTGTTGGTTCCCCATGACCCACCTCGGTACTCCAGAAGTTCGAGTACGATGCCACAAGCGGTCCACAATCTGCAAGCAGAATCTCACAGAACGGTTTACCGTTTGCACGGAATGAGAATTGACGTCAAAGCTGCGTACCCATAGAGAATGGCCGGATTTTTCGCGCTCGCATGTTTGCATCTCAAAAACCGTTTCGTCCGTTCGAAAAAATCACCTCATGGCCCGGTATTGCAACGTGGGCAGTTGCTGGCTTTGCTGGGGGGAATGCTGGGGTTGGCGCTTTCATTCTGGGGCACGAAGGCTTTCGCAACGCTTGTCCCGCAGTGGTATCCGCAGGCCCAGGAGATCTCGATCGACGTTCGCGTCCTGGCGTTCACCCTTGCTATCTCGATTCTGACTGGGATTATGTTTGGTCTGGCCCCGGCGTTGCGGGCCTCCAAAGTTGAGTTGATCGATTCCTTGAAAGAGGGAGGCAGGAGTTCCTCCGGAGGCTCACACCACCGCACTCGCAGCATATTGTCGTGGCAGAAATTGCGTTGGCCTTGGTTCTGCTGGTTTCGGCAGGCCTCATGATGAACACCTTCCTCAGAATTCTTCGCGCCAATCCCGGGTTTCGCGCGGACCGCGTTCTCACGCTGGACTTCCGCTTGACTGGACGAAGTATCTGGATGTCACTCCCATGGAGAAGACCGGCTTCGACATTGTGACTCCCCAGGTAGATATCTTCTGCCGGCAGGTCCTGGAACGGTCAAGACGCTGCCTGGAGTCGAATCAACCGCGCTGATTGACTGGCTTCCGATGTCGCAAGAGAGATCGGACAATCGTACGCGGGGATTTACCATTGCCGGTCGGCCCGCCACGTTGGGCGGTGAAAAGCCGAACGTTTTTTACAGCGCGATCAGCCCGGACTATTTCCAGGTAATGCAGATTCCACTCTTGAAGGGGCGTGCCCCCGCCGAACAGGATACGTATTCGACTCCGTGGGTGGTGGTGATTAATGAAGCGATGGCTCGCATGTTCTGGCCCAACCAGGATCCGATTGGGCGGGAGGTCGGCGAGGCAGATATATGGACTACTCCTGAAGGAGTGCGAACGGCGTGCCGCCTGCGTAAGCTTCCGAGGGAATGCCTTTGCTTGTCTTGGACGCTCGCTCAGTAACTACCTGTTAGACTCTGCGACGCCGCTTCAACTCGCTGCCCAGCACGAACAGCAAGGACGCTATCGAAGACAACAAGTAAATTCGGTAGCGCTCCCAATCCAGTTCCACGAGTGAAACAATCAACCACACAAGTAACAAAACGCGTTTCATACGTTCCATATGGGTTGCCCTTCTCTGATTCTGCGAACCTGCTTCGCCGACCGAATCGCGCATAAAAGAGTGCAAATCGAGAGCAACTCAGCGCACAGCCTCACGTTGTCGAAGGAAGAAGCAGGACCGTTCTCGTAGGGATCGGAGTCCCAGGAAGACGATCCTGCCGCCCACTAAAGCACGATAACCTTCGTTTCCGTGCTATCACCTCCGATGTCTTTCCCCAATCCGCGCACCCTATTGCCTTTTTTCTACGTTCGGTACGAACAACCGCAATGTTGTCGAGCAGAAGTCATCCGCTATCCCGCACGCTTCGACGTAGCAGTCGCTAGTATCGAAGTCCTCGTCGATAACCTAGCGCCAATTTTCTCTTCGAGTTCGCCTTGACATCGAAGGCAAAATTGCGTCCACGGCAATGCTTGCAGCCTCTGATCCTGAATTTCGTCATCGCACCGCACGCATATTCCGAAAGAGCCATCAGCGATTCTATTGAGAGCGGCTTCAATCAAAAGCAAAACGGTCCTTCGCTGGCTCATTCGCTCATACAAAGCCTCCTTTGACACACTGATGATGCACCGGTCCGCGCTGTCTTGAGTTGCTTCGACATCCAGAGACTTCGTTTCACGCTCCATGTGACGTAAGAATTGCCGGGCCTCATGACGTTGGAATTCAAGCTTTTGTCTCAGCCGTTCAATTTCTTCCTGTTCCATTGGTCTTCCTCACTTTAGTGCGCGACCGCAAAGGTCGGTGGGCGTTACAGCCGTTCTAACTGTTAGTCGCAGTTCAGAATGGCCGACGATATCCGCAGAGAGGCTCGGCCGTCAGATGATTGGTGCATCGCTTCTGCCATTAGCTCCTACGCATCGAGATCTTGAAAGGTCCACTCCGGTCTGTCCGCGTTGCGCAGGTAGGCATCGAAGAATCGAAGCAGGAAAGGCGTCTGACTTCCTACTCCCGTAAACAGAAGAACCGGAACTTCAGGCTTGATGCGTTTCATTTCGGCGCGAACCGAGCTGCCAGTTGTATCCGGCAGGTCGTACTCCAAGAGCACGCCATGGATGGGCTGTTTCATGAGAATCGAGAGACCCTGACTTCCCGTGGTGGCAGATAAAACCTCGTAGCCAGCCGTCTCCAGCATGTACTTCAGGGCATCGAGATACTCGATATGGTTCTCGACGCACAAAACCCTGACGTTACCCATTTGTATTCTCCTCGTGTCTCACCAGCATTTATGTTTGTGTGGCATAAGCTCCTTGGCTTGGTTGGACATCCTCCCTGCAATGCGGAAATGGCACGTGTCTCGGCCACCTAGACCTGAGTTGCGTTTCACGATTTATGTTGTTGGGCTAAGGGCGCCTCCATCTCTTGCATTCGTGACAAACATCGCCTTTGTTGCGCTTTTATCTCAACACATGACAGCATTAAGGAATCCTGAAGTGTTTCTGAACTTTTCATTTCGGCGAGCTGCGATGCCAGCGACCTGCGGTAAAGTGTGAGTCATGTTTGGCGCGGAAAATATTCACCTAAAAGAAGCGCTCGACATTCTGGTTGTCGAGGACGAGCACAAACTGGCCAACGCAATTGCCGAGGGCCTGGTTCGCAATGGCTATCAAGTTACGGTCGCCTATTCTGGGGAATCAGCGCTCGAGCAATTGCGCGATCACAACTTCGATCTAATCCTCTTGGACATCATGCTGCCGCGGATGGGTGGTCTTGAGACCCTGCGGGAATTGCGTCGCGACGGATTCAAAATGCCGGTATTGGCCCTCACATCTAAGGGCTCTGTTGACGACCGTGTACGGGGTCTAGATGCTGGCGCAGACGATTATCTCGTCAAACCTTTTGCCTTCCCCGAGCTGCTTGCCCGCGTACGCGCACTTCATCGCAGAGCCACTCCCGCGACTGCCTCGGTGTTGCAGTTGGCGGATCTGAGGATGGATGTCAGCGGGCGAATAGCGACGCGACGGGATCAGGTTATCGATCTCACGGGACGGGAATTTGATTTGCTCGAATATCTGCTGCTCAATAGCGGATCGGTTGTTTCTCGAGAGATGGTCGCCCGCGATGTATGGAAGACAACGCTGCGCTACACCTCGATGGACAACGTAATTGACGTGCACATTGCCCGCATCCGCCGGAAGATTGATGATCCTTGGCCAGTCAAGCTGCTGCACACGGTGCGTGGCGTGGGCTTTGTTATGCGGATGGAGGAAACAAAGGAGTGACCATCCGCCTTAGTCATATCAGAACGCGCCTCACGCTCTGGTATGTTGCCATTTTCGGTCTGTTGTTTGCAGCCTACATTTGCAGCGCGTGTTTTCTTCAGTACTGGCAGTTGAAGCAGCAGCTTTATCATGCCGAGGTGCAGGACATGGAGACCGTCCAGGGTCTCCTATACTTCACCGCGGACGGACAACTCTCGTTGCACGAGGAGTACTTCAATCGGCCCGAATCAAGGCGGTTGCTCGACCGGCTGTTGGAGGTGCTTGATTCAAATGGGCAGGTGCTCTTCCGCAACCGCAAGCTCAATGGAAACACACTGGACAGCCGGCTTCTGCCCGATGAAGGCGTGAATGGCTTTTCTCCGCGGAGCCTCCGCCTTGCTGACGGAACGCCGGTTTTAGTTATCAGTCATGTTCATGTTCTCCAGAAAACCCCAGTTCTCATCCGTCTGGCGTACAGCACGGACCCACTGAGACTCCAATCGCTTCAGCTGCTTGGTCTGCTTACTCTTGTTCTGCCGATCGCGTTGATCGCCGCCGGGTTTGCGGGCTACCGGTTCGCCGTCAAGGTTCTTGACCCACTCGAACAGATGGCCACGCTTACCGAGCGCATCACTGCGCGCCGGCTCAATGAACGCATCCCCGTCAGGAATCCCGAAGACGAACTCGGTCACATGGCGCTTGTCCTTAATGGACTCCTTGAGCGCCTAGAGGAGTCTTTCGAAAAGCTGCAGCGCTTTACGTCTGACGTCTCGCACGAACTCAGGACGCCCTTGGCGGCCGTGCGCAGTGTTGGAGAAGTGGGCCTGCAGCAGGAGCACGATGCCGAGAAATATCGCGACATCATCGGAAGCATGCTGGAGGAAGTCGGTAAGCTCACGGCCATGATCGACACGCTACTCACCATCGCACAGGCTGATTCGGGAGCGATCGAGCTGCAACAAACTACTTTCGCTCTTATGGACCTGGTTCAAGAGGCGGTCGCGGTCATTGGTGTCCTGGCGGAGGATAAGGAGCAGACCCTTTCGGTGACGGGCGATCAAAGAGTCTTAGTCTCCGCCGATCGCGCATTTCTGCGGATGGCCTTTGTGAACCTGCTCGACAATGCGGTGAAGTATTCCCCATCTGGCAGTAGCATTCGTGTTTCTTTGCATATTGTTCGATCGGACACCGGGCCGGCGCGGATTGTGGAACTCGCCATCCAGGACGAAGGGCCCGGGATTCCCGGGGGTGCCCAGGAGCGAGTGTTTGACCGTTTCTACCGGCTCGACGAAGCCCGTTCGCGTGACTCAGGCGGCTTCGGGCTCGGATTGCCCATCGCCAAATGGGCAGTTGAAGCCCATGGAGGCACCATTAACGTGAAAACCTCTTTCCCCACTGGAGCGATCTTCTCTATCAAACTGCCGGTCGTTCCAGGGATAAGCGATTAATCTCCGCATTCAGCATCCCATTTCTTTCTCTTAGATCTGTCATGAGACTTGAGGAATCCTGAAGTTTTTCTGAACTTTCGGGTCTTGCGAGGAGAGTATTCTCGCCCGCCTCATCTAATTGACTGAGAGGTTTTGTGGAGGTGAGATATGAAAGCGCCAAGGTTGAAGGTAGGAGCGCCGAAAGAATGGCTTCTCGGCTTCTTCCTGGCCGCGATTCTGTCTGCGCCCGCATGGGCTGACGTTACGAGCGCAAAAACAGCGGTACCAGGAACCCTTAATTATGTTGAAGGCCAGGTCTCAATGGGCGATCAGGCTCTTAACTCGAAATCAATCGGCACGACGGAGTTGCAGCCGGGGCAATCGTTAGTTACTGAAAAAGGCAAGGCGGAGGTCTTGTTGACGCCCGGTGTCTTTTTACGAATCGGGAATAACAGTTCGGTCAAGATGATTTCGCCCAGCCTCACGGATACGGAGATCGAAGTAGATCGGGGGCATGCAATGGTGGAAGTGGCTGAGATCCATCCGGAAAACAGCCTTCGCGTTGACGAGGATGGCACAGCCACGCAGCTATTGAAGACTGGGCTGTATGACTTTAATCGGAATCAGAGAGAGATGCGCGTATTCGACGGCAAGGCTCTGGTGGAGAGCGGCCGCGAACATGTCGATGTGAAAAGCGGACGCGAAGTTACACTTGCCAGCAACGATCTGTCGAAGGCTAGAAAATTCGACAAGAAGTCGTATGAGGAAGGCGATCTATTTCGCTGGAGCAGTCTGCGGTCAGGATATCTGGCTGAAGCCAACGTCGATGCGGCGGGCATGTACGCCCAGAACGGATGGGGCGGCCCGGGCTGGTGGGGAGCCGATTGGTACTGGGACCCATGGTTTGACGCTTTCACTTTCATTCCGGGGGACGGGATTTTCTACAGCCCGTTCGGCTGGGGTTTCTATTCCCCGTGGTGGGTCTTTCAGGCTCCGTTCTTCGGATATGGGTATGGGTATGGCGGGTACGGACACGGATACGGTCACTATTACCATCACTTCAGTACGGACGCGCGTAACTGGGGGTACGGCTCTCACTACGTAGGCGGGCGTAGTTATGCCCACGGCATCTATCACGGACCGGGATCGACTGGAAGCGGTTTCCATTCCGGATCCCTGATGGGCAGCACCGGTCGAGGCTTCGGAAGATTCGGCGGAGGCGGATTTCACGGTGGCGGAGGCGGGTTCCACGGCGGCGGTGGAGGCGGAGGCGGGTTCCATGGGGGAGGTGGTGGGTCTCGCGGTCGGTAAAAGAACGACCACGAACCCTTGGTTTGCAAATCGCAAGCGGCGCGGTCGGGGAGATTCACACGAATTCATTTCGGTCCATCGTTTGGGCCGACGACAAGATTGAGTGAACTCCCCCGCCGCAGCGCACAGTCTTTACACGGTGAAACACTCGTTCGAGTCGCTGTCTTATATACGGAACCGTTGGCGCCGCTTCATAAGAGTCTCAAGGAGGAAAGGTAAAATGAATACTCCGACCTCTGCCGGACGAGAGCCATCCCCTTTCGGAAGGGGACAGTTCCTGTTTGTGGTTGTCTTGGCAGTCATCCTTTTTCTGCTTGGCCAAAGCATGGTGCGTCACCGCTTCCATGAAGGTGGCCGGGACCACCGGAACGGCTCCATAGGGCAATTGCAGGCACTGAAGAAGTCTTGATCGTCGCTCGAATGATGTAAGGCCCACGCTTCTTGACGTGAAGAACTCGTGCATGGCGATTCATCTTCGTCAGTTGCTGGCACAGAAACTACGGGACGAAGGAATTGATTCAGATCCGCAATGAGTCATGAGAACGCCCTTGTTTGTGGATGGGTTTTTATGGATCGTTGCGTCCCCTGAATGCAGCCGCCGCGTCGTGAAGGCGGTCGAAAAGCTTGGCGGGGCCGATAATCCCGGTCAAGAGATGCCGGTCCAAATCTGCTTTCAGAGAAGGAGGTACGCGTGCGAGTCCCAACACGACGCCGCGTTGAACCAGGTCTTTGCAGAGTTGTTGCACGATGCGGGCGGCGGTGTAATCCACATTCGTGATTGCTTCCGCGTCGATGATCAGCCATCGCACCGGTGAAGATGCTGGGCCAAGCAAACCCTGAATCTCTTTGGCAAACAGGCTGGCGTTGGCGTAGAAGAGCGTCGCTCCGAAACTATAAATGACCAGACCTGGTTCTGTTACCGCGCCGGGAACGGGTGGTACCAACTCCCATGCATCATGTTGCTTCACAACAAAGACTCCAGTGTGGGGACGATAGCTGTGCCGCACGATCCGGAGCAGCGACAGCACCATGGCCAATAGAATGCCCTGCTCGACTCCTACCAGCACGACGACGGCAGCCGTGAACACGGCCAGAGCGTATTCCCCTGGACTCTCGCGTCGAATCTCGCGCAAGCCACGCATGTCGATCAGACGGGCGGCAATGAAAAATACGATGGCTCCTAACACGCAACGTGGCAGGTATTGCAAAGGCTTGGTCAGAAAGAGCAGGACGAGCGCGACCGCTATGGCGGTAGCCACCTGGGCAAGTTGGCTCTGACCGCCGGAGCACTCGACCATGGCGGTTTGAGTCGGGCTTCCGTCCACTACAAACGTCCCGCTAAGCGCCGCCGCGGCGTTGGCCGCAGACAGACCGACCAAGTCTGTACCTTCGTCCAGATGCTGATGGTGGCGCCCAGCATAGAAGCGCGCAGTAGCCGCGCTTTGCGCAAGAATCATCACAAAGCAAGAGGCGGAAACGCCGAGCAGCGGTACGACGTCGTTCCAGTGCACATCCGGCAACCCTAAATGCGGAAGCCCCCCGATGACAGGCCCGATGGTCGCGATGCCGTGACCCGCGAAATTCCAGGTTGCGCTCGCGGCAATTGCGCATGCAACCGCGATCAGAGACCCCGGAACTTTTGAGGCAAACCGGTTTAAGACAAAGACGCCTGTCACCACCACCGCCGAGATCGCCACGGTCGGCAGGTGAACTCTGGGCAGGTTGCGGAAGACTTCAAGGGCCTGTCCAACTGTGCGATTGGAGTGCGCGTCGAGTCCGACCATCTCGCCCAGCACTGCGATGCCCACCTGAAATCCAACTCCAGTGAGAAATCCTGTCAGCACGGTTTGCGATAGGAAATCGGCCAGGAAGCCGAGTTTGAGGATTCGAGCCAGTAGCAGAAATCCGGCAGTGAGTAAAGCAACGGTCGATGCCAGCGCCACATATCTCGCGCTTGCGATGGGAGCCATGGTCGCAAGCTTCCCGGCAAGGATCGATGCGGTGGCCGAATCGGCGGCAACGACCAAGTAGCGCGAGGAACCGAATGTGGCAAACGCCAGCAACGGAAGCAACAGCGTGTAAAACCCGGTGATCAGCGGCGTGCCAGCGATCTTGGTATAGCCCAACGCCTGCGGGATGTTCATCGCCGCCAATTGGAATCCGGCCAAGGCATCGCGGCCCGCTCCGGCCCGAGTCATAGGCCTTATGCCTTGAAACAGATGAAGCCAGCCACCGCGTCGTGCCTGCGGCGAACTGGATTGCGGGCGACCTGGTTCGGGCGATGGGTCGGCCTGTGTGTTCGATGTCATCCTACGATCGTCCTTACAGTGCCGAAAGTTTCACGCACTGAAAAGCGCGACTAATTTCGAGTCGCGGCCTCATAGCAAAGAATATAGCAATGCGATCGGAGCATATAAGATGGTGGAATCATCGTATTTGGAAAAGTTGACGACGCAGAAGCCGAGTTGTTCGTCGGGCCACTTTGTTCGGGTACGCTGAAAAACAATCGAACGCACAGGCGCAGGTTGGGAAGACTCGTCCGTGCGTCGACCTTCCGCGATGCCGGGTACTTGATCTGGTGGCGCCCCGGTTCGACGCTTCTCGTACGGGTGAAAGATGTAGTCCTTCGGCTTCACGGCCGCACGGCAGGCATTTCGCCAGTCTGGCAGGCTTTTAGGATCGGCTGTAAACTTTTCCGATACAGCGTCGTAGTTGAACACCGTGTATCCCTACCTTGCTCACGGTGAAGAAGTAGGTTGCGAAGGAGCCTTAGTGTGCAATCGGTGCGTCAGGATTCATGCGGCGCCTCCTGTCGTCGAGAAACTGCAAGGAGTTCAAGCGACCAGCAATATCTTCCCGACCCCACCCTTTTCTGCCGCTGCTTGAGCTTCGGCCGCTTCACTGAGAGGCATTTTCTGGCTAATCGGGATTATCAGCTTGCCATCTCGCACCGCTTCGGCCATGAACTCGAGCGTTTTCCTGTCGAATTTCGAGAATACATGCACCACCCTTACGGATGGGTATTTCGCGGCGTTCTGCGGTGCTTCGAGAACGGTAGCAAACACCCCTCCGGGCTTGATCTTGGCGATCAGCTTCTCAGCGGTTCGGCCGCCAACCGTATCCGCAACCACATCGAGCGGCAGAAGATTCGCAATGGCACTGTCGTCATCGGTTGCGACCAACTGATCTGCGCCGATGGTCTTCGCTTCATCCATCTGACTCTTCAACACCCCCGCAATTACGACAGCTCCACGTTGCTTCGCAGTGAACGCCGCCGAACGCCCGACATTTCCAGCAGCGCCTACGACGAGAACCGTTTGGCCCGCCTTGATCCCGGTAGCCGAGATGAGTTGGTTGCCAGTCGTCGTCACCAGCGGTAGCGCCGCAGCCTGGATCAAATCGAGTCCCTGGGGAACTTTCGCTAGAATCGCAGCTTTCACGACACAAAGCTCGGCATAGGTATTGTCCGCCATGGCGAACACCTGGTCGCCCACGGAAAAGTCTTTCACTCCGGACCCGAGCTTTACCACGGTCCCCGCGATATCGATTCCTATGAGGCCCGGGAACTGGATGGGATAAAAATCCCTCGTCAATCCAGCACGCCGCTTGTAGTCGATTGGATTCACACTCGCGGCGGCGACCCGCACCAGCACCTCGCCCGGACCTGGAACCGGATCCGGGTAGTCTTCGAACTTCAGTACTTCAGGGCCACCATATTGGTGAACAACAATTGCTTTCATATTTTCTCTCCTCATGCACAATGGCGAAACACTCACAGGCAAAACTTAGATGCACAAAAGTAGAATTTAGGCGTCACGAACGCCCAACTCCCAGTGGTGTGAAGTGAGGTCGACGAACGAGTCGATCCTCACCTTACGGTGCGCTCAATCCGACCCTTCTTCATCCGATTCTTAGCTCTGCATTCGGCGTTCGCGGGTCACAGCACCTTTGGCCGCAGCCTTTTTTCTATTCTTTTGAGGATGGATGCCCAGGTCGTGCCATGACGTTTCCTCGAGGTTGACCTCGTAGTACTTTGCTGCTTTCTCAATGTTCGCGAACGCCAAAGCACGGTCGGCATCGGAGACGTCGATGACTTGATCGAATCGTGCAACCGCGTTGCGCACATGTTCTGCGTCGGTGAGAGGTTCTTTCCGCTGCTTCGGGAATGCGTAGACGCTGTCAGGTAAATCGCTCTGCGTCGTTAGGTGTCCGTGCTTCTCATGAGGTTTCCAGGTTGCTTCCGGCATGTTTTGCCATCCTTTCTTTAAATATTTGGCGAGAGGGCTAGTGTCTGCTGAACCGCAAGAATTGTGTAGCTGCAGTTTGCTTCTAGCGCCTTATCGATGATACTCATCGTTTTCCTCTGGATAGGTCTTTGCCACGACGCTCCTTCGATCGAATCGGTTGCCATGTAGCCATTACACCCGAAGTGTCGCCCCTGAATCAATTAGACGATGGTATTGGCGATAGCTTGCTATCGGACCCGTGGGATAAAGCGCGCACGGCTCTACGCCTATAAATCCAATCCATGCATTGGTGGAGTCCGATACGTTCGTCCAATAGAATCGTCATCTCGATTCTGGCCTAATCGACGGCAGGCTGATCGGAGCAATTATGAACGCTGCAATGGCTGTCCCTCAGGTGAAACACTTCGACGCAATCATTATCGGGACGGGTCAGGCGGGCCCGCCCCTTGCGGCTCGGTTTGCAGAGGCCGGAAAAACTGTCGCCATAATCGAACGCCACAAGTTTGGCGGCACATGCGTGAATACGGGATGCACCCCGACAAAGACGCTGGTGGCGAGTGCCTATGCGATCCACGCTGCCCGCCGGGGTGCGGAATATGGTTTCGTCGCCGGTGATGTGCGCGTCGATATAAAGCGGGTGAAAGCCCGCAAAGATGCAGCGTCCGCGAGCTCCAGCAAGGGAGTGGAGGAGTGGCTGCGAGGTACGAGAAACTGTACGGTCATTCAGGGTCAAGCCCGCTTTCAGTCGGCGAACACGGTCTTGGTCAACGATGAGGCTCTGCAAGCCGACAAGATTTATGTCAACGTGGGCGCGCGGGCCTCTGTTCCCGATATGCCGGGGATTCACGACGTCCCATTTCTTAACAACTCATCGATCATGGATATCGATTTTTTGCCCGAGCATTTTATTATCGTCGGCGGAAGTTATGTTGGGCTGGAGTTCGCCCAAATCTACCGCCGGCTTGGGAGCGAAGTTACGGTTGTGGAAATGGGGCCGCGCCTGATTGGACGGGAGGACGAAGACATTTCCCAAACTGTGCGCGAAATCCTAGAGGCCGAAGGCATACACATCCGGCTGAACGCGAAATGTATCTCGCTGACGAAACGAGATGGTGGCGTCGCTGTCGGTATTACATGCGAAGAAGGTCCGCCAGAAGTAGTGGGCAGTCACGTTCTTCTGGCCGTCGGACGCACGCCCAACACAAGCGATCTGGGCCTGGACCGGGCCGGGGTTGCCACCGACCACCGCGGCTACATAGTGGTTGATGATCAACTGCAAACGAACGTGCCCGGCATCTGGGCGCTGGGGGACTGCAACGGCCGCGGCGCTTTTACGCATACCTCTTATAACGACTACGAGATTGTTGCGGACAATCTTTTCAACGCTGACCATCGCCGGGTTTCCGACCGGATTCAAGCCTACGCGCTATATATCGATCCGCCGCTTGGGCGATGTGGTATGACGGACGCACAGATACGGAAATCCGGCCGCCGTGCCCTCGCTGCGAAATATCCGATGAGTCAAGTGAGTCGGGCCTACGAAAAAGCTGAGACACAAGGTTTCATCAAAATCTGCGTCGACGCCGAAACAAAACAGATTCTGGGAGCCGCGATTCTTGGAGTCGAAGGCGATGAGGTGATTCATGTTCTGCTGGACGTGATGTATGCGAAGGCGCCTTACACGGTCATCCAGCGCGCTATGCACATTCATCCGACGGTCGCGGAATATCTGCCGATCATCCTCGCCAAACCGAAACCGTTTGCGTAGAAGGGAAGAACACGACCACTCTCAAGATCGAGAAAGGCGCGCGGAGTGTGCTGCGGTTGGCGATAACAAGGCAAAGCAGGTTGTTCAAAAGAGGCTCAAGATCAAGAATTTGCCATAATGCCGGAGCCTGCGGCACTTGCGACGCCCAGCCTTGACGCCATTTTCACCAAGTCGGCGAGAGAGCCAGCTTTCATTTTTTCCATCACCTTGCCGCGGTGCGCCTTCACGGTGATCTCGCTGATGCCGAGTTCGCCGGCGACCTGTTTATTCAGCAGGCCGGAAACCACCAACGCCATAACCTGCCGCTCGCGAGGAGTGAGTGACGCCTGTCGCTGGCGGAGCTCTTGCATGTCAGCCTGGTAGCTCAGAACAACGCGACTGCGTTCAAGGGCTTGACGGATCGCGCCGAGCAATACGTCATCACTGAATGGTTTCGTCAGGAACTCGACGGCGCCGGCCTTCATAGCTTGCACTGTCTTGGGTACATCGCCGTGGCCGGTGATAAAAATGATCGGCATGTCAGTGCGGTCCATCGCGATACGCTTTTGCAGTTCGAGGCCGTTAAGGCCTGGAAGAGAAATGTCAAGAATGAGACAGCTTGGAACGGGGACTCGGGGATGGTCGAGGAATTCCTGCGCAGAGGAGAAAGTCTCCGGACGCCAGCCTTCGTGGCGAATCAAAAGCTCCAGAGATTCGCGAACCGAAATGTCGTCGTCAACAACGAACACGATTGAGGTTGAGAGAGCCATCCGCGACCACTCCAGTCGACCTGCAAACTCGCACGTTGGATTCATTCTATTCCCTAGCATCAACAAAGTGCGGAACCCTCACTTCGAGCGAAGCGCCGAATTCACCGCCTCAAGCAGCGCTGTGTCGCTAAACGGCTTGAACAGGCACTCGATGGCACCTTGTGCGAGTACTTGAGGGCGAATCGTCGCTTCCCGGGAAGCGGTTATGAAAACAATTGGAATCTCTCGCCGGGTAAGCTTTAGCTCCTGCTGCAGGTCGGGTCCGCTCATTCCCGGCATGGCAACATCGAGGATCAGGCAACGGGTCTGGTCGACGCAGTCGGACGCAAGGAATTCTTCGGCAGATGAGAATGCACGCGCTGCAAAGCCGAATTCGCCAAGCAGGTCAGGCAGTGACTCGCGGACAGACTCATCATCATCAACGACCGACACCAATGGACGTTCCGTAGCACGCCGTACCTGGCGCAATTCCATGTCACAACAATGCGCCCCTTGTGGGAGAGCGTCCATTGGACTTTGGTATTGGTTTTACCGCCGAACTCAGCGTCTGCGGCGGGACCGCCATGAACATCTCACGCCGCATCCGGCACAGGAGGTATGTGACCGGCGTGAGTGCTGTCGCTTGTCGAGCTCTCCGCTTGGCAGGGAATAGAAAACGAAAATGTAACTCCCGGACCATTATTTGGCATCGCCCACAGCCGGCCATGATGACGTTCGATAATAGAACGGCTGACCGACAATCCGATTCCCATACCCTCGTTCTTCGTCGTGTAGAAGGCTTCGAAAAGCTTATCCGTAGCTTGAGGTTCGAAGCCGATTCCAACATCTTTCACACTAAGGCGGACCTGATCATTGTCATCTGATTCAGTTCGAATCAGTAAATCCCTTGGACGATCATCAATGGTGTTCATGGCATCCGAAGCATTGCGAAGCAGGTTCAAAATGACCTGCTGGAGCTGAACGCGATCGCCCGCGACCAGCGGCAGGCCGTCGGCAAGTTCCTGCTGAACGAGAATACGATTTCTCTGAAGTTCACTCAAAGACAGCGCAACCACCTCCCGGGTAGCTTCGTTCAGGTCCACCGATTCGATCGTGGGGTCTTTCTTGCCATAGAGTGAGCGCAATCGAGAGATTACCTCAGAGGCGCGGTTGCCATCGCGAATCGTGCGCCGGGCGGTCTCGCGAGCGCCTTCCACATTGGGAGGATCGGCAGCCAGCATCCGCAGACACGTGCTGGCGTTGGTGACAATGCCCGAAAGCGGCTGGTTGACCTCGTGTGCGACGGACGCCGTCAACACTCCAAGGCTCGTAACCCTGGCCACGTGTGAGAGCTCCGATCGGGCCTTGCTGAGTGCCTCTTCGGAGGCTCGGCGCTCTGTCACGTCCTGCACTGCGCCGAAGTACTCCACTCGGCCGTGATCGCTCCGGATGTGAGCGGCGACATGTACGTACTTGACCGTACCGTCGGGCATCTTCAAGCGGAACTCGAGTTGGACATCGCTGCGGTCCCGGCGAGATCGTTCAATGTGTTCCTGAAATGCTGATAAGTCTTCAGGATGGATTCGAGTAGCAATCAGTTCAAAAGTCACCTGCGCGTCCCGGTCAATCTGGAAAATGCGGTAAAGCTGCTCTGACCAGATGATTTCGTCTGTCGCTATACGCCAGGAGAAACTGCCGATTCGACTGATATGCTGGGCTTCCGCGAGAAACGCCTCACTGCGCCGCAGCTCATGCTCTGCCCGTTTTCGTTCCGTAATGTCGCGCAGATAGCCAGTGAAGGACGGCGGCCCTTCCAAGGGTATGCGTGTGATTGCGAGCTCGACGGGGAATTCGCTTCCGTCAGCCCGTACTGCAGTCATCTCGATGCGTTTGCCAAGCACTCGCGCCTCGCCCGTGGCGAGGTACTGAGCAAAGCCCTGCCGATGCTTCTCCCGGAGAGACAATGGAATGATGACGTTTGCCAGAGGCCTTCCCAGGACGTCATCCCGACTGTAGCCGAAGGTGCGCTCCGCCGCCGGATTAAACTCAGTGATGCAGCCCTCGTGGTCGATCGTCACGATGCAGTCGAGCGCCGAGTCCACGATCGCTGCCTTGCGGACTTCACTGCGTTTCAGCTCTCTCTCCTCTTGACCGAGCTTCTCTTCCATCACTCTGCGCTCAGCAAGTTCTTTCTTGAGCTCTTCGTTGACGGCGGCAAGTTCGGCAGTCCGCTGCGCGACTCGTTGATCAAGTTCGCTGGCGACCCGCTTCTGATCGCACAGGAGCCGCGCCTCCTGCAGTCCGATGGACGCCTGATTCGCCGCTACGCTCAGCAGAAGTGCCTCCGTTTGCCGCGGAAAATCCGTTCGCTCAGCCGCCGCCACGATTACGCCAAGCTCGCCTTGTGGACCCAGTGGCAGAGGCACGATCGAAACATCTCCGTCACCCATGAAGTTGCGAAGCAGTGGAGGCCATTGCCGCGAATCGTTCTCCAAACACTGGCTGAGCGCGTCGCAGATCTCGTGCACCGGAGGCATCAGTCCTCGCGGTTCGGCGATCCGAACGATCTCAACGGGCGCCTCGCCGGCCAGATCTGTCAGCCTGACAGAGACGAGGTCCAGGCGCAGCATGCGCATGAGCGCATCGAGCAAGGTATGGAGAACCTGGGACGGATCGCCGCCACTCCAGATCGCGGGAAGAGCAAGCAGGCTGACAAGATCGTTGATGCACCGTTGCAGGTGCCTGACTTCGCCGGAAGCAAGTTCGGGTTGGACTTCCATGGTTAACCACGCATATCAGGCAGCCGTGCGGGACGAACGAGGCCGCATGGCCCGGCGTTGGCGGATCTCGCGCAGGAACTCCTCGGGTGGCACGTAGAACGGATTCCGGTGCAAGAGGCCACCAATGATGATCATGGGATGCGTCCGCATGAGGTCGATCACCGTGTCGCCTCCAAATTTACCGAGTTCGTAGGTGCAGATCACCGCGTCGTCGTGACTACGCCACACATGATTCACGCGGGACTCGAATTCAACGAGATCGTCGATGTAGGATCGATCTTCGATGGCCCAATCCATCCGGCAGCAAATGCGGCTCAGCGGGAATCCACCCTTGGCATTGCCGCTGGCCATCTGCTCGAACGCTGCCAGCATTCGATCCTGATCGAAGCGGCCGTCCCGAATGTAAGCCTCGGTATTGGTCCGAACCTCTAATTGTCCATTCTGCTCGGCCGCCGCTGGGTCGATCCCGACTGCGGCCAATCGTTGCAGATGGTCGTGACGTTGATCCGGATTCACGATGTGAACCGCTTTGTCGCCACACTCGAACCCGTCCTTGATGAACGGAAGCAGTACGCGGTACTCCTCGTCGTCGTTATTGAAAAATGCGCAAACATGACGTACTTCGCCGAGCTGGGAGCCGGCAAGGGAAATCGGTGCTGTAGCCTTCTTCACGGTTCCTCCTTCCATCGATAAGAGAAACATCAAGTACGAGGCAGTTCGGAATGTGAACGTGGATAGTCGAGCAATGAAGAATCCAGGAATTCATGGGCGGAGGAGAATGTATCGGGCTGCCAGCCTTCACAGCGGATCAGCGATTCCACCGCTTCGCGCGCAGACACGTCATCGTGGACAACGAACTCGATGCGCTCAACATCCGACATGGGTCAACCCCACTTTTGCCTATGTTGTCTGAGGACGCCCCCGGTTAGAGCGGATTTTATCAGAGATCTCCCCATTTGCCTTTGAGGTGTGCCGGAAACGTTGTCGGCAATCCAAAATCGCCTGAGTTCAGCGTGTGAATATGGAAACACGGTGCAAGCGCTCATTTAGCGGGAGAGCCGATACCAAGGTATTGTCGATACCATAGTCCAATTGTTCATCTTCCAAGCTTCTGCTGTGATAACTCGCGACCGGGTTCAACCAGAATCCCAGTACCACGAATGGAAGAAGGAATATAAAAATTCTGCTGGCTCTGGCCTCAAGACGGGAGCTTTGGCCTGGAAGACTTAAGACGAGAGGTTACGTATGTCGGGCGAGAAAACAGCAATCATAACCGGAGCATCGGGGGGTATTGGCGCGGGTTTAGTCGACCGGTTCCTGTCGGAGGGTTATAACGTTGTTGCAACGTCCCGTGACGCCAATCGAAAGTTGACTGCCTCGCGCAGTCTGGTTCTTCTCGATGGCGATATCGGCAAACCGCAAACGGCTGCCGATGCCGTCGAAGCAGCAATCAACAACTTCGGAACCATCGAGGTTCTGGTGAATAACGCCGGCATCTTCCTAAACAAGCCTTTCACTTCCTTCACCGCCGAGGACTTCGGCGAGCTTGTCTCTATCAATCTGTTCGGATTTTTCTACATCACTCAGCGCACCGTGAAGGAGATGCTGAAACAGAAATCGGGTTGCGTTGTGAGCATTAGTGCGGCGCTTGCCGATCGTCCAATCGCCGGCGTAAATGGATCGGTTTCGATGATTACGAAGGGCGGCTTGAATGCAGCGACGCGAAATCTCGCAATCGAATATGCAGAAGATGGCATTCGCTTTAATGCCGTAGCTCCCGGGGTCGTGGATACACAGATGCCCCGCACTAATTCCAACGACTCGACTTCGCAGCCGGCTATGAAAAAGGCGACCGTAAAGGATGTTGTCGATGCTGTTCTATACCTGGCGCAGGCAGGCCATGTCAGTGGAGAGATTCTCCACGTGGATGGCGCCGCTCCGGCTCGTCGGTGGTAGCCCCGAGAGAATTCAATATCGTTCCGGCCGCGTGCCGTAGTGAGATTACCGCCGATTGGGAGCGGAAATTCACGAGCTTGCTTGAACTGGCGGAAGCGTGCGGTGTTTCCGGTGCGTGGTCGTGCCGGAGCCGCGTCTGTCATACCAGCACGACCGGTCTGATTGGCGGATCGATTAGTTATAACCCTGAGCCGCGAGAGAGAAACGAGAGGAGTCCAATCATGCGTTCTGACATTGTGCCCGGAGGAATTTTCCCCGACTACGAACTGCCCGATCACACGGCCACACTGCGCAAACTCAGCGAGCTGCAGGGCGAGGATCCGCTAATCCTTACGTTAGCGCGAGGCCACTATTGCCCGAAGGAGCATCAGCAGCATCTGGAACTCGCCGCGTTCTATCCGAGAATCGTGGTGGCATACACCCAGATCGCCACGATCTCCACCGACGATCACCATATTCTGCAGGAATTTCGTTCATCGGTTGGAGCCCAGTGGCCCTTCCTCTCGGACCCCGAGCGAACAGTGCAGAAGGATCTCGACATCCAGGAGTACACCGACCCCGAGCACAACCCGATGATCCCGCATACGCTGGTGCTCAAGCCGGGCCTTAAGATCTACAGCATCTATAACGGCTACTGGTTCTGGGGGCGTCCATCGATCATCGATCTTTGGCGCGATCTTCGCGCCGCGACGAGCGAAATCCGCCCCGACTGGGATCTGAGCAAACCCGGGCTTCGCGAGGCATGGAATGCGGGTGACCTCTCGTCCTTCCACGGGTGGAATAAGCGTAACGGGAAAACTGGACAAGAGTGAGAGCGTCGATTCTACGCAGAGTACTTCCGGATGAATCCCATGTTTGAAGTCAGTTCCAAGAAATACAATTGGATGAACCGCATCGGCGTGTGCGCAGCCGTTCGTCATCTGAGGAAAAGGCATGCGCTGTGACCAAGGCGAGAGGTCGGCCGTCGTTGGCGAGCACGAAATCTTGATTTCTAAGAAAATCTTACTCAGCGAGGACCAATGACAAAACTTACAGGCTTTGAAGCCGACATACGCCCGTTGTTTACAGATCGAGACATTCGTGCGATGAGCAAGGCGTTCAACCTCGGAAGCTACAACGACGTAAAGACGCACGCCGACGCCATCTACGACCGCATTCGGGGCATCGGCGGCGCCGTCATGCCGCCCCCGCCACCGAGGGGAGAAGGTCCCTGGCCTCAATCTCGGATTGACTTATTCGCCAAGTGGATGGCGGATGGGTACCAGCCTTAGTCGCTTCCCGACAAGCCAGAGGCCACAGGTTGCAAGAGGCGAGGAGGCACACCTCCGGCGCACTGCCTGGGCAGCAACCTGTTTGGAGCACGTTGACTTTCTTATCCCCGCGCTTGAGGCGGACGTCGTAAAGCACATTTGTGCCGGCGGGCGCCCCGCGCCATTTCGACGGCGATCACTTCGTGCGGCGCGGTCATCGACGCGATCATCGAGGCATTCTCCGGGTTAGGACCGGCGACCATCGCACATGGCAAAGTTCCGTGCGACGCCAATTCATACGAAGGTATCGATCCATACCATCGTCCAATAGATTCCTCTCGTTGACTCTGGCTTAATCGCATCAGCATTCGCAAACAAACTGCGAGCCCCCTGCAATTGGGCAAGTCAAGAAAGTGAGAGGTAACGCAATGTCAGCCGCAACAAACTACGAACTGAAACATGCAGCGACCGTCGCACCTTCATTCATCAGCAGTGAAGAGTCAACCCTCCTGGCGTCGGCCAGAGCTGGTGACTCGGCAGCATTTGAATGTCTTGTCATGCCGCACTGGGACGCTTTGCTCCGTGTTACCCAACGCATTCTTCGCAATCGAGAAGATGCGGAGGATGCCGTTCAAACCGCAGTTCTCGATGCTTTTCGCAACCTGCATGGATTCCATGGGCGTTCTCGATTTTCCTCGTGGCTTACCCGCATCGCCATGAACGCGGCCTTGATGCGCTTGCGCGTGAGCCGGCGAAAGAGGGAGACTTCGCTTGATGAGGTCACAGAAGCGGGTGAGACTCGGACAAGATTTGATCTAGTGGAAAGGCGGCCGAACCCCGAGCAGGAGTACTTGTCGAAAGAGGGCCGGGTTCTGCTTCAAAAGGGACTCAAGAGATTGGGACCTCTCTACGTTGAGGTGCTGCATCTGCGCGGCGTGCAAGAGTTGTCGGCGAAAGAAACAGCAACATTTTGGAATTGCCGGTGGGAACAGTAAAGGCGAGGCTGCATCGAGCGCGTACGAAATTAACGCGAAATGTGCAGTCGATCGTTACACGCAAACGGCCTCGCAGAATTGTCCCAAACTAACGCGCCGGAGCGCTTGTAGCGTGTTATTTAATACCATCGTCCAATAGACCTCAGCTCTACCCTTGTGGCCTAATCACAACTGTGCCCTAACGCGTCGGTAGAAACTGGATTGCGTCGCCGTCGCTGCGCTACTCTGAGGAGGCGGGGTTTCGCCCTCGTGAGGATGAAAAACCATGTCAACAACTGAACTGGCGACAGAGCAGAATCTGGCGAATGGTCTCGCAGCATCGGCTGAAGAAACCGAAATTCAGGCGGGAGATCCACTCCCGATTGGTGGCACCCATCAACAAGGAGACGGAGTCAATTTTGTTTTGTTCACCCGCAACGCTACCTGGGTTCACTTGGAGCTCTACCAACGTCCTGACGATTCTTCGCCGACCAGGATCATTGACCTAGATCCACTGCGTCACCGGACCGGTGATATTTGGCACATTTGGGTGCGAGGCATCCCTGTCGGACAACTCTATGGTTATCGCATCGAGGGTCCGTATCAACCTGAAGAGGGCCATCGCTTCAACCCACACAAGTTGCTTCTGGATCCATATGCAACGGCAATCGCCGGGGTCGAGAATTGGGATTTTCTGGCCGCCCGCGGCTACGATTCCTCCAGCAGCTTAACTGACTTGAGCATTTCGACTGTTGATAACGCCGGCACAACGCCGAAATGCATCTTTACCCGCGACCGCTTCGACTGGGGAACGGATTCTTTTCCAAAGCATCCCGCCTCTGACACGGTCATCTATGAGACACACGTTCGCGGTCTCACCATTCATCCTAGTTCGGGGGCGGTGCACCCCGGAACCTTCATCGGATTGACCGAAAAGATCCCATATCTCCAAGAGCTGGGAGTGACCGCCATTGAGCTAATGCCTGTTCTCGAATTTAACGAAAATGAGTCGCAGCGGCTCAATCCAATCACAGGAGAGAAACTCAAGAACTACTGGGGCTACAATCCGGTCGCCTACTTTGCTCCGAAGCAATCCTACAGTTTTGAAGGATCGCACTGGCGGCAGACCGTGGAATTCCGCGAGATGGTGAAAGCCTTTCACCGCGCCGGCATCGAAGTGATCCTCGACATTGTCTTAAACCATACAGCGGAGAACGATGAACTGGGACCCACGATCTGCATGCGCGGCATTGAGAACTCGATCTTCTATATGTTGCAAGAGAACCAACGCCGGTACTATAAGGATTTTACCGGCGTGGGCAACACGCTTAATGCCAACCACCCTGTCGTACGAGAGTTGGTCACGA